>Ga0209922_103675_pt1 | contig 11915 bp, 6 predicted proteins | sample ThiBiot_500_biof_FD_183946 | JGI IMG/M metagenome (GOLD analysis project Ga0209922, IMG submission 183946) | Wastewater bioreactor microbial communities from Cape Town, South Africa - Thiocy_expt_500_biof (SPAdes) | ecosystem: Engineered > Bioreactor > Thiocyanate-remediating > Anaerobic-Aerobic ...
ACACGCGCCACTGGGCCCCGAACATCGGCGAGGCCATGTCGCCCACCTATGCCACCTTCAACCGCGGCAAGCGGAGCCTGGCGATCGACCTGGACCATCCGGACGGGCAGGCCCTGCTGGCCGAGCTGCTGCGGCCCGACGACGTCTTCGTGCATTCGCTCAAGCCCGGCAGCGCCGAGCAGCGCGGGCTGAGCTACGAGGCCCTGGCCGAGGGCCGCCCCGGCCTGATCTACTGCGCCATCAGCGCCTACGGCACGAGCGGGCCGCGCGCGGCCTTTCCCGGCTACGACCCGCTGATCCAGGCCTACTCCGGCATCATGTCCGTCAACGGCCACGAGGGGCTGCCGCCCGCGCGCGTCGGCGTGTCCATGGTCGACATCGGCACGGCGCTGTGGTCGGCCCTCGGCATCGCCGCGGCCGTGGCCCAGCGCAAGGACAGCGGCCGTGGCTGCCGCATCGATACCTCGCTGCTGGAGACCGGCGTGGCATGGATGACCAACCCCATCGCCAACTACAGCGCCAGCGGCAGGCTGCCGCGCCGCATGGGCTCGGCCACCGCCATGCTCATGCCCTACGAAGTGTTCCAGTGCGCGGACGGCCACGTCTTCATCGGCTGCGGCAACGACCGGCTGTTCCGCAAGCTGCTGCAAGGGCTGAAGCGCGACGAACTGGCCGGTGACGCGCGCTTCGCCACCAATGCCGAGCGCGTGAAGCACCGGGACCTGGTGCACGACACGCTGGAGGCCGCCACGGGCAGGCTGAAGGTGGCCCAAATCATCGAGCGGCTGGAGGCGCAGGGCGTGCCGGTCAGCCCCGTGCACGACCTCTCGCAGGTGATGCAGGACACGCAGATCCAGGCCGTGGACATGGCGCGCCCGCTGGCCTGGGACGGCGGCCCGGCCAGGCCCCTGGACGCCATCGGCACACCCATCCGCTTCGATGGCACGCGTGAATTCGCCGGCCACCTGAGCGCCCGCGTCGGCGCCGATTCGCACGCCCTGCTGCGCGCCGCCGGCGTGGACGAGCAGCGCATTTCGCAACTGGCGCACAGCGGCGCCGTACAGATTTGATCGACAAGGAGAGATGATGGATTTCGCGTATTCGAGCACCCAGCAGGAGATCCGCGCCGCGGTGGCCGAGCTGGCCCGGCGCTTCGGCGATGCGTACTGGCGCGACTGCGACGCGCGCGAGGCCTACCCCGACGCGTTCGTGGCGGCCATGACCGAGGCCGGCTGGCTCGCGGCCCTGATTCCGCAGCAGTACGGCGGCTCCGGCCTGGGCCTGCTGGACGCCTGCGTCATCCTGGAGGAGATCAACCGCCAGGGCGGCAACGCCGCCACCTGCCACGCGCAGATGTACACCATGGCCAGCGTGCTGCAGCACGGCAGCGAGGCGCAGAAGCAGGCCATCCTGCCGCGCATCGCCACGGGAGACCTGCGCCTGCAGGCCTTCGGCGTGACCGAGCCCGACGCCGGCTCCAACACCTTGCGCATCAAGACCTTCGCGAAGAAGGTCGATGGCGGCTACGTCATCAACGGCCAGAAGATCTGGACCTCGCGCTTCCGCCAGTCCGACATGTACCTGCTGCTGGCCCGCACCACGCCCTACGAGGACGTCGCGCGCAAGACCGACGGCCTGAGCCTGTTCCTGGTGGACATCGCCCAGGCCGGCAAGTCGCTGCAGCCGCGCACCATCGACACCATGCTCAACCACCACACCAACGAGGTGTTCATCGACAACCTGGAGGTGGCCGATGAGTGGCGCGTGGGCGAGGAAGGCCAGGGCTTCCGCTACCTGCTGTCCTCGCTGAACGCGGAGCGCCTGCTCGTCTCCAGCGAATGCGTGGGCGACGGCAAGTGGTTCGTCGAGCGCGCGCGCACCTACGCCACCGGCCGCGTGGTGTTCGACAAGCCCATCGGCGCCAACCAGGGCGTGGCCTTCCCCGTAGCGCGGGCGCACATGAGCCTGAGCGCCGCCGAACTCATGCGCAACCAGGCCGCCACGCTGTTCGACCAGGGCCAGCCCTGCGGCGGCGAGGCCAACATGGCCAAGTACCTGTGCTCCGAGGCCTCGTGGGAAGCCGCCGAGGCCGCCATGACCACCTACGGCGGCTACGGCGTGGCCACCGAGTACGACATCGAGCGCAAGTGGAAGGAGACCCGCCTGTTCCGCACCGCGCCGATTTCCAACAACCTGGTGCTGGCCTACGTCGCCCAGCACCTGCTGGACATGCCCCGTTCTTATTGAGGAATGCCGCCATGGAAACCCTGCTGTTCGAGAAGGACGCCAGCCCCGGTGTCTCGGTGCTGACGCTCAACCGCCCCGAGGTGCTCAACGCCTTCAACACCGCCATGTGGCGCGAGCTGTGGACGCTGCTGCGCGAGCTGGCCTACGACACCACGCTCTCGTGCCTCGTCATCCAGGGCGCGGGCCCGCGCGCGTTCTCCGCCGGCGGCGACCTCAAGGAGCGCAACGGCATGAGCGACGCGGACTGGGCCGCGCAGCACCAGCTCATCGAGGACGTGCTGCTGCTGGTGCGCGACTTCCCGCGCCCCGTGATCGCGGCCATGCACGGCATCGCGCACGGCGGCGGCATCGAGCTGGCGCTGATGTGCGACTTCATCATCGGCGACGACACCTGCGACATCGCCCTGCCCGAGGTCAAGCGCGGCTTCCTGCCCGGCGGCGGCGGGCTGCAGAACCTCACCCGCGCCATCGGCGTGCGCCAGACCAAGCAGATGCTCTTCACCGGCGCACGCGTGCAGGCTCGGCAGGCGCACGAATGGGGCATCCTCAACGAATGCGTGGCCGCGGGCATGCACCTGCCGCGCGCGCTGGAGCTCGCGCGCGAGATCGCTCGCGCGGCCCCCATGGCCATCCGCACCGCCAAGGTCGCGCTGCAGCAGGGGGCGGACTGCGACTTCCGCAGCGGCTACGCCCTCGACCTGGCCTTCCACAACCTGCTGGTGCGCTCGCCGGACCGGATCGAAGGCATCCGCGCCTTCAACGAAAAACGGGAGCCGCAATGGACGCAACGGTGAACACCGGCTTCTGGAGCCTGGCCGAGACGGTCTGCGCGCGCCGCGCCCCGGCCATCGAGGCGGCCGCGATGGAACATGCCCGCCGCGCCTGGCTCGACACCCTGGCCTGCATGGTCGGCGGCGCCGGCGAGCCCGCCGCCCGCGCCGCCGCGCAGGCCGCCGACACGGCCGGCGCGGAGCACCGGGCGCTCGTGCTCGGCGCCGCATCGCATGCGCTGGACTACGACGACGTCTGCATGCTCGCCACCTGCCACCCCAGCGCGCCCGTGGTGTCGGCGCTGCTCGCGGGGATCGACCGCGCGGAGGGCGAGGCCACGCTGGCCGACCTGCTCGCGGCCCACCTCGTGGGTACGGAGACCATGCTGCGGCTGGGCGCCTGGCTGGGTTTCGGCCACTATGCGCTGGGCTTTCACGCCACCGGCACGCTGGGCGTGGTGGGCGCGGCCGCCGCCTACGCCCACCTGCTGCGCCTGCCCGTGGCGCAGTGGCGCACGGCGCTGTCGATCGCGGCCAGCTCGGCCTGCGGCCTGCGTGCCAACTTCGGCACCGACACCAAGCCCCTGCACGTGGGCTTCGCGGCCAGCGCCGCCATCCGCGCCGTGGGCCTGGCGCGCGCAGGCGCCACCGCGAGCGACGACGCCATCGCCGGCTTCGCGCACGCATTTGCCGGCGGGGCCAGGCTCGATCCGCCGCGCTGGGACGGCCTGACGCCCTGGGCCGTGCTGGCGCCGGGGTTCGAGGTCAAGCGCTACCCCAGCTGCTACCTGACGCACCGCATGATCGCGGGCATCCAGCGCCTGCGCGAGCGCCACCCGCCGCAGGCGGGCGACGCGCCCGTGGCCATCGACCTGCTGCTCCCCCATGGCAGCGTGGCGCCGCTCAAGTACCCGCAGCCGCGAACCGGCCTGCAGGCCAAGTTCAGCGCCCCCTATTGCGCCGCCGCGGCATGGGTGGACGGCCACGTCGGCCTGGCCAGCTTCAGCGATGCCGCCGCAAACCGCGGCGCGCTGCGGCCCCAGATGCTCCAGGTCCGTGTTGCGGAGCGGCCCGGCCCGCACGAGCCGCTGGAGACGGCGCCGGTACGGGTGACGATCGCCGGCCCGGGCTGGAGCGACGCCATCCTGGTGGACTGGGCGCCCGGCTCCCTGCAGGACCCGGTCACCGACGAAGACCTGCTGGCCAAATGGGCCGACTGCGCCGCCAACGGCCAGGTCGCGGCGCCTGCGGCCATTGCCACCGGCTGGCTCGCCGCGGGCATGGATCGGCCCATGGGCTCCCTGCTGCATTCCCTGCGCGGGGCGATTCTGGCGCGCAGCGGCAATGCCGGGGGATAGCCGGCGGCGTCCTGCGCATGACAAGCGCCGCCTGCCGGTCGGTCCCATAATGGGAAGATCAAGGTTGTCTTCCCATGCTGATCGACTTTTTTTACACCATGCGCGCCGGCAAGCTGCCGGTGTCGGTCAAGGAATTCCTCGCGCTGCTCGAAGCGCTGCAGGCCGGCGTGGTCGGCCCGCGCTCTGACGACGCCTGGAGCCTGGACGACTTCTACTACCTCGCGCGCACCGCGCTCGTGAAGGACGAGAAGCATTTCGACAAGTTCGACCGCGCGTTCGCCGCCTACTTCAAGGGCGTGGAGATGCTGGCCGACTTCACCAAGGAGATCCCCGCCGACTGGCTGCGCAAGATGCTCGAACGCGAGCTCAGCCCCGAGGAGAAGGCCGCCATCGAGAAGATGGGCTGGGACGAGCTCATGGAGACACTGAAGAAGCGCCTGGAGGAGCAGAAGGAGCGCCACCAGGGCGGCAACAAGTGGATCGGCACGGGCGGCACCAGCCCCTTCGGCCACGGCGGCTACAACCCGCAGGGCATCCGCATCGGCGGCGCGGGCAAGAACCGCAGCGCCGTGAAGGTCTGGGAGCAGCGCGCCTACCGCGACTACGACGACACGCAGGAACTGGGCACGCGCAACATCAAGGTGGCGCTGCGGCGCCTGCGCAAGTTCGCGCGCGAGGGGCACGAGCTGGAGCTGGACCTGCCCGACACCATCCGCGCCACGGCCGCGAACGCCGGGTACCTGGACATCAAGATGGTGCCCGAGCGCCACAACAACGTGAAGGTGCTGCTGCTCATGGACGTGGGCGGCACGATGGACGAGCACATCCAGCGCGTGGAGGAGCTTTTCAGCGCCGTGAAGAGCGAGTTCAAGCACCTGGAGTTCTACTACTTCCACAACTGCGTCTACGACTTCATGTGGAAGAACAACCGCCGGCGCTTCGCGGAGAAGTTCGCCACCTGGGACATCATCCGCAAGTACAACAAGGACTACAAGCTGATCTTCGTGGGCGACGCAACCATGAGCCCCTACGAGATCCTGCAGCCCGGCGGCAGCGTGGAATACAACAACGAAGAGCCCGGCGCCGAGTGGCTGCAGCGACTCACGCACGCGTTCCCGAAGTTCGCCTGGATCAACCCCGAGCCGCAGGGCGTGTGGCAGTACCGCCAGAGCATCAGCATCATCCAGCAACTCATGGGCAACCGCATGTACCCTTTGTCACTCAAGGGCCTGGAGGAGACGATGCGGCTTTTGTCAAAATAGCCGCATGTTCCACAAGCCTCCAGCGCCGGCCGGATGGCCGGCGTTGCTGTTTCTGTCCATCGCCGTCGTACTGATGCAAGGCTGCAGCGTGCTGCGCGGCACTCCGGACGAGCACGGCGCAAGCACCGCCCAGACCCAGCCCGCCGACGCGGACGGCCCCGACGCCTTCGCGCTCGACGTCCAGGTGGACGACGACTCCGTGCGCGAATACCTGTCCCGCCACATGGAGCTGCAGCGCTTTCGCCAGCTGCCCGACCTGCAGGCCCAGGAGCTCACGCGCCTGCTGGGCGCGGCCGACGCCAACGTGCGCGACCTGCTGGCCACGCTGGGCTACTTCAGCCCCGACATCACCATCACGCTGAACGACACCCCCGCGCCAGACAAGGACGCACCGGCGCGCACCGTGCAGGTGCGCGTGCTGCCGGGCCCGCGCACGCACATTGCCAGCGTGGACATCGCCGTGTCCGGCGACGGCGACGGCGACGCCGACGCGCCGGACCTGGCCCGCCGCCAGGCCCAGCTGCGGCGCGGCTGGGGCCTGCCGCCGGACGCGCCCTTCACCCAGCAGGACTGGGACGCGGCCAAGGCCCAGGGCCTGCGCCAGCTGCAGGCGCGCAAATACCCCACGGCGCGCATCGCCGAGAGCCGCGCCGACGTGGACGCCGACCAGGCCCGGGCACGCCTGTCGGTGCATTACGACAGCGGCCCCGCCTACCGCTTCGGCCCGCTGCAGATCCGCGGCGGCGAACGCTACGACGCCGAGGGCATGCGCCGCATCGCGCGCCTGCCCACGGGCGAGGACTACAGCGAGACCCAGCTGCTCGACGCCCAGCAGCGCCTGGCCAGCAGCGGCTACTACGACGCGGTGTTCCTCACGCTCGACACCGAGCACGGCGACCCGCAGGCCACGCCCGTGGTCGCGCAGGTGCGCGACGCGCCGCTGCAAAAGCTGATTTTCGGCGTCGGCATCTCCACCGACAGCGGGCCGCGCCTGTCCATGGACCACATCCACAACCGCCTGCCGGGCCTGGGCTGGCGCGCCGTCAGCAAGGTGACGCTGGACCGCGAGCGCAGGCTGCTGTCCACCGACTGGACCGCCCTGCCCGCCGCCGACGGCTGGCGCTGGTTCACCGGACTGCAGCTGCAGCGCGAGGCCACGGGCAGCTTCGACGTGGACAGCACCCGCCTGCGCGCCGGGCGCACGCAGAGCGGCAACCACATCGACCGCAGCTACTTCCTGCAGCACGACACGGCCAAGAGCCATGGCGTGGGCGCGCCCGCGTCGAGCAGCGCCATCAGCGCCAACTACAGCTGGACGGGGCGCTACTTCAACAACAACACCTCGCCCACGCGCGGCTGGGGCCTGGCGGGCGAGTTCGGCGCGGGCACCACGCTGCGGCCCGCGCGCGACCCGTTCCTGCGCACGCTGCTGCGCTGGCAGTCCTTCATCGACCTGGGGCGCGTGGAGATGGGCAACAACCTGCGCCGCAGCAGCCGCCTGTCGCTGCGGCTGGAGGGCGGCGCCGTGCTGGCGCGCGAGGGCGCCGACATCCCCGTGACCCAGCTGTTCCTGACCGGCGGCGACACCACGGTGCGCGGCTACGGCTACCGCAGCATAGGCGCGCGCATCAACAACGGCGAGCTCTTCGGCGGCCGCTACATGACCGTGGGCAGCATGGAGTGGCAGCGCCCCATCACCGTGCGCGGCAACCGCACCGACTTCGAAAGCGCCCTGTTCATCGACGCCGGCGCCGTGGCCGACAAGCCCGGCGACCTGAGCGCGCGCGTGGGCGTGGGCGCTGGCCTGCGCTGGCGCAGCCCCGTGGGCCCGCTGCAGGCCGACCTGGGCTATGGGCTGCAATCGCGCCAGCTGCGGCTGCACCTGCGGCTGGGCTACACGTTCTGACATCAAAAAAGTGAGCTTCCAGCGCTTGACCATCCTCATATTCAGATTGATTTGATACTCAAAACCAATAGACGCCAGCGCAAGCAGCTATCGTTTCCATAGAACATGACATCGTCCTACAACCCCCAGCCCTACGCCGCGGCCGCCGCGCAGCCGCCCCGGCCGCCGCGCCGCGGGCGCCGGGCCCTGGGCTACCTGGCCGCGCTGCTGGTCGTGCTGCTCGCGCTGCTGGGCGCGCTGTGGTGGTGGGCCGGCACCAACACGTCCCTGGCCGCCACGCTGGCGCGCGTGGCGCAGTACCTGCCCGAGGGCCAGAGCCTGCAGGCGGGCGAGGTCAGCGGCTCGCTGCGCGCGGGCGGGCGCATCGGCTGGCTGCGCTGGAGCAGCCCCACGCTGGCCGTGGAGGTGCGCGACGCGCGCATCGCCTGGCAGCTGGCGCCGCTGCTGCGCCGCCAGCTGCGGCTGGGCACCGTGGAGGCCGCGCAGGTCACCCTCACGCCGCAGGGCGAGCCCAGCCGCGACGAGCCGCCCGCCGAGCCCCTGCAGCAGCTCGTGCTGCCGCTGCACGTGGAACTGCCCTTCCGCGTGCAGCGCATCACCTGGGCCAGCGCCAGCCCGGTCACCATCGACGGCCTGGCCGGCTCGTACCGCTACGACGGCGCACAGCACCGCCTGGCCATCAACCAGGTCACGCTGGCCCAGGGCCGCTACGCCCTGCTGGCCACGCTGCAGGCACATGCGCCCATGGCGCTCACCGCCACCCTCAACGGCAGCGTGCACACCAGCGTGCCGGGCAGCACGCACGCGCTGCAGGCGCTGGCCCAGGCCAGCGTGCAGGGCCAGCTGGCCACGGCCGACGCGCGGCTCAACCTGACGGCGCAGCTGCGCGGCACCGAGGACGGCGCGGCCAAGCACCCCCCGCTGCACGCCGACCTGCAGGCCCGCATCGCCCCCTGGGCCGGCCAGCCCCTGCAGCAGGCCACGGCCGAACTGCAGGCGCTGGACCTCGCGGCCCTGTGGCCGCAGGCGCCCGCCACGCGGCTCAGCGGCAGCGCCCGCCTGGAGCCCGCCGCCGACGGCACCGAAGGCTGGCGCATGCAGGCCACGCTGCGCAACACCGAGCCCGGCCCCTGGGACCGCCAGCGCCTGCCCCTGTCCACGCTGCAGGCCAGCGCCGCCTACGACGGCCAGCAGTGGACCGTGCCCGAGGCCCTGCTGCACGTGGGCCGCGGCAGCGTGGCCCTGCAGGGCAGCTTCACGCCCGCCACGCGCGCGCTGCAGGGCAGCGCCCAGGTGCGCGCGCTCGACCCCGCGGCCCTGCACACGCAGCTGGACGCCGCCCCCCTGAGCGGCACGGCCAGCGCCGACACGCGCGAGGACGGCGCCGTGCGCTTCGCCGTCCAACTGCGCGCAGCCGGCGGCCGGCCGGCGCGCGGCACGGCCAAGGCGCCCGCCCCCCTGCGCGTGCAGGAACTGGCCGCGCAAGGCCTGTGGCAGGGCGACCACATCGCCATCGACCGCCTGCTGGTCGATGCGCTGCAGGCCCAGGTCCGCGCGCAGGCGCTGCGCATCGACACGGCCAATCTCTCGGCGCAAGGCCGGCTGCAGGCCACGCTGCCCGGCGCCACGGCGCAGTTCGACGGGCAGGTGGCGACGCAGGGCGGCCAGGGCACGCTGGCGCTGCGGCTGGCCGATGCGCAGCGCACCCAGCGCTGGCTGGACGGCCTGCCGGGCCTGTCCGGCGCGCTGGCCGGCTGGAGCCTGGACGGCAGCGCCGAGCTGAACGCCCGGTGGCGCGGCGGCTGGCAGACGCTGCAGCGCCAGCTGCAGGCCGCGGGCATTCCCGCCGGCGCGCCGGTGGCGGCACCCGCGCAGGGCGGCGGCTTCACGCTGCAGGCGCAGCTCGATGCCCCGCGCCTGCAGATCGCGCGCGCGGCGCAGCCGGGCGGCAGCCCGGCCCCGTTCACGCTGGAACTGCTGCGCGGCACGGCGGTGCTGGACGGCACGCTGGCGCAGGCCCGATTGCAATGGGACGGCGAGCTGCGCCAGCCCGCCGCGCCCGGCCAGCCCGGCTGGCGCGCCCAGCTGCGCCTGCGCGCCGACGGGGGCAGCCGCGGCGCGGGCCGCTGGCAGGCCCGGCTGGGCGAGCTGCGCGTCCAGGCATCGGCCGACGGCCAGCCCGGCCCGTGGACGCTGAGCATGGCCGAGCCGCTGGCGCTGGACCTGCGCCAGTCGCCGCGCCTGGCCGTGGACGCATCGGCCGGCCAGGCGCGCATCACCGGCCCGCAGCCCGGCGAAGCCCTGCTGCGCTGGCAGCCCCTGCGCTACGCGCAAGGCGCGCAGGGCGCGGCGCAGCTGCGCAGCCAGGGCGAGCTGCTCGGCCTGCCGCTGGCCTGGGCCAACGCCTGGCGCACGGACGGCCAGGGCCTGCTCACGCGCCTGGGGCTGGCCGGCGACCTGGTGCTGGAGGGCCGCTGGGACATAGACGCCGGCGAGCGCCTGCGCGCCAGCGCCAGCCTGCGGCGCAGCAGCGGCGACCTGAGCATCCTCACGGGCGAAGTGGCGCCCGGCACCGCCGTGCACAGCAGCGGCCAGGGCAAGGGCGCGCAGGCGCCCCAGGTCGTGGCCGGGGCGGGCACGCCCGCCGGCCTGCGCCAGGCCGAACTCACGATAGGCACCGAAGGCGAGGGCCTGCGCGCGCAGCTGCAATGGGACAGCGAGCGCGCCGGCCGCGTGCAGGTGGACGCCAATACCCGCCTGGCCCGCGCGGACGGCGGCTGGACCTGGCCCGAGGACGCCCCGCTGGCCGCCACGGTGCGCGCCGAACTGCCCGACGTGGGCGCATGGTCCGCCCTGGCGCCGCCGGGCTGGCGCGTGAACGGCACGCTGAGCGCCGACGCGCGCCTCTCCGGCACGCGCGCCGCGCCGCAATGGCGCGGGCAGCTCGCGGCCGACCGGTTCGGCGTGCGCTCGCTGCTCGACGGCGTGGACCTGCGCGACGGCCGCCTGCGCGCCACGCTGCAGGGCGACCGGCTGGAGATCACCGAACTGCTGGTGCACGGCGGCCAGGGCAGCCGCGCCCGCATCGCCGGCTACAGCGGCAACCGCACGCCCGCGCCGCAGGACGGCGGCACGCTCAGCGGCAGCGGCAGCCTGTCCTGGGGCGCGGCGGGCGGCACCGGCGCATCGGGCATCGCCATGGACCTGCGCGCCCGCGCCCAGGCCCTGCAGCTGCTGGTGCGCGCCGACCGGCAGCTCAGCGTCTCGGGCGACCTGCAGGCGCGGCTGCAGGGCGGGCAGTTCCAGCTGCGCGGCAAGCTCACCACCGACCGCGCCACCATCATCCTGCCCGAGGCCGGCGCGCCCACGCTCGGCAGCGACGTGGTCGTGCACTCGGCCGCCCTCGACCGCGCGGCCGCCGCGCAGGCCGCACAGGCGGCCCAGGCACCGGGCCGCGTGCAGGCCGCCAAGCCGCCGGACATCGCCGTCGCGCTCGATCTGGGCGAAGACTTCGCGCTGCAGGGCCACGGCATCACCACGCGCCTGACCGGCGAACTGGAGATCCGCAGCAGCGCCGCGACCGGCGGCCAGCCGCGCGTGACCGGCGAAGTGCACACCGTGCAGGGCCGCTACCGCGCCTGGGGCCAGGCGCTGGACGTGGAAACGGGCCTGCTGCGCTTCTCAGGCCCCTACGACAACCCGTCGCTGGACATCCTGGCCCTGCGCCCCAACATCAGCGTGCGCGCCGGCGTGCAGGTCACGGGCACGGCGCACGCGCCGCGCGTGCGCCTGTACGCCGACCCCGACCTGCCCGACGCCGAAAAGCTCTCCTGGGTGGTGCTGGGCCGCAGCACCAGCGCCGGCGGCGCCGAAGCGGCGCTCCTGCAGCAGGCCGCCCTGGCGCTGCTGGGCCGCGGCTCGGGCGGCGGCACCGACGGCATCGCCAAGCGCCTGGGCCTGGACGAGATCGGCTTCAAGGGCCCCCAGGCCGGAGACGACGCCAGCGAAGCCGCCCTCACCCTCGGCAAGCGCCTGTCCGAAGACCTGTACGTGACCTACGAACGCAGCCTCTCGGGCGTGCTGGGCACGCTCTACATCTTCTACGACCTGTCCAAGCACCTCACGCTGCGCGGCCAGACGGGCATCCAGAGCGCGGTGGACCTGATCTATACGGTGCGCTACGATTAAATACAATAAAATCCGCTTGCAAGGCGCACCCTGCAAGCGCTAAAAGCTACCAATACAAGAGCAAAAATACTGCGCTGCAGCGCCCGTACAATCGTGCCCTTCCTCCCCGTAGTTCAATGGATAGAACGAGCGCCTCCTAAGCGCTAGATACAGGTTCGATTCCTGTCGGGGGGACCATTAATCC
>Ga0209922_103676_pt1 | contig 11911 bp, 10 predicted proteins | sample ThiBiot_500_biof_FD_183946 | JGI IMG/M metagenome (GOLD analysis project Ga0209922, IMG submission 183946) | Wastewater bioreactor microbial communities from Cape Town, South Africa - Thiocy_expt_500_biof (SPAdes) | ecosystem: Engineered > Bioreactor > Thiocyanate-remediating > Anaerobic-Aerobic ...
GAAGAAGAAATGGAAATAGCTCATCGAGAGCCCTCTGAAGAAGTGGAAGACAAACAGATTATTGAATCTCCTCCTCCGCAAGAAAACCCAGTGACTTCCCTTCCCAGCCAGTCTAAACCTAAAAGCCCCAAAAAAAGTTACTATCAAACTTCTCTGCCTGGAATCGATATTCACCAACTCATACCCGAGCAAAAAACCCAAGAAAAACCCTCACGAATAAGATTAAAACGCATTATAGAGGCCTTGCTCTTTGTTAGTCATGAGCCGATTAGTTTTAATAAAATTCGTGAAGTTTTAGATTCCGTAGAACCTTTGAAACCTAAACAGATTCAGGATCTTTTACAAGAATTAGCTGAGGAATACATCCTCCATCAAAGAGCTTTTAGGCTAGAAGAGATCGCTCAAGGGTATATATTACGTACCTGTCGAGAATATGGTCCTTATATAGATCTTCTTTTTAGAAATAAGCGCACAGAAAAACTATCTCCTGCCGCGGCAGAGGTGTTAGCCATTATCGCCTATCGACAGCCGATCACTCGTCCCCAAATAGAGGCTATTCGAGGAGTGGATAGTTCTGGGGTGATACAAAGTCTTTTAGAAAGACAACTCATCGAAGCTGTGGGACGTCTGGAAGCTCCAGGTAGACCTTCACTCTACGGAATTACGCCTTATTTCCTTAAACATTTTGGCCTACGCGATCTCAAAGAACTGCCGGGATGGCAACCTCCTATAGACGAAAATCAAGAGGACTAAAAAATTTATAGAATCTTAATAGAGATTTTATATATTCAATTTTTTAACTATTCCCCTATAATTTTATGAATTCTGTGTCATCTACCCCTCCCTTATTGATCCCTCACATGGATCCTGAGCGAATAAAAACAAAAAACATACGGAGCCCTTGGGCTCAATTAGACTGCTACTGCCACATTCAATCCGAGGAGGGAGTTAAAACCTGGGTTTACCCAGCCGTTGTTAATTGCAAAACGAAAAAACTCTATAGAGATGATACTCTGATTCTTTTGGCAGCCAAACTATCTATGCTTGCAATTGGGACATTATTTGCCCTCTCTGCCAAAACCCTTTATCATCTTTTTCTCCCCCTTCCCCTCACTCAAAAGATCTTTTATGAGATAAAAAATAGAAATTCTAGGCCAAAAAAAGATCTTGGAAAAAAAATCTTAAAAGAGATCGGAAAAAATTGTGCGGATATCATACGTACACCCCTTTATGCACTAGCCATGTCAATTTTATCTATAGCCACAACAATTTTAGCCATCTATAAAAAAGAATATCTTTATGCAGGTCGGGCTTTGTATGGGGAATTACAACAGTCTCTAAATTGGGGAAAGAAAAAAGGATTATGGAGTTTTGCTCCTTGCATGCAACCGATTGCAAATCTTAATGAAGAGGTATCCGAAAAAAAGCGTTTTTACATCATGTATGATAATGTCTATGAGGGACCCGTAGGAAGCATTCTACATGGTCTTAATAATGTGGCCTATAAATATACTATGTTAAATATTGCGCCGGACCCAGAAACTTAGGATGTGCTAACAAGGTCTTTAGCTTGAAATTTTCCAAAAAGTCTTGATCTTTCAATCTTTTTCCAAATGATTGCTAAAAGAAATAAACCGGCAATCACACAGACTACAATTCCTGTAGAAAATGGAACCCCATATACTGATAGGATATGCCTGGAGAGTGCAACCCCGATCAGTGAAGCAAAAAAACCTATCCCTATAGCCATAAAAATCAAAGTGCCTAGTCGATGAGTCAATAGACGCGCAGTTAAAACAGGTCCTGTAATAAAGGCCAAGACCATGAGCACACCAACTGCACGAAAGGCACCCACAGTTGTAGCAGAAACTTGAACCATTAAAAGATAATTATAGAATAGCGTAGAAAACCCTAAAGCATTAGCTAAGGCAGGATCAAATGTTGTGATCTGATATTCTTTAAAAAAAAGTCCAGTTAAGAGGATATTCAATCCAAAAATGATCAGGATTAATTTACAATCCTCCAATTGTAAAGCATCGACATTACCCATCACGACCTCTGTGCCTACATGAGCATTACGCGTGAGTAAAGTGACTAGTACAATCCCCAAGGCAAAAAGGCTAGTAAATACGATTCCTGTACTCGCATCCTCCTGGAGTCGCGCTTTTTTAGTCAAAAACTCGGTTAAAAATACAGTGAGTATCCCCACACCTAACGCAGCCCATAACATGGCTTGGATATTAATCGGATGATAATGTTCATCTCCTTCTAAAATTCCGTTTGAGCTCATCACATAAGCTGCCACAATTCCTAGTAAAATGGTGTGGGATAAAGAATTGGCTAGCATGGTCATTTTACGCAAAACTAAAAATGCCCCCACAAGCGCTGCAGATCCAGCTAAACTCATTAATACAATCAACTGTATTTCGTCAGAAGCAAGTTCTCTTAAGGGAATTTGTCCGGATATGAAGCCATACAAGCGAAGGCCAAGCTGATAAAAAAAACCTAAAAAATTTTCATTTGAATAAGGATTAAAATATTTGATATCCATCAGAATGCCTTAGGAGGTATCGGTTGGTGATGAGGATCGCGCTGAGGATCGTGCAGTAAGAGAGTCAGCTCACGCTCTAAATCGGGAGTAATAATATGCTCCATTTCTTCCGCATTGACATGGACCTTTTCAGAACCCATCCCCAAATAATCGACTAGATAAACTTCCCATAACCGATGAAGGCGTACGATCTTAGCCGCCCACACCTCTCCTTCATGCGTGAACTGATAAAATTTTTGATCATTTGTTTGCAACCACCCATTACGTTTTAAACGCCATAGTACAAAACGCAGATAAAACTTCGAGGTGGATTGATGTTTAGCGATTTGTTCAAAAGAGACTGCTTGGTGGGGACCTAAGCGCCAAATAGCCTTTAATAAATTTTCATACATACAACGCTGTCTAAAATGGGCAATACGACACATACGTAATAGCATGCCACGTTCAGGAGCGAGAAGTAAAGAGAGTAAACAAATGCAAGAAGCCACTAAAACGATCATAGGACCTGTGGGAAGGGCCAAGCGTGAAGATGGATAAACGCGCTGAAACCAAAGAGAAGTTTCTGTAGAAAGATAATTCCCTAGATACCCACTCAAAAGACCGAATAATCCGGCTAAAAGAAACATCAATGATAGTTTATTGGTATATTGACGGGCAGCTACCGCAGGGCTTATAAGCATTGCCGACATAAGAACCACTCCTACTGAACGAATGCCAATAATGACAGCTATTACAATCAACACAAAAAAAACAGCATCCATCATCCTTACATTCATCCCAATACTCTTAGCATAATCTCGGTTAAAAGTAATGGTCTGGATTTCTTTATAAAACAAACAAACAACCCCTGTAATAATGAAGGCTAAAACCCCATAGACAATCACATGGATATCTGTCATTGTAGCAGCCTGCCCATATAAATAAACTTGGGCTTGCCTGTACAAATAAGAATATGAAAATTGTACTTGGCTAGCTAGCGTCAAACCTACACCAAAAAACACTGATAGGATAAAACATAAGGCTGAATCACTACGCACACCAAGATGTCGTTCTAGGGCATAGATACACCATAGGCCTAAAAGAGCGGTTATGGCAGCCCCTCCCATAATAAAAATGGCGATATAGACTTCTTCGCTTTCTCCAAAAGATAGTAATCCTGAAAGGATCACGCCCAGAATCACACCGGGATAAGCTGCGTGCGAGAGGGATTCTCCTAAAAGGGATTGCCGACGCAGAAAAACAAAGACTCCCACCAACGAAGCTCCCAAACACATCAGCATGGAACCTAAAGTAGGTGCTCGCAGTACAGGGTCTACAAAGTATTGAAAAGGCGATGCTTCTATCACTATAAAACCTCTAACTTACAGCCCCATGAGTCTTCTCTTGTGAAAGTTTCAACGCTTCATCGAATAAAGAAAAACTTTTACCGTAAGTAGCTTGTAAATTTTGGGCAGTAAAGGCCTCCTTAACAGGTCCACTCGCAATTAAACGCATATTTAATAAAACTGCCCAATCAAAATAATTTTCGACCGTATTTAAATCATGATGGACAACAAAAACTGTTTTTCCTTCCGCTTTAAGTTTGGATAATATGCCCATGATGACTTTTTCAGTCGCTAAATCAATGCCAGCAAAAGGTTCGTCCATAAAGTATAAATCAGCTTCCTGCAGAAGAGCCCTGGCTATAAAAACTCGCTGCTGTTGTCCACCTGAGAGCTGGCTAATTTGCCGATCTGCATACTGATCCATTCCTACCCATTCCAAATAACGCTCAGCAGCGACCCGGTCAGCTTTTCGTGGCCATTTTAAAACACCGAGCCTTCCATATCCTCCCATAAGCACGAGATCTCTTACAGTAATGGGAAAATCCCAATCTACACTTTGCCTTTGAGGGACATAGGCGATCTTCGTACGGACGGATCTTAGAGGTTTTCCAAAAAAATCAACGCTTCCCGAAATAGGCTTTAAAAGTCCTAAAGCCGCCTTAATTAAAGTACTTTTTCCTGCGCCATTAGGACCCACAATCCCCACCAGATGACCTTGCGGGATATCGAATGTGATGTCCCATAAAACGGGTGTTTTATCGTAATTGACAGTTAATTGATGAGCTTGAAAAGCGAAAGGATGTGTGGGAGTGGTTGGCATCAATCTACCTGCATGTATTTAATCATCCAATCAGCATTATGCCTCATCATTTTTTGATAAGTATCTGCGTCTGAACCTGGAGTTCCCATAGCGTCTGCATATAGACAACAAGGAGCAATAATGATATCTAAGCCCTTTTCTTTACCTGCTGAAACAATTTTGCGAATGGAATCTTTACTTACGTTAGATTCTGGAAAAATCACTCTCACCCGATATTCTTTTAAATAGTCTAGAATTTGTTGAATATGCGAAGCGCTTAGCTGGCTTTCTGGCGCTAATCCTTCTGGTGCAGCAAAACGTTTCATCCAGGTTCTTTCTGCGCTGTTGCAAAATAAGCTCTTACAAAATAGTTGAAAGCGTCATGACTAGTCACAAGATATCTTTTGTCTGTAGGAATTTGATTTAACTGTTTCTTGATTTCTTGGTGAGTTTGGAGTAGAGCTTCGACCAATTGGCGCCCGTTGGCTTCAAAAGTGTCGGCATGAACCGGATCTTTACTTTTTAAAACTTCTACGATGTAAGGGACTGTTTGTGCCCATAGGGAAATATCCATCCATACATGTGGGTCTACTTGCCCATCGATACGTAAAATAGAATGAGGATTATTCTGGATTAAATAATTCCCCAAATTCGTAGATTTTGGATGAGTTTCTAAAAATCTTTGCAAACTAGGCCCATGCTCGAGACCCAATCCATTATAAAATACAATATCAGCATAGGCTAATTTTTCATCATCCCCTTTAACTAATTGGTAAGAATGGGGATCTAGATCTCCACGCATCAACGTCAAGGAATCTATATATTCACCACCTACCTGCTTAACAAGATCATTAATCATGGCAATGGTGGATAAAACTTTTAATTTACCATTTTTTTCGCGAAAACGGTCCATTTCACTAGGCGCTCCACTTCCGTCTTCTCGACTACATGAAATTAGTAAAACCGCGCTGAAGAATATTATTAAACAAAAAAGTTTTTTTTTCATTACTTCCTACCTTCGGCCAGACGACGCAAAAAATCAAAGCTGTAAATTCCTTTTGTGCATCCAGAATTAAAATGGATTTTTAAAGCATAGTGTCCTACAGGATCGATTGCTGAAGCTCTTTGATCATAAGGGATAGCTGCAGGATCTACCAAACTCTTTCCTGTCTCTTCATCGACACAGCCAGCACATGGACAGCTCTTTTGAAGTTCACTGAGACGAAAGTCGGCATTCAACCCATCGCTCCACTCCACCGCGAAAGTGTGTTTGTCTTTTTGAACGATTTTCTCTACCTCAACAGATTGACGATTTTCTAGAACTTTTAGATAACCTAAAAATGTTTTAGCCACATCTAAAAATATTTTTGAAACTTCTTGAGCTTCGGGATTTAATTGGTCAAATATAGAGATACCTTCGTCTCCACAACGTGACAATTCTGGATTGAGAGGAATTTCACCAATCAAAGGAAAACCAGTCTCTTGCGCTAACGAGGAACCTCCCCCTTGCCCTAATGGATACATTTTTGGGAGGCCCGGGGGCTGATAATAACTCATATTTTCAAGAATTCCTACCACAGGCACTTTGACCTTGTGGAACAAGCCCATTGCTTTCCTTACGTCCATTAAAGCAACTTCTTGCGGAGTTGTTACCATAAGTGCTGCTTTCAAACGGGCATTTTGACTTAAGGTCAACTGGATATCCCCTGTACCAGGGGGAAAATCAATTAACAAAAAGTCTAACTCCCCCCAGTCAACATTTTTTATAAACTGCTGAATGATTCCATTCGCAATAGGAGCCCGCACAACTGCAGCCTCGTCTTCACGTCTAAAATATGCCATTGAAATAATTTTTATCCCACGACAAATTGCAGGTGTAATGCGATCCTGAATTTGTAAAGGCATTTTCTCTTCGGGGAGCATACGTCTAATGGAAGGACCATAAAGATCTGTATCCATCACACCTACCTTAAATCCCAGCTTGGCTAAAGCTAATGCTAGATTGACTGTCACACAAGATTTTCCCACTCCACCTTTCCCTGCAGCAATTCCAATGATCGATTTAATCGTGGATGGCGTCTGATTTTTAGATTGAACCATAGGAAGAGGCATGTTAAAACCTAATAAAAATTGTTTGACAAACCAAAGAAAGCTGGGTTTTTTAAGTGGCCCAATACGAAAACAATAATTCTACTAAATAGTTGGATTACCTTCAAACTTTTAAAAAAAAATGACTTTTACGCGAGCGCATATGGATGATATAGTAAATTGAATAAGTGAACAGTTTTCAATAAATTTTATGTTGCACAAAAATCATATAAATCTATAATTTTCATTAGTAAATTAAGAAATCATAAATTTTCCTCTAAGGAATCATTACAAGCAAAGTTTTAGGGCGAGATTGGGTTTCAACAACGCAATACAAATCACGCGTTATTTATAACTCTAATTGAATAAACAACACAAAAAAATTAAGGTAGGTAAATCAATGAGTACAAACTCAAAGACCGATTTGAAACAACTTGAAAGTCTTATTCAAGCTGCGGTTAAAAAGCTCGGTGCTAAAAAAGAAAATGATATTTGTCGCTATATCCCCTCATCCGCTGGCGGCTATATTCATCATTTTACTATGCGCAAAATGAAAACCGAGCAACCTGAACAGTTAGCTCAGATGATTTCCAAATTTATTATAAATGCAGACAAACCTACCTCTGTAAAACCTAAACAAAGAGCCGCTAGAGGATCTCGTAAACGTCGCGACCAATTCCTATTCTCCAAGCAAGACATCGAGCGTATGCTCAATATGGCTCGTCTAGCTGGTGATAAAGATATGATCAGAAAGTTAACTCCAAAGAAAGATTTACGTTCAATCAAAAGAGAACTCATCGCCTCCATCAGACATGGTAAAGTAGATCAAGATCTCTGGACCTCCTATGTTGAAGCTATCAGACTTATTAATAGCCTCTCTTCTAATTCTAGCGCTTTAACCCCTCAATACAACTAATTTATATTTATTAAGCCTTCGAAAAACTCTATATGATGAATGCAATTTCGAAGGCTTTTTATTATTCTAATTATGACTTTTGCAGTACTCATCGAATTACCTAATCTTATAAAAAATGAATTAAAGAGAGTTTGCGTTGGACTTGCCTCCGCAGATTGGAATTCCGATGAAAATCTTTTCATCCCCCTACACTTTTTGAAAGCGCTATCAGATCCTGAAATTTGGGATATTTACGACCAATTAGGGGAAATCCAGGGCGCTCCCTTTATTTTAAAAATTCAATCCATCCAGTATATACCTAAAGGACGACATCAAGGAATTATATCTGCCACCTTAGAAGATTCTAAATATTTGACAACATTAAAAAAAAATATCGCCACCGTTCTAAAACCTTTTGAAGCCGTTCAATCCTCAGATTCTCAAGCTATTTCAATTAAGCTTGGGACTATTCATAAAGAATTCCCTGAAAGATTGATGCAATACTTAGAGGCCTATGGTCCCTATCAAAGCTCTCCATTTGATGTTGCCGGTTTTGTCCTTGCAAAACTACACCAAACGCCTAAAAGAAGTTTTTATACAGTCGAAAAAAATTATCCATTCGATTAAAGTCCTAATCCTATTTAAAAAAATTTTCACGATAGATTGCTCCAGAATCTGAAAACCGCTCTAATCGTCTTTTCTTTCTCCCTTGCTTTTTAATTAAAAATGTTTTAAAATATTGTTTCCTCTTTATAAAAAGAGCGGTTTTTTAATTGAATCCCTAAGTGTTTTAGGTGAGCAAACCAAGCACGTATAACACTTATTTTACAATCAGAGGTTTTAAAATATGGCACAAAATGCTGTACAAGAATTTGGTAAGTTACGGTCCTTCTTTTGGCCCGTGCATAGCTATGAGCTTAAAAAGCTCCTTCCTATGTTCTTAATGTTCTTTTTTATTTCTTTTAACTACACAATCCTTCGTGACACAAAAGATACACTCGTTGTTACAGCTTCTGGAGCAGAAACCATACCTTTCTTAAAGGTTTGGGGTGTGGTTCCAGGCGCGATTATCTTTATGCTCGTTTATGCGAAGTTAAGTAACATTCTTAGCAAAGAAGCCTTGTTTTATACGGCTATTGCGCCTTTCCTTGCGTTCTTTGCATTATTTGCATTCTTCCTCTACCCAAATAGAGAGATGTTTCACCCTACTACATCGGCCGACTACCTTCAGTCATTATTGCCTGCAGGTCTCAGTGGATTAGTGGCTTGTTATAGAGACTGGACTTTTTCCCTGTTTTATGTGTTAGCAGAACTCTGGGGAAGCGCAGTTCTATCTCTGATGTTTTGGGGCTTTGCTAACGACATCATGCGTGTAACAGAAGCGAAGCGCTTTTATACACTTTTAGGCCTAGGAGCTAACGTAGCATTACTAGTTTCCGGTCCAACTATTGTTTACTTCTCTGATATTCAAAGCCGTATTCCTGCAGGAGTAGATCCTTGGCAAGTTTCCCTCAACTATCTAATGACATTTGTTGTACTTGCAGGTCTATCTGTAGTAGGTATCTACTACTGGATGAACAGAAAAGTGCTAACAGACACACGTTTCTACAACCCAGACGAAGAAAAAAAGGTAAAGAAATCCAAACCAAAAATGGGTATTTTCGAAAGTTTTGCTTATTTAGCAAAATCCAAATACATTCTTTGCATCGCTATCTTAGTTATCGCTTATGGTATCTGCATCAACCTCGTAGAAGTCACCTGGAAAGGTCAGTTAAAATTGCAGTATAAAAATCCTAACGATTATAATGCGTTTATGGGTCTATTCTCCACAATAACAGGCGCTGTAACAATCGCCATGATGTTCATCGGTGGATGGATTACACGTAAAAAAGGCTGGGGCTTTGCTGCAATGATGACTCCAATCGTTCTATTAGTCACAGGCGTTGCGTTCTTCTCCTTCGTGATTTTTAGAGACAACTTAGCTGGATTTATTAGCTACTTAGGCACAACTCCATTAATGTTAGCGGTCATCTTTGGTATGATGCAAAACATTATGAGTAAATCAACGAAATACTCGCTATTCGATCCGACAAAAGAGATGGCATACATTCCTTTAGACCAAGAATCTAAAGTTAAAGGTAAAGCTGCTATTGACGTCGTCGGTGCTCGTTTAGGTAAATCTGGTGGTTCCTTTATCCAGCAAGGTCTACTTGTTGCATTCGGAACATTAGCTGCAATTACTCCTTATGTAGCTGCTGCTATGACAGTTTTTATCGTCGTGTGGTTAGTTGCTGTAAGATCCCTGAACCGTCAATTCGTTGCATTAACTAACGAAAAAGTCGGTGGAGAAGCAACTGTAGCTAAAGCTGGTGAACCTGCTAAAGCTGCAAGCTAATCTTTTATAATGAATGGTGCGATGTACCATTCATTTTGAGCTCTCAAATACCGTATAAGCTCAAACGAGCTTATACGGTATTTTTTTTATAATAAATAATTTCCACGTAATATTTATTTAAATACATGTTATTTTTGATATGCAATCATATTAAATTTAAATATATGCTTTGGCAAAATTAGAATAAATTCCATCATCTAATGATGAAAAAAGTTAACAAAACCTTAAAAAAGAATTCACCATGATTCATTCCCTCAAAAAACAACTATATACAATTGACAATATGAAGGATTTGAAGAAATTCACACACGACTTATATCCAAATATTAAGAATTTGGGAGGAAGAAGGCTCGTTTGTTCAGGGAAAAATTCTTTAAACGGCTCAGTGAGTTTCAACGATGTAGTCAAACGACTGGATGAAATTTTTAAATCCACACCTAAAGAACAAATTGACGCCTCTTTTTTTCTGTATACGATAGATATTATGCAAGATGTACAAACAAAGGATGAAGAATGTAACTCAAAGCTTAAATCAACAAATATCGTGACCCGTGTTCTGACAATCATCTCTCAATTCTTTGGCAATCTAACCTACAACAGAAAAAACACTTTGAAAAAAATTTCTTTCGACCTTCAGAAAAAACTCGCTCTAGAAGATCTAGATCCCTCTTCAAATGAGGAAAAATCTCTGAACCTAAATCGTGAACTTTTTAGAAAGAAACAAGCACAGCTCGCTCCACTTCCTCTAAAAGAGTTGATCTGCCATGTGACGTCACCCAATTTAATCGAAAGGGAAGCCGACGTTGAATCGGTTAAAATCGAACAACAAGTGCTTAAACTGGAAATTATAAAAAAAATACAATACTCCCTGGAAAAAAAACACTTCTGTGATCTACAGGAAGTTGCCTATCAAGTTAAAAATACGCCTGATTTATTCGATTATTTTATGGATGCGATCGTCGCTGCCAGTTCATCTTGCGTTTTGTTGACTTCAAAACACATCGAGGAATTTGAATGGCCTTCATCAGAACTCAAAGAACAAAAATTGCCGTTGATTATTGCTCGGCTAGTCAAGAATGAGTTTATATGGAATTCCACTAGAAATAAAAACTGGACTGAATGCACTTTGAACACAGAAGATCTGTTAAAGGGATTAGATTTTAATCAATACTCAGAAACTCTTCGCGAACAATTTTCAAAAGCACTCAAGATCGCATTCAAACAATTAGGACACGATCATTTAGAAAGAAACAGTCGTTTAAAAATTACATTTGAACAATCTGAGACACACCCTTTGCCAGAGGTCTTACTCCCCTCGCTCCTTGATGCGTTGGAACACATCCCAGCTCTTCACGCACTAGATATTTCCAGCCTAAGTCCAAAACTAAGCGACGCTGATGAACAACGCCTATTCTCGATTGTAGACACAAATCCCCTTCTCCATGAATTTAAATTAGACCTTTCATCCCTCACTCCAAATATAAAAGAGAGTCTTTTAAATAAAATGGAAGAAAGATTAGGCAGCAAAACTTCAGATACGAACTGATTCTTTAACAGCTCATCTTATGTATGGATTTATCTTTTCTTGGCACTAGACTTCTTTCGAAACTCTTGAAAAGTCATGACGGCATGCAGGACGTTAGATAAAAAAATAAGGGTTTTGTGTGAATTTTGTCTCACCTAGGGTTTGAAGCTGCCCCGAGTAGTAAAAAACATAAAACCCAGTCTAATCATGAAAAAAATGTCATTTTAATTTTGTAGACATAATGCATTCCCCTTTGATATCCTACTTGTTTACCCTTTTCTATCAAAAGAAACCTTTAAACTAGGAAAACGAATTGTCATGGAAAAACAAAAG
>Ga0209922_103682_pt1 | contig 11900 bp, 9 predicted proteins | sample ThiBiot_500_biof_FD_183946 | JGI IMG/M metagenome (GOLD analysis project Ga0209922, IMG submission 183946) | Wastewater bioreactor microbial communities from Cape Town, South Africa - Thiocy_expt_500_biof (SPAdes) | ecosystem: Engineered > Bioreactor > Thiocyanate-remediating > Anaerobic-Aerobic ...
AAACTTCATACCAGCAGTATCGAATAAACCTAATGTATAAGGTTCGCCTCCGATCATAACTGTAACAGCATAGTTATCAAACACCTAACCAACACAAATAGAAGTTTCTTGCAAAAACAAAAATAAAAGTCTAAATTCAATACGTACAGTTGGAACATATTCACTTGGAAATTTATTTGTTGTATAGCTGATCAAAAGGCATGTTTTACCTAGACGAACGAGCAATGAAGAAGAAAAAAAAAGCGAACAATAAATTCAACGTACCAACAGCACCATCGCCAACTACGACACATTTAATTGTTTGCATTATTTTAACTTGATATCAAGACAAAAAAAAAAGAAAAGAGAACGCCTGAGTTTAACGATGACGACGTATGAAATGAGCAAGCAAATAAATAAATAAACAAAACAACTTCTAACCGTTCTCTGCCCACGCGATGGACGTCAAAGATGCACGAATTAGAATAGAGATAGAGATGTATATCTCATTCTGGGTGACCTCTTTTGGTCTCGGACTAGCGACACATTCATTCAAATGATTTTATTTTTATTTTATCATCTTTATCATTCGACCGTAAAAACACTCGATCACCTCTTGTACTCTCTTTCCCTCGTTTTACTGTCAAAATATTAAAAAAAAGTCAAGCTTCTCTTGAATTCAAAGAAATTCGTATGTCTATGTGTGCCATCTATACTTACTAAGAGAAAAGAAAAGAAACTTGAATTCAAAGCGCTACTATCCTTGTCATTGAAGGCGCATGACTGCACCTATTATAAACGACGATATATCAATAAAAATATGAAAGACAGAGAAAGAGAGAGCGAGAAAAAAACCTATTTTCTTTATTTTCTTCAGCTTTCTTTTTGTTATACCCAATGTATTGACCTTAGCATCAATGTTTCATCATTTTCAGATAAACAGACTAACGAGCGTTTTGTTGTTTTTCTTTATTTACAAATTATTTATTTTGGTTTACATTCGAAGAAAAAAGAAAAATGGACGATATAGATTCAATTGAAATGTCAGACGATGACGAATTTATTCTTGACGTCGAACTGACAGAAGCTAGTGTACAAGATGCAATTAATATGGCATTAGCTGATGAGGAAAGTAACAGCACTCAACCAGCAGTCACAACTAACATGGACATACCACCTGTATCCGATGAATTACTTAATTTCGATGGAAATCAATTTGGAGAAGATTTACTTAAATATTTTGAAAAAGATACTTTCGAAAAAGTTCTTTTCGAACATTGGAAACAATATGTACCGCAATGTTATGTTTATTATAATCAATTAACAAAAGGTGTACATGAACAACAAGTTCAAGAGATTCTTATTCGACCATTAGATATTTTCCTTTATGGAACCATCGATACCGAAGAAGCAATTAAAACAATTCGATCGTTTAATAAACGACCCACAGTTTGTGGACGTCTATTTAAATCCGAAGAACCAACATATTTCTGTCGAGATTGTTGTGTCGATCCGACATGTGTCTTATGTACAGATTGTTTTGTTCAAAGTGAACATCGTAATCATCGATATAAAATGAATATATCAGCTGGCGGTGGTTATTGTGATTGTGGTGATAGTGAAGCATGGAAACAATATGTTCATTGTAATATTCATGCACCTCAAGATGATCCCAATGAATCATCCGATGCTGTACTCAATCGTTTGCCAGCTGATCTACGTTTACGTGCGAAAACTCTATTTCAAATCCTACTTCGTTTTAGTATTCGATTACTTTGCATAGAAAATTATCAACAAACACCGAACGAATTAAAAAATGAATTTTGGGATGGTGATCATAAACATTACGCAACGATGTTATTCAATGATGAAATTCATACATATGATCAAGTCATAAATATTCTTAGTCGTGCTATACAATGTTCGAAATCACAGGGACATGAATATGCATCATTAGTCGATCGTGAAGGTCGAACAGTGATTCGTATTGGTACACATGAATATTGTCAAGAAGCTAAACAAACAATTCAAGCACGTACAGATGATACACCATTGAAATGTGAAATCTATCCATGTTCATTTGTATCATTACAATGTTTTGCACAAAAAATTCTTCACTATCTACAAGATATTATTGCTATATCCGATGGTTTTCGACGAATATTTTGTGAATGTGAAATGGATTGTTGTGATAATTCGGCAAAAGAAATAACGTTAACTGAAAAAGTTTTACTAGGAGAAAATATGCTTTGGAAAAGTGCACGTTCAGCATTACATCAATTGTTTATAAATAGTTTTTTTATGGATGCTGAGTGGAAGAAAACATTTGCGATTTTATATATGAAAGTAAGTGTTTGTTTGTTTTTGCTGCTATGATTTGTTGTTCTTATCGACGAGGAAAAAATTTAGAATTATGCGTCTATTTGGACAAATTTTGTTAAAGATGCCGATGAATATGTTTCATTTACCGAGTTATCCGTTCAAATCTATACTGTACCAACATTGGTAATCATTTGTTTAAAAACAAAAAAAAAACATGTACACGTTGTAAACTATAAGTTTCGTTTTTCCTCGTCGAGAGAGAGTGAGAAACACGATGAAAACCAAACGATCTTTTCTATTCTCTAGTGTTATCCAAATATAATTCGACAATTTCGAAATGATCCACAAGCAATCTATCGAAATGATTGTTCTCTAAAATTATCCGTTCAATTACTAACTAGTCAAACTCTCGTAAGAGGAAAAATCAATCTTCTTTTGTTTACAACGTGTTGACACAGTTTTTGTTTTTATTTTTTTCTCTTCTTAAACTAAGACTTCATTGATTTTTTTTCTTTTCCTTTTCATTAGGCAAGATATTTAATTTCATCGCATAATGCCTTTCAAATTATAGTTGATTCATTTCTCGAATATTGTCAATCGAAATTAGATGCTAGCAAACGTCTAAAATTCACTCGTCCGGCACATACACCAACTCAACACGAATTTCGTCGTGCTCAATCGATACTCTACGATCTCAAATATCTACTCGGCGTTGTGCCTGATCAATATACACCGGAATTACGAGAAAATTTTATCAATGGTTTTACATCCTTTCTTCAATTGTTAATGTATATGCATGTAAGAAGAGAAACGAGAAAAAGAAAAAGAAAAAGAAAAAGACAAATCCTCATTGTTTTCATAGGGAATGGATCAACTTGTTCGACAAACTGGTCAACATGTTGAATTTGATCCCGAATGGGAGACAGCATTTAATCTAGTCATCAAAATTCAGTCAATTCTAGCTGCAATATTCGATTGGTGCTCGCATGATCACGAACTATTACTTCGAGCTTACCAAGTTACCGGCGCAGCTCTTGCTGAAATTCAACGTGCAACACCGGTTTCACATTTAAATAAAGATAAGAAAAATGCATCGCCAATGGTTAAAATCAGTGTACATGATCTCAAAGTCGATTGTTATGCATATGATGTCGAAAAAGATCCGATATCGATTCATATACCTGTTGTGAGATTATTTGTTGCTTTACATGCACATTTACAGAAATATGTGAATAGCAAGATGACATTTGATGATCTATGTGAAAAATCGAAAATCTATCCATGTTTTGTCTACGAAGAAGCTATTCGAATTCAAGTTCTATGCGCACAACATGTGGCAGGTCTATGGAAACGTAATGGTTATTCTCTATCGAATCAAATTTATTATTATTCGAATGTCAAATGTCGAAGGGAAATGTACGATCGAGATATACTTGCATTACAAGTCGGTGCTTCGCTAACACCAGCACAAACATTTCTCGTACAAATTCTACATAAATTCGGTTTATTAGAATGGGTTCGAGCACCGGAAAATGGTCGTGGTGCAAGTACAGAAATGAAGATTCCTGAAAAAGTTCGTGTTATGGAAGAATTTCTTCATCTATTAATTATTATTCTTGGCGAACGTTACGAGCCAACTGTTGGTCATGTAACAGCCGAACAAAAACTCACACGTGAAGTTATTCATCAACTATGTATTTCACCTATGGCACATTCAGAATTAATACGAGGCTTACAAGACAGTGGACAATTAGAAATGGGCTCAGGAGATTTAGAAGCTACTCTTAAAGAAGTTGCTGATTTTAAACGTGGCACAGCTACCAAAGGCAATTATGAATTGAAATCAAATCATTTGTCCGAATACAATCCATTCTATTATCATTATACAAAAGCTGATCAATGCAAATCTGAAGAATATGTTATTAAACGTCGAAAACTAACCGATGATGCTATACCAAATACACTTTTTATTCCTTGTCCACCGAAATTTACTGATACATTTCAATCGATTGTAAATCTATTTGATTGTGATATATTTCTAACACTAATCAAAGCTTGTCTATGTCGATCAATGGATCCCGATGCACGTTTATGGTCGGAGACAATACTTAATCGTGCTTTACATTTAATAACATTAGCTTTTTACGAACAAGAACGTATGACAAATTTGCAATTCTATTTGAAATTTCAACAATTCGAACTTGATAAATTAATTGAACAATTAAAAAATTATCAATCATCGAAAATCGATGTTTGCAAAGATTTAATTTCGCATGTTTATAAAACTTATTTGAGATTTAATGAAACCAATGGGCAATTAAGTCCATCGAGTTCAATTAGTATAACACAAGAAATTAATGATCCATCGAAAAAAGATAAAGCACAACGAAAACGAAAGGATTTAGCTGCACAAAAACGTGCGAAAATCATTGCACAAATGACCCAATTACAAAAGAATTTCATCGAAAAAAATATTCAATTATGTTCGGATCCAACCGATGAATCGAATTTGACATCACCTGAATCAATGTTAATCGACGATAAACAAACGACAACAACAACAACAACGATACAATCATGTTTAGGAACAAATGACTTCGAAACAAGTCCATCGAACAAACAAAATCTCACATGTATATTCTGTCAAGAAACGAGCGAAGTAAAATTCAATTCTGAAGCATTAGTTCTTTCGGCTTATGTACAAACATCTCGTGTTCTATCGAAAAATCGTTCGAAACGCATCGAAAATTGGGATACATTCGATCCAACATTTATGTGCAATGATCTTCATTGGGGCGTACATGTTTCATCATGTGGTCATGCTATACATGCATCATGTTGGACGAAATATCATAATTCAATTACATCACAAGATCATCGTCGAACATTACGTATGCGTGGTTCAGCAAATTATGATACTGATCGTAATGAATTTCTTTGTCCTTTATGTCAAACATTGAGTAATACAGTTCTACCTGTTCTACCATCATTACGAACATTAATTCGCGAGAGAAAATTAGCTGAAATGTCATTTCATGAATGGTTGGATGGATTAGAAAAAATTCTCAATGGAAGTATGGAAGCACGTTATGAAATCGATACACATGAACAACGAATCTTCTTCAATCCATGTCCATTAACAACAATAACAAAAATGATGGCCGAACGTGTTGCACAAAATTTTCAATTATTATTCGGCTTTGCTGGTGATATTCGTCGGCAAGATTTTCATGAAACTATACGTGAACGTTTGATGGATTTTGCTAAGAATGTTTATCGATTCGGTTTAAATGGTGAAACTGACGATGAAAATGAACGTATACCGATTATACTTTGGACATCATGTGCATATACAATACAATCAATTGAACAATTCTTACGTATCGATTCGAAATCGATTTTTTCACCTCTATCAATTCGACAAAGTGAACTGATTAATTCGTTAACCAAGGTATCGGCTGTCTACGGTCTACTCAATGATAATGATCAAATGAAGAAACATTGCTTGAAATTACTATCTGTTCTTTTATTTTCACAAACAAATATTCAAAATCCATCATTAGGCGATATCGATCTATTTCATTTGCTTGTTTCACTTTGTTTTACATTACCGATTTTATTTGCATCGAAGAATCCATCGAATTCATTATTAAATATTCCGACAGGAAATCTTAATGATTTGTATCTTATGCGTGTTATCTTCATGGCACATTGCATACAAGTATTGTCGAGTTCAGGATTTTTATATGAGAAAAATTCGGATTATCAAATGAAAGTCAGTCAATACGATGAAAATGAATTGAAAATCTTGGACAAACTAATTGAAAAATTACCAACTAATCAAACACAGGAAATGTTATCTCGTGAAGAAATTCTCTATAAATTAAAACAATCCGTACTTCCATTACTTCGATGTTCGACATTGTTTTATCATAGTTTAACGGGAGTATCATGGCCTATTGAAACAGTCGATGATGAATATACAAATATGTGTGCATATTTAGGTTTACCAACAAATCTTTCGAAATTATTCGATTTCGACAATGGTAATTATCTCAATGAACTTGTCGATAATTGGCTAGGCAATCTTTCGATTAGTAAATCAAGTGTTAAATATCCGATTCTAGTCAATCGATTGTATGCATTGCCAAGAGAATATATCGATCTTATGAATCAAGTTTCACAAGGTGTTGCACCCTATAAATATGCTCGTGATGAAACTCGATCGCCATGTATATGTTTAACATGTGGTGAGATTGTTGTACGTCCATCATCGACATCGTCACCAACGCCATTATTAACTGCGAATAGTTTGATATCGACACTTTTAAATGTCGATCAAAATGTTGGACCATGCAATCTTCATACACAACAATGTTGCGGTTCGATTGGCTTGTATTTACGTGTCAAAGAATGTTCATTACTTCTATTAAATATTGTCAATGATGGACGAACACATAAAGCACGAGGTGCACTTATGCCAGCGCCATATCTCGATGATTATGGTGAAACAGATCAAAATTTACGACGTGGAAATCCTTTACATTTATGTGATGAACGATATCATGCCTTATATCGACGATGGTTATCTCATACAATTCCTGAAGATATATCACGAAATATGGAATTGAATAATACAGCACTCTATGCTCATCCATGGAGTCACTTTTAAAAGAACATCTAGACAATTTCATTCGAACATGACACTTTCGTTTTTTTTTCATCACCATCATCTTCTTCTTCCTCCTTTTTGTGTGAAATTCAGCAGTGTTTCATATGTAATAAAGGATTTCGTTCTTTTCTTTTTCATATATACCAGATTCAGACACTAAATAAAAAAAAAACAAAAAATAGTCAGAGGACGTCTACCGAAATATATAAGTTCGATCGTTTGCTTTTCTTTTTTTTCTTGCTAATTGAAAGGGTCAATGCGCGAACGCAAATGACCGCGGAACAAATTATCCACTCGAGAAAGTCCGATGTGGACCTTTCGCAGGCGTCAACGAGGACGATGTGCAATGTCCACGCCTCGACCTGGAGCATTGGCGTTCGTGATCGTCAATGCATCCGTGGCAGGTAAGTATGCTTTTTAACAAATCCATTCTCTGCTTATATATTTATTCGACAAGCAAAATTTGCATAGTAAAAAGCACTCTGTTTCGAAATATTAAAAAAAATGAGTCATCATGTTTTCTTTTTTCTTTTTTATAGATTAAGTCGTTCACCAGTAACGAGTCGACTTTTTAATCGCCAGACATCTTGAAATTTAGCTGAATCATCACCAGTTCGTTTTCGAAAGAGTTCTAAGACTTCATTCGATATCATGCCTTGTATATCATCTTCAGCACAATCGATATATTCGCAACCAGAATCAGCATAATGACATGAAATTGCCTAAGACACAAAACAAAACAAAGTATTTCATCATAACACCTATGAAAACAAATACTTTTCGAAAGCCGTCAGTTCGATTCGTTCCACTACCATGAATAAGTAATGGATGAAAGAAAACTGTATCACCCGTTTGCATTTCTAAATGAATACGTTCGGCATTTGGATCAAATTGTTGAATGCCATGATACATTTTATTCACACCACCCTATAACCAAACAATTGTAAATATATCAAACTGAAGAAAGATTTCTACCTCCCATTTCGGATAACCATGTTCAAGAAGTGGACCTTTATGTGTGCCTGGTAGAACAACAAGACATCCATTTCCACGATGAATATGTTCCATCGCTGTCCAAGCGCAAACAATACGATTCGCTGGACGAAATGGAAAATAATATAAATCTTGATGAAGTGGATGTCGAGATGTTTGCGTGCCCGGATCAGGTGGTTTGTTGATCAACTAAAAACTAGATCGATTTGAAAGAAAAGATTTTTCGAATTCTATTACCATGGTATGCATGGCCATTATATTCGAACCGAGAAAACATTCGACATATTTAACAATTTCAGGTAGACAACAATATTGAAATAGTTCATCATCGAATGTAAAATCTTGAATTTTTGTAATCGCTTTTTCGCCATCAGCAAATTCCGATTTAGCAATGGCAATATCTTTCATAACTGTCATGCCAAATCTCGGTACTTTACCGGTGCAAACATCTTGAAAACGTTGTCTATTTTAACAACAAGCAGAAAAAACAGATTGTCAAATTTGATCATCATCAACGTACCGATATTTTTCTAAAGCTTCTGCTGAAACTAAATTTGGAATAACAATAAAACCATTCTTTTCATAGAAATCACGTTGTTCATCAGTTAAAACATTATTCGGTAGTGTATATTCGTACTGAGGCTGTTTCTAGATAACGAAATTGAATTTTAATCTATATGAAAGCTTTAGTAAATTTTCTACATACATATTGAGTACTCAATCGAATATGACGACCAATAGTTTCTAGTCGTTGTGCCGACATATTTATGTTAAATGAATGACAAGATGATATGCTTTTGCAAAACTGTATTTATAGAGCGTTGATAAGAAGTTTAGAAGTCATTACTTGAAACGTTCGATTTTTATCGCTAGTTCGAGTTCGCGAAGGGGTCAATCCATGATAAGCGAATGAAAACGAGAAGAGAATCTTATTCATTCATTGGTGACATCTACTTATTTATGTTGACAGAACAATAAAACAGATAAAAATACTGAAATTAGTGATGATTAACAATGAGTTTTATTAGAAAAACAGAAACAAAATCTAGAAATAGTCATTGCATGAACATTGACCATTCTTTTGGAAGTGATGCATGCGGTTGGCGTCACGTACAAATATTTCACATTGACGAATCTTTGCGATTAATTTTGTTGCTTCATCTACAAAGAAAAAACATAGTTTATCATTGCATTTATAAAATACATCAACTTACGACAATCACCACAAACACGTAAGTTTTTTACCACGTGAATATTCGATGGCTTTTTACCACGAATAAAATGATAAGCAATTGCAAGTCGTTCACTATGACTACAGAGAACTGATTCAACTGTTTCAGTCTCTTCAAGCGGTCGAGTGACCCAACTTCCGTCGAATTGATGACCATGTTGACGTAGCTCATTGCTGATCTTCATTGCTTCAGCGTGAATCTCATCTGAAAATGGATGCGAACGATCGTGAGCTCTGAATATCTAAAGAGAATCAAAAGTATACTTTGATAATTATCAAATTTTCTTTTAATGTAATTGCTTACCAATAATTCATCATTATCTTCGGTACTTGATTCCCCTGGAGTCACTTTTCGACCGTAGTTATTGAGTCGATATTGTCGAATAGCTGATGCTTGTTCATCATCACCGATCGACATATAAATATTTGACAGGAGAATCGAAGCAGAAATAAGGCCATCCTTCTCATTGGGAAAGATCTGTTGCATCTTCTTATATAATTTCGATGCTAAAACAGAATTACGAGCATTTCTTGCACCCGACAACACAGACACTAAACAGCGAAAAAAACAACGATTAAAACAAACAAAATGAAGTACTTACTATACATTGGTAAACAAAATTGTTTCGAAAGTTGCTCGTATTCTTGAATGAGTTTTTCTGCTTCATCAAACATTTGTAATCGACTGAAACAATCGATCTACAAGAAACACTCAAATATAAATCTTCATGAGAACGAAAAGATTAAATGCAAACCATTGTTGTATATATTCGTTCAGTTTTGTTGTTGATTTTGGTAAATATCGAACGAGCTTGATTACTTAAACCAGAATGTGAACATGCATTCAACACAGCAGTATGAGATATTTCATCCCATTGATCGTAAGGCATTTGATAATATAAATCAATAGCATCAACACCTCGCCCGCTGAGACCATATGCATTCACTAAAATCAGCAAAATAATAAATGATGTAATTAACAAACTGAAAATCAATTACTCATGATGTTATAAGTATAAACATCAGGACTTTTTACTGATTTGAATATTGAATATGCTTGATCAACTGAACCAATTTTACCCTAAATAAGTAAAGATGAAGAATAATTCTTGTAAGATCAATATGATAGAATAATACCAAAACATTGATCAAGCCATTTGCAATATATATCTCGCCATGTAATTCCAGTGGAATTTGATTAATAATAGAGCGAGCAGTGAAAGGCAAACCAATTTGAGCACATGCTTGTAAAAGAAAAGTGAAAGTAACAGGTGTCGGAGTAATATTTTCTTGTTTCATTCGTTTAAAAAGTTTCAAAGATTTCGATGCCATACGATTGATATTATAGCATTTCATCATGATACCATAACTAATTGCGTCTTTTGTCTTCAACGATTCAAATAATTGTTCAGCACTAATTATATCTCCAAAATTTCCTAACATATGAATTGCTGATGTTCGCGTTGTATCACCTAATTCCGATATATTCAATCTTTCATTTAGTAATTGGTTTCCAATAATTTGTGCACATTCATTGTTAAGTTGAGCACAAGCTTTGAACGCAAGTGTATAAATCACTTCATTTCGATCAATTTCCATCTGTTCGAATAAATTCAGTGCTTTCTCACTCATATCGTTATCAATGTATCCTAAAATCATGTCAAATAAATATTTTTTTGTAAGTTTTTGAAAGATTCTACCTGACATTATGATACCATAACTAATTACATCTTTGTTTGGCAACGATTCAAAGAAATATTCAGCACCATTTATATCACCAAACTTCATCAACATACGAAGCGCTGAGTTCCATGTTGTATTGTTAATTGTCGACTGTTTCTGTATGTGTTCGAGTAATTGTCGTCCAACGACTTGTGCACGTTCATTATTCAGTTGAGCACATGCTTTGAAAACAGTTGGCAAAATAGTTTCATCCTGATTGATTGCTATTTGTTCGAATAAATCCAAAGCTTTTTCATTTAAATTGTTCTCGACATATCCTAAATAAAGCCGATTGATTGTCTCAATAGATTTTCTGTTAATAAAAATCAAACCATGTATCATTGAACCATAACTAATGGCGTTCTTTTGTAACATTGACTCAAAAACTTTTTCAGCGCGATTCACTTCACCAAAATTCATCAACATATGAACTACTGTTACCAATAACATTTCATCGACATTGGTTAATTTATCAAATAGTTTCATTCCAATTGTTTTTGCTCGATTATTTTTAAGTTCAGCACAAGCTTTGCAAACAATTGTATAAACAACATTATTTGGATCAATTGACATTTGCTCGAACAGATCAAGAACTTTTTCATGCATACCATTTGCAAAATAACCTACAATTCTTTTAAATAACACTGCAATAGCTGTTTTTTAAAAAGCTTATACCTTCCATCAAGGTACCATAACTGACAATATTTATGTTCTTCAATGATTTAAATATACGTTCAGCATCATTTACATTACCAAATTGCATTAACATATGAATTGCTGAATTCCATACTGTATTGTCAATATGCGCTTTAGTTGATATTTTAGCAAGCAATTGTCTTCCAATAATTTGTGCACGCTCATTGTTAAGTTGAGCACATGCTTTGAATGCAAGTGTATAAATAATATTGTCTGGAATGATATGCATTTGTTCGAATAAATGCAGTGCTTTCTCGTTCATATCTTTCTCAACATATCCTGAAC
>Ga0209922_103686_pt1 | contig 11889 bp, 17 predicted proteins | sample ThiBiot_500_biof_FD_183946 | JGI IMG/M metagenome (GOLD analysis project Ga0209922, IMG submission 183946) | Wastewater bioreactor microbial communities from Cape Town, South Africa - Thiocy_expt_500_biof (SPAdes) | ecosystem: Engineered > Bioreactor > Thiocyanate-remediating > Anaerobic-Aerobic ...
CAAACGATATGCGTGTTGTTCGCATAGCCGAATGTATTTCGAATGCCGTACGATGGCCGATCGCGAGAAATGTATTGCGGTGTTTGACCACCGACGTACGTATTACGAACGTAAACATGACCGAGAGAATCTTTGGTACAAAGAACAACTTGATCATCGCCTCGTTTTTCATCGGTAGAAAATCCGACGCCAACAAAACCATGCGCTCGAGCGACGATATGAAATCGAACTCGATTAGCATCGAGTCCTTCCCATGAAAGTGCGTATTCACATTTGGCATTATTGTTGCAATATTGTGGAACAATTAAACAGCCTTGTGATTCACCACATCGATCGATATCGACTGAGAGTTCTTCATGATCGGCATTTTGACCATAAGCTAAACGACGTGTTAATGGCGATGATTTAACACGATAGATTTGCCCGTTGGAAAGTATATCCGCACTGAAAATGTATTTTCAAATAGCAAAATCAACAGTAGAAATCACTGAATTTTACCGGAAAAAGATTCGATTTGTTGTCGAAGGTACGTTTGTTGCTCTCCACGTAACGGGTATTTTACTATAGCTACGTTTGTCTGCTTTATCAACATAAATCACCTAAACAAAATACGAATTCTTTCAGTTTCACAGAATAATCATATCGATTGTTTTTCTTACACCAGCACCATTGGAACAAGTATGATGTTGAATAACTAGACTGCCTATTTGTTGATCATCGAACCGTCCGATAACATTATCATCTTCATCAAACGCTCGTAAAGCAAACTCATTAATGCCATAATTCGAACGTTTTTGTTTGATCGATACTAAAGCAAACAATACAAGTCATTTATCAGTCATAGATCGAAGGTTATTTTCTTACAGATAATTGTTTCATCATTCAAAAAATTTCCTTCATCAATATCAATTTCGAATTCATCACTGCCATCGACCGACGATAATCCACCTGTTCGAACTTCAGTCGAGCATAAATTTTCGAAAGCTACTTGACTATGAAGATTTTTAATCAATATACAAATCAGAGCAATCGATGCTAAATAATGCATTATTAATATCTAGAAAGAAAATAACAGCAAAAAGCATCATCACTGGGATCTGCGAATGTCTCAGTATGTAGAGAAAGAAACGTTTGTTGTGTATTTCAGGGTCTTCTTTCTTCTTTTTCTGTCGACGATCGATGCGAGTATAAACTCTCACCATTACTACAGCAGCTTAATGCATACACAACATAGACAGAAAGAATCTTTCTTCTTCTCGTTCTTCTTCGTTTTTTTTCTCTCTTTTTCCTTTTTTTTGGCTACTATCGTCTTGTGTGCATGTTGTGACGATGACGAGAGAAAGAGGAGAAAAAACGGACGAGAACGAGAACGAGAGGAAAAAAAAAGGCAAGCAACAACTGATCAGAATAAACTATTGTGCGGTTTTTTTTTCTCTTCGTCGTCTATTCTTCTACGTTGTGTATGCCGATGCCAATGTACAAAAAGGGCATTGCTCAATTGAGCGATACCGTGCAGGTCTCTCTTCAAGACAGATTAGTCGAAGAAAAGGAAAAAGAGAAAAGGGAATTATCTTTATGTACAGTCATCAAACGACGCTAACGACTAAATAAAAAAGAAATAAGATCTCACAGCACGATATTAAAGGTGACAAGTATTTATGACATATGTTGTTATTCTAGATTTTGATTGAAGGTGGTTCTTCCGATGAGAGAACTCTATTGATTTAATTGTATGTTGAAGAGAGAAATAAAGGAGCAAAAAAAAGACCAAACCAAAAAGGTATATTGATGAAAGGATTAGTAATATGTCTCACTTTCTTTCTCTTCCTCCGATTCGAATAAACAAAATCGAAGGTCATGAAATCGAATTGGGCCATATGTCAACATGATTTCAAGTATACATTCAATGTTCGCTTTTGTTTCACCAGATGTGTTACAAGTACCGATTGTGTATGTAGTTCATACATATCTACGTTGAGTATATTGCTCAAATAAACATTCACCATCTTCTTCTTCTTCGTCGTAGGAAGATAAAACATTCTCAACCAATCAATATTTCCGTTGCATAGAGGTTCGACATGTTCTTTCTGTTGCCGATGGAAACTCGGTAAAGAAGAAAAGAAAAAGTTCACGTAATTTTTTTTTTTGATTATCTTGGTCTCTTTTATTGATCGAATTTCTTTTTCATATACAAGTTATTCGTATACAAAAAAAGACATGTTTTGTTTTGTTTCGAGACAGAAAAAGACAAAAAAAAAGAAATGTTCATACAAATAAAGAAAACTAAAAGAGATTCGAAGGATGTTATTACGATAAAAATTAGAGAAAAATCGTTTTTGTTTTATTGAACTGTTATTTTTTGATAATAATGATGATAGAAATGGATTGTGTGTTTGTTTTATTGGCTGATTTAGGCACCTTCTTGTTCGCCTTCTTCTTCACCACCTTCACCTTCTTCTACAAAAACGAAAGAAGAGAAAAAAATTAATAAAAAATCAAAAGTAAAATTCGATTTCGAAATGTACCTTCAGCAGTGGCATCTTGGTATTGTTGGTATTCGCTGACGAGATCGTTCATGTTAGATTCAGCTTCAGTAAATTCCTATGAAGACAATAGACGATTACCGGATTGAGTTCACTAGCAATCGAACTTACCATTTCGTCCATACCTTCACCAGTATACCAGTGAAGAAAGGCCTTTCGACGGAACATAGCTGTGAATTGTTCTGAGACACGTTTGAACAATTCTTGGATGGCTGTGCTGTTGCCTATTCAATGAACAAGGAAAAAGAGTTTTGTTTTTTTTTCTTGAATCTCACAATAATTATCTTACCAATGAATGTAGCTGACATTTTGAGACCGCGTGGTGGAATATCGCAGACAGCTGTTTTAACGTTGTTTGGAATCCATTCGACGAAGTATGATGAGTTTTTGTTTTGAACATTGAGCATTTGTTCATCGACTTCTTTCATCGACATACGACCTCGGAAGATGGCGGCAACGGTGAGATATCGACCGTGTCGTGGATCGCAAGCAGCCATCATGTTCTTGGCATCGAACATTTGTTGTGTGAGTTCAGGTACTGTTAAAGCACGGTATTGTTGTGAGCCACGTGATGTAAGTGGAGCAAAGCCAGGCATGAAGAAGTGAAGACGTGGGAATGGAACCATGTTGACAGCCAATTTACGTAAATCAGCGTTCAATTGACCTGGAAATCGAAGGCAAGTTGTAACACCTGACATGGTTGCTGAGACAAGATGGTTGAGATCTCCGTATGTTGGTGTTGTCAATTTCAATGTACGAAAGCAGATATCGTATAAAGCTTCATTATCGATACAATATGTTTCATCAGTATTTTCGACCAATTGATGGACTGAGAGTGTGGCATTGTATGGTTCGACGACTGTATCAGAGACTTTTGGCGATGGGACAACACTGAATGTGTTCATAATTCCTGTAGAAGAAAAGGAAAATATAATGATTTCAATTGCCGATGAATACAATACACTTACGATCGGGGTATTCTTCACGAATTTTTGAGATAAGTAATGTACCCATACCGGATCCGGTACCACCACCAAGTGAGTGTGTCAATTGAAAGCCTTGAAGACAATCGCATGATTCAGCTTCTTTACGTACAACATCCAAAACTGAATCGACGAGTTCAGCACCTTCGGTATAGTGACCTTTAGCCCAGTTGTTACCGGCACCAGATTGACCAAAAACGAAGTTATCAGGTCGAAAGAGTTGACCGAATGGACCTGATCGAACTGAATCCATAGTACCTGGTTCTAAATCGACGAGAACGGCACGTGGAACATATTTACCACCTAGACAACAAACATAGTATTGAAAATCAAATCATTTCCTTAGTTACCAGCAGCTTCATTGTAATAAACGTTGATACGTTCAAGTTGGAGATCGGAATCACCATGGTATGTACCAGTTGGATCAATACCATGTTCATCTGAGATGACTTCCCAGAACTAAATTGAGGAGAAGAGAAATTATTCTATCCTTTTCTTTTCGTTTCGTTTCGTACTTTGGCACCAATTTGGTTACCACATTGACCAGCTTGCACTATTTTAATAATAAAATATCACAGATCGTAGATAGAGTTTCGACGTTTTCTTTTCTTCTGAACTTACTATGTACGATTTCACGCATCTTTGTTAGTTGTTGCTTCGACGACGAATAAAATTGATGTTGAAAAAACTTCGAGAGAGAGACGAACGACTGTCGACATAGATATACATGCGTTTATATAGGGAACGTAGATTCTCTCATTTTTTTTCTCTTTTTTTTTCTACATGTTGTTGGCAACATTATTTCATCGTACTGTTTCTTAGGTAACATCAAATTCTTTTATAAAGAACACATCGACAACGACGACGAAGAAAAAAGAATTGCAACCACAATAGTTGTTTGTTTCGTTGCTATGAGCGAGGAGAAAAAAAAAGAAGAGAAGTTTCACTCGAAAAATGTAACTGTTTCAGCTTGAAATAAATCGATCTTCATGACAACTCGCTTTTTTTTTGTTTGCTTCGTTTGTTACTGTTTACTCTTGTTAACTATACATTGAAATTGTTAAGGTTGATAAGGTGTCTGCCTCTCTTCAAACTAAAGTGTATTCATCGTAGTTACTAATGAAGAAAAAAAAAAAACTTTCAATGTGTTGACAATGTTGTAGCAGAAGAAGAAGAAGAAGAAGAAAGAAAACGACCTAACTGTCGTTACTAATAAAGACATTTCGATAAATTTTCACGTATCTTCAAATGAAATAAAAAATGATATCATTCGGAAATAAATGTAACCAAATGTTTGATATATATTCTCGATTATCAATCAATCAATACTGTTTTCTCTAAGTAAAACCACCTGTTAAGTCATTTACAGTTGATATTAGCTGTTGGATTTAATGTCTCCTTCGGTCTTTTTCGTCCGTCGCTATCGTATGTCTCATCAAGACAAATTGTTTTTTGTCACATGAAGGTCATCGAGACGATGTTGCTCGGAGTGTTGATGAATAATTGTAGATACTGATAATCTATCGGAAGAAAAGAAAGTATTTAGTAAATATCCATGCAGCATATATATAAACATATAAACTAAACAGACCGATTAGTTGAATCAAGATAGACATCTAGAACAGAGTAGAGTGTCAGTTGCATATGGATAGCATACGAACATTATCAATCATTGCTCATGGTGCTGGTTCTGCTCATCGTGCAAGTCGATCGGCGACTGTTACTGATGAGCAAAATGCTACCGAAGATTTTACGATGGGAAATCTTGAACGACGTCGATCAAGTCGAGTAAAAAAAAAGCCAAATTAAATATTTTTCTTTGAATTATTTTGTATATGTTTAAAGTTAGGTTCACTTCGTTTTCTTCCCGATGCAATTCTTGTCTCTGTTTTCTCGTATCTCGCACCACTCGATCTAATTCGATGTACTCGTGTGTGTCAACGATGGTATCTGCTCGTATCTCATCATCAACAATTATGGCGACGACTTTTTCTCCGACCTGAATGTTCCACTGGACATATCGGTGCTGTTCACGTTCGACACATCGATACATTTCTTCATATACTTTCAACACGTTGTGCATCGTCACTTCTCTACATTGATCTACCTATCGAATTGATCACCATCGAAGTTCTACGAGAATTAGCTATTCATTGTCCGAATTTAAATTATTTAACATTGGATTTTTCATCTGCAATGCAATTACATGATTTCAGTGATCTCAATGAATTTCCTTGTAATCTCAAACGGTTATGTATTTGCTTGTCGGAAGTCATTTTCTTGGAAGGATTTATGCGACGTATCTATGGATTTCTTTCGTCATTGAATACTCTACATATAATCGGCACGATCGAAAAATCTGCAGCATCGACTGCCGAAGAAACTGACAACTACGAAACAATTAATATCAGTAAGATCAAAGCTCATGCACCGAATTTACGCGTGATTAATCTCTATGGAGTAACATTTGTCGATGATAGTCATATCGAAGCAATTGCATCGGGTTGTATACATTTGCAATGTTTAGCTTTGAATTTTTGTACACGTGTAACAGGAACGAGTTTTAAACTTCTGATGTCACGTTGTGACAAATTACAATGTTTGTTATTACAAAATACGGGTGAGAGGATAGACATTGACTTTAACAAGATCCATGTGTTGTTCTATTTCTAGGTATTCATGATAATGCAATCAGTACGGCTAACTGGACATCAACACAACTGACTGAATTAGATCTTTCATCGACTGAATTAACAGAACAAGGATTGCTTGATCTATTTTCGAAAATTTCAAAGTTAACTTATTTAGCTGTACCGTATTGCGATGGATTTACGGATAAAGTACTTGAATTGATTATTGATCGAGGCGTTTTAAATGGATGTCAAGCGCTTGATTTGAGTAATACAGTTAATTTAAATGTTGATATTGTACATCGTTTGTTAACATCGACACCATCGGTGACCTATCGACTTGAAGCATTGAGTTACACAGGACAAACAGCACTTTCTGAACAATTTTGGATCGAATCAATTCGATTTCTTCGTCGGATTAAGTACGGATTTTTTGTTTCAAATTTTTCATCTTTTTATTTGATGGAATAGAATTTTAATTATTGGTACAGCTTATAGTTGGTTTAAGGAAGTATCTCGTCGTATTCATATCGATCAAATTCTCGAAGCATGTGCTATTAATTGTCCACATTTGACACGATTAGAAGTTCAATGGGATCCGGAATCACTTCGATACAGTGAAAATTCATCGAAATTTATCGATCATATTCGGTAGACTGATTTTATTTTCTTTGTTCTTCTGAAATAACTGTTTTTCTTTCGAAAAATTAGAATTCGATGTCCAAAATTACTCTCATTTGTTTTGTCTGATGGAACTTATTACGAAGGAACAAAGGCCAATTTTGAACGTGCAGAACGAATGACTGTCGTACGAACAACAACTATGTATCAAACAAGTATTGTTAGTACGCTTACTTTTTTCAATGAATTAAGATTTAATTAAACTCTTTTTTTCTCTGTATTATCGAATATTATTAATAAAATAAACAAAAAACAATAATTTGACTTTTGTTAAATAAAATAGATATCTTCAAGGAAAAGAATTATGTGTTCTGTGTTTCTTTATTTTTTTCTAGTAGATTGTGACGTAAGTTTATTGTGCATAAAGGTTGCAGATCATAGTTAGCCGCAGTAAGCTTATCTGTCGAAAACAAAACTTAAAATAAAATTTATTTGCAATAAACTTAAAATACTTTGAAGTTGTTTTCCCATATATTCAAGTCGTTGTCGATCAACAGGAATGCTTTTTCGACGTTCGATCTCACGCTTGATTGTTTCAATAGTATCAGATGGTTTAATCTACAATTTCGTTCTCAAGTACTACTTGCGAATATTAAATTGAAAATTTTTTTACCGTGATTGTCATTAATTCATTCATCGTTGTCTAGAAGTTAAATCAATTGTTACAAATTTCCAAAATTATCTATTTACTGCAACAAAAATTTGAAAATTTCTTTCTAAATCTGGTTCTTCTCGTTTTTTGCCCATTTCAACTTGTGCACGATACACTGTTGCTTTTCTACAAAGAAAAATTCTTACAATAATTGATTAAATTTTATACACTAAACCTAGTTGGTTGTTTTGCCTGTAAAATAACGCTCTCGTCGATAACCAACGGTCGTAAATTAATCTGAGTATTTCGAAGAGCATCTATTTGTTGTTCAATTGCACAAAGTTCGTTTTCTAAACTTTCAATATTTTCATATGTGGCTCCTTTCTTTCGAATTAAATGATCTAATTTCTTTTGAGTAATACTAAGTTTTTCCATTGATTCGTTCTTTTTCTGCGTAATACAATCATTAGATATTCGCTCACAAAACTGATCAATTATTTGATGAGCTGCTACTCGCCATTGATTAATCATTACAAAAGCTGTTGAAGACTTCACATCAAAATGTTTTAACATTTCCGCCGATGTATTAATACGATTAACTAATGGGTCCAATTTCGAGTTCAATTGATCTCGATGCTCTTTCAAATGGTCTAAGCATAGATCCTTTTGACAACAGTGACAAACAGCACACGAAGCTTCATCACATTTTTTGACAGTACACAATCGTATTGATGATGCCATTACGATGAGAAATCACTGAAAAATCATACTATTTTCAAGAAAACCCAATAAAATTCAGTTGGTAAAAACCTACATCAATATTATTGTCCAATGAAAAATGTATGTGTTGTTTCTTTCTTTACTATAGTGTATTATGTTTACTAAAAGTCAGGTGAGAGAAAAGAAAAGAAAACATTTTTTTTCTTGAGATACCGAAAATTGGCGATGTCAACAATGAATAATCATTCTCAGGTAATCTTCATCGGTATTGCTGGCCCATCCGGATGTGGTAAAACAACATATGCTAAGCATCTATCGAATCGTCTTCATTCGCCAGTATATCCAATTGGATTAGATCACTTTTTTATTCGTTCGATTCCAATCAATCATCCGATTTTGGGACGAATTCAAAGCGAAGAAGAGCCTGAAACATTAGCTGTCGATAAATTTCTTTTACTTCTCAATCAAATCAAACAAAATCCACAACAAACAACTCGATACCATCGAAAAGATGTCGCAATCAACAATAATAAACCCATAATTATCATTGTCGAAGGTTTTCTACTCTTTGCTTTATCCGATCAATTAACAAATCTGTTCGATATTCGAATTTTCTTCGATTCAACACAAGATCAATGTCGTTTGCGACGTTATCGTCGTGATTATCGAATTCAAGAGACTTTATCCAATGCTGAAGTCGTCATACCAACAAAATTCCAACAATGGTTCGATCATTTAGTTTGGGCTGAATATTTAAAACGCCGCGATTTACAAATATCAAAAAGCGAACAAACTTTTCATTCGAATATCTACGAAAATCATGAATATACAAAACTCGACGACTACATCGATCAACGTTTGAAAGACCTCATAAAATAAAATCTTTTTTCTCTTATCATCGATCATAAAACAAAACGATACACTTTAAAATACATCATTTCCTTTTTATTTCAAAATGTCCGACAATACGACATACGCGGCTGAAGATTTCTTTTTAGGAATCGTATTTTCAGTTGTACTGTTTTTAATGATTTTATTTATAAGTCATTTTTGTTATCGTCGACAGTATTCAAGGCGTCTTATTATTCAGCCAACATTATCTGAATCGCCACCACAACCACCGCCGCCACCGCCGCCTTATGTCTATTATACAGAACCTCCACCACCGCCCTATTCATCGAAATAAACCCTGCGCTAAAAACAAGATCCAATCCTCTTTTGCTTTTATTAATAATAAATAAAAGATCTGCACATTTGTCTATCATTAGACATTAATATAAAGAAAAAACTTAATCCGTCATATGTTTAAATAAACAATCGTATGGTGCTATTAATCTGTAACATCGCTTTGTCTTTGTCTTTTAATTAAATCGTTTGTATTGCAATCGGCAATTCTCGCCATTCTTTTGTTCATGTCATAGGATATCTGTCTGTTTAATTCAATTAAATTCGATATGCGTACGAGCCCGAAGGAGATAGAGAAGAAAAGAAAAACGGCTGAATCAATTTTCTTTTGTTCACATTTCACACATTCGCATTCGGAAAATCAAATTAATGAAAAGAAAATATTTTCTTTCTCTCGATTTTAACTGAAATTCATTAATATAGAATACCATTCGAACCAAACATGCACAAGTGATTAAAAATATGTTTGCTGTCGTCGATTTTCTCTCTTTCTCTTTCTTTTTTGCCCTTCGTGCATTAGTTAATGCTAATAATCTCAATAACAAAAAATATGCCATTCATATTTCTTTTCTCAGATTACTCTCACGTCTTCATTACAATTCCTTGTTTTCTTTCGATCGATAGAAAAGAACAGCTAAATGTTTAGTAACACCAATCTTACTAGTTCATCATCATTTCAATTACGAGTTATTCGATGTTTAAGTATCTATTCATTGATTCTTGTTATTGTTGGAACATTAGGCAATCTTCTAACAATAATTATACTTTGCCGACGAAATCTTCGACGTTACGTTACAATGAGATATCTCATTGCAGTTAGCGTTTGCGATACAATATCTTTGTACGGATGGAATCTGAATAATTTCTATAAATTTACAATTAGTTCGAATTATAATAATTTAGAAGAGATTTCATTGATACACTGCCGAATTATGTCGTATTTAACATTTGTTGGTTTACAATTGTCGAGTTGGTGTCTGGCAGCTGTTAGCATTGGTAAGTTAGAAAAGAAGAATTTTTGAAATTGACATTCGAACTAGTTGGCTTGTCTAGATCGTTGTTTGAGTCTATATTTTCTAACTTGGAAACAGAACTACGGCAAATTATCTCGTACGAAATATCATATTGCTATTTTAACTGTTATCTGTTTACTTTTAAATTCCCATATACTTTTTCTTAACGGTTATCGAACTAATTCATCGAAATCAGCTATTAAATGTTACGCAACTAAAACCAATCCGAATTATATATTTCCCAATTGGGAACGAGTTCATCTTGTTGTTTATAATATTTGTCCATTTATAATCATGTGTATTTGCAATACATATATTATCTATGTTACAATTCGATCAGCACGTATTCGTTTGCCTTCAACAAATCAATATTCTCGACATCGACAATTGTCTATCATGTTAATATTTATTACATTCGCATTTGTTTTACTAACTCTACCCTCGTGTATTTATTTTGTTTTCTTTCGACATCGTATGCCGAAAGAAGACGATTTTCGAACATACCGATATTTAGTTCAAATTTCTCTTGGCAGTGTTCAATTTACGGCACACGCGATTAATTTCTTTCTCTATTGTTTTTCATAATTTTCGAAATGAATTACGAGATTTTCTTCGAGAAGTTTTTTGGTATTCGATTTCACTCAAATTTCGGACATCATCACGAACCAATTCGGATAATGACAAACAAAAACGAAAGTACATTGTAAAACGACCCGGTGAAGATCAAGAATCGACACTTGAAAATCAACAAACAGGCCAACAATACGTTTTAAAAGATTTACAAACTGCACTCATCAATGACGAATGAAAAGTCTAGCCTATGTCTTCTTTTTGCACAAAAAATAAAATTCTCTTTGGATAATAACGTTGCATGTTAGATTCCTAATAATAAGTCGAGAGATTCTGTCTGTGGAAGATCTTCGTTCGGTTTTTCTCCAGTACCACCAGATCCTAATGATTCTAAACAAGCAAAAGAAAATAGACGAAACAAAGCATCATTTTTCAGTTTAACCTGGTCGAGTTTCATTGAAAATAACATTAGCTATCAAAGTCATTACATCATCTCTCATGTATACATTTCGATTTTGTTCTAAATTCGAAATTGAATAGAAACGTTTGACACCATAACCTTCATTCATATTTCCAGATGGTTTTTCGAAACAATTTGAGTTTTGATCCGGCCAAAATGATGCATTAATATCATTTTGCCGAGATAGTAGATCGACTAAATGGAATGCAATTTTGTAGGAAAATGGCCATTTAAGATCATGGTCATTCTCACCACGCATTAATATAAAAAACAGAGAAATAAACTTTCCTCGAACATCACGATCACCGTTAAGATACAATCGTAAACGCATTTTATATCCATTCGGTGATGAATAGAATGGAGGTGAATAAATTGAGAGGCGTTGTTTCGTTCGAGCATCATCTACAAAACGCGAACAATTCGAAGAATGAGTCGAATTTGATGCCTACCGATTTTCTCTCGAACAGAATCGATTTTCCAAACTAATGAACCGTTAACGCTATGGATGATTC
>Ga0209922_103690_pt1 | contig 11875 bp, 10 predicted proteins | sample ThiBiot_500_biof_FD_183946 | JGI IMG/M metagenome (GOLD analysis project Ga0209922, IMG submission 183946) | Wastewater bioreactor microbial communities from Cape Town, South Africa - Thiocy_expt_500_biof (SPAdes) | ecosystem: Engineered > Bioreactor > Thiocyanate-remediating > Anaerobic-Aerobic ...
CAAACTGCTGGGCAAGGGCGCCGCCGGCGCGGGCCGCGGCGCCAGGCGCCGCTTCGGCAAGCGCGAAGAGGTGCCCGCCTCGGTGCATGGCATCGACCCCGAACTCGTGGACCGCCGCGCCACCGACGTGGTGCGCACGCTCAAGCAGGCGGGCTACGAGGCCTACATCGTCGGCGGCGCCGTGCGCGACCTGCTGCTGGGCCTCAAGCCCAAGGACTTCGACGTGGCCACCAACGCCACGCCCGAGCAGGTCAAGGGCCTGTTCCGGCGCGCCTTCATCATCGGCAAGCGCTTTCGCATCGTGCACGTGGTCCACGGCCGCGGGCGCGAGCACGAGGTGATCGAGGTCTCCACCTTCCGCGCCTACATGGACAACGCCGCCGCCGAGCAGGTCAGCGGCAACGAGAAGACCAGCAAGGCGCAGCTTTCCGGCATGCAGCACGCCGTGGACGCGAGCGGCCGCGTGCTGCGCGACAACGTCTGGGGCCCGCAGGACGAGGACGCCACGCGGCGCGACTTCACCGTCAACGCCATGTACTACGACCCCGAGACGCAGGCGACCCGGCCACGCGCTACCGCGAGGACCCGGTGCGCATCATCCGCGCCGTGCGCTTCGCCGCCAAGCTCAGCCCGCTGGGCTTCGCGCTGGAGCCCAAGACGGCCAAGCCCCTGCTGGCCTGCGAGCCGCTGCTGCAGGAGGTGCCGCAAAGCCGCCTGTTTGACGAGATGCTCAAGCTGCTGCAGACCGGCCATGCGCTGGCCTCCGTCGCGCAGCTCAGGGGCCTGGGGCTGGAGAAGGGCATCTACCCGCTGCTGGACGTGGTGGTGGACCGCGCGGACACGCCCTTCGTGCAGGCCGCGCTGCAGGATACCGACCGCCGCGTGGGCGAGGGCAAGACCGTGGCGCCCAGCTTCCTGCTGGCCTGCGTGCTGTGGCAGGACGTGAAGGCCGGCTGGGAGCAGCGCCTTGCCGCGCAGCAGCACGCCTTCCCGGCGCTGCAGGACGCGATCGACGACGTGTTCGACAAGCGCATCGGCGACGTGTCCGGCCGCGGCAAGCTGGCGGCCGACATGCGCGAGATCTGGGTCATGCAGCCGCGCTTCGAGAAGCGCTCGGGCAGCACGCCCTTCAGCATGATCGCCCACATACGCTTTCGCGCCGGCTTCGACTTCCTGCGCCTGCGCGCCGACGTGGGCGAGGTCGAGGAAGGGCTGGCCGAGTGGTGGCAGGAATTCTCGCTGGCCGACGACGCGCGCCGCGAGGACATGATCGACCAGGTGCGCGAGGAACAGCGCGTGCGCCAGCGCAAGGCCCAGCCCGCCGCGCGGCGCCAGCCCAGGGAGGCCGAGGCCGTGGCCGTGGCCGATGCACCGGCCGAGGATGACGCCGCCCCCGCCGACGCCGCGGCGCCCAAGAAGCGCCGCCGCCGTCGCCGCAAGAGCCCGGCCGGCGGCGCCAACGGCGGCCCGGCGCCCGCGGCCGGCGACGCGTGAACCCCGCCCCGGCCACCGGGGCGGCCGATGGCGCGGCCGTGACCGCATGGATCGGCCTGGGCGCCAACCTGGGCGATGCGCGCGCCGCTCTGCGCGGCGCCGTGCGGGCCATGGGGGCGCTGCCGGACACCCGGGTGCTGCGGGTCTCCTCGCTGTACCGCAGCGCGCCCGTGGATGCGGGCGGGCCCGACTACCTCAACGCCGTGGCCGGGCTGCGCACCGGCCTGGCCCCGCTGCGCCTGCTGCACGCGCTGCAGGCCATCGAACAGGCCGCCGGCCGCGAGCGTCCCTACCGCAACGCGCCCCGCACGCTGGACCTGGACCTGCTGCTCTACGGCGAGCAGCGCCTCGACGGCGCCGAGCTCACCGTGCCCCACCCGCGCATGTGGGAGCGCGCCTTCGTGCTGCTGCCGCTGGCCGAGCTGCGGCCCGGCTGGGCCACGCCCGCGCAGCACGCCGCCGTGGCCGGCCAGCGCATAGAGCGCGTGGCGGCGCCGGCCGAGTGGCTGGCGGAGGACTCTGAAAAACCGTAGCGGCTGGCGCTTGCTGAATGGGTGTTTGCGCACGAAAACATGCGTAAATGCCCGTCCATCAAGCGCAAACCGCTCTCATTTTTCAATCAACCTTCGCGCCGGAGGCCTTCACCACCTGCTGGTACTTGGCGCGCTCGGCGGCCATGAAGGTGTCGAACTGCTCGGGCGTGGTGGGCACGGGCTCGGCCATCAGGGCCTCGAAGCGGGTCTTGGTCTCGGGGGCCTTGAGCGCGTCGGTGAAGGCCTTGTTCAGCCTGGCGATCACCGGCTTGGGCGTGCCGGCGGGCGCCACCAGGCCCCACCAGGTGTCGATGGAGAAGCCCTTGAAGGTGTCCGACAGCGGTGGCACGCCGGGCAGCATGGGGCTGGCCGCGAGCGACGTGACGGCCAGCGCCTTGAGCTTGCCCGCCTTGATGTTGGGCGCGGCGGCCGCCAGGTTGTCGATGTTGAAGTCCACCTCGCCGGCCAGCAGCGCCAGCTGCGCGGGGTTGGCGCCGCGGTAGGGAATGTGCAGGGCGTAGATGCCGGCCTTCTGCTTGAACATCTCGCCGGCCAGGTGGCCTGCGCTGCCGTTGCCGCCGCTGCCGTAGTTGAGCTTGCCGGGGTTGGCGCGGGCGTAGGCGATCAGGTCCTGCACGTTGCGGATCTTGAGCTGCTCGGCGCGCGCGGCGTTCAGCACCAGCACGTTGGGCACGCGCACCATCTGCGTGATGCCGGCGAAGTCCTTGGCCGCGTCGTAGGGCATGCGGCTGTAGAGCCAGGGGTTCACGGCATGCGTGGCCGTGGCGGCGATGCCGATGGTCAGGCCGTCGGGGGCGGACTTGGCGATCAGGTCGGCGCCGATGTTGCCGCCGGCGCCGGCCTTGTTGTCCACGACGACCACGCCCAGCGAGTCGCGCACGCGCTCGGCCAGGGCGCGCGCCGTGACGTCGATGGGGCCGCCCGGCGCGTAGGGCACGACCAGGCGGATCGGCCCGTCCTGCGCATGGCCCATGGGAGTTGCGAGTGCCGCACCGAGGGCGGCGGCCGTAAGGAGGATGCTTCTGCGGTTCATAGCCCTCCATTGTGCAAAAAAACGGCCAGGCGATGCCTGGCCGGCGCGGGCTACTGGACCTGGATGCCGCTTTCCTTGACCACGCGCGCCCACTTGGACGTCTCGGCCGCCAGGTGTTCGGCCAGTGCCTGGCGCGAGCCGCCGAGCGGCGCGGCGCCCATGTCGGCCAGGCTCTTCCTGACCTCGGGGTCCTGCAGGATCTCGTTGACCTCGGTGTTCAGGCGGTCGAGGATGGCGGCCGGCGTGCCCTTGGGCGCGAGCAGCGCGAACCATGTCGACGACAGCAGCTTCGGATGGCCGAGCTCCGCGGTGGTCGGGACGTCGGCCAGCGCCTGCGAGCGCGTCGGCGACATCACGGCCAGGGCCTTGAGCCTGCCGGCCTTCACCTGCCCGACCACGCCGGGCACGAGCTGGAACATGGCCTGTATCTCGTTGGCCATCAGGTTTGTCGTGGCCTGGCCCGGCGCCGCATAGGGCACGTGCACCAGCTGCGCGCCCGTCTCGCGCTTGAAGAGCTCGCCGGCCAGGTGCATGGAGCTGCCGTTGCCCGTGGAGCCGTAGTTCAGGCGCCCCGGATTGGCCTGGGCGAAATGGACGAACTCCGCCAGGTCGCGCACCGGCAGCTCGTTGTTGACCACGAGGATGTTGGGCACGTCGGCGACGAGGGCGATGGGGACGAAGCTTTTCTGCGGGTCGAAAGGCAGGCCGCGGTACAGGCTGGGGTTCACGGCCAGGGTGCCGGCCCACGAGAACAGCAGCCTGGACCCGTCGGCCGGGGCCGCCGCCGCGGCCGACGCGCCGATGTTGCCGTTGGCGCCGCCGCGGTTGTCCACGATGACGGAGGCCTTGAGCCTCTTGCCCAGGCGGTCGGCCATCAGGCGGGCGATCGTGTCGCCCGTGCCGCCGCCGCCCGGCGCCGGGACGATGATCTGGATCGGCTTGTCGGCCGCGGGCCATTCGGCGGCCGATGCGGGCGCGGCCAGGCCGGCGGCCAGCGTGCCGGCCAGCGCGAGGGAGGCGAGGGAGAAGAGGGAATTGCGCATGGTTTGTCTCCTTGGGTCTTTGGTTGCTGATATCGCCGGCCTTGCCCGCGCCTGGCGTCATACGGCTTCGCATTCAATCGCCTAACGTCGTTGGTTCGCCTCGCCGTGCTACAGCACTGTCTTCGGCTTCCCGCCTGGTTATCCGATCGAATGCAAAGCCGTATCAGGCGCAGGCAAGGCCTTCCTGGAATTGGTGGGTGGCGCGCACGGCGGCGCGGATGCTGGCGTCCGTGGCCGCCACCGGCAGCACGCAGCCCGGGCCGATCATCAGGCGGCGCCCCGCGGCCTGGGACAGCGCCTCGTGCACCTGGTCTTCGATGTCCCGCTCGCTGCCGTGCAGCAGCGTGCCGTGCTCGTCGATGCCGCCCACGAGCAGCCGGGGAAAGCGCCCGGCGGCCTGCGCGATCGTCGGATCGGTCAGGCGGTCGTGCCAGTTGAACATCTCCGCCGGGTAGTCCGAGAGCAGGTCGAACATGATGTCGTCGCCATGGGCGTGCAGCATGTTGAGGCGGGCCTTGCCGCGCAGCGCCTCGAAGACCATCAGGTCGTAGCGCTTGCCGAAGCGCTCGTACTCCGCCGTGCTCAGCAGCCGGTGCGATGCCTGCTGCGTCGCGAAGAACACGCCGTGGGCGCCCAGGGCCAGCGCATCCAGCGCGAAGCGGATCGTGACCTCGGTGATGACCATCAGCGCGCGCTCCAGCTCGTCGGGGAAGCACCGCAGGTCGGCGAACAGCTTTTCGGTGGACATCTTGCGCGCCGTCGTCAGCGGGCTGAACACCGTCTGCAGCAGCGGCACCCGCCCCCCGAGCCCCCTGGCCGCGGCGGCCAGGGCCTCGTTCTGCCGGCCGTAGGAACCCTGGCGCACGTCCAGGGGGGCGATGCGCCGCCAGTCCTCGGTGCGCAGGACGGTCGGCTGGACCACCTCGCGCGCGCCGTTGGCCGCCCCGCGGTACGCGCTGACCGCGCCCCAGTCCTCGACCCCGTAGGTTCCCGAGGGCATGAACTTCACGAGGTCGAACTGCCACTTGTCCTGCCACTGCAGCGTGTGCGCCACCAGCTTGTCGGGGTGCAGGTCGTCTTCGGGGAAGTGGCGCCACAGGGCGATCGGGGGGCGGTCGGTCGCTTCGCCGCCGATCGCCGCTTCGATGCGCTGCCAGTGGTTCATGGACTGCATGGACTGTCTCCTTGGATTGCGTCGCCGGACTGCGGACGGGGGCGCAAGGCGCCATGTCCCCGGGGGACGGGCCTGGCCCGGGCAGTTCTGCGACGTGGTTGAGATGCAGCCAGTCTTTCACGGCGCACGCGCCGGGACAAACGAGTTAATCCAACAGTTCAGTTTGTCAAAGGCAAACGCTCATCCAGGACGGCCCATTCGTGGCGGGCCTTCAGCCGGCCGCGGGGCCGCGATAGGCCCCGCGCAGCTGCTGCAGCAGGGCCACGGCGTGGCTGGACAGCAGCTTCTCGTCGCTTCTGGCGCACACGCTCAGCTGGCGCACGGCCCAGGGCTCCAGCAGGGTCAGGGTCCTGACGCCATCGTCCTGCAGGTTGCGCATCACCGAGCGCGGCACGATGGCGATCCCGGCGCCCGAGCGCACCAGCGCGACGACGGCGGAAAAGCCCGCGACCTGTATGCGCACGTCGATCGGATAGCCCAGCGCCGCGGCCTTGCCGGCGATGAAGGTGTGGATCGCCGTTCCGCTGGCCAGGGAGACGATGGGGTGGGCGAGGCACTCGACGAACCGGACCTTGCCGTCCTGCCCCAGCTCGGTCGCGGCCGGCGCCACGATGACCAGCTCGTCCTCGTGGTAGGGCCAGAACGTCACGTCGGGATGCTCGTCGCTCCAGGTGACCACGCCGATGTCCGCCCGGCCCTCGGCCACGGCCGCGACGATCTCGTGGCTGAGCCGTTCCTCCAGCGACACGCGCACGGCGGGGTAGGCGCGCAGGAAGACCGAGAGGTCCTCCGGCAGGTAGGACGCGATCGCCGTGCTGTTGGCGAACAGCGTCACGTGGCTCTTCACGCCCTCGGCATAGGGCGCAAGGTTGGCGTGCATCTGTTCGAGCTCGGCCAGGCAGCGGCGGCAATGTTCGAGCATCACCTGACCCGCGCGGGTCAGCGATACGCCGCGGGCCTCGCGAACGAAAAGCCGGGTGCCCAGGCTTTCCTCCAGCTGCTTGATGCGCAGGCTGGCCGAGGAAGGGGCGAGAAAGCAATGCGCCGCGCCGCGCGAGACGTTGCCCGCATCGGCGACGGCGACGAAGAGCCGGATGTCGACCAGGCTGTAATGCATCAGCTTTTGCATTTGACAAATGCTGGTTGTGAGAAAGCCCGTTTGTACACCAGCCCCGGCAATGGAAGACTTTGGGCATCCGGGCACAGGGCCGTGCCCCGGACAACGACACGAAGGAATACCAGGAAATGCCATCGATTCAAGTGACGTCCAGAAGCTGGGTTCTGGAAGCAGTGCGGCGCATAGAGCGCGATTTCCAGCGCTCGTCCGACACCCATCTGCTGCAGCTCGACCTGCCCGCCATGCCGCAGGTGCGGCTCTACCTGAAGGACGAATCGACCCACCCCACGGGCAGCCTCAAGCACAGGCTTGCCAGGTCGCTGTTCCTCTATGGGCTGTGCAACGGCTGGATCCGCGAAGGCACGACCATCGTGGAGGCGTCCTCGGGCAGCACGGCCGTGTCAGAGGCCTATTTCGCGCGCCTTCTGGGCCTGCCCTTCGTCGCGGTGATGCCGCGCGGCACGTCGGCCGCCAAGATCGCGCAGATCGAGTTCTATGGCGGCCGCTGCCACTTCGTCGGCAATTCCGCCCAGCTGTACGCCGAGGCCGAGCGGCTGGCGCGCGAGTGCAACGGCCACTACATGGACCAGTTCACCTACGCGGAGCGGGCCACCGACTGGCGCGGCAACAACAACATCGCGGAATCCATCTTCCAGCAGATGCGCGGCGAGCCGCACCCGACGCCGGCCTGGATCGTGGTCGGCGCGGGCACGGGCGGGACTTCCGCCACCATAGGCCGCTACATCCGCTACCAGGGATGCGCCACACAGCTGTGCGTCGTGGACCCCGAGCATTCGGTGTTCCACGACTACTTCCACCACCGCGATGCCTCCATCACCAGCGCGCGCGGCTCGGACGTGGAGGGCATAGGCCGGCCGCGCGTGGAGCCATCGTTCGTGCCCGACGTCATCGACCGCATGGAGCGGGTGCCCAATGCCGCGTCCTACGCCGCCATGCGCGTGCTGCAGCGCCTGGTGGGGCGCCGCTACGGAGGCTCGACCGGCACCGACTTCTACGTGGCCATGCAGCTGGCCTGCGAAATGGCGCAGCGCAACCAGGCCGGCTCCATCGTGGCCCTGGCGTGCGACTCGGGCGACCGCTACATGGACAGCTACTACGACGACGCGTGGCTGGCGTCGAACCGCTACGACATCGCGCCCTACGTCGCGCAGCTCGAAGAAGCCTGGCTGCGCGGCGTCTGGCGCGACGGGGGCGGCTCCCGGCCGGCCGGGCAGCCGGGCGACCACGAAGCAGCGGCGCTGGCCGCCGCCGGGTAGTCCCGCTCAGCCCGCGAGCTTGTCCGCCTCGGACGTGAAGGCGTCGGCGTAGAACTCGTACTCCGGCAGGCCGGCCTGCTGGACGAAGTCCCGGCGCGCCGAGTCCACCACGATGGGCGCGCCGCAGGCATAGACCTGGTGGCCCGAGAGGTCGGAGATGTCCTCCAGGACGGCCTGGTGCACGAAGCCCGTGCGGCCCGTCCAGCCGTCCTCGGGCAGGGCGTCGGACACCACGGGCACGTAGCGCAGCTGGGGCATGGCGGCCAGGCGCTCGCGCACCCAGCCGTCCATGTACAGATCCTGCGGGCGGCGCCCGCCCCAGTACAGCGTGGCCGGGCGCGTGATGCCCTTGTGCTGCATGTGCTCGATCAGCGCCTTGATGGGCGCGAAGCCCGTGCCCGAGGCCAGGAAGACCATGGGCTTGTCCGAATCCTCGCGCAGGAAGAAGCTGCCGAACGGCCCCTCCACGCGCAGGATCTCCTTCTCCTTCATGTCGCCGAACACATGGGTGGTGAACTTGCCGCCGGGCATGTGGCGTATGTGCAGCTCCACGCCGGGCGCGCTCTCCTGCATGTGCGGCGCGGTGGCCATGGAGTAGGCGCGGCGCGCGCCGTCGCGCAGGATGAATTCGATGTACTGGCCCGCGTGGTAGCGGAAGTTGTCGTTCGCCGGCAGCTGCAGGCGCACCTGCATCACGTCGTGCGAGGCGCGCGTGAGCGTGGACACGCGCACGGGCAGCTTGCGCACGGGGTAGGCGCTCTCGTCCGTCACCTGGCGCGATTCGAGCACCACGTCGGTCAGGGGCTTCGCGCAGCAGGTGAGCACGTAGCCGGCCTCCTCCTCCTCGATGCTCAGCGCCTTGTGCTGGTGCTCGCCATGCACCACCGATCCGCTGAGCTTCTTGCACTTGCAGGAGCCGCAGGCGCCGTCCTTGCAGCCGTAGGGCAGGCCCACGCCGCTGCGGATGGCGGCCGTCAGGATGGGCTCGCCGGCCTGCGCCTCGAATGCGCGGCCGCTGGGCTGCACGGTGATCTGGAAGGCCGCCGACGCGGTCTGTGCGCTCGTCATGTATGGGTATCCTTGGAATCCTGTTTTTTCCGGGGCCGTGCCCCGCTCATCGCTCGATGGGCTGATTTTGCCCTCAGAACATGTTTACAAACCAAAACCCCCTCGGTGCCCTGCCGGCGCGCTTTCGGCGCCAGCGCCTGCTCATCATCGGCTGCGGCGACGTGGGCCTGCGCGTGGCGCGCAGCCTGGGCGCGGGCGGTCCGCGCCCGCGCGTGCTGGCGCTGACCTCCTCGCCCGCGCGCGTGCCCATGCTTCGCGCCGCCGGCGTCACGCCGCTCGTGGGCAACCTGGACGACGCGGCCTCGCTGGCGCGCCTGGCCGGCCTGGCTACGCGCGTGCTGCACCTGGCGCCGCCGCCGGGCGAGGGCGCGGTGGGGCCGCAATGGTGGCTGGACCGGCGCAGCACGGCGCTGGTGCGTGCGCTGCGCCGGCGCGCGCTGCCGCAGGCGCTGGTCTACGCGTCCACCAGCGGCGTGTATGGCGACTGCGCGGGCGAGTGGGTGGCCGAGTCGCGCCCCGTGGCCCCGGCCACGCCGCGCGCCCAGCGCCGGGTGAACGCGGAGCGCGCGGTGCGCCACCTGGGGCGCGCGGGCGTGCGCGCCAGCATCCTGCGCGTGCCCGGCATCTACGCCCCCGACCGCGAGGGCGGCACGCCCGAGGCGCGGCTGCGCCGCGGCACGCCCGTGCTCGCGGCGCCCGACGATGTGTATACCAATCACATCCATGCCGACGACCTGGCGCGCGCCTGCATCGCGGCCCTGTGGCGCGGGCGGCCGCAGCGCGCCTACAACGTGGCCGACGACAGCCAGCTGAAGATGGGGGATTACTTCGACCTGGCGGCCGACCTGTATGGCCTGCCGCGCCCGCCGCGCGTGGCGCGCAGCCTGGCGCAGCAGCAGCTGCCCCTGTCGCTGCTGAGCTTCATGGGCGAGTCGCGCCGGCTGGTCACCACGCGCATGGCGCGCGAGCTGCGCCTGCGGCTGCGCTACCCCACGGTGCGCGAAGGGCTTCAGCGCGGATAGGTGTTGCCCTGCGCGTCGTAGCAGCGGAACACGTTGCAGTGCGTGATCTCGCGCCGCGGCGCGGGCACGGCGGGGCGCGGCGGCACGACCACCACCGGGGGGCCGTAGTAGGGCTGTGAAGGGGTGGCGCGGTAGCCGCGGCTGCGCTCGGCGCGGGCGTACTCGGCGGGGCTGAGGCAGGCCAGGTCGGCCTGGCGCTGGGCGGCGTCGAGCCTTGCCTGCTCGTCGTACATGCCCTGGCCCATGGTCGCCAGCACGTCCTGCAGGTTCTTGCGCGCGCGCTGGCATTCCATCGACTGGGCGGGATCGCTGCCCGCGGCGGGGCGGGCGGCGCGCTCGGCCTGCTGCGCCTCGCGGCGCTGCTGCGCCTCGATCTGCTGGCGCTCGTGCTTGCGCTCCAGGGCCTCGGCCGCCTGTTCGCGTTCCTGTTCTATCTCCTGCGGGCTCTTGCGCGCCTCGACCTCGCGGGCCGCCTCGCCGTGGCGGCAGTCGCCGTCGGTGTAGGTGACCTTGCCGGTGGCCGGGTCGGTGCAGCGCATGACCTGGGCCGCGGCCGGCAGCGCGCAGCACGCGGCGATCGCCAGAGCCAGGGCGGGCCGGAGCGGGATGGACATGGGGCGCGCTGTCGCCGGCGTGTCGTGGAAGGGGTCAGCGCCAGTCGGGGCGGGGGCCGCCCGGCCGCTGGTCCATGCCCTGGTTGCGGCGCTCGCGCTCGGCCTCCATCTCGGCGCGGCGCTCGCGCTCGAACTGCTCGCGGCGTGCGCGCACGACGTTGGGGTCGGGGTGCTGCAGCAGGCGCTCTTCCTTGGCGCGGCGCTCCATATCGCGGCGCCGGTCGGTTTCCCGGCGTTCGGCCTCGCGCCTGTCGGCTTCCCGGCGGCGGTCGAATTCCCGGCGCTGCGCGTCGCGGCGCTGCTGGGCCTCGCGCCACTGGCGTTCGCGCCATGCGTCCTCGCGCCAGCCGGGCGGCGGCGGGGGATAGTCGCGCCAGCCCACCGGGGGCGCGGTGTAGATCACGCCGGGCTGCTCGTACACCGTCATGGACGACGAGCCGGAGTAGTAGCCGCCGCCGTCGTAGTAGGGGTCGCCCGGCACGGCAACGCAGCCGGCAGCCAGCAGGCCGAGCATGCAGGCGGCGGCGGTGCGCGAAGGGAGCGGGTGGAAAAGGGGCATGGAGGTCTCCCTGTGCAGTGGTGGCGGCTCGCGCCGGGGCTTTCGTGTCAGACGCGCGGCGGGGCTCTTTGGTTGACCCGGCGGCACCGGCTTTGCCGGGTTTTGCGCATTCTTCACCATTGTGTCGCCATGTTGCAGGGGGCTCAGCAAAAAGCCCCGCCGGGGTAGGGCGGGGCCTGCAGGCGTGCGCGAGCGAGGGAACTCAATCCATCGTGAGCTTCTGCTTGTCCACCACGTTCTTGTAGGCGGTGTACTCGGCCTTGATTTCCTGGGCGAACTTCTCGGGCGTGTCCGCGACGATCAGCGAGCCCGTGTCCTCGATGCGCTTGCGGATTGCCGGGTCCGTGAGCACCTTGCGCACGGCGGCGTTCACCTTGTCCACGATGTCCTTGGGCAGGCCCTTGGGGCCGACGATGCCGTAGTACGCCATGCGGTTCACGTTGGGCGCGCCCACCTCGGCCAGCGTGGGCACGTCCGGCAGCACGGCCAGGCGCCGGGGCGCGGCCACCACGAGGGCGGTGAGGCGCTTTTCCTTGATGAAGGGCAGGGCCGAGGGCAGGTTGTCGAAGATCAGCGGGATCTGGCCGGCCACGGCGTCGTTGAGGGCGGGGCCGGAGCCGCGGTAGGGCACGTGGATCATCTGGGCGCCCGTCTCCAGCATGAACATTTCCATCATCAGATGGCCGATGCTGCCGGTGCCGGGCGAGCCGAACGAGTACTTGCCGGGGTTCTTCTTGACCTCCGCGAGGAAGCTCTTGTAGTCCTTGCCGGCGAACTGGGGGTTGGCGGCGATGACGTTGGGCGTGGCCGCGATGTTCACGACGGGCGTGAAGTCCGTGAACACGTTGTAGGGGATCTTGGGGTTGATGGCCGGGTTGGTGGCCGTGGTGGAGACGGTGGCCACGCCCAGGTTGTAGCCG
>Ga0209922_103694_pt1 | contig 11866 bp, 8 predicted proteins | sample ThiBiot_500_biof_FD_183946 | JGI IMG/M metagenome (GOLD analysis project Ga0209922, IMG submission 183946) | Wastewater bioreactor microbial communities from Cape Town, South Africa - Thiocy_expt_500_biof (SPAdes) | ecosystem: Engineered > Bioreactor > Thiocyanate-remediating > Anaerobic-Aerobic ...
GAGCCGCCGGCCGTGAAGCCGATCAGCACCTTGATCGGGCGGCTCGGGAAGCGGTCGGCCTGCGCCAGGGCGGGGCCGGCGGCGAAACCGGCGGCCAGCAGCAGGGCCAGAGTGCGGCGGGAGAGGAGGGGTCGGGTCATGGAAAAGATCCTCGGGTCAGGTCGATGGCCCCGGCGTCGCAGTGGGGCACTGCGGGCGGCCGGGGCCGGTGGGGAAAATCAGGGGGCCGGGCAGGCGTTCGGTGTGCGCGAGCGCGACGAGAACTTGCAGCCGTAGTGCGGGTGGGCCACAGTGGCTCGGTCCAGCACCTCGTCGCCCTCGGGCTTGACGCCGTTTTGCTCCCAGCGGGCCATTGCATCGAACGCCGCGGTCTGCTCGTCCAGCGTGAAGTCGCAGTGGGACACGCCACGGATGGCACGCTGCACCAGCCATTTGTCCGTGCCCAGCGCCATGGCGCGGCGTTTGTAGATCTGCTCCATGCTGAACGGCACGTAGACGTCGCCCAGCGTGTGGATGGTCACCACCGGTACGCTGATGCGCGCGTTCGCCTTGGGGAACCAGCGCAGGCCGTCGCGGCGCAGGCGGTTGGCCTCGGGGTCGGCGCGCAGGCGGTAGGCGGCCTGGTTGAAGGACTGCTCGGCGGCGGTGAGCGCCGGATCGTTGTCGAACTGGTAGACGATGCCGGTGGTGTCGTAGCCGTCGCGGTTCAGGATGCCGTTGATCGTGCCGTCGCGCCCGAACGTGCCCCAGACGGTGGCGTTCATGCTGCCGGCGAAGCCCTCGTTGAACATGGGCCGCTCGCCGCCCGTGAGCTGCTTGACGATTTCCTTGTACTGGTCACCCAGGGGCGTGGTCGCGCTCGGGAAGGTGGTGAACAGCGCGCTGCGCACCTTGGGCGCCAGCTCTGCCCAGTTGGCCACGGGCCAGCTGGTGGCGGGCATGCCGGCGAGTTGCTGGGCCGCGATCTGCGAGGCGCCGAAGTAGTTGTACAGCTCGGTGTCGCCCAGCACGCCGCACATGGGCACGGAGCCGTCGTAGCGCACCTTGTGGTTGGCGGTTTCCAGCGCTTCGGCGTCCACCGCGGCGGCGGCAATGTGTCCACCCATGGAGGTGCCGACGATGTAGGTCTTGGCGGGGGGCGCCAGCGTGCGGCCGTTCTGCGTGGCGATGCGCTGGAATGCCAGCGCCAGCGCGTTCGTGTCCTCGATGCCGGCGCGCACGTCGTAGTAGTTCTTGGAGAAGCTGGAGGCCGCCCAGGCGTAGCCGTTGCGGATCAGGTGCGCGCGGATCGGTGGGTCGCTGACGCTGACCGTGGACCCCGTTCCGCCATAGCCGTGGGCGTACATCACCAGCATGCCGTTCCAGTTCTTGGGCACTTCCACGCGGTAGCCGGCGCCGTCCAGAACGCCCCACCAGCGATCGGTCTCCGGCGCATCGGCCACGGCGTTGAACGGAAGGCGGGACGGATCCACCGAGAACTGGCGGCTGTCCTGCTCGCGTGCTTCTTCGGGCTCGGGCGTGCTGTCGCCACCTCCGCATGCAGTCAATGTGAGAGCGCCCAGGACGGTCAGGGTTGCGGCCCAGCGGCCGCGCAAGACAGGGAATGGCATAGCGTCAGTCTCCTCGTGGTGGTTGTGGTGGGTGATTATTATTTCTCTGAGCGGAATTTTTTATGATCCATATCCAGAGATTACTCAGCATACACCCGTAGGAAAACGGATATTCATAGGGAAATCCACGAAAAATCATATAGGTTGATCCATGAAATAATTCCGCTCAGAGAAATTAATTGGAGAAACCCATGGCCCGAACCCGGCAGATCGACTTCGACGAGGGCGCGGACAGCCGCCGCTTCGTGACCGCGCTGGCCCGGGGGCTGGACGTGCTGGCCTGCTTCCACGTGGACGAGAAGTGGCTGACCAACGCCGAGATCGCCGCGCGCACCGGCCTGCCCAAGCCCACGGTGGTGCGCCTGGCCTACACGCTGTGCGTGCTGGGCTACCTGCGCCATTCGCGCGAGAGCGGCAAGTACGCGCTGGGCGACAGCCTGGCGGCGCTGGGCATCACCATGGTGTCCAACCTCAAGCTGCGGCGCATCGCGCGGCCCTACATGCAGGACCTGGCGGACCGCTACGACATCTCGGTGTCGCTGGGCATCCGCAACGGCCTGTCGGTGCTGTACGTGGAGAACTGCCGCTCGGGCGCGCCGCTGTCGCTGGGGCTGGACCTGGGCTCGCGCATCCCGGTCGCGGAGACGGCCATGGGCCACGCGCTGCTGGCCGTGATGGAGCCGCGCGAGCGCGAGCGGCTGCTGGCCGAGATCCGCCAGGCCGAGCCCGCGCGCTGGCCGCGGCTGCGCCAGGCCATCGAGGCCGGCTGCGCCCACTGGCAGGCGCGCGGCTTCACCGTGGTGGTGCGCGACTGGCAGACCGACATCGCCGGCGTGGGCGCCGCCATCCGCCAGCCCGACGGGCGCGTGATCACCTTCAACGCCGGCGGCTCGGCCAGCAAGTTCCCGCGCGAGCTGCTGGAGCAGGAGGTCGGCCCGCAGCTCGCGCGCATGGTCAAGGGGCTGGAGTCGTTCGTGCGCAGCGACGATGCCTGAATGACTATCGAAAAAGTAGCTTGAAGCGCTTTTGCAGCAAGCGCTGGAGGCACTTTTTATGCTGAATCAACCCAGCCCGCCGGGCGGGCCGAGATAGGCGCGCAGCAGGCCGTCCAGCCGGTCCGGGGACAGCGGGCGGTTGAAGAAATAGCCCTGGTAGACGGTGCAGCCGGCGCGGGAGAGCCAGTTGCGCTGCTCGTCGGTTTCCACGCCCTCGGCGATGACGCTCAGGCCCAGGCTGCCCGCCAGGGCGACGATGGTGCGCACGATGGCCGCGTTGTTCTCGTCGGCGAGCAGGTCGCGCACGAAGCTGCGGTCGATCTTGAGCTGCTCCAGCGGCATGCGCTTCAAGTAGGCCAGCGACGAATAGCCCGTGCCGAAGTCGTCCAGCGAGAAGCCCACGCCGTGGGCGCGCAGCGCCTCCATGGTGGCGATGGTGGACACCATGTCCTCCACCAGCAGGCTTTCCGTCAGTTCGAGCTTGAGCTGCGCCGACGGCGCCCCGGTGACGGCCAGCACGCGCGCCACGTCGCCCACGAAGCCCGGGTCGCGGAACTGGCGCGAGCTCACGTTCACCGCCATGGTCAGGTGCGCCAGGCCGGGGAACTTCTGCCAGGCCGCGAGCAGGGTGCAGGCCCTGTGCAGCACCCAGCGCCCCAGCGGCAGGATGAGGCCGGTCTCCTCGGCCACGGGGATGAATTGCGCGGGCGAGACCATGCCGCGCTGCGGGTGGGTCCAGCGCAGCAGGGCCTCCACGCCCAGGATCCCTCCGCTGGCGTCCACCTGGGGCTGGTAGTGCAGCGTGAATTCCTGCTGCGACAGCGCGTTGCGCAGGTCCGCCTCCAGCGCCGCGCGCTCGTCCACCGCCCGCTGCATGCCCGGGTCGAAGAAGCGCAGCGTGCTGCGCCCCGCGTTCTTGGCCTGGTACATGGCCAGGTCGGCCTGCTTGAGCAGCTCGCCCATGCTGGTCGGCGTGTCGTCGAACAGCGCGATGCCGATGCTGGGCGTGCTGCGGTACTGGTGGCCGGCCAGCGCATAGGGCACGCACAGCACGTTCAGGATCTTCTCGCCGACCTTGTTGGCGTGCTCGGCCAGGGTGGCGGCGTGGGCGGTGAGCTGCTCCAGCAGCACCACGAACTCGTCGCCCCCCAGGCGCGCCACCGTGTCCACGCTGCGCACGCAGGTGGACAGGCGCTGGGCCACCAGCTGCAGGAGCCGGTCGCCCTGGTCGTGGCCCAGGGTGTCGTTCAGGGTCTTGAAGTTGTCCAGGTCGATGAACAGCAGCGCCCCGCCCTGGTGCTGGCGCCGTGCCGTGGCCAGGGCATGGCCCATGCGCTGCATGAACTGCGCGCGGTTGGGCAGGCCGGTGAGCGGGTCGAAGAACGCCAGGCGCTGGATCTCGCGCTCGTGGCTCTTGCGCGGCCCGATGTCGGAGTCGATGGCCAGGATGGATTCGGGCTCGCCCTGGTCATTGCGCACCAGGGTCCAGCGCCCTTCGACCTCGATGGAGCGGCCGTTGCGGGAGCGCTGCACGATCTCGCCGCTCCAGTCGCCGTGCTGCAGCACCTGGGCGGTGGCGTGCAGGAAGTCCTCGGGGTCGTGGTGCAGCAGGCTGGCCATGGAGCGCCCCAGCGCCTCCTCGCGGCTCCAGCCGTACATGCGCTCGGCGCCCTCGTTCCAGAAGGTGATGCGGTGCTCCAGGTCGCGCACGATGATGGCGTCGCGCGCCCTGTCCAGCAGCGATGCCTGGTGGCGTATGCGCGCGTCGTCCATCTGGCGCTGCAGCTCGGCCGACGCGCGCGCGGCGAAGATCTGCAGCGCGCTGCAGACGAACTCCACCTGCGCCAGCGGCTCGCGGAACATCACCATGATCATGCCCATGGGCGTGCCGTCGCTGCTGGCGAGCTGGCGGCCGACGTAGCTGCGCACGCCGGCGCGCGCCAGCACGGCGTCGCGGGGATAGCGCTGCGTGAGGTGGTCGCGGATCACGAGCTGGCCCTGGCGCAGCAGCTCCTGGCTGGGCGTGCCGTCGAGCGCGTATGGGCCCGTGGCCTGCGCCACGCCGCCGCAGACGTGCGACAGCGTCACGGCCTGCAGGGGCTCGCCCTGCACGGGCGCCTGCAGCCGCGCCACGCAGGCCACCTGCGCCGAGAGCGTGTCGGCCATGTGGTGCGCCAGGCGCTCGAAGAACGCCCCTCCCGTGCCGGCCGAGACGGCCGTGGCCACCTTCACCATGGCGGCCTGCAGGCGCTGCTGCTCGGCGCGGGCGCGCAGGTTCTGGATGCCGAAGGCCAGGTCCGCGGCCATGGCTTCGAGCAGCTGCGTCTCCTGCGGGCCCACGTGCAGCACCTGGGGCGCGTACAGCGTGAGCAGGCCGAAGGTGCGCCGCGCATTGCGCAGCGGCAGGCACACCACGGCATGCAGGCCGAGCTGGGCCATGCGTTCGGTCCAGCCCTTGAGGGCCGGGCTGTCCTGCACGTCGCGCACGATCACCGTGCGGCCGCTGCGCAGGCACACGCTGGCCGGGCCCTGGCCGCCGTTCTCCTGGGGCGACCAGCTCAGCTGCATGTGCTCCAGGTACTCCTGGGCGGCCCCGGCATGCGCCACGACCTCGATGCGCTTGCGCGGGTCGTTGCGCGCCATGCCCACCCAGCCCATGCGGTAGCCGCCGATCTCCACGGCCGCGCGGCACACGGCGTGCAGCAGGTCGGACTCGCTGGTGGCGCGCACCAGGGTCTCGCTGCAGGCGCTGCGCAGGCGCTTGGCGCGGTTCAGGCGCGCCAGCTCCTCCTCGATGCGGCAGCGCTCGGTGACGTCGTTGGCCAGTATCTGCCAGGCGGGGCGGCCGTCGAACTCCGTGTCGCCGACGAAGACCTCCATGTCGATGCGCGTGCCGTCCTTGCGCCTGTGGTGCCAGACGGTGGGCGCGAGCGCGGGCGAGCGGGAGGCCCGCTCGTCGGAGCACATGGCCATGGCGCTGTCGGCCTCGTCCCGGTGTTCCGGCGCCCAGAGCATGCGCATGTCCATGCCCGGCAGCTCGTGCGCGTCGTAGCCGTACTGCCGCGCCATGGCGTGGTTGGCGAGCAGCAGGCGCAGGCTGTCGCGCTCGCAGACCCACATGGGCTGGGGGTGCTCGGCGAACAGGCTGCGGTATTGCCGCTCGGAGTCGCACAGCTGGCCGTGCACGCGGCGCAGCTGCACCATCGCGCCCAGGGATTCGGCCAGCACGTGCAGATGCCCCAGGTGGCGCGGCCCGAAGCCCTGGCCCGGCGCCGCGACCACCTGCAGCATGCCGGCCAGCAGCGGGCCCGTGCGCAGCGGCATGGCGACGAAGTGGCGCGCCGGCGCGCCGTCCTCCGTGTCCTGCACGTCCTGAACATGGTCGGCGGACATGTCGCCGGCCTCGCCCGGCAGCTGTTCCAGGCGCCGCCACAGCGCCTCGGCGGCCCCTGGCGGGGGCCGGGGCGCCTCGCCCGCGCGGGCCTGCACGTCCAGCGGCGCCTCCCCGCGCAGCGCGATCACGGCCCCCGCCGCCCCGGTGATCTCGCAGGCCGTGCGCGCGGCCTGCTCCAGCACCTGCTCCAGGGGCTGCTGCAGGTCCGCGATGCGCTGCTGCACGCGCAGCAGGTGCGCGTGGGCCTGGGCCTCTTCCTGCGTCTGCCGCTCCATGAGCTCGATGGCGCTGATGGCGGTCATGTGGCAGGGCCCGGTGTCATGCGCCGGCCGGTGCCGGGGAGCGGGCGCAACCGCCTGGAGGAACGCGAGCCTGCGGCCATGCTCTTTCTTCTTTCAGAGCGCTGCGTCACCTGCGGCAACGGCAGGGCTTTCACGCGACGGGGCAGGACGGGTCAGTGGCACGGCATGGGGCTCCTCACGCCGCGAGGGCGAGCAAGCGAGATTGTTTTTACGTAATGTTACATCATGGCGAGAAAATCCACGCCGGCTCCGGAATACACCCCAGCCGTGTGCTAGAGGATTTCAAGGAAATCGGCATCCAACGCCCATCCATCAAGCGCGGGCAGCTATCAATCAGGAAGCAGCGGCACGCCGCGCGCGCACGGCGGCCGCGAGCTGCTCCAGCACCGGCACCGTCTGCGCGAAGCTGATGCAGGCGTCCGTCACCGAGACGCCGTGGCGCAGGGCCTGGCCGGGGACGATGTCCTGGCGGCCTTCCTCCAGGTGGCTTTCGATCATCACGCCGGTGATGCGGGCGTCGCCCGCGGCGATCTGGCTGGCCACCTCGGCCGCCACGGCGATCTGGCGCGCGTGCTGCTTGCTGCTGTTGGCGTGCGACAGGTCGATCATCACCTGCGGGCGCTGGCCGGCCTTCTCCAGCAGCTCGCAGGCGGCCTGCACGTCGGCCGCGCCGTAGTTGGGGGCCTTGCCGCCGCGCAGGATCACGTGGCAGTCGCGGTTGCCGCGCGTCTCGAAGATCGCGGCCTGGCCCATCTTGGTCATGCCCATGAAGGCGTGCGGCGCCTGCGCGGCCTGGATGGCGTCGGCCGCCACCTTCACGCCGCCGTCGGTGCCGTTCTTGAAGCCCACGGGGCACGACAGGCCGCTGGCGAGCTGGCGGTGGCTCTGGCTCTCGGTGGTGCGCGCGCCGATGGCGCCCCAGCTCACCAGGTCGCTGATGAACTGCGGGGAGAGCAGGTCCAGGAACTCCGTGCCCACGGGCAGGCCCAGCGCCAGGATGTCGAGCAGCAGCGCGCGGGCGCGCTCCAGCCCCTCGTTGATGGCGAAGCTGCCGTCCAGGTGCGGGTCGTTGATGTAGCCCTTCCAGCCCACGGTGGTGCGGGGCTTCTCGAAGTACACGCGCATCACGATCAGCAGGTCCTGCGCCAGCGCGCCGGCCTGGGCCAAAAGCTGCCGCGCGTACTCCATGGCCTGGTCGTGGTCGTGGATGGAGCAGGGGCCGACGACGACGATGAGCCGGTCGTCCTGCCCGTGCAGCACGCGCGAGATCTGCAGGCGGCTTTCCTCCACCAGCGCCTGCGCGGCATCGGACGCGGGCAGCCATTCCTCGAGGATGGCGGGCGTGATCAGGGGGCGCACGGCCTTGATGCGCAGGTCGTCGATGCGCGTGGTGTCGTGCGTGGAGGGCGTGGGGTGGGGTCGGTCGGTCAGGGTCATGGTCCCGCCATTTTCCCCTCTGGCGTGGCTCAGGGCCGCCTGAAGCTCGCGTGCTGCTGCGCCCAGTAGCGCGAGCGCAGGTGATCCAGCCGCACCGTGCCGCCCGTGGAGGGCGCGTGCACGAAGCGCCCCCCGCCCACGTAGATGCCCGCATGCGTGGGCCGGCTGCCGCCGAACACCACCAGGTCGCCGGTGCGCAGCTCGTCCTCCTCCACCGCCTCGCCGAAGCCGCTCAGCTGGGCCACCGTGCGCGGCAGCGCCATGCCGGCGCGGCTGCCGTAGACGTAGCCGATCAGGCCGCTGCAGTCGAAGCCGCCGTCGGGCGTGTTGCCGCCATAGCGGTAGGGCGTGCCCACCAGCCCCAGCGCGTGGATGGCGATGTCGCTCGACTGCTCGGACGACAGGCGGGGATAGGCGCCGGCGCGCGGCGCGCCGTGCGGCGCCGTGCCGCAGCCGGCCGCCAGCAGGCCGGCCGCGAGCATCAGGGCGGGAAGTGCGAGGCTGCGCATGGCGCCCAAGCGTAGCAGCCACTGACGCGCAGCGCGCAAAAGACCGGCATGCGCCAGGGGCTGTGGTCAGCCGCCCGCGCTGGCGAGCATCCGGCCCATGGACTGGCGCGCGCAGCGCTGCAGCCGCATGAGCAGCGCGTGGTCGGGCCAGTCCAGGCCGAAGCGCCGGCATAGCTCGTGCTGCATGCGCGCGAGCAGCGCGGCGGCCATCTCGGCGTCGGCCAGCGCGCGGTGGGCGCGGCCCGTGCGCGGCAGGCCCAGGTGGTCGGTCAACCGGCCCAGGCTGTGGCTGGGCGCGTCCGGGTAGATGCGGCGCGACAGCAGCACCGTGCAGGCGAACGGGTGGGGCGCGTCCAGGCCCGCATGCCGCAGCTCGGCCTGCCAGAACTTGCTGTCGAACGCCGCGTTGTGCGCCACCATGGGCGCGCCGCCCACGAAGCGCGCGGCCTCGCGCATCACCGCCTCGGCGTGGGGCGGCGGCCACCATGGCGTTGGTGATGCCGGTGAGCCGGGTGATGAAGGGAGGTATCCACACGCCCGTCTGCATGAGGCTCTGGAAGCGCTCCACCACGTGCCCGCCCTCGACGAGCACGATGGCCACCTCGGTGGCGCGCGCGCCCTGGGCGGGCATCATGCCCGTGGTCTCGAAGTCGATGACGGCGATGGGGGAGGACACGGGGCGGCCGGATCAGGCTTTCTTGAGGAACTCCGACTTGAGCAGCATGCTGCTCAACTCCGTCTTGCAGTCCACGTTGTGGCCGTCGGCGCCGTCGACGAGGCGGATGCCCTTGATCTTGCTGCCTTTCTTGAGCACCGAGGACGAGCCCTTGACCTTGAGGTCCTTCACCAGGATCACGGCGTCGCCGTCGGCCAGCGGGTTGCCGTTGGCGTCGCGCACGGGAGCGGCGGCTTCGTCCTCGCCGGGCGCGTCGGCCTGCATGGGCCATTCAAAGGCGCAGTCGGGGCAGATGTAGCTGGCGCCGTCGGGGTAGGTGTTGTCCAGGCCGCATTGCGGGCAGGCGGGGAGGGTGTCGTTGCTCATGCCGTCGATTGTCGCCGCTGCAGCGCGAACGGCGGCAGCCCGGCCAGCAGGCGCCGGCCGTAGCCCGTGCGCACCAGGCGCTTGTCGTAGCAGTACACGTGGGCGCGGTCTTCCTCGGTGCGTATCGCGCGGCCCACCCATTGCGCCAGGCGTATGGCGGTGGCGGGCACCACGAGCTCGCTGAACGGGTCGCGCCCCGCGCCGCGCAGCCATTCGGCGCGCGCTTCGCCCACGGGGTCGTCGGGCGGGGCGAAGGGCAGCTTGGTGATGAAGAGCGACTCGCACAGGCGCCCGGGCAGGTCCAGCCCCTCGCCGAAGGACTGCATCCCGAAGATGATGGAGGGCAGGCCGTCGGCCACGCGCTCGCGGTGGCGCGCCAGCAGCTGCGGGCGGGGCAGGGTGTTCTGCACCAGCACGGCGCCGCGCATGGCGGTGGGCAGCAGGTCCACGGCCTGGCGCATCTGCTCGCGCGAGGTGAACAGCACCAGCGCGCCGGCCTCGACCAGGGCCAGGTCGGACAGCAGGGCGTCCACCATCTCGGCCGTGAAGGCCTGGGCGTCGCGCGGCTCGGCCCGGGTCTCGGTGGCCACCAGCGTGCCCTGCAGCGCGTAGTCGAACGGGCTGGGCACGGCCAGCGTGGTCACGGCATCGTTGCCCCACAGGCCGGCTTCGCGCAGGAAGAAGTCGAACTGCCCGCAGCTCGCGAGCGTGGCCGATGTGAGCACCGCCCCGCGAACGGCCGACCACAGGTGGTTCTGCAGCGTGGACCCGGGCAGCACGGGGCTGGCGTGCGCGCGCACGACGATGAAGTCGCCGTCGGTCTCCAGCGTGAACCACTTCGCGGCGGGCACCGCCCCGTCGGGCGCGTCCTGCAGCAGCAGCTGGGCCGCGGCGTGCACCGCCTCCAGCCGCGGGGCCAGCGCGCCGATCTGCGCGTACAGCTGCGACAGGCGCCGCGCCTCGTCGGGCTTGTCGCGCATCTCGCCGCGCAGCGCCTTGGCGATGGCGCGCAGGGCCTCCAGAAAGCCTTCGGCATGGTGCGCGGCCTGGGAGAAGGGCTCGGCGAGCGCCTCGGGCAGCACGCCGCCCTGCACGCGGGCGCGCGTGGGCATCGAGGCGCTGAACTGCCGGCGGCCCGGCAAGGGGGCACGCAGCTGTTCGCCATACAGGTCCATGACCAGCCGCGCCGCGTCCTGCAGCGCGGCGCGCAGGCGCGCTGCATGGTTGGGGATGTCGGCGATCTCATCCACCTCCACCAGCTGGCCTATGCGCAGCGCGCGGCTGGCCAGCTTGTCGATCCAGGTCAGGCGCGAGAGGTCGGCCTCGCAGGCGAATTGCTGCAGCGCCGTGGCGGGCAGGTGGTGCGCCTCGTCGATCACGAGCAGGCAGTTGTCGAGCTCGGGCAGCAGCCGCGCGCCCAGCGACGACAGCAGCAGGTCGTGGTTGGCCACGATGACCTGCGCCGCCACCAGGGCCTTGCGCCGCTCGTAGTAGGTGCACTGGCTGAACAGCGGGCAATGCTTGCCGGTGCACGAGCTTGCCTCGGCCGCCACCGGGCTCCAGGCTTCGGGCTCGGGCGGGCTGTCCAGGGTGTCGCGGTCGCCGTCCCAGCCGCCCGTGGCCAGCGCGTCGGCCATGCTGGCGTAGAAGCGCATGCGTGCCTCGGCGTCGTGGCGCGGCCGCTGGCGCTGCGCCGCGGCCTCTTCGGGGAACAGGTCGTCGTCGGGCAGCCCGTCCTCGCCGCCCGCTGCGCCGCCGGCCAGGCGCTCCAGCTTGAGCTTGCACACGTAGCGTCCGCGCCCCTTGGCCAGCGCGAACTGGAAGGGCTGCTCCATGCGCGCGGCCAAAGCCGGCAGGTCCTTGTGCACCAGCTGCTCCTGCAGCGCCACCGTGGCCGTGGAGATCAGCACGCGCGTGCCGCGCGCCAGCGCCATGGCGATGGCCGGCACGCTGTAGGCCAGCGACTTGCCCACGCCCGTGCCGGCCTGCACCACGGCGATGGCGCGCCGGGGCTGGGCGTCATCGTCTTCCAGCCTGCCCAGCTGCGCCTGGGCGAAGGTCTGCGCCACCTGCTCGGCCATGCGCCGCTGGCCCTCGCGCCGGCGGTGGACTGCACTACCGCCTCGAACGATTGCAGGGCCTGGTCGGCCCATGGCTGCGTGGACATGCCGGGGGAATACGCCCGGCCTCAGCGGCGGCGTGAAGGGTACTGTATTTTCATCCAGCCATGTTAGCTGATCGCAGCGGCACCGGTGGGGCGGCACAGGATTCGCGGATCAGCAGTTCCGTGGGTACTTCCACACGTACGGCGGGCAGCGGCGTGTCCGGCGATTGGAGCGATTGCAACAACAGCAAAGCGGCTTCGCGGCCTAGCGCATAGGCGTCGTAGCGGATGACGGTGACCGGCGGGGTAGCCAACTGGGCCAGGGGGCTGTCGTTGGAGGCCACCAGCGACAGGTCTTGCGGAATGCGCACGCCCTTCATGCGCACGGCCGACAGTACGCCGCTCAGCAGGTGCATGCCGGCTGCAATCAGCGCGGTGGGCGGCGCGGCCATGCCCAGCAGCAACTGGGTTTG
>Ga0209922_103696_pt1 | contig 11855 bp, 10 predicted proteins | sample ThiBiot_500_biof_FD_183946 | JGI IMG/M metagenome (GOLD analysis project Ga0209922, IMG submission 183946) | Wastewater bioreactor microbial communities from Cape Town, South Africa - Thiocy_expt_500_biof (SPAdes) | ecosystem: Engineered > Bioreactor > Thiocyanate-remediating > Anaerobic-Aerobic ...
TGTGTCAGGAGGAGGAACTTATGGTTGGCTTCAGGCAACATTTAAATCTATTCAAATGCTTCATCAATCAGACTATTTAAAACAGATTCGTGTTCCTCTTTTATTGATTGCAGCGGGCCAAGAAGAGCTAATAGACAACAGTTGTTTAGATTATATTGCTGAAAATTTGCAAAAATGTCAGGTTAAAATTTATGAACACTCTCGGCACCAAATATTCATGGAAACTGATGCAATCCTTGAACAATTTTGGGCTGATTATGATTCTTTTATTGAGCAGAACTTTGGTGTCTTTGAGCAAGCTTTAGCGAAACGCAGGCTCATCGAATCCTCGGAGCTTTCTGGAGTGCAAGGACGAGACTCCGCGTTCGCGAATGATACGAATCGCCTCCAGCCCAATTATTAAATGCTGCTGTACTCTTTCACGATAAAAATTGTTCGCCATTCCCCGGAGTTTAATTTCTCCATGTATTGGTTTATCTGAAACACAAAGCAATGTTCCATAAGGGACACGAAAACGAAGACCATTCGCCGCAATAGTTGCGGATTCCATATCTAATGCAACAGCCCGGCTTTGGTTAAATTTTTCATAAATTTCATCTGACCTCCAGTGCGTAATCGAAACTTTGCATCTATTCCCTGTAGACCTGTAACAGCAAGAACGGCGTCTTGAAGTGCTATTTGAACTTCTGCAATTGGAGGTACTGGCACCCATAAAGGGAGATCATCATCTAAAACACCGTCATCTCTTACATAACCATGGGCAAGAATATAATCTCCAAGGTTTTGGTTTCTTCTGAGAGCGGCGCAATGGCCCAAGGTAATCCAACAATGAGGACGTAAAACAGCTAAATGATCCGTGATATTTTTGGCATTCGCGGGACCAACACCAATGTTTATAAAAGTAATACCATTACCATCAGGTCGCTTCAGATGATAGGCTGGCATTTGAGGAAGGTGAATTGGATGTTCGCCTATCGTATGAAGCGTGTTAGATCCTGATTGGCTCGTAATCACATCTCCTGGGGTTACCAGAGCAGTATATTCATTGCCTTCAAGAAGCTTTTGCTCAGCAAAATGGATAAACTCACCTAAATAACGTTGATAGTTTGTTAACAAAATAAAATTTTGAAAATGCTCTGGAGACGTCCCAGTATAATGGTGAAGTCGATGAAGTGAAAAATCTACGCGCTCACCTGAGAAAAGCGCCAAAGGACGTGGACTATTCGCAAGGGGTTTATAAGTATGGTTAACAATATGATCATTAAGTCGCGTGAGATTAGGATGCTCAAAATTGAGGCGTAGCTGATCGATTTGTGATTCGTTAAGGCTTGTATTACTGAAATCAGCAATAAAGGCTAGAGGGATAGGCCATTCACTTCGACCCACAATGACAGGTTTTTTATATCTCTCAAGCAATAAAGAAATTTGCTCTTCATAGTAAGCTTCAAAAAACTCAGGATGCGTAAGTGTTGTGCCATAAAAACCTGGAGCATCCACAAAGCCATAGGAAAGGGCTGCATCTGATAGCTTGATATCAGCACTACCAACGTAAGGGTAACAACCTTCCTTAGGTGAAGCTGCATTTTTATCACCTTGCTTAAGTTTATCGTAAGCATGATTAATTATAGTAGAGCTTTCATTGTAAAGCTCTTTAATTTTTTGGACTGCAGCAGAAGCGTTTGTATATTCATGAATATCATAAATACGTACAGAACCTTCAATTAGTTCAGGTAAGGTTTGGAACATAGCTTTCCTTTAATTTTTTCTTTTTGAATCTAACGAAAAGAGTTTTTTAAGACTATTAAGATCTGGCCCCCCAGGAATAATAACATCCCCGTAAATTAGCGTAGGAGTCGCATCTATACCAAGGCTTGAAGCTAATGTTTCATTTTCAACAATTTTCTTCTCAACAAGACTAGATGCCAAGTCAGTTTTAAATTTATCTATGTCCAAGCCAATTTTCTCTGCAATATTAAAAATGTCTTGCTCAGTCATATCTGGGCTTGCTTCAAATACAGCATTTTGAAATTCAGCATATTTTCCTTGGTTTTTAGCTGCAAAGATGGCTCGTACAGCTAATTTAGAAATCTCTCCAAATATTGGTAAATCTTTGAATATAATTTTTACATCTTTTAATTCTGGATCTTGGGGAACCATGTTTAAAATTGTGTGGAATTTGCGACAATGTCCACAAAAGGGATCCATAAACACAACAAGTTTTTTGTGACCTTGCGGGTTTCCAATAAATGGATCGCTGGACTTATTGAATATTTCGCCTGCATTTTTTGAAATGATAGATTTATTTTGAGATGTTTGTTCCTGTTGGCGCTTTTCTTGAAGGTTTTGAAAAGCTTTTTCCAAGACTTCTGGCTTCTTCAGTAAAAACTCTTCGACAACTTTTTCAATTCCATTTCGTTGTTCTTTTGAAAAGATATCTGCGCCAATAACTTTAGTTGTCGTGCACAAAAGTATAGGTAAACTTAACCCCATAATTTTTAAATTTTTCATACTATCCTCCCTTGTAAATTATAGATACTAAAAGATCCTCCTTTAGAGATCAATGAAAGTTTTAAAAAGAACTTATTTGCTGTTTTTTTAATTCGCGTTCTGCAAGTTCTTTTATATCTTCTGCACGAACTTTTTCTGGTCCTGCCGAGAGAAGATGCTCTGCTCTTTTTGCTTGATTTAGAGCAAGATCATATTTTCTAAAAATCAGTGCTTCTTCTGCAAGGCATAAAGCAGATATTCCAATATTCTTCTGCCGTCCGTGAGCAATTGCAAGTAAACGCCATGTAAAAGGATTTTCTTTTTCTTTCTGAAGTACTTTATTAAGTTCAAGAATAGCCTCACGATCATAGGTCTGAGTATTAGCTTCCAGAATAGCTTGGGCATAACTCAGTCTTATTAAGGCAGCATCGGGTTTTAAATTCTTGGCTTGTTGGTAAGCTTGAATGGCGGCAGGAACGTTTCCATTTTCAAAATTAATCTGTCCTTTTAATTCCCAAAAGTAAGGATCTTTAGGGAAATCGTGAAGTAAGCTTTCTATTTGTTTTAAAGATTCAGCTATCTTACTTGCGCGATAATAAGCAATAGCTCGGGCATAACGCGCTTCAACTGACGTGTTATTTTGCCCATATTTAAGAAAAATTTGTCCAGAAGGTAGCAAAAAAGCCTCTAGCTTAGCAAGAATTCGCTTATAAGATGTGTAAAATTTTTCAGGTAGTTTATTTGGTGTATAAGGTGAATTACCAATATGGTTTTTTAAAAATTCAACACGATCATGACTAAATGGGTGAGAACGCATATACAAATTTTGTCGTTCTATGCTTAAAAGTTCTTGCTTTTCAAGGAGTTGCATAAATTCGTAGAAGCCTTTTGAGGACCAATGAAGTTTATCAAGATATTTTACGCCAGCGCTATCGGCGCTACCTTCCTGTCCACGATTATAATGCATAAAAGTATTCTGAGCTACTTGCATGCCTCCCATCATTAACCCTGCTGCTGCATCGGCGTTTCCTGCTAGCATAGCTGCAGCTCCTAATACCATGCCGGCCATTGCCATTGTCGAGGCTTTGGAAGCCATTCCTTCACGACCAGCTAGATGACCTCCAGCAATGTGCCCCGTCTCATGAGCGAGGACACCAATAACTTGTTCAGGTGTTTTTGATTTTAAAATTAATCCAGAGTTAAGAAAAATTGAATATTCAGTTGTTGCAAAGGCATTAATATCTGAATCTGCAATGATAAAGATTCTTAGGTTTTCAGGTTTTAATCCCGCAGCTTGAAAAATAGGAGATGTAAAATCAATTAAAGTTGCTTCCACTTCCGCATCTCGAATAGTTGCACCTTCCTGAATGGATTGGGCACCTATGGAAAAAGAACTGAAAACCAAGCTTTTCAGCAATAGGACAAGCAAATTAAAATTAAGTTTCAAGATGTTATCTCTTTTAATCAAGTAATTTTGTCCACCATTTTCTCGTTGAAGTTTTTTTTGGTTTCTTAACCTCGGAGGTTGTATTTTCCTCAGAAGAGGTGCTTTTCTCTTTAACTTCTTCTTGTACTATAGTGGAATTTTTTTCCACTTTTTTATGAGGCGTTTCTTGAAAAGAAGTATCTAAAGTTCCTGTGGCTATCTTATTACCTTCAGATAAATGAGCAGAACTTTGACGTTTATTACGCGAGCGCCGGCGTCGGCGCCTTCCTCCATCTCGTTTCTCACTTTCTGGAACTAATTGTGAAACCTTATTTTCTGGATTACTTTCTTCTTCTGTTATGGGGCTAAATGCATCATGTTTATGATGCTGTTGGGGCTGTGAATGCATAGATCTAGAGTGATGACGCTTCTGTTTAGAATTTTTTTCTTCTAAAAGATTATCTTTAGCTGTGGAGATTTCAGATTTTGATTTAGTTTGCTCAGCTTCTCCAAGAGGACCTTCTGCATTTTTTCTTTTTATGCGATTAAGACGATATTGTGGGCTGATTAAGCTTTCATCGCCTTCAATGAAGACTTGCATGTTATGGCGTTCTTCAATCATCCTTAAATGTGGTCTTTTACTATTTAAAAGATAAAAAGCAATTTTTGGAGGTACGTGAACTAGAATCTCTGACATGCTCCCCTTGAAACCCTCATCTTCTATAGCTCGTAAGATGTAAAGAGAAGAGGATTCTATAGAACGTACAAAGCCAGTTGCATTGCAATGAGCACAAGGATGAGCTGTTGTTTCTAAGATACTAGGACGCAGCCTTTGTCGAGAGAGCTCAAGAAGACCAAAGGGGCTAATTTTTCCCATTTGTATGCGAGCACGATCATTTTTAAAAGCTTCTCTCACTCTTCTTTCAACGGCTGCAACATGGCGAGGCTCATCCATATCAATAAAATCGATAACAATAAGACCTGCAAGATCTCGTAATCTCACTTGTCTTGCAATTTCATCCGCTGCTTCAAGATTAGTTTTTAAGGCAGTTTCTTCAATATGGCGCTCACGTGTTGACCTTCCAGAGTTAATATCTATAGAAACGAGAGCTTCTGTAGGATGGATAACAATTGAGCCACCTGATGAAAGTCTCACGGAAGGATTATACATCTCATCAATTTGAGCTTCGACCCCAAATTTTCTAAAAAGTGGAACAGTTGTGCTTTTATAATTTTGAACACGTTTTACATGGCTAGGCATTAACGTTTTCATAAAAGTTTTTGCAATTTTATATCCTTCTTCGCCATCTACTAAAATAGATTCAACATCTTTAGTATAAAGATCGCGAATAGCACGTTTAATAATGTCTTCCTCTTCATAAATAAGAGAGGGAGCAATTGATTCGAGGGTGTGCACGCGAATACCATTCCAGGTTCGCATAAGATATTCAGCGTCACGTTTAATTTCCATTTTTGTTCGTTCACGCCCAGCTGTTCGAATAATAAGTCCCATACCTTCTGATATTGCTAAATCATCCAATATTTCACGAAGGCGGTTGCGATCATTCGCGTTTGATATTTTTCGTGAAATTCCCCCACTGCGAGGTGAATTTGGCATAAGGACACAATAGCGACCTGCAATTGATAGAAAAGTTGTAAGGGCCGCACCTTTTCCACCGCGTTCTTCTTTTACGACTTGGATAAGCATTATCTGGTTTTTATGGATAACTTCTTGAATTTTATATCGCCGATGGAGGGAAGGGCGGCGAACGATAAGCTCATCTTCTTCGTGAGGAGGGGATTCGCCTCCCAACACTGAAATAGGCATGGAAAATCCATCTTCTGAAGTTTGTTCAGGAGATGAGGGGACTTTAGCATCTTCAACAGGAAGGGCAAGTTCATCGTTTTTTTCTTCAAGCTCTGATTGATGTAATTCAGCTTTTAGAGCTTCTCGATCAGAAACGGGAATACGGAAATAGTCAGGGTGTATTTCACTAAAAGCAAGGAAGCCATGTCTATTGCCTCCATAATCAATAAAGGCTGCTTGCAATGAAGGTTCAACACGTGCAACCTTGGCAAGATAGATATTGCCTTTAAAAATTTGTTTTGTGGTACTTTCAAAATCGAAATCTGAAAGACGATTATTTTCATCTATGACAGCAACGCGCGTTTCTTCTGGGTGCGCTGTATCAATAATCATTGTTTTTTTCATTTATTCTACTCCTGAGTCTGTCCTTTACAGTGAGGACATCAATTTATTCTCAAGAGCTACCAAAACATTAGGTGTATTTATTCATAGGAGGAGCAACCGATAAGACTCCTGCTTGATTGGAAACATTTTTCTTATATTTGAAAGTTGCACTGGGTAAAATTGCTATTTTTCCTACTTTCATTTTATAAACCTAAGACAATATTGCAATTTGGTATCTCTTAAAATTTAATTTTAACATCTACTGATGCTTAATTAACCCAGACCCGGTCATGATAAAATTAAGTCTTAGATAATCACAAACCTGAGTCACTATAAAATTTAGTTAAAATTACGATAACGTGCGTTTAGAAAATTATCAATATTTTTTGATAATTTAATAGAAATAAAACTTTTGTGACATATTGGGATGTTTTGAAAAGATTATCTTCAAGTATTATTTTATCGACAAAAAAGAATGCATCCTTCAAAAATAGGCAAATCGAAAGCTAAATTTAAGCGGTGCTAAAAAAATTGATGTCAATTTTAAAATTTTTATTTCTCGTAATTTTCACTTTTGGAAACAATGCAGATGCTACTCAAATGCGGGCAATAAAATGTGGTTGGTATTCTTGGGAACCATATCAATACATAAAAAAAAAGGAAGGTATTAATTATTTAATAGGACTAGATATTCATATTTTAAATGCTGTTGCTGATATTGCTGGATCTGAAGTTATTTATGAAGAGATTTCATGGCAGCAACATCAAGAAAAGTTGAAATCTGGGTTTTATGATATTGCTATGGGAGCTACCAAAACAACAGAACGCACAAAAAATTATTATTTTACAGTGCCATATCGTGAAAGTATTGATGCTCTCTTTATTCTTAAAGATTCTTCGAAAAAGCTTAATTTTCGAAATGTTTCCGAATTTATTTCAGCAATTAAACATCAGCAATTTAAATTAGGTGTAACAGAGGGATACTTCTACTCTTCTCCAGAACTAAATGATTTTATTAATGACAAACGTTATCAGCATTTAATTTTTAAAACGAGTAATACTCTCCAAAATATCATATGGTTAGAAAATAATCATATAGATGGTTTTCTTGCTGATCACGTTAATGGCACAACCATTGCTTGGCATAAGCGATTGCACGAAAAAATAGAAACGTATGAAATTAGTCGTAATCCAATACATTTTATGCTGAGTAAAAAATCTACATCTTTAAAAGAGTTAAGCAATATCAATAAGGCAATACAAAATTTTAAAAATTCTAAGGAATATAAATTAGCCTTTAAAACCTATTTGGTTGCTCCGCTCTTATTACAAAATATAGATAAGAAATGGTTTTATACTATTGATATAATTGGCACCGTAGCATTTGCACTATCAGGAATAATCATCGCCTATCGTATACATGCAACACTATTCACAACAATAACGCTTGCAATGCTTCCTGCAATTGGAGGAGGAATGATGCGTGATATTATTGTTGGTAGGCGCCCCTTAGGTGTTTTGCAGACACCAGATTATTTATTTGCAGTTTTTATTACTGTCTTTGCTTGTTATGTTGTACTGCAATTGTTGGCGTTTTTATCTTCGCGCCTTCGTTTTTATTCAAAAATGCGTCTAGATGTTAAATTTCTTGGGCGAGCTTTAGATGTTTTTGATGCTTTAGGGCTTGCAGCCTTTACAGTTATTGGTACAAATGTTGCCGTAATTTCAAAATGTGAGCCTCTTTGGTTGTGGGGCCCCTTGTTGGCAGCTATTACGGGGGCAGGAGGGGGAGTAATAAGGGATTTATTGCGACCAGACCGTCATGTTGTGAGTTTTATGGGGGAGCTCTATGCTGAAGTTGCGATAATTTGGAGCCTTTTTTTATCTGTTTTCTTACATTTGCATCATACTTATTTGTCTCCTGATGAAGTATTATGGGCAATTATTGTAACAATTGTAGGAGTTTTTACGACACGAATGGTCGTGAGTATTTTTAATATTAAGGGACCAAGCTTTTTATCTAAACAAAAGTAGTGAGTTCTTGAGAGGATGATATCAGAATGGTTAAAGAAAGAAAGCTTCCTTTATGTATTGATCTTGATGGCACTCTAATACGTTCAGATGTAACGCACGAAAGCGTTCTATTATTTATTAGAAAATACCCCTGGAAGATTTTTAAGATTTTTGTTTGGCTTTGTAGAGGGAGAGCTTTTTTAAAAGCAAGATTGGCTGATTATGTAATAATTGATCCAGCTTTATTACCATATAATGAAAGCTTCTTAGACTACATTAAAGACAAAGCAAGAAAGGGACATGACCTTTATCTTGTTACTGCGGCAGATCAAAAATGTGCCAAAAGCATTTATGATTACCTTGGAATTTTTAAGGAATGCCTCGCCAGTGATGGAAGTAAAAATTTACGAGCATCAACCAAAGCGCAAGCTTTATGTTTACGTTTTGGAGTTGATCATTTTATTTATGCTGGAAACTCACGACACGATCTACCTGTATGGGAGAAATCAGCTGAAATTATTAGTGTTAATACGCCACAAAAAGTTCTTGAAAGAGCTAAGGCCTTCCATAAGAAAGTACATGTATTCCAGGACAGGACGCTTAAAATTAAAGACCTTTTAAAAGATTTAACGACGTATACTTGGTTTAGACATAACTTGTTTTTTTATGTAATAATCATGATCGGTGGCTACATATTTAATAAAATTAAAGTAAGCCCTTTTGATTTCTATCAATGTATGATTTTTTCTATTGCTCTGATTTTTTCAAACACAGCGGCAGTTTTATTAGGATTGCTCCTACAACTTAAAGAAGTAAGAATCAATCCCATAACAAAAGAAACACTTTTAGGTACTGGTCATCTAACAATTGTTAAAGTAGTGTATTTGAGCATAATCTTTACAATTATTGGGATTGCTTTAGGGCTCCTTCTACCTTTTTCTTTTCTCGTTTTTCTCATTTTATTTTTCATTTTCCAATTTATAACCAGCACTTATCATATAAGAAATAAAGCTGAAGAAGGAGACTGAGCGTAGACTCTACAATAACTTAAATTTCCTTATGATATTTATCCAAAAATGCTTGCATCTTTAAAAGAGTCCAGATATATCAATTTTATCCCACACGCAGGATCTGCGGTTCTTATTGTTAAGAGTCGCTCCGGTGGTTGTAGAGGCAACTACGTCCCTGCGGAGGTTTAACCGGAGAAAGGAAAAACAATGAAAAATGTTCCATTTACTATGCGTGATTTAATGCATGCAGGTGTTCACTTTGGCCATCATCCACGTCGTTGGAATCCTAAAATGGCCCCATATCTTTATGGTATACGTAATAGTGTCCATATTATCAATTTAGAGAAGACTGTGCCTCTTATGCATCAAGCTCTTACAGCGTTAAGAGATGTTGTTGTGAGTGGTGGAAGAGTTTTATTTGTAGGAACAAAACGCCAAGCTTCTGAAGTTGTTGCTGAAGCAGCTAAACACTGTGGTCAATATTATATTAATCATCGTTGGCTTGGGGGGATGTTAACTAATTGGAAGACTATTTCTCAATCTATCAGGCGCCTAAAAGAACTAGAAGAATTTCTAGGACAAGAGCATTTAGGGCTGACGAAAAAAGAGTTGCTTAAGCTTACAAGAGAAAAAGATAAACTTGAAATGTCCTTAGGCGGGATCAAAGAAATGCCAGGCTTACCTGATATCATGTTTGTTATGGATAGTCTTAACGATCGTATCGCAATTAATGAAGCAAACAGATTAGGCATACCTGTTATTGCGATCTTAGATAGCAATGCTGATCCTCAGGGCGTAGATTATCCTATTCCTGGAAATGATGATGCGATTCGTTCAATTGAATTTTATTGTAGAGTAGCATCGACGGTCATACTTGATGGATTACAACATCAATTACGTGCAGCAGGTGTGGATCTGGGGAGTGCTTCTCATGTGCCAAATGAAGTAGGGCAAGGAATACCTGAGGTTCAAGAGAATATTTTTGAGGAAGATACTGTTTCTGAACAGGCTGTGGCTCAAGAATAGTAATTTTATTTTTTTTAAAAAATTAAGGAAATAATGATGACAGAGATTTCTGCAAGCGCAGTTAAGGAGCTTCGTGAACGAACAGGCGCTGGAATGATGGATTGTAAAAAAGCTCTTACTGAAGCTACAGGTGATATGGAAGCGGCTGTTGATTGGTTAAGAGCAAAAGGATTAGCTGCTGCGGCTAAGAAAGCAGGACGTACAGCGGCTGAAGGACTTGTAGGAGCTATTACAACAGGTACTGTAGGTGCTGTAGTTGAAATAAATGCTGAAACTGACTTCGTTGCTCGCAATGAAAAATTTCAAGAATATGTTAGAGCCGTTGCAAATTTAGCGCTTAAAGCTAATTCTGATTTAGATGCTTTTAAGAATACACCTTATCCTGGAACAGGACGAAGCATTGCTGAAGAATTAACAAATCTTATTTCTGTTATTGGTGAAAATATGGAAGTAAGACGTCTGAAGAGTTTGGAAGTCGAGCAAGGTGTTGTAACAAGCTATATACATAGTGCTATTGCACCCGGCTTAGGAAGAATAGGCGTTTTGGTTGCACTTGAGTCATCAGGTGATAAGGCACAGCTTGAAACCTTAGGAAAACAAATAGCAATGCATGCAGCTGCAGCAAATCCACAAGCGTGTACGATTGCTGATTTAGATCCCAATGCAATTGATCGTGAGCGCAAGATATTTGCAGAGCAAGCTCGAGAATCCGGCAAAAAAGAAGAATTTATTGAAAAAATGATTGAAGGACGTCTTCGTAAATTTTACGAGGAATCAGTATTAATTGAGCAAGTTTATTTAATTGACGATACAAAACGTAAAGTTTCTCAAGTAATTACTGATGCAGCAAAAGAAGTTGGTGCTCCTGTTCTCTTAAAAGGATTTGCTCTTTTTAAGCTTGGAGAAGGTATTGAAAAAGAAGTCACTGATTTTGCAGCAGAAGTAGCTCAGCAACTTGGGAAGTAAGAGATAATCATCTTAAGGATTCTTGATTGATCCTTAAGATGATTTTTTAATATATTCTTTATTGAGATATAGGATTAAGTGCTCAATGAAAAACGCGCCCCATCCCACTAAACCTTTTAAGCGTATTCTGCTTAAGCTCTCTGGAGAGGCTCTTATGGGAGAGACGAGTTATGGTCTTGACCCTAAAACAGTCAATAGAATTGCTGCCGAGGTACAAAGTGTTCATTTGGCAGGGTGCCAAGTGTGCATTGTTATTGGGGGCGGAAATATCTTTAGAGGGGTGAACGGTGAGGCGCAAGGAATTGATCGTTCTACGTCCGACTATATGGGGATGCTTGCGACAGTCATAAATGCTCTAGCTCTTCAAAATGCGTTGGAAAAACATAATGTGGAAGCTCGCGTGCAGTCGGCAATACCGATGGAAACTGTCTGTGAAAGCTATATCCGTCGTAAAGCCGTATTTCATTTAGAAAAGGGGCGTGTTGTAATATTTGCCGCCGGTTCTGGGAATCCATTTTTTACGACTGATACCGCTGCGGTCTTGCGAGCAAATGAAATGGAATGTGATGTCTTGATGAAAGGAACAAAGGTTGATGGTGTTTATTCATCTGACCCAGCAAAAGACAAAACAGCAAAACGGTTCGAGCACCTAGGTTACTTACAGGTTCTTTCTGAAAATTTGAGAGTTATGGATATGGCTGCTGTTGCTTTAGCAAGGGAGAATCATCTTCCTTTG
>Ga0209922_103705_pt1 | contig 11844 bp, 9 predicted proteins | sample ThiBiot_500_biof_FD_183946 | JGI IMG/M metagenome (GOLD analysis project Ga0209922, IMG submission 183946) | Wastewater bioreactor microbial communities from Cape Town, South Africa - Thiocy_expt_500_biof (SPAdes) | ecosystem: Engineered > Bioreactor > Thiocyanate-remediating > Anaerobic-Aerobic ...
GCCAGAACAAACGACGGGCAAGCCCACTAAAGTGCACACTGCTGTGCATGTTTGACGTATACTCGTCCGAGTGAAAATGAGTTGGCGAGTCTTCTCGCGTGATGTGGGACGTCTGGCGCGCCAGCGCAAGGCGTGGATCATCGTCGTCGGCATCCTCGTCACGCCGGCCCTGTACGCGTGGTTCAACATCAACGCGTTCTGGGACCCGTACTCGAACACCTCGAACATCACGGTCGCCGTCGTCAACCTCGACGAGGGTGCCGAGTCCGATCTCACCGGCCCGCTCGACGTCGGCGCGCAAGTGGTCGATGAGCTGCAGAGTAACGACCAGCTGGGGTGGGAGTTCCTCAGCGAAGACGAGGCACAGGACGCCGTGCGCAGTGGCCGCGCTTATGCCGCGATCGTGATCCCGGCGGACTTCAGCGCTGACCTCATCAGCATCACGACGGGCGAGTTCACCCAGCCCGCGCTGCAGTACTACGTCAACGAGAAGGCCAGCGCGATCGCCCCGAAGATCACGGATGTCGGGGCATCCACTCTCGACAAGCAGATCACGAGCGCGTTCACCGAGCAGGTCGCGGCGTCGGTCACAGACGCCGTGAAGGATGCCGGCGACGACCTCGAGCTGCATCTGCTGAACGAGAAGAGCAACACGCTCGACGCCTTCGACACCGCGACGCAGTCGATCACGACGGCGCGGCAGAACCTCTCCGACCTGTCCGGCGGGCTGTCGTCGTCGCGCGACGCGATCTCGTGCAGAGCGGCATCGCTCAGGCGCAGGCGATCATCGCCGAAGCGCAGACGCAGGTCATCGCGTTCACCGATGCGGCCACCTCGGCCTACGTCGACGGAGCGACGCACCTCGCCGACGCGTCGGCGGCCGCGAACGTCGCCGTGACGCAGGTCACCCAAGCACTCGACAGCGCCGGCGCGCGCATCGACGGCGCGATCGACGATGTGACCGCCGTCGTACAGAGCAACGAGGCGGCCCTCGAGCAGCTGCAACAGCTCGTCGACGCGGGCGGCCTCGACCCCGACGTGCATCAGCGCCTGACGGATGCCATCACGGCGCTGCAGGAGCGCAATGCCAGCGACCAGCAGCTGCTCGCACAGCTGCAGACGCTGAACACGCAGGCGGGCGAGGCGGTCAACACGCTGCAGGCATCCGCCGACGCGCTCGATGCGGCCGTGCAGAACGCCCAAACCGCGGCGACCGACCTGCGCACCGTGCTCACCAGCTCGGTGCCGGCTCTCAGCCGTGCGATGGCCGAGCTGTCGACGAGCGCCGGGGCGTTCTCTGCGGCGATCGACGCGCAGCGTGCGCAGCTCGATCCCGCGCAGCAGCTGCTCACCGGACTGGATGGCCAGCTGGCGTCGACGATCGATGCGGTCGGCAGTCTGGATGCCAACCTCTCCGGCATCCTCGATTCGCTCGCGGGCGCCCGCACAGATGTCATCGCGCTCAGCGCCGCGTCGGCGTGGGAGACGCTCGGCACGATCACGGGCCTGAACGCGCAGCAGATCGCGCAGTTCGTCGCCTCGCCGGTCGAGGTATCCGAGAACGTGCTGTTCCCGATCGACACGTACGGCTCGGCGATGGCGGCCCTGTTCACGAACCTGTCGCTGTGGATCGGCGCGTTCGTGCTCATGGTGATCTTCAAGATCGAGGTCGACACCGAGGGCCTCGAAGGCATCACGGTGCGCGAGGCATATGTCGGCCGGTTCATGCTGTTTGCGGCATTCGCCGTCGCACAGGCACTCATCGTGTCGATCGGCAACCTCATCATCGGGGTGCAGACGGTCAGCGCGGTCGCCTTCGTCGGCACCGCCGTGCTCATCTCGCTCGCCTACATGAGCATCGTCTACGCGCTGTGTGTCGCGTTCGGACACGTCGGGCGCGGCCTGTGCATCCTGCTCGTGATCATGCAGATCCCCGGAGCGTCGGGCCTGTACCCGATCGAGATGATGCCCGGGTTCTTCCGCGCGATCTACCCGTTCTTGCCGTTCACCTACGGCATCGACGCGATGCGCGAGACGATCGCCGGGTTCTACGGCAGCCACTACTGGCAGTTCCTCGGGATGCTATCGATCTTCGTCGTGCTCGCGTGGGTGCTCGGCCTGGTGCTGCGCAGTCGCCTCGCGAACCTCAACCTCGTCTTCAACCGCGAGATCGCGGCGACCGATCTGCTCATCGGCGAGAAGGTGCAGGTCGTCGGCAGCGGCTACCGGCTGAGCGACGTCTTCCACGCGCTGTCTGACCGTCGCGAGTACCGCGACGATCTGGCCCGCCGCGCCGCGCCGTTCCTGCACCGCTACCCGACGCTGCTGAAGATCGCCGCCCTCACCGGCGCCGGGGGACTGGCCGTGCTCGGCGTGGTCGCCTGGCTCATCCCCGGCGGCAAGGCGACGCTACTGGGCATCTGGGTGCTGTGGATCCTCATCGTGATCGGGTTCCTCGTGTCGCTCGAGTACATCAAGCAGAGCTTCGAGCTCGCGGCCGAAGTTGGCACGCTCGACGACGAGCACCTGCGCCAGCAGGCCCTCGCCGACGGCCCCCGCGGCCGCGGCGGCGCCGTCGCGCTCGCTACCGCCACGCGGGTAGAGGCCGACGCACCGGTCGAGCACGTGCTCGCCGTCGACACCGCGCCCGTCTTCGCCGCCGACGTCGATCCCGAGGACATCCCGACGACGGATGCCCCGCCGGACGACCTCGACGAAGTGATCGAGCTCTTCGGCGAGGAGCCGGGTGACGGGGCGCCGGATGCGCCCGCCGCCGGCGACGCGCCCGCCGCCCCCGCCGCCGACGCGGCGCCCGAGGCGCCCGCCGCCCCCGCCGCCGACGCGCCCCCCGCCACCGACGCGCCCGTCCAGCCCGCCGCCGACGCGGCGCCCGAGGCGCCTGCCGCCCCCGATACCGCCGACGCTCCCGAAGGAGGTGACCGCGCGTGAGTGGCATCCTGCATCTGATCCGTCGCGACCTCCGGCACGCGACCAGCAACGTCATGGCCGTGATCGTCGTATTCGGGCTCGTGGTCATCCCGTCGCTGTTCACGTGGTTCAACGTGATCGCCAGCTGGGACCCGTTCTCGAACACGAAGAACCTCAAGGTCGCCGTCGCGAGCGCTGACGAGGGCTACCAGAGCGACCTCGTGCCGATCCGCGTCAACATCGGCGAGCAGGTGCTGTCGGCGCTGCGCGCGAACGACGACCTCGACTGGATCGTCACGACCGAAGACGACGCGATCGACGGCACGCGCTCGGGCGCGTACTACGCCGCGATCGTGCTGCCGGCCTCGTTCTCTGAAGACATGATGACGTTCTACGCCGACGGCGGGCAGCGCACGCAGCTGGCGTACTACACGAACGAGAAGAAGAACGCTCTCGCCCCCAAGATCACGGGGCAAGGCGCAGAGGCCGTGTCGGCGCAGATCAACGAGGTGTTCACCGAGACGATCAGCGACATCGGGCTGAGCCTCATCTCGTCGCTGTCGGACTACCTCACCTCCGCCGACACACAGGCCGCGATCGCCCGCATCGAAGCGCGTGTCTCGGGCGTCGCGACGCAGCTGCGCGCGGGCGCCGACACCGCCGACATGTTCTCGACGCTGCTCGGATCGAGCCTGCCGCTCGTCGACGGAGCGAGCACGCTGATCACATCGTCCGGCGCCGCCCTGAAGGATGCCTCGGCCGCCGTCGGCAGCGGCGCCGCCGCCGTGAGCGACCTGAAGGCGACCCTCGCGTCGGCGACGCAGGCCCTCGCCGACGCGCTCGAGACGACCACCGCGGGCTACGTAGCCGTCGGCGACCGTATCGACGACCTGTTCACCTCGGTCGGCGGCGTCAGCGATGCGCAGGTCGCGGTGCTGACGACCCTCGCGACCGACGTGCAGCGGCAGATCGACGACTACACGGCGCTGCGCGACACGCTGCAGAACGACGTGCGTTCGCTGCTGCCCACCGACGCGCAGCCGGCCCTCGACACCGTCATCGCGCGCCTCGACCAGGCGCCCGCCAGCAGTCGGTGCACGACCAGATCACCGAGGCCGCGCAGTCCGTCGTCGACGGCAATGCCTCCGCGCAGGCTCAGCACGACCAGATCACGGCCTCGATCGAGGCGGCGAAGCAGGCGATGCAAGATGCCAAGGACGCCTTCACCGGCAGCCTGAAGCCGCTGCTGGATCAGCTCGGCGCGACGCTGTCAACGATCGACGGTGACATCGCTTCGATCGGCAGCGACCTCAACGGGGCATCCGGCCGCCTCTCGGGAGCGGGGGACAGCGTCCGCACGGCGCTGACGCAGGGGCAGGCGGCGACGCAGAGCATCGCGGCGACGCTGCGCGAGACGGCCGACAAGTTCGACGCCGTGCAGCAGGCGCTCGCGACGGCGGCCGAGACGGGCGACCTGTCGGGCCTCAGTGAGGTCATCGGGTCTGACCCGAGTGTGCTCGCGACCTCGCTCGCCGAGCCCGTGCGGGTGGACCGCATTCCCGTGTTCCCCGTGACGAGTTTCGGCGCGGCGATGGCGCCGCTGTACACGATCCTGGCGCTGTGGGTCGGCGCACTGCTGATGACCGTCGCGATCCGCGTCGACGTGAACCGAGACACGCTGCCCGGCGAGCCCGAGCTCAGCCCGACGCAGAAGTACCTGGGTCGCTACGGCCTGTTCGGCCTGGTCGGGCTCGCGCAGAGCACCCTCGTGACGGTCGGCCTCATCGCGTTCATCCAGGTCGAGCCAGCGCATCCGCTGCTGCTGATCCTCGCCGGGTGGGTCACCTCGCTCGTGTTCACGCTGATCATCTACACGTTCGTCGTGGCCTTCGGCAACGCCGGCAAGGCGCTCGCCGTCGTCCTGCTGGTGATCCAGGTGTCGGGCTCGGGCGGAGCGTACCCGCTGCAGCTGCTGCCGACGTGGTTCCAGAACGTCTCGCCGTTCCTGCCGGCGACGCATGCGATCGCCGCGATGCGGTCGGCGATCGCGGGCATCTACGCGGGCGACTACTGGATCTCGCTCGGCTGGCTGGCGCTGTTCATCGTGCCGGCGCTGCTGCTCGGACTCGTGCTGCGCCGGCCCCTGATCTCGTTCAACCGCGGCCTCGTCGAGGCCCTCGAGTCGACGAAGCTGATGTGAGATGACGAGCCTGCATCGCGCACCCCTGGGCTCTGCCCCGCACTCCGCTCGCGCCGCCGTGCCGCGGCCGCGCGCGCGCCGCAGCGACGCGACCGCCAACCGCGAAGCGCTGCTCGTCGCGGCGCAGTCGATGCTGTCGGTCGATCCGCACGCATCGCTGGATGCCATCGCGCAGGCCGCGGGACTCTCGCGCCGCGCGCTCTACGGCCACTTCGCCGACCGTGAGAGCCTGCTGCGCGAAGTCATCGCGATCGGAGCGCAGCGCTTCAACGCGATCGCCGCCGACGTCGACGACCGCGACCCGCGCGTCGCGCTCGCGCGCATGGCGGCGCGGCTGTGGCTCGAGGCATCCGCCGTGCGCGCCTCGGCGAACATCGCGCTGGACGACGCGCACGTCCGCCAGACGCTGCTTGCGCTCGCGCCGCTGCGACGCCGCGTGCGCGAGCTGACGGCGGCGGGGGTTGTGTCGGGGGCCTTCCGCGGCGACATGGAGCCCGCGCTGCTCGCGTTCCTCGTCGAAGAGACGGCGCGCGCGACGCTGCGTGAGCTGCGGCTGACCTCGACCGACGGCGCGACGACGGTCGTGCGGGTCGTGCTCAGCATCGTCGGCGTGCCCTGGGCCGACCAGGCCGCACTGCTCGCCGCCCACCCCGACCTCGTCGCCGCCTGACCCTCCGCCTGCCCGGCCGGCGCGCCTCAGCTACGCCCCGCCCGCCACGCGGCCGATCGGCACCGCGTACCGAAGTCCTGCAGCGTGGGGCTGGAGTGCGCTGCGCGCGCCCGCTGCGTGCACTCCAGCACCACCGAGCAGGACGTCAGCACGCCCACCCCGCGCAATCCGCCCGCGCCCGCCCGACTCCCCGCCAAAGAGCCCCGGCTACGCCTCGCCCCACACGCGGGCGATGGGCACGGCGTGGCCGAGGACGTGCTCGGCGGCGCGGTGGCCCGAGTGCAGCGCCGCCGTGACGGTGGCGGGGTCGTCCGTCCAGGTCGCCTCGCCGGCGAGGTGCAGCACGCCGCCCACCGGCGTCGCGAGGGCGTCGTGATCGGCGGTCGTCGAACCCGGCGTCATGTAGGCGTACGCGCCGCGCGCGAACGGGTCATCCTGCCAATGCGTTCGCTGCATCGCGACCGGATCGGGCACCGACGCGCCGTACAGCCGCCGCAGCTGCGTCATGACTGAGGCGACGACGGTGTCGTCATTCCAGTCGCGCGTCTCGATCGCCGCCAGCCCCGCCGCGAACGTCAACAGCGCGGGCGTTCCATGCAGCGCCGTCAGGTCGTACCACGAGTGCCACCACCGGCCCTCCGGCCCCTGCTGCCGGATCGCGTACACGCCGTCATCCCAGAACTTCCGGTCGAATCGCAGGAAGATCTTCTCGAACGCGTTCATCCGCAGCCGCGACAGAGCGCCGGCGACGGGCCCGGGCAGGGCGGGTGTGATCTCGAACGCCTCCGACTGCAGCACTCCGACGGGCACCGTGACCACACCTGTCGCGCCGCTGAACACACCCCGGTCTGTCGTCACGACGACGCCGTCGGCGCTCCAATCCACCCGCGAGGCGACGTGCGTGAGCCGCACGTCCAGTCCCACAGCGAGGGCGGATGCCAGTCGGTCGTAGCCGTCCGGGAACACCACCTCGTCGCCGTCGACCTGGTCGTCGTCGAGTCCGTGCGCCGCGAGGTCCGAGATCCACACGCCGTACTGCTCCTCGCTGCGGTGCTCGAGGTACTCGCGCACGCGCTGCGCGCGTTCGGCGTCCCATCCCTGCGCCGCGAGCGCGGCCTCGGTGACGTCGCGGTAGGTTGCGTCGGGGTCGGATGCCTCGATGGCGCCCCGCAGCGCGGCATCCACGGCATGGATGTCGGCGACGTACGCGCGCGCGGCGTCGTCGGTGAGGCGGATGCCATCGGGGGAGTAGTGCGCGATCGGCCGGCTGTCGGGCTGATAGCCGCCGACGGTGAACTCGGTCATCGCCATGCCGAACGCGCGTGCCGCGGCTGCGACGGCGCTGTCGTTGATCCCGTGGATCCACGAGGCCCCGCGGTCGGTGACGTACCCGCCCGAGCGGTCAGTCCACACGCGCCCGCCGATCCGGTCACGCGCCTCGAACACGACGGTGCGCCGCCCGGCATCCGTCAGCAGCCGCGCTGCGGTGAGCCCCGCGATCCCCGCCCCGATGACGATCGTGTCGAACTCGGTCATGACCTGACGGTACTCCGCCGCACGTTCAAGGAGCGCAAATGGTCGCGATCGCGGCCGAACGACGACCATTTGCGCTCCTCGAACGGCCGGGTGGGCCCGCGTCAGAGCCCGTGCGCGTCGAGCCAGCTCATCAGCGCGGGCAGGGCGAAGTACGCGATCGTGCCGTGATCGGCGCCGCGGATGCCGTGGAATGAGACGTCGATCCCGAGAGAGCGCTCGTGCGCGGCGAAAGCCTCGGTCGCGGCCGGCAGTACGAGGGTGTCGTCGAGGCCCTGCGCGACGAACAGTGGCGCGTCGAACGATGCCCCGCCGGCCGAGTTCTCGGCCAGCAGTGTCGCCCAGGGCTGCACGGTGCCCGGGTCGGCGGTGACGAACTTTCCGACGACGGGCTGGGCGATCTCGTGCAGCTTGTCCATGCTCGCCAGCAGGCACAACTCGTTCATCTCGGGCAGGATCTGCTGCGCCGCTGGCGTCAGGATGCCCTCGATCGTCGCGCCGCGATCGGCATAGACGTCGGCGTAGGCCGCGAACGCGTATGACCCGATGGTGACTCCGGAGATGTCGTCGATGTGGTCGCTCAACAGGGTCGTGAGGTCGGCTGCGGGAGCGGCGACGGCGACGCCCGTGACGTGCAGCTCGGGCGCGTACTGGGGTGCTCGCTGCGCGGCGAACAGCACCGCCTGGCCGCCCTGCGAGTGCCCCCACAGCACGACGTCATCCGACGCGTGCGCCGCACGGATGTGCTGCGCGGCGCGCACGGCGTCGAGCACCGCGTTGCCGCCGGTGTCGCCGACGAGGTACGAGTCGGGGCCGTCGGTGCCCATGCCGACGTAGTCGGTCGCGACGATCGTGTACCCGCGGTCGAGCAGCAGACGCATGCCCTCGATCAGTTCGTACGGGTCGAAGCTGCGCGAGGGGGCGCAGTCGACGGCGGCTCCCGTCGTCGGATGCCCCCACGACAGCACCGTGCGCCCGCCCGCAGGCGCGGGGCCGAGCGGCGTCACGACGATGCCGGTCGAGACGACGATGTCGCCGTGAACATCGGTCGTGCGGTACATGACCCGCCACGCGCGGGCGTCGAACGGCACGCCGACGAGCTCTTCGCTGCGCACCAGGGTGCCCGCGTCGCCGTCGAGGGCATCCGCGGGCTGCTCGTAGAACGCGGCGAGGTTTCGCTGTTCGATGGCGTCGCCGATCAGTCGCGCTTCGCCCACCGCGACGAAGCCGCCGATCACGGCCAGGGCGGCTGCGAAGAACGCGAGGACGGCCGGATGCCTTCTCTTCGGCCGACGCGGCGGGCGCGGCTCGCGCGTCTCGCGCGCTTCGCGCTTCGTGCTCGGACGACGGGTCACGTCGCTACGCTAACGCCTCGCCGCGCGCCGCGCTGGCGCGCTCCGCGGCAGTGCGCCGCACCTTCGAGGAGCGCAAATGGTCGCGATCGCGGCCGAGAGACGACCATTTGCGCTCCTCGAACCGCCCGCCGCCAGCACGACCAACATAGCCACCGCAGGCCGCGCGCTGGGGCGATCCATAACGCGCGTTCGTAGCGTGGCGCACGTCGCGTGGATCGACGGAAGGACTCAGGTGGCGAAGAAACTTGTGCCGCGTTCGCAGCTGCAGGGCATGACCAAGAAAGAGCGCCAGCGCTTCGTGCGCGAGGTGCGTCGCGCCGAGATGCTGCGGCTGGCTCAACAGCGCCGCCAGCGGCGCATCCTGGGCTGGAGCGTCGCGGGGCTCGCGGTCGTCGCGGTCGGCAGCATCGTCACGATCGGCACGGTGAACGCAGTCGCCTCGGCATCCACGCCAACCGCCACGCCCGCAGTCGTCGTCGGACCCGCGAACATGCTGAGCGACGGTTTGCTCTTCACAGGCGACGGCACGACGGCCACCGCGACGCGCACCGCCGCGCTCACCGACGGTGAAGATCCGGTGGCGACGGTGTCGGATGCCGCGACCACCGGCATCCTCGACGTGCAGGTGTACCTCGACCCGACGAACGCCGATGCGGCGACCCTGTGGTCGACGATCGGCGCGTCACTCGAGGCGGAAGTCGCGGCGGGATCGATCAGCCTCGAGCTGCATCCGGTGGTGGCGCAGAGCGGCGACGTCAACGCGATCTCCGCGGTCGCCGCCTTCAGCTGCGTCGCCGACACCGCTCCCGACGAGGGACTCGCCGCGTGGGACGCGCTGCTGACCCAGACCGCCACGGCCGGACTCACCTCGCTCGAGGTCGCCACGACGGTGCAGGGTGCGTTGTCGGATGCCACGGTCGACGCCGTCACCTCGTGCATGTCGGCAGGGACGTTCACGACATGGGCCGACGACGCGAGCACTCGTGCGGCCACGACGGTCGCCGCAGCCGGCGCCGATCTGACGCAGGGCGTGGTCGTGACGGCTGCCGGCTCGGTGTACACCGGGGCTGTGGATGATGCGACGGCGTTCCAGACGTTCCTGAGCGACGCCTACACCGCCGCGGTCGGGGAGTGAACCCGGCGCGCCGCCGGGCCAACCGCGGCGCCACAGCCGCGCGCCGCTGCCGCACCGCCCCCGCGCTCGCGGCGCGACCCGCCCCGCCCCTCAGGGCAGCGCGTCCGCGTCGCGGGCGGCCGCCGCGATCGCGTCGTCGAGCCGTTTGAGGATCTCGACGCAGCGGTCGACGTCTTCGGGGGTTCCCGACAGCTCGAACTCGAACAGCACGGGCCGTCCCGACACCTGCGCGAGCTCGCGCGCGGCCGCTTGATAGTGGATGCCGAAGTTGCGGTTGCCCGATCCGATGATGCCGATCAGTCGGCGCCGATTCATGGGGGAGCGCAGGAACGCCCGCACGGGTGTCGGCAGCGTCACCTGGTTCGCGTTGCCGGCCTTGTACGACGGCGTGAGCAGCACCCAGGGGCCCTCCGCTTCACGCCCCCGCACTGCGCGATCGGCGAGGTTGAAGACGGGGCGGGCGTTGGTCAGCGCCAGCCGCTCGGCGAACCGCCCGGTCAGGTTGGACACTGACGAGTAGTAGTAGACCGGCACCTTCCGCATGCGCCCCAGTGTGCGCCGACCTGGGGAAAACCGCTCGGCGCATCGGCGTGACAAAAGCCACGGGCATCCGCGTGATTATGCACGGCCCGGCACCTCTTGTGTGGTCAGACCACACGTGTCATACTGGCGTCAGACAGGCCCGAGAGCCCCTCGGACCCGGAAGCGATGACGCGGACAGAGCGTCCGCGCCGGGTAGGAGTCCCACAATGTCCACCTCGATCGATGCTCTGGTCGAAGGCGCACAGACAGCGCTCGCAGAGTACGCATCTTTCACTCAAGAGCAGGTCGACCACATCGTCCGCAAGGCGAGCGTGGCGGCCCTGCACCATCACGGTGACCTCGCCGTCATGGCCGTCGAAGAGACCCACCGGGGCCTTTTCGAAGACAAGGCCGTGAAGAACATGTTCGCGTGCGAGCACGTGACGAACTCGATCATCAACCAGAAGACGGTGGGCGTCATCTCGCACGACGAGATCACCGGCATCACCGAGATCGCCGACCCGGTGGGTGTCATCTGCGCGCTGACCCCGGTCACCAACCCGACCTCGACGGCGATCTTCAAGTCGCTCATCGCGCTGAAGACCCGCAACCCGATCATCTTCGGCTTCCACCCGTCGGCGCAGCAGTGCTCGGTTGCCGCCGCCAAGATCGTGCGTGACGCGGCCGTCGCCGCCGGCGCTCCGGCGAACTGCATCCAGTGGATCGAGGAGCCCTCGATGGAGGCATCCGGCGAACTGATGAACCACCCGGGCGTCGCGCTGATCCTCGCGACGGGCGGCAACGCGATGGTCCGCGCGGCGTACTCGTGCGGCAAGCCCGCCCTCGGCGTGGGCGCCGGCAACGTGCCCGCGTTCATCGAGCGCACCGCCAAGGTCGGCCGCGCCGTCAACGACATCGTGCTGTCGAAGTCGTTCGACATGGGCATGGTGTGCGCCAGCGAGCAGGCCGTCATCCTCGACGAGCCGATCGCCGAAGAGGCGCTCGCCGAGTTCGCCCGCCTGCACGCGTACCGTGCGACCGCCGACGAGAAGCGCATGCTCGAGGAGTTCATCTTCGGTGTCACCGCGAACAGCGAGAACTGTGCCGGCGCGAAGCTCAACCCCACCGTCGTCGGCCAGTCGCCGCAGTGGATCGCCGAGCACGCCGGCTTCACGGTGCCCGAAGACACCTCGATCATCCTCGCCGACGTCACAGGTGTCGGCCCGCACGAGCCGCTGACGCGCGAGAAGCTCGCTCCGGTGCTGGCCGTGCTGCGCGCCGCGACGCCCGCCGAGGGCATCGACCTGGCTCGCCAGATGGTCGACTTCGACGGACTCGGCCACTCAGGTGCCATCCACTCGAACGACCAGGAGGTCATCGCCGAGTTCGGCCGCGTCGTGAAGGCCGTCCGCATCATCGAGAACAGCCCGTCGGCGCTCGGTGGCATCGGCGACATCTACAACGCCTTCATGCCCAGCCTGACCCTCGGCTGCGGCTCGTA
>Ga0209922_103707_pt1 | contig 11840 bp, 9 predicted proteins | sample ThiBiot_500_biof_FD_183946 | JGI IMG/M metagenome (GOLD analysis project Ga0209922, IMG submission 183946) | Wastewater bioreactor microbial communities from Cape Town, South Africa - Thiocy_expt_500_biof (SPAdes) | ecosystem: Engineered > Bioreactor > Thiocyanate-remediating > Anaerobic-Aerobic ...
CCTCGTGAAGGAGCGCATCGCCGAAGCGGACTGCGCCAAGGGCTTCCTGTTCGACGGCTTCCCGCGCACCATCCCCCAGGCCGACGCGATGAAGGCCGCCGGCGTCAAGCTGGACTACGTGCTGGAGATCGACGTGCCGTTCGACGCCATCATCGAGCGCATGAGCGGGCGCCGCTCGCACCCCGCCTCGGGCCGCACCTACCACGTCAAGTTCAACCCGCCCAAGGTGGAAGGCAAGGACGACGTGACCGGCGAGCCCCTGGTGCAGCGCGAGGACGACAAGGAAGAAACCGTCAAGAAGCGCCTGCAGGTCTACAGCGACCAGACGCGCCCGCTGGTGGACTACTACTCCAGCTGGGCCAAGGCCGACCCCGCCAACGCGCCCAAGTACCGCGCCATCAACGGCACGGGCAGCGTGGAAGAGATCACCGAGCGCGCCCTCGCCGCCCTGTCCAGCTGACCGCCCCTACGGACACATGACCGAAGCCCCGCGCCGCGGGGCTTCGTGCTTCATGGCGAGCGCATCAGCTCCAGCATCAGGCTGATCCGCGCCTTCACCGGGCTCAGGCCGCCCGCGCCGCGCCAGGGCGCACCGTGCACGTCCAGCATGCGCCCCTGCGGGCAGCGCGAGGCCACGCGCACCGCGACGCCCGCGGCCACGGCGCGCGCAAGGGCCGCCTCCAGCGCCTTGTGCAGCGTGCCGTTGCCCGTGGCCGCGGCCACGATGCCCCGGGCGCCCTGCTCCACCAGCCAGTCCACCAGCGCGCCGTCGGCGCCCGCATGGCTCGTCACGATCTCCACGCGCGGCCAGGCGGCGGCGCCCAGGGCAGGCAGCAGCGCGGCGTGGGACGGCGGCTGCGCCAGCGGGGCGCGCCCATGCGCCCAGCGCACCTGGCCCGCCTCCATCCAGCCCAGGGGCCCGCCGTCGCCCGACGCGAACGCGTCCAGCCGCAGCGGGTGCACCTTGCCCACCTCGCGCGCGCCGTGCACCACGCCCGCGGCCACCACCAGCACGCCGCGCGCCGACGGGTCCGCGGCCAGGGCCACCGCATCGAGCAGGTTCTGCGGCCCATCGGGCACGAGCGCCGTGGCCGGGCGCATGGCGCAGGTCAGCACCACGGGCTTGGCCGCGTCGAGCAGCTCGTGCAGCAGCCAGGCCGTCTCCTCCAGCGTGTCCGTGCCGTGCGTGACGACGATGCCGGCCACGGCCGGATCGGCCAGGTGCGCGGCGCAGCGCTGCGCGAGCCGCGCCCAGACATCCGCATCCATGTCCTTGCTGTCGATCTGCGCGACCTGCTCGGCCTCCAGCACGCCCCCGGCGGCCTGCGCCAGGCCGGGCACGGCGGCCAGCAGCTGCCGCACGCCGATCTGCGCCGCCGTGTAGCCCACGTTGGCGCCCGCCACGTCGGACGTGCCGGCGATCGTGCCCCCGGTGCCCAGCACCACGATTTTTCTTGTAGCAGCCACTTGCATCCTTTTTGAAACTGTTCAAAAATACAGGTACTGGATTAAAAAACAGTTACCCGCCACCCAACCGCATCGGACTCGCACCATGCTCGACAGCCCCAAGCTCACCGCCCGCCAGCAGCAGATCCTGGACCTGATCCAGACCGCCATCGCGCGCACCGGCGCGCCCCCCACGCGCGCCGAGATCGCGGCCGAGCTGGGCTTCAAGTCCGCCAACGCGGCCGAGGAGCACCTGCAGGCCCTGGCGCGCAAGGGCGTCATCGAGCTCGTGAGCGGCACCTCGCGCGGCATACGCCTGTGCGGCGAGACCGTGCGCAACATCAATGCCGTGCGCGGCACGCAGTTCAGCCTGCCGATCCCGGGCCTGTCGCAGCTCACGCTGCCGCTGATCGGCCGCGTCGCCGCGGGCTCGCCGATTCTCGCGCAGGAGCACGTGGACCAGACCTACACGGTCGAAGGCAGCCTGTTCACGCACAAGCCCGACTACCTGCTCAAGGTGCGCGGCATGTCCATGCGCGACGCGGGCATCATGGATGGCGACCTGCTGGCCGTGCAGGCCACGCGCGAGGCGCGCAGCGGCCAGATCATCGTGGCCCGCCTGGGCGACGACGTCACGGTCAAGCGCCTGCGCCGCACCGGCAGCGCCATCGAGCTGCTGCCCGAGAACCCCGACTACCCCGTGATCCGCGTCGAGCCCGGCGAGCCCTTCGAGATCGAGGGCCTGGCCGTGGGCCTGATCCGCAACACCATGCTCATGTAGCGTGCGCCGGCGCCGCCGCAGGTGGCGGGCGTCTGGCATGCGGCGGCGCGGGCACTGCGCCGGCTGCCGCATGCCAACCCCGCGGATGCGCGCCTTCCTCCTGGCAATCCCGCCTGTGTTCCACCTCCATGCCCTGGCATGCCGGAGTCTTCACATGGGAATCGCCCTCTTCGCTCTCTCCTCGCTCTGCCAACCCCTGCGCCGCATCGCCGGCTCCATGCGCCCGCGCCCCGTGCAGGCCGCGCACCACGGCCTTCCGGGCCACGCGAACGCCGTCTACCCGGCCGGCGCACGGGCCAGCAACGACCCGCAGTGCGCGGCCATCGGCGGCCATGCGGTTCCACAGGCCGCCGCCAGCGCGGCGCGGCCCCCGGCACCGGCATCGCGCCCCCTGCGCGTGATCCTGAACCGCCACGAGGGCAAGGCCTGCCGGCTCGTGATCTCGGGGCGCATGGCCGATGTGTGCGCGGAACTGGACCGCCTGGTCCTGCACTGATACGGATTTGCAATCAATAAGAGAACAAGGCGCGAAGCCGCAGACAGTACAGGCAGTACGGCAAGGCGAAGCAACGCGGTTATCTTATTGATCGCAGATTCGTATGAGGGGTCAGGACACCAGCTGGAACCACACCTTGTCCAGCCGCTTGGCACTTACCGGATAAGGCGTGCGCAGCTCCTGGGCGAAGAAACTCACGCGCATTTCCTCCAGCATCCAGCGGTATTCCTGCATGCGCGCGTCCTGCTGGCCCTTGCGCTCGGCCACCAGGCGCCAGTAGCGCTGCTCCAGCGGCTGCAGCTCCTTCATCCTGGCGGCGTCGCGCGCCGGGTCGGCGCGGTATTTGTCCAGGCGCACCGTGATCGCCTTCAGGTAGCGCGCGAAGTGCTGCAGCTGTGCCCAGGGGGCCTGGGCGATGAAGTCCCTGGGCATCAGGGTCTTCAGCTGCCGGGCTGCGTCCTGCGTGGCCTCGGGGGCGTTCTTCGTGTCCTTGATCTTGCGCTGGGCGCCGGCGTATTCCTGCAGGATCACGCCGGCCAGGCGCGCCACCTCGTTGGCGATGAGCGTCAGGCGGCCGCGCCCGTCCTGCACGCGCTGCCTGAACTGCGCCTCGTCCACGGGCAGGGGCTCCTGCAGGAAGGCGCGGTCCATGGCGACGTCGATGATCTGCGCGCGCAGCTCTTCCTGCGTGCCCAGGGGCATGTAGGCCACGGCCATCTTCTGCAGGTCGGGGATGTTCTTTTCCAGGTACTTGAGCGCGTCCCGGATCGTGAGGGCGAACAGGCGCCGCAGCCCCAGGCGATGGCGCGCGGCGGCCACCTCGGGCTCGTCGAAGACCTCGATGGTCACGGCGTCGCCCTGGTCGATCAGGGCCGGGAAGCCGATCAGGGTCTGGCCGCCCTGCCTGATCTCCATGAGCTCGGGCAGTTCGCCGAAGTCCCAGGCGGTGTGGCGCCGGCCCTGCGGGTGGGCGGGCGGCGCTTTCTTTTCAGGAGCGCCTGGCGCTTGTTTGCCCTTGGTTTCAGGCTGTTTTTTATCCGATTGCGGCTTGGATTCAGCGCTGCCAGCTATCTTTAACGAAGCAAGCGCCTGGAAGGCCCCGCGCGCCTTGCCGCCCCATTCGGCCTTGAGCGCAGCGAGGTTGCGCCCCTGCCCGAGCTGGCGGCCGTGCTCGTCGGTGATGCGCAGGTTCATGAACAGGTGGGGGCTGAGCATGTCGAGCTTGAAGTCGGCGCGCTTCACGTCGAGCGATGTCTCGTCGCGCACCTGCTTCAAGAGCACGTCCACCAGCCCGCCCTGGTTCCAGCGTTCCTCCTGGATGAAGAGCTGCGCCAGCCGCTCGGCGTGCTCCGGCAGGGGCACGAAGCGGCTGCGCGGGCGCTGGGGCAGGCTCTTGAGCAGCGCCTGGATCTTTTCCTTGAGCATGCCGGGCACCAGCCATTCGGCGCGCTCCTCGCTGACCTGGTTGAGCACGAACAGCGGCACCGTCACGGTGATGCCGTCGCGCGCGTCGCCCGGGCTGTGCAGGTAGCTGGCCGAGCAGTCCGCGCCGCCGAGCTTCACGGTCTTGGGGAACTTGTCGGTGGTGATGCCCGCGGCCTCGTGGCGCATGAGCTCGTCGCGCGACAGCACCAGGAGGCCCGGCTGCTCCTTGCCGGCGGCGCGCAGCCACTTGTCGAAGGTCGCGCCGCTGTAGACCCCCTCGGGGATGTGCTGGTCGTAGAAGGCGTAGATCAGGTCGTCGTCCACGAGCACGTCCTGGCGCCGGCTCTTGTGCTCCAGGTCCTCGACCTTGCGTATGGTCCTGAGGTTGGCCGCGAGGAAGGGCCAGCGGGTCTCCCACTCGCCCTCGACCAGGGCGCGGCGGATGAACATCTGCCGCGCCTCCATCGGATCGACGCGGCCATAGCTCACGCCCCGGTTGTTGTAGACCACCAGGCCGTAGAGCGTGGCGCGCTCGTAGGCCACCACGTCGGCCTGCTTCTTGGACCAGTGCGGGTCGAGCAGCTGCTTCTTCAAGAGATGGCCGCCGACCTCCTCCAGCCACTGCGGCTCGATGGCGGCGATGCCGCGGCCGTACAGGCGCGAGGTCTCCACCTGCTCGGCCGCGACGATCCAGCGCCCCGGCTTCTTCGACAGGTGCGCGCCGGGATGCGGGTGGAACCGGATGCCGTGCGCGCCCAGGTAGGCCTCGCTCTCTTCGCCCTTGAAGCCGATGTTGCCCAGCAGGCCCGAGAGCATGGACAGGTGGATGGCCTCGTAGCCTGCGGGCTGGGCGTTGGGCTGCCACTGGTGCTCCCTGACCACGGTCAGCAGCTGCGAATGGATGTCGCGCCACTCGCGCACGCGGCGGATGTTCAGGAAGTTCTGGCGCAGCAGCTGCTCCCACTGGCGGTTGCTGAGCTTGTGCGCGGCACCCTCACCCTCTCCCTTCGGGAGAGGGTGCGCGCCCCGGTTTTCGCCCCCTCTCCCTCCGGGAGAGGGCGGGGGTGAGGGCTGCGCCCCCGCCCTTTTCCCGACCGGCAGGAACGCCTGGTTGCGCGCGGGCGCCGCGCCCGCCGCCTGCGCCGCCATCTCCTTGCGGCTCGTCGCCACCGCCTTGCCGCCGCGCGCGTCCGCAAGCCAGTGCCACAGCCGCAGGTAGCCGGAGAACTCGCTCTTCTCGTCGTCGAACTTCGCGTGCGCCTGGTCCGCCTGGGCCTGCGCCTCCAGGGGCCGGTCGCGCACGTCCTGCACCGACAGGGCCGATGCGATCACCAGCACCTCGGACAGCGCGCCGCGCGCGCGCGCCTCGACGATCATGCGGCCCACGCGCGGGTCCAGCGGCAGGCGCGAGAGCTCCTTGCCCATGGGCAGCAGGTTGCCGCGCTCGTCGACAGCGCCCAGTTCCTGCAGGAGCTGGTAGCCGTCGGCGATGGCGCGGCCCGAGGGCGCTTCGAGGAAGGGGAAGTTCACCACGTCGCCCAGGCCCAGGCTCTTCATGCGCAGGATGACGCCAGCGAGCGAGCTGCGCAGGATCTCGGGGTCGGTGAAGCGGTCGCGCTGGTTGAAATCGTCCTCGCCGTACAGGCGTATGCAGATGCCGTTGGCCACGCGCCCGCAGCGCCCCGCGCGCTGGTTGGCCGCCGCCTGGCTGATGGGCTCGACCAGCAGTTGCTCCACCTTGCTGCGGAATGAATAGCGCTTGACGCGCGCCGTTCCTGCGTCTATGACGTATCGGATGCCTGGAACGGTGAGCGAGGTCTCGGCCACGTTGGTGGCCAGCACGATGCGCCGGCCCGTGTGGCTGTCGAAGATGCGGTCCTGCTCGGCCTGCGACAGGCGCGAGAACAGCGGCAGCACTTCTGCGTTCCTGAGCACGGGCGAATGCTGCAGGTGCTTGCGCAGGTGGTCCGCCGCCTCGCGGATCTCGCGCTCGCCGGGCAGGAAGACGAGGATGTCGCCCCCCGCCCCGCCCTGCCAGAGCTCGTCCACGCCATCGGCGATCGCGTCGTTGAGATCGAAGTCCTTCTTCTCCTCGAAGGGCTTGTAGCGCACCTCCACCGGGTAGGTGCGGCCCGAGACCATGATGACCGGCGCCGGGCCGCCCTTGCCCTCGAAATGCCTGGCGAAGCGCTCGGCGTCGATGGTGGCCGAGGTGACCACCACCTTGAGGTCCGGCCGCTGCGGCAGGATCTGCCTGAGGTAGCCGAGCAGGAAGTCGATGTTCAGGCTGCGCTCGTGCGCCTCGTCGATGATCAGCGTGTCGTAGGCCTTCAGCAGCGGGTCGGTCTGCGTCTCGGCCAGCAGGATGCCGTCGGTCATCAGCTTGACCGAGGCGCCCTTCTGCAGGTTGTCGTGGAAGCGCACCTTGTAGCCCACCACCTCGCCCAGCGGCGTGTTCAGCTCCTCGGCGATGCGCTTGGCCACGCTGCTGGCCGCGATGCGCCGGGGCTGGGTGTGGCCGATCAGCCGGCCCCTGCTGCCCTCGGGCGCGTTGCAGCGCCCGCGCCCCAGCGCCAGGGCGATCTTGGGCAGCTGCGTGGTCTTGCCCGAGCCGGTCTCGCCGCAGACGATGATGACCTGGTGCTCGCCCATGGCCGCCATGATGTCGAAGCGGCGGGCACTGACGGGAAGGGACTCGGGAAAGGTGATCGAGAGGGGCATAGGGGCGGCGATTATCCCAGCCCCTGGTTGCTACGTTCGCGCGGCCGGCATCAATTCGTGCGAGCGCGCGCGCCTTACTCCATCGCCACCCAGGCCGCCGTGCCCAGGCCGCCCGCGCCGGCGATGCAGGCCAGGCCGCGCCGCTCGCCGGCTGCCCGGCGCCGCTTTGCATCGAGCTGCGCAAGCACACGCACCAGGGCGATCGCGCCCGATGCACCTATGGGGTGGCCGCGCGCCAGGCCGCCGCCGCCGCGGTTGACGGCCCCGGTGGGCAGGCCCAGGGCGCTGCAGAAGGCCAGCCCCTGGGCGGCAAACGCGTCGTGCAGCTCCAGCGCGTCCAGCGCATCGAGGCGCCAGCCGCTGCGCTCCTGCGCGGCGCGCGCGGCGTCTATGGCGCACAGCATGGGCGCCTCGGGCGCGCCGCCCACGCTGGCGCTGCCGCACCAGTGCGCGCGCGGCCGCAGCCCCCAGCGCGCGCAGGCCGCCGGCGTGGCCAGCAGCAGCAAGGCCGCGCCGTCGGCCCTGGGCGACACGGCCGCGGTGCCCAGGCCGCAGTCGGTGCCGTCCTGCGCATGGCCTGCCGCCACGGCGGGCATGCGCGCCACGCGCGCGGCGGTCATCGGGCGGGGATAGGCGTCGTGCGCCAGGCCGCACAGGGGCACGATCTCGGCCGCCATCTGGCCGCGCGCGACCACGGCGCGCGCATGGCTGGCCAGGGCGTAGGCATCCTGCGCGCTGCGCGATAGGCGCAGGCGCCGCGCACCGTCGAGCGCGGCCTGCAGCATGTCGGGGTCGCGCCCGGGCCAGGGCGTGAATGCCGGGCTCTCGTAGGCCACCGGCGCGGCGCCGGCCTGCACGGGCCGGTGCATGCGCAGCGGCGCGCGGCTCCAGGCCTCGGCGCCGCCGGCGACCACCACCTGGGCCTGTCCCAGTGCCAGCAGGCCGCAGGCATGGGTGACGGCGTCCAGGCCCGCGCAGCATTGGCTGTCCAGCGTCACGGCGGGAATGCGCGCGCAGAAATTCGCGCACCGTCGCGTCAGCCGCCAGCGCCAGCACGCGCGCGGGGTTGCCGCCCGCGCCCAGGGCGTTGCCCAGCACCACCGCGTCCACGGCCCGGGCCGGCAGCCCGGCATCGGCCAGCAGGCGCTCCACCAGCGGGGCAGCGAGCTGGTGCGGCTGGCAGGCCGCCAGCGCGCCGCCCACGGGCGCCACCGGCGTGCGCGCCCAGGCCAGGATGGGCACGGGCGCGGCGTTCACCGCCAGGGCTCCAGCAGGGGCGACGCGCCCGCCAGCGCACGGCCCAGGGCCGCATGGTCGGTCTTGCCGCTGGCCGTCTGCGGCCAGCCGCCCGCGCACACCCACCAGTGGCGCGGCGTCTTGAAGGGCTCCAGCGCGGCGCGGCACCAGGCGGCCAGCTGCTGCGCGCCGGGCGGCGGCGCGTCGCCCTGCCACTGCAGCACGGCGTGCACGCTGGTGCCGCGCAGGTCGTCGGCCACGCCCTGCAGGCTGGCCTGGGCCACCCGGGGGTGGGCCAGCAGGCGCGCCTCCACCTCCTCGGGGAACAGGTTCTTGCCCTGCGTGACCAGCATGCGGTTCTCGCGCCCGCACAGGTGCAGCAGGCCGCCGTCGTCCAGGTAGCCCATGTCGCGCACCGACAACCACTCGCCCTCGCGCAGCGCGGCGGTGGCGTCGGCCTGGTCCGCATAGCCCGTGAACAGCATGGGGCTGCGCACCCAGATCAGCCCCGGCGTGCCCCGCGCCAGCGCGGGTGCATGCGGGTGCGGGCCTATGTGCAGGTCCACGTTGCTGAAGGGCCGGCCCACGGCCTGGGCGGGCGCCGCGGGGTCGGCGTCCATCCAGGCGATGTAGCTGGCCTCGGACGCGCCGTAGAACTCCACGATGCGCGCGCGCGGGAACAGGCGGCGCAGCGCGGGCGTGCGCTCGCGCAGCCAGCGCGCGCCGCTGATGAGCACCAGCGCCACCCCCTCGATGGGCGCGAGCCGGCGGTGCCCGGCCCATTGCAGCATCAGCACGAGCTGGCTGGGCACGGCCACCAGCATGGGCGCGGCGCCCGACTGCAGCGCGGCCAGCGCGCGCGGGGCGGAAAAGCGCTCCTGCAGCACCGCGCCCGCGCCGGTCCACAGCCCCAGCAGCGCGCCGAACAGGAACAGCGAATGCGACATGCGCCCCGGCGCCAGCACGCGCGCGGCGGCGGCGGGGCCGAAGTCCTGCAGGCTGACGCGAAAGCTCTCGGCCCACGAGCGGTGGTGGCGCACGAAGCCCTTGGGCAGGCCCGTGCTGCCCGAGGTGAAGCCCACGTAGAACGGCGACTGCGGCGTGGCCGCCGCCACCGCGCCCGGACAGGCGGGCAGCCGCCGGGCAATGGCCTGGGCCACGCTCGCCGGCCATTGGGCGTCGCCCATGGCGGCGCAGCGCCCGCTGGCGACCACGCCCAGGAAGGCCACCACGCCGTCCAGGGTGCCGGCCTCGCCGCCGAGCAGCACGGTCGCGGGAGCGCCCTCGGCATCGAGCTGGCGGGCGCGGGCCTGCACCCGCGCATGCAGTTCGGCGAAGCCGAGCTGCCGCCGCTCGTTCGCCAGCGCCAGGGCTTCGGGCCTCGTGCGCGCCCAGTGCGCCAGCGGCCCGTGCACCCATTCGAACAGGGGTGGCAGCGGGCCGCCGGCCAGCAGTTGCTGCACGGGCGCGCCGGGCGCGGGTGCCGCGCTCAACGCTCGCGCCCGCCGAACGGCCAGTCCGGCAGCGCCCTGGCCACGGTGTGCACCACCACGGCGCACAGCACGCACTTGACCAGGTCGCCGGGCACGAAGACCAGGTCGGCCAGCAAGGCCTTGTCCAGCGGCATCTGCGCCAGCAGCACCAGGCCCGCGATGCCCATGGCATGCAGGAACACCAGGCCGCCCAGCACCGACGCGGCGAAGGCGCTCGCCGCCGTGCGCAGCGGCGTGCCCTGGGGCAGCAGGCGCATCAGCGCGCCCGTCACCCCCGCGGCCAGCGCATAGCCCACCAGGTAGCCGGCCGAGGGCGCCATGAACACCCCCAGGCCGCCGCGCCCGCCCGCCAGCAGGGGCAGGCCCGCCGCCACCGCCGCCAGGAACAGCAGCATGGCCTGGAAGCCCCGGCGCGCGCCCAGCAGGCAGCCTGCGAGCATGACGCCCAGCGACTGCAGCGTGATGGGCACGCCCAGCGGCAGGTCGATCTTGGGGATCAGCCCCATCACGGCCATGAGGGCGGCGAACAGCGCCACCAGCGCCATGGAATGGGATGTCTTGCGGGATACGGCAGTGGTCATGGAACGTCCTTGGGTTCAGGGGGAAAAAACGGGGGGCTCACTCGCCCAGGCGGGCATAGAGGGCATCGGCCACGCGCTGCGCGCGCTGCAGCATCTGCACGGTGAGCGGCGCGATCAGCCGCAGCCCGCCGGGGCGGCCGGTGCGCAGGCGGTGGGCTTCGTCCAGCCTCTTCCACTGCACGAAGAAATGCTCGGTGAAGCGCAGCATCAGGGCGAGCTGCAGCGACACGCGCCCGGGCTGCAGGCCCAGGCGCGCCAGGGGCGCGAGCAGCGCATCGAGCACCAGAAGCAGGTCCGTGGGCCGCGTGCTCACGGTGAGCGCCACGCCCAGCGTGGAGGCGCAGGCCAGGCGCAGGGCGCTCACGGCCGCCACGTCGGGCCGGCCCATCCACAGGTGGAAGACCGCCACCAGCAGCGCCGCCGCCAGCACCGACACCATGAGCCGCCGCGCGACGCGCGTGGCCGGCCCCAGGCTGCGCCACAGCAGCGCGCAGGCCAGCGCCGCCAGCGCCAGCGCCCAGGGGGCCGACAGCAGGAACAGCAGCGTGCCCAGCAGCGCCATGCAGGCCAGCTTGCGGCCCGCGGGCCAGCGGTGCAGCCAGGTGAGGTGTTCGCTGTAGAGACTGCCCATGAAGCCCTGCCCCGCCGGTCACGCTGCCACGCGCATGCCTGCGCGCGCGCCCCGGGCGTCGGCCAGCTCGCGCGCCACGGCCGCCTCGTAGGCGGCGCACACCTCGCGCCCCGACCCGTCGGCGCGCACATGGCCCTCGTGCAGCCAGATCACGCGCCCATAGCCGCGCACATGGTCCAGCACGTGGGTGGACACCACCACCTGCCGGTCGCATGCGGCGATGTCGTCCGCCAGCCGGGCCTGCCCCGGCAGGTCCAGGCTGGCGAAGGGCTCGTCGAGCAGCAGCGTGCGCGGCCCGGCCAGCAGCAGGGCCAGCCAGCACAGCTGCTGGCGCTGGCCCTGGCTCAGGGCGCCCACGGCGCGCGCGGCCCAGCCGGCAAGGCCGCGCCCGGCCAGGAAGCCGCGGGCGCGCGCCAGCGCCTCGCGCCGCGGCAGCCCCAGCGGCGCAAGGCCCAGGGCGAGCTCCTCCTCCACCGTGGGGAAGACGATCTGGTCGTCGGGGTTCTGGAACATCATGCCCACGCGCTGGGCGCGCAGCCGCCCCTGCGGCAGCGCCTGCAGGTCCTGCCCCTGCGACAGCACCTGGCCGCTGCCCGGCAGCTCCAGCGCGCACAGCAGGCGCAGCAGGCTGGACTTGCCCGCGCCGTTGTGGCCGATCAGGCCGATGCGCGGCTCGGCCAGCGCCAGGCTCAGGCCGGCGAACACCTGCGTTGCGCCCCGGCGCAGGTGCACCTGGCGCAGCTCCAGCAGGGGAGCGGCGGCCGTGGAGGCATCGAGGGCGGTCAGGGGCATTCGGCAGGTCCGTCGAAGTGGTCGTATGGCAAATTCTAACCACCTAAAAATCCGTCAACACACATTCAAATAAATGCTTCTTCGGTTAACTTCATTTATCTCTCATTCAAAACATGTCGCCAAATGCGCGTAACCGGCATCTAAAATCGGCACCGTTTCATGCCACTTGGCGACAGCTGGCACCAGATGAATTAAGTCCCCCGCTTCTTGCTCGCATCTTCCGTCTTCGACGCGCAAA
>Ga0209922_103709_pt1 | contig 11835 bp, 19 predicted proteins | sample ThiBiot_500_biof_FD_183946 | JGI IMG/M metagenome (GOLD analysis project Ga0209922, IMG submission 183946) | Wastewater bioreactor microbial communities from Cape Town, South Africa - Thiocy_expt_500_biof (SPAdes) | ecosystem: Engineered > Bioreactor > Thiocyanate-remediating > Anaerobic-Aerobic ...
CTTTCCACAAGCAATTCGACCAGGAAATCGTCGAGCAGCTGAAGAGATTATTGCTTCAGGTATTAATTCTCTCTCTCTCTCTATTAACTTTATTCAAATGATTCATCTCGGATTTTAGATATTCCTACGATTCCAACTGATGAAGCTGATGATGCAATTGATTTCACTCCTGAAGTTGCTGTTGCACCTGAGTAAAGTTCGAAACAAAAAAAAATCATTTTCATATTTTTTTTCTCAATTCATAGATTTTCCCTTCATCAAATAGCATCGTTTAAAGAAATCGAAAAAGAATTCACACGTGAACGTGCGAGTCAATATATTGTAAGTAGACAAACTCGCGAAATTCTCATTTCTAGTTTATTTATTTCAAGGATCCAAAAATTGATATTGGCATTCTTTATCATAATCTTAATTTACAAGAAGAAACCGATGTTGAAGTAAAACTGAATTCATTTGAAATTCATTTCGTAATTAACTTTCATTTAGGATGGCAAACCTTGGGATTGGGATAAGCTATTTGTTGAAATTCGAAATGCTGTTACAAATCCAACAGTTGATTTGTAACTCTCTGTCTCGTGTACATTCAATAAATAAAACTCAATAATATTCAACAATCTTGATTTTATTCTAAATAAAAAGAAAGAAAGACTAAGCAATCACAGTTTTTTTTTCTTTTTCTTCTTCTTCTTCTTTTCGTTTGTGTTTTCATATTAAACATAACACTTCACTGTTCCTTTCGTATTGATTCTCACTCCAATAAGAATTTCGTCGGTTGGCGTAATAATCATTCCGTAAGCATCGATTTCTTCGATTAAACTCAAAACATTTCGTTCAAATGTCGTATCCAATTGTAAATAAACATGTTTTGATGAACCGGTTTTCAATGTATTTGTTTCATCGAGTTTAATCAAAAGACTATTATCAGAAAATAAGCCCATATCCCAACAGAAATGTGTCGTATTATTATAATGATTGACATATTCGTAGATTTCTTGTCGAGTCTTCTTATCATAAACATGAACAGCTTGTCGATTTTTATCTAGGACAGCTAGCGCGTTCTTATTTACGGAGATATGTTTCGGTGCAAATGGTTTGGTAAATTGAACGTGTGATTGACGTTTTTGAAAGCAATCTTCGATTGTTTGTTGTGAGATGTTGTTTTGATCAGGTAAATGATAATAAAAAAGGCAAAGTTGTTTTTGATCGAGTGACCAAAGAAGATTATTATTCGTATCAATAGTAAGCTCTCGTGATGGATAATTATGTGTATATTTACCATTTGATATTGATTTTCCCTCATGTGTAAATAAATAAATCATACCGTGTAATTCGTTTTTCTTACGTTTAAAAATAATAATCCATAGTTTTGATACTGCAAATGAATCGATTATTGTTTGATCTTCATCGGATGTTGTTGCTTGAGAAATCATATCATTGAATAATTTAACTTCACGAACAAACGTCGGTTTCGAACGAAAATCATCCGATTTATTCAAACGATAGATTGACAAATATCCTAATGTGTAAGAACTCATTTTTTGTTGAATTCATAGAAAAGAGAAAAAAAACTGAATACCGTATTTATCACAAACAAATAACTGACTACCATAGTATCGAACATAATACGGTACAGATTTGTAATCTAATTGCCAGAGAAGTTTTTTCTTTGGAGCTGAAAATGGTATTGGTAATGGCGAAAGAATTCGATCGGTTGTATCGACTTTTGGCTTTGATGATTCAATGTAAACATAATCATCGTCTTCGGTTTTAAATATTGATTCAGTTGAATAATTCAATGCACCGAAAAATAATATCTGATCGGGATTTTCATGTCGTGTTAGTAAAGGATACTAGGCGGTAGAGGGAAAAAAGAAATCAAATACGAAATTTACATTGGATGAATCGTTACTTTTAATTCATTGGAATCAAGAAGTTTATTTAAATTCTCTAGACGATTCTCTAAATGCTCGATTTCAAATAAGAAATCATTGATTCTATCCGCAGTTAGATTTGTCGATTTTAATAAACCATTCACACGTTTATCAATGGATTCATATTCATCGACGATTTGTTCATGAGCAATTCTAAACAACAACAAAAAAAACAATTCAACTCGATCAATAAACTAATTCGATTTCAACAAACAACGGTTTATATGTTCGACGATGTTTATCAATCGAATCGATATAAAGATTCTTATAGTTGTTTATCACTTGAATATATTTCTCGCATTCATCATGAATTTCATTTTGTAATCGCCGTTGTTTAGTCTCATATTCCTCATGATCAAGATCAAATTGATCTAAAAACATTCTAATTATGCATCATATTCATACGAATTAAGGTTTTTTTCTTTGAATTCAATACTTGATCGTTGATAAATCGACTCAAATTTATTTCGACATGTTTCCCATTCGATTTTGATCGTATTTTGATGTTCATCAATACATTTCATACAAATAACATTATCACAATGAGAACAAACAGTTAATTCACTTCGAATATTGCACAATTGACATTTAGCTATGACATTAATCGATGGTGTCGAACGTTCGGAACGTGCTGGTTGAATTGGTATGAAACTGTAGGCTGATGATGGCCGAGAAAAATTGCCCGATGAAATAGCTGATGCTCGACTTTGACTTCGTTTATATTGTGCAACCATCGACGCAAGAAATCCATCACGCATGCAACGTTGTTCGAATTCGTTACGTGAATTATATAGATGAAGTTTATCACATTTTGGACAAACTAATACGTAATTTTGATCGTTGAAACAACCGGATATACAATCGAAACAGAATGAATGTGAACAAGGTATTTGTCGAGGATCGGCATAGAAATTTCGACAAAGTGAACATGTTATTAGATTTGTATTAATCATCGCATAGCCAGAGTCGTTTATCTGAAAAAGAAAAATCTCTCACAAATCTGACAAAGTTTTTTTTTTTCGTTTTTCTTTTTAATAAAATCAAAACACAGAAACAAAAATCGTTTGTTTAAATATAACATTCAATTGAACCATTTTGTTGATGTCGTTTACAGCCAAGTAAAATTTCATCATTCGGTCCAATGGCTAGACCATAGACAGCCGTTCGTTCGATCTGAGACATCGGTATACCTTTAGAATCGAGTTCGACAATGAGATGATGAATAGTCTGAGGACGACTATAAGGTGCGAGATCTTCGTCGAGTTTTAAAACCATCGAATTATCATCACGAAGCTAAAAATCAAATCGTAGAAAAGAAACATACGCCGAATGATTATTTACTAAAACATTCCATAAACGAAATGTGCCTTCAGTTCGTAGGAGATTCTGAATTTCGTCGATTTGTTCTTTTGTTTGCTTGTCAAATATATGAACACTTTGAGAATTTCGTTCGACAACAGCAATCGATGTTTGATTTTGAGTAATTCTATTTGATATCATGAATTGACGTTTTCTTTTTTCTGTCTCAAATTATTTACCGAATCGGTTCGAAATCTCGACCGAATTTAATAAAATCTTCTCGATGTTCAATCGATTCTTGAATTTGTGCGACATTCATTGGTAATTGATTGTAATAAACTAAGCATCAATCGATGAATTCGATTCAAAAAGAAGAAGAAACAAAACATTCTCTACCTGAATGTTGATGCCGATCGACACCCCATAAACATTTTAAATTCAAATCCGCTGATAATTGTCGAACAGGAAAATTCTGTAGACAAGTATCAGCTTGTTGACTACCTCGATGATCAAAGAAATAAACCGAACTCGTATCTGTCTGATCACTTAAATCTAAAAACAAACAACAACAAAAGATCGTTTCATTTCAATCGAAATTTCTCTTATCCTACGAGCAGAAACAACAATAAATGGTGTATAAACAGTAAATGCTTCGATAATCTGAGGTTTTTGACTAGTACTATTGCCTGGAAAGAGATCAAATTGACGTAGATGTCGGGGAGTATTCGTTGGTTGATTGCCATCGAGTTGATAGAGATCAATACAACCGTATTTATCACAAGCAAAGAGGAGATAATTTTTTTTCGAAAGTATACATAAAAAATGTGGCACACCCGACGCATCGATTGACCATTGTTTTTGTCGTTTAATAACGGGCATTGCCGGTGGAATATCTTCAGAGATTTCATTTGAAATAACTGTACTAGAATGAGACATTGGTTTCGAATTCCATTGTAATTCACCGAATAGTTCTGAGATATTTAAGGATTTACATGTGGTTAAAGAAGGATACTAAAAAGAACGAGTGAATGCTATTTGATTTGAAAACGAAAAGATTCGAAAACTTTTAATGAATCGAGTTGCATTTGATTTTGTCGATTTTGTATCTGCATATTTAAATGTTCGATTTCCAAAAGAAAATCTTCAGCATTATAATTCGTATTCGAATTTCTATTTTAAAACATAAACAAACAATGGACTATTTCTTCTTAATAAAATTCAATATCTACTGAAAAAGTTCAGTAATTCGTTGATTAACTGAATTAAATAATTGTTCTAGATCTGTATGTCGATTACTGTTAAAAAAATGTTTTGATCGATTTAAAAAATTTCGAAGACTTCTTCTGTTTTTTTTACTTCGTCATTAATGATCGAATATAATCATCGATTCGAATTAGTAGATTTTTCTTTTCATTTTCAATCGATTGAACAATTTCTTTTGATTGTTGTTCAATAATCTTTCGAATACGATCGATTTCATTTTCGACAACAATAAAATTTCGATCATAGGTTTCTAAATATATTTTTGCTAGTCAAAATCATATGTACAAATAATTCATCATAATTACTTTCTAATTGACGGAGATTTTCATATTTAGTTTGACATTTGAACCAATGTTCTTTCAATGTATCATTTAATAAAGCTCGATGTTTATTTACGCATGTTTGACAAATGACTTCATCACAATGTGGACAAATAAATAGTTCGGTTTTAGTTGAACAGAGCGCACATTTAGCAACTATAGACAACGCTTTCGGATTGACAGTCATCGTTTTGTTTGGAAAATATAATTTAGTAAACAAATCGTTTCATCGTTTTCTTTTAAATACTACGAAGTGCAAGTAAAATAAAATTTTACACGCATTGATTTATTTTAGAAATCTTTTGCCAATCAAAATATGTAAATGAGATGGCGCTATATCGCGAAAATCCTTCGTTTTTATCATATATAATTAAACATTTCGATCGAACATATCCATCTTGCTTTCAACTGAATAAACACAAGCACATGTATATCAAAAAATTAAATCTGCACGAATCTTTTTTGTCTTTGTCTCTCTTTTTCGACATGTGCACAGAGAGAGAGAGAGAGAGAGAGAGAGAGAGAGAGAAGAATGTCTATATGTGCATGCATGTATTTGATCAGAGTTTCACCACGCCTACAAAAGTATTTTTTATGATGATTTCATACATACGCCTATTTAATATGTAGGCAGATGAAAATATGTTATAAACAAAAAATAAAATAGTTCTCAACGAATATAAATACTCGAATTTTATACCAGTAAATTCAGTATCAAATTTTACTTGTAGATTTCATCAAACGTCAATTACTGATAATGTCGGCTGTTAATTTGGAATCAGCTCAACGTGCTCTTCTAGCTGAAGTTACGAAATCGGATTATAGTTTGAAACATGTCGATCCACCAGGCGAAAGTTTATCGACAACACAAGCCAAAGTTTTAATTGAAGTTCAAGGTGGTAAACACGAATTAAACCATATCGATCCACCATCAAGTGGTTTAACCGAAGCTGAAAAACAAGCTTATTTACAAGAAAAACAAACACAAAACTAAAACAAAACCGTGAATTTCATGGCAATTAGATAAAAAACAATAAAATTCCAAAATCTTTTTTTTTCTGCTCGCTCGCTCTCTCATTCGTTCGTTCGTTCGTTTGTTCTTTTTCTTCTCATCAAATAAACTATTTCGCTCATTGATATCACATTTGTTCTGTTTGGATAAGATAATTTACGTTGATAAGTAAGAGCTTTTTGAAACACCGTAGACATTTGAAAGTGAATCAACGGAAGACACATGACGAAATCTATCGGAGGATCTGAAGATGACTATATATTTAAATTAGTTTTAATTGGTGATTCATCTGTGGGAAAGGTAAAAGTTTAATGAAATTCTTCATTCGAAATCAATCGATAAGTTTTGCTATTTTTCAAGAGTAATCTTTTGTTGCGTTTTACTCGAAATGAATTTCGTCTTGGCACTCAATCGACAATAGGCGTCGAATTTGCCTATCGACTAATAACAATCGATGGAAAAAAGATCAAAGCTCAAGTCTGGGTAGATTTTAAATATCACAAATCATTCTTTCGAATAAAAACAAAATTCATTTGTTTTTTTCTAGGATACAGCTGGTCAAGAACGTTTTAAAACTGTTATTCCTCAATTATATCGTGGCAGTGAAGGTGTACTCGCTGTTTTCGATTTAACTAAATGGGAGAGTTTCGAAAATGTTCGCCGTTGGATTGAAGAAGTTCATCGACATACGTCAACTGACCTACCGATTATTCTCATTGGTAATAAATCAGATTTAACAAATCAACGAAAAGTTTCTCGCGAACAAGCAACTGTTCTTGCAAAAGAATTGAATGTTTCTTACATGGAAACATCGGCTTTGAATGCGACGAATGTCGAACAAGCATTTACATTGCTTTTAACAACGATTTATCAGAGGAAAAAAATTTCATCAGTCGATACGACTGGTGAATCAGTGGGATTTGTTTCTGGTCCAACGAAACCGATTTCACTTCCAACAGAGTCAAACGTCGAAATTTTAACTTACAATAACAATGAACAGAAAAAGACTGGCTGCTGTAAGACATCCTGATTTTTTTTTTCGTGCTTCTTTCTTTTCCAAGAAAAAAAAATAAAAATTTTGTGATTAATTTCGAAATGTTAATATTTATTTCTACAGAACAAAACAAACAATTGATTAATTACAATCGATAGCAGTAGATGTAAAATCTTTCGAGGGTGTTAACAATTGATTCGTATTGGTACTACAAACAGTTGAACCAGCTGGTAGAAAAGCTGTTTGAATAATATGAGAGAGATTAGAATTCAAAGGACGACGATGAGACGACGGAGATTCATTGAGAATAGTCGTATTCGGAAGATGAACAAGTTGCGGCCAATGAACATGTTGTTTTTTAAGCGAATTTGTACGAGATAAAGATAATTCATCATCGTTCCCTGATTCTGTATAAGGACCATTATACGAACTGAAAAGATTCAAAAGAATAATAAAAAAAAAAGAAAAACATCAACAAAATTGCTTTTTGTCTATATTTTACCGTAACACCTCCAACGGCTTCGAGGTCGTCATCATTCGCCGTGGTCGCATATTGTCCATGAGTTTTATGTGTGGTCTTTTTGGCCAACTAGAAAAAGAAGAAGCCGAATAGATTAACATGATAAATATTTAATCATTTGAATAGAAACGACAAAAAAAAAGCAAAAGCAAGTGCACAGAGATAGAAAGTATAATCGTGACTAAACATCAAGCACATCGAACACCAATATAAATATATATCGAAATCGATATGTTACTCATACATATGGATCCCACAAAAGACGTGGAGAATATTTTGTTTTAGTAAATAGCTCATCATTGTTAGTGATCATAGCAAAAGAAGATGGCGGACGACGAACAGGAATTTCTTGCCAACAACTGTGAATGAATCAAGGAAAAGTCGTGTGAGCATGAGATTTTATTTTGAAAAAGCAAGAAAAATAGTGGCGTAGCAAAGAGAATTCTTCGTTGAAAAATTTTTATAACAAAAAAAAACCAGAGACACTTACAAAAACTGAACGTGAGTAATAACCTCGATATCTGTAAACATACAGGATGTCATTGACAATCACCTCTCAATCGATACTTACTGTCTTCTTATGCAACAAATAGCTATGCCAATAATCGGTATGAGTAGTGCGCCAAGTGTAATCAAGAGCCAGATGGCAATTTCACCACCAAAGTTACCTTTTAAAATAAACTAATTCATGTTCATTACATTGAGTTTTTTTACATGAACCTACGTTGTTGGTATCGTGGATACATTCGCTCGAAATATACTAGAAATAAAATAAAAAGAACAAGGAGGAAAAAATGAGTGACGGAGGTATGTAAATGTATGATTTTATTAGTTGTCGAATGAGAAATAAAGAAAAAGACCTTGTTATATTTCTTTTTTTTTCTCTCTTTCTGTCTGTCTGCATCTTTCTCCTTCTCTCTATCGTGCAAATAATACATCGAACTAAACTGACGCAACTACCTTCGAGATTTTTTCTTCTCTTTACACACACACATATATAGAAAGAATGTAGATGTATTCTTCTTGTACTTAAAGAATAAGTATTAAGAATACAAAAAAAAGGGACGGAACATATTACAGTTGACCTGATGTAAGAAAGAAAAATGCTGGTCACTATCACGTCTCGTTGCCCATGTTACAGTCAACTTGGTCCTCTACTCGTTTTTTTTTGTTCTTTTTCACAGAACAGTATAAAATTAAATGTCTTGCTGAATTATTGCGTGTCGATATGACAGCAGCAAAACGAGAGAGAGAGAGAGAACAAGTAAAACGACTCGAAATTGAATTGAATTTTTTATTCATATGAGATAGCAGAAATTTATATATTTAAGAAAACGTTGAGTTCACAATTAGAGAGCGAGAAAAAAAAATATAATATATGTAATGAATCTTGGTTGCCTTTGTTTTACATAAATAAATACAAAATGAAAATCTAGACGAGATAATGAATCGTTAACAACAAGAGCTGTTCTTCGAATGAGTTTCATTAGTTGATGATGATTGTGATTGAATCGGTATACCAGATTGTCGAGCAGGTCTTGAATCGTTTCCATTTGCTGGGAGTTTCTCAATCATACCTAAATATATATATATGCTTTCAAACTTGAGAAATATCCGTTTGTATGATCTTACGTTTAGCAAGATCGTCGAATAGTTCTTCGACGCCTTTGTTTAATTTCGCTGATGTATGATAAAGCTTAGCATTGACTGAGTTAGCGTATTCTTCGGCTGTTTCAAGGGATACCGTACGATCTTTTTCGAGATCGTTCTTATTGCCAACAATGCATAAAACAACATCATTGCCTAACATTCGTTTTAATTCTTTCACCCAACTTTTAACTTGATTAAACGAATCTTCATCGGTTATATCGAAGACCAGGAGAGCACCATTGGCTTCACGATAATATAACGGTCTAAAATTGAAAATTAGTTCAGAGAAATGAATCAATGTCGATTTACCCAAGTGCTCGGAATCGCTCTTGTCCTGCCGTATCCTAAAATTTCAATCCATAGATCGTATTTCATATCGAAATTCTCTCTTACCCATATTGCTAGTTCGATCCGACGTCCGTCTAATGTTAATTTCTTTGTTTTAAACGAAGCCTAAACAGAAAACATGATAGTTTGTTTATTCAACCGATCGAAATCAACTTTCAGCTCACTTGCTGAGTTTCAATATGTTTATCATTGAATAGATTTTCTGTATAACGAAGAACAATCGATGTCTACAAAAAACAACAATATGATTTTCCGTTCCGTTAATAATCTCTAACTTACTTTGCCAACACTTCCTTCGCCCAAAAGAACAACTTTAAAAGCAACAGTTCGATTCATTATTTTCAGATCTGAAATATGCAAACATAGACACTCTGATTCGTCCTAATATTTATCAAAGAAGATCAACAACAACAACAAAAAAAACTATCATTTCTTTTTAATATGATTTAAATAATGATCATGTTCGCGTACTTCTGTACGTTGAAGAAAAGCTTTCTTTTCGACATAGGACTCTTTGCCTCGTCGATGTAAATCTAAATCATCCGTTAACGATTCCGCTTGTTTATGTGCACTCCAATCAAGACGAGATTTTTCTAATGTTGATAATTTCGGCTTTTTGCCAATGCCAAGACGATCGAGCACTGATGCTGCACCAGCTGGAGCCGGACGTTTTAACGTCGGTGCTACAACTGGTACCGTGACTTTTTCACCGGCATAATCGAATACTTTCGTTGTCTCTTTGGAATCTGTTGTTTGTGGTTTTGGACTTTCAGTTACTGATGGTTTTGATGTAAAATTTTTCCAAAGATCATCTGTTTTCGATTGATCATACGGTTTAATATTAAGATCATCTTGTTTTTTCTCTTCAACTAATTCATTTGTTACTTCTTCGTCATCCGATTCACTTGCCGATGAATTCGATTGTTGATTATTTTCATTTTTATTCGGACAATAATCGTCATCTTCTTCTTCATCGTCATCCGAATGTAAATCTTTCTTTTCTAAATCACTCATATTTGTTCGAAATCTAGAATAAAGAATCAAATAATTACAGAACACAGAAGAAAAAAAAATACATTTCTTTTTTAAAGTCCGTGCGTGTGTATGTGTGTATTTCTTTTATTAATTATACGAGAATAGACATTGATAAAACAAAAAAAGGAAAAAACGAAGAAAAGTTACATTAAGCTTTTTACGAATGGCTAACAACTGCACTGTCGTTTTCGTCGATTGAATGTGATTCAGTTAAATGTCTCGTGCGCGTTTTTCGTTCGACAACATCGGTTATGACCGGTGATGGTTCACGAGATGATTTTGTTGATGAAACCGTCGATACTCGATCGGAATCATCGTCATTGTCGTCATTATTCGTCGGCTTTGGAAACATGATCGCTGATATCGAAGGTGGAAGACCGGGACTTGTTTGTTCATGTTGTTTTAGAAGAATAAAAAGACCTTCCGCATGTTTTAATAAAGGTTCTAAAGGTACTTTCAATGATAGATCATTGATATGCTACGAAACAAACAGAAAAGTTCTTTCTTTTCATTTTTATAGATTGATCGAATTGTTTACTTTTAAAATCTCACAACAGCCTAATTTTGATTCCATAATAGCTGATTTCTGTGAAATAAGTATTGCTAAGCAAACTAATAATTCAAAATTTTCACATAAATTATCTGTCCAAAGAACTTCCCATAGATACATAACATCTTCAAATGAAAATTCACGTTTGAAGCAAATTAACATCCACCGGAAGAAGAAATACATATTGCTCGAATTATTCTCCGCTAGAAACAAACAAACAAACAAACAAAATCAAGAATAAAAACGTCACTTTTTTTTCTTCTGTTCTACCTAAATAATTCGCTAGTTCAGCATCAATAAATTGCAAAAGTGTATGTAAATTTCCCAATTGACGTTTAATATGTGATTGATCCATATGAAAATTCTTCTGCATACGTTCCATAAGTCCAGCAAAGCACCAAAATGCGTCAACTTCATTTTCCATGACAATCAATATTGGACTTAACAAATCATTCATTCCCTGAACATAACCTATTCACACAAATGAACACACATTCGTTTTTTTTTTCATTACAAATCAAAATCAACAAACCCAAATCAAAATTAAACATATTATATGTCATAAGAATATCATGAAGAATTTCAAGATGTGGATTACGTTCACCTTCGAAATATTCATGCGTTCGATCTGTTCGAATAACATCCTTATCTAAATAAATAAAATCATGAAAAACATTTAACAAAAAAGAAACATATTGTTTTCATTTACCAATCAAAGATTCTCGATCTCGAAATAGAGTATTTCGTTTTTTCTGTCTGTCATTCATTGATTTCCATTGTAGTTTCATGGCGAAATATTCCGTTTCGCGTTGTTTAGCAAGTTCAATTCGTTCTCGTTTCGTCGACGACCACGAATAGAAATTTAATAAAAATTTCCACACTTCTCGTCGCAGTTCATTCGATTCCAGACCAC
>Ga0209922_103713_pt1 | contig 11833 bp, 9 predicted proteins | sample ThiBiot_500_biof_FD_183946 | JGI IMG/M metagenome (GOLD analysis project Ga0209922, IMG submission 183946) | Wastewater bioreactor microbial communities from Cape Town, South Africa - Thiocy_expt_500_biof (SPAdes) | ecosystem: Engineered > Bioreactor > Thiocyanate-remediating > Anaerobic-Aerobic ...
CGACATTTGTTTTCTCACCAAATAAAGGACGCAAATAAATATATAATCCGATGAAGACATCTTCAGAAATAATACCCGATTCAAACAGGCAATTCTCTTGGTGACAATAACAAATCGAACCATTGTATAGCTGTTACACTTTTCTAACCAGAAAATAATACAAAATAACCAAGAAAATTTGTTTCTAAACCCTCAAGAAGTTGATTAAATGATGATTCAACCGATGATTGAAGTGATGATCAAGATATTAATTCTAAACTGATTTGTTTACTCGAAACAAATTCTATCTTCAATCGATACAAACGATGAATAACTCACCGAAATATGATTACATCGACATTCGACATTCATTTATTTATTAAATTCGTTTATTGTTGGATTTTCAATGAGAATTAAATCGGTTTTATTCAAAGCGAATGTTGTTACCACAATAAATATCACAACAATTGACTACGAATTTGTTCTTCATCATTACACGATCGTCTTGCAAATGCATTACAATTTTTCATATATCGTTTCACTTCATTTCTTTCTCAACAAATACAAATGTGCACTAACATTTCAAACTGCAACACAACAGACACTTTCCCTAACACAACTTTACCATTTTCTTTTCTTTTCAATTTATTTTATTCAATTTCACTCATCCATCACCAACTCAAATCAACGAACAAAATTTATTCATATAAGTACAATTAGTAATCAAATTAGAAATTATTTTTGTTAGTAATCAACATTCACCGACAATTTGTTTTCTTGAATAAAAATATTTCTAACTACACTTCATATTAGTTCTTTTCTACTGTTCATTTATTAAATACTTTTTCAACTCAACATTCTAGTCTAACCACTAGCTTGAGTACTTGACGTTGATGACGAACTTCCAGTTGATGTTGAATCAGAAGATGTAGAACCTCCTGTTGATGTCGAGCCTGTAGATGGAGATGGAGACGGAGATGATGATCCTCCTTGAGGAGTAGAACTACTAGCTGAAGTTGAGTCAGAAGATGTAGAGCCACCAGTTGAAGTTGAGTCAGGAGATGTCGAACCTCCTGTTGATGTTGAATCCGGAGATGTAGAACCTCCAGTTGATGTTGATCCTACAGATGTCGAAGCTCCAGTTGATGTTGATCCTACAGATGTCGAAGCTCCAGTTGGTGTTGATCCTGGAGATGTAGATGGAGACGATGATCCTCCTTGAGGGGTAGAACTACCGCTACCAGTTGAACTTGAGTCAGGAGATGTCGAACCTCCTGTTGATGTTGAAGTTGGAGATGGAGATGATGATCCTCCAGTTGATGTTGAGTCAGAAGATGTCGAACCTCCTGTTGATGTCGAGCCTGTAGATGGAGATGATGAACCTCCTGTCGATGTTGATCCTGGAGATGTCGAACCTCCTGTTGGTGTTGAGCCTGGCGATGAAGATGGAGATGATGAGCCTCCTGTCGACGTAGAGCCTCCTGTTGGTGTCGAACCTCCAGTTGATGTGGATCCTACAGATGGAGATGTAGAACTTCCAGTCGATGTTGATCCTGGAGATGTCGAAGCTCCAGTTGGTGTTGAAGTTGGAGACGGTGATGATGATCCTCCTGTCGATGTCGAGCCTGTAGATGGAGATGGAGATGATGATCCTCCTGTCGACGTAGAGCCTCCTGTTGGTGTAGAACCTCCAGTTGATGTGGATCCTACAGATGGAGATGATGATCCTCCTGTGGATGTTGAACTTGGAGATGATCCTGCTGTTGCTGTTGAAGTTGGAGATGGTGTTGATCCTCCTGTTGATGTTGATCCTGAAGATGTAGAACTTCCAGTTGATGTTGATCCTGGAGATGTCGAACCTCCTGTTGGTGTTGAGCCTGACGATGAAGATGTAGATGATGAGCCTCCTGCTGGTGTAGAACCTCCAGTTGCTGTTGATCCTCCTGATGAGGTTGATCCTGAAGGTGATGTAGAGATGGATGACTGTGTCGGTCCATTTGATGATGTTATTATCGAAGTTATTGTAGAATGATGAGTAGTAACTACACATGAATATATTCAAATAGGAGAAATTCAATTTTAAGAAAAGATTGATTTACTTGTGGTAACAACTGAAGGTGTTCCATTTGAATTGACAGAAATGCTTGAAAGTGTGATACCATTTGTCAAATTAAGAATAGGTGTTGTTGTACCAATGATTGTGACGTCTGCACCTGAATATATCGCAGTTGTATCAAATAAGAGATTAGTTGATGATTGCAGTTGAATTGATCCTGTGCTACCAGCATAATTGAAGTTGCCAAATACATTTACATTAATATTTTTTGGAAAAGTAAATGTTGATGTGGTGGTAGTGCCTATTTGTAAAGTTGATCCTATTGGAACTTGAATTTCATTAAGTGGAATAATTAATTGATATGATGGAATAATAAGTGTGATGGCTGGTGCAATATCAATATTACAACCAGCAAATGGAACAATACCGTTCTCCCATGTTTGTGGATCAAACATACTTCCATTTGAAATAGCTCGAAAAGTAAGATTATTAACTGGTCCATAACCCTCTAATGTTTGTTCTAAATTGAAAAGGTGAATAAAAATCGAATTGTATATATAACTAGAGAATAGTTAACCTTGTTGAACTGTTTGAAGAAATTTAAAATCAAGTGATGTAAATGTTTTATTTAGTCCAGCATATGTAATTTGACATGATATATTGGCTAAATTTCCATGATCAGCAATAGCTGTGTTAACTTCATTGATGAATTTTTGTAAACATCGTCCAAAACAACCTGATGGAATCGTATATATTCCTTTCAAAACAAATTCCATTCCTGTTTCATTTTGAGCTTGACGTTTTTCATGTTGAGAAAATCTGAAGAATAAAATCGAATTAATAAAATTGAATTGAATGAATTGTCTTACAAAGAACGTCGTCGTTTGTTAGTTGTTGTATATGTTGGTTTAGCATATCCGTCGACGAGATTGGCTTTGTTACCAAGATTTAATTTGTCTTCAAACTAAACGATTGACAATTATGAAATAGAGAAAAGAAATGAAATGTAATTCTTACATCACCAAGATTCGTAATAGTTCCAGCTACACTATCCTCGATATTGATTGATGTAGATGGAACACTATATCGTACTTGAAATGTAGTTTCATCTAAGAAAATAAATTGGCATATTTAATTGAAATTAAAAATCGAAATTTGAAATGATGACTTTTCGATGGTGTAGCAAGAGATACATTTGTCGGAGAAATATAAATTGGAATTAAAGCTAAGACAACTGTTATTCCAATTAAAACCAAGATCGAAGTGAAACAGCAAAGAGCTGCAACAGGAAAATATCCTCTGACAAATAATTCCAATCATTTCAATGTTAATTAAACAAGAACGAAAATAAATTTACCCTGTTTTCAAAGATGCAGCAGCGTTCATAGTTGAATGATTGTTTTTCAAAGAATATTCTTGAGAATTTATACAATCATTAACGCTCTCTAATTTGTCAATCAACCGTATCGTTTCGATTTCAGACGGAAGAACAAAAATAACAACAATATTATTTTTTACGTGAATATTTAGTAAAATCACGAGACAAATTGAGGAAAATTGAGTGTAGAACATGTATATTCATTTGATATGAAGAAAAAATAATCAAATTTAACATCTGTGAAACAATTCTATGCGTGTATCGAAATAATAGTTTTGTTTTTGGTCTATTAAAAATAGATATTTCTTCGATAATTATTCGGAAAAATATTCTGATTGAAAAAATGGACGAAATCGTGTTTTTTTGTTTGTTATGAAAAAGTCGTTGCTGTCGTTGATGTTAAAGTATAGATGTGGAATCATTGAAGAGTAAACATGTTTTTCTTTCCTTTCCTTTCAACGTCAAACCTCAATATAATTATTACAACCTTTCGTACTTTTTTTTTGAAGCAAAAACGAGTACGTTGAAATAATTCTATATAAGTAACACGCGTTGATTTTCAAAAGTGAATTTTTGCTTTACTATTCAAAGAAAAGAATAAGTATGTTTTTTGAACTTGTTATCGTATTAAATCTGTTGTTATCAGCAAATGTCGTATTAGGAGAGAATTCTTCTTGTCATATTGAAAATAATGAAGTTGGTTTTTCCCCATCATCATCATTCCATTCTGCATGGAATTCATCAATGAATTGTGCTGTATCACAATGTAATGTCAATTCAAATACAAATTTAAGTTGTTTATCATCATCAGTAAATTGTTATCGTTATGAAAGTATATCTCATGTGAGTATTTGTGCACCTGGAATTGTATGTTCACTTTTGGAATCATGTGATAATATAACACAATCATGTCAATCGAATAATTCTGTTTGTATTGTGAATTCATGTTGTTCATCTGGTTATGTTTGTTTACCTTTATTTCTCAGTCAATTTTGTTCTTCAATTGAAATTTGTTCATCTCCATCGTATTTCGATGAAATAACTTATCAAGGTGGAAATTTGTCTCGATGGACAGCTGTAGGTGATTATAATGGTGATGGAATCTTGGATATAGCCATGACAAATGCATTTGGAGCAAGTGTCAGTCTATTTTTAGGTATTGGCAATGGAACATTTCAATCTGAAATTGGAATTACAGTGGGTCCAAGTCCTTATTCAATTGTGACAAATGATTTTAATAATGATGGAATTTTAGATTTAATTGTTGCTAATTTCGGTAGTACAACGTTAAGTTTATTAATTGGATTTGGAAATGGAACATTTGAAAATCAACAAATGATTTCAGTTGGAAATAGTCCTTCGGTAATTGTTACCAATGATTTCAATCGAGATGGAAATATTGATATTGCTGTTGTCAATGTTGCTTCGAGAAACTTCAGTGTTCTACTTTCATTTGGTAATGGATCATTTGCAACACAACAAACATATTTAACAGGCAATGGACCTTATTCAATTGTATCCAAAGATTTCAATAATGATGCAATTGATGATTTAATTATTGCAAATTATATTGACAATTCAATTCAATTATTTCAAGGTTTTACAAATGGTTCATTTCAACTTTATTCAACATTTCCAACAGCAATGAAACCTTATGCTGTTATTGCCAATGATTTCAATCACGATGGTATTTTAGATCTAATTCTTGCTTATTTTAATAATAATTCAATTAGTTTATTAATTGGTGTTGGTAATGGAAGTTTTCCATCTGAAGTATTGTTTGCAACTGGTAAAAGTCCTTTACTAATGACAGCAATTGATTTAAATAACGATCAAAATTTGGATGTTGTTGTGGCAAATCATCATAATGCTTCGATTAGTATTTTACTTGGTTTACCAAATGGAACTTTTCAATCTCAAATTGTTTATTCAGTTGGAAATGATCCTTTTGGAGTTGATGTTCATGATTTGAATAATGATGGACGAAAAGATATTATTGTGGCCAATTATAATGATGGAACTCTTGGACTTTTAATCAGTCAATGTTAATCTTCTCTTCTCTTCTTTTCTTTTCTTTTTTTTTCTTTTAATAAAATCTCTTTCTGGCCCATTGATCATTTGTAAATATATAAACTATTGATGATTGATTCATTTGTAAAATATTCGAATGTATTTTGGGTGCATATTCGTATTTGTACTCGACATTGTGTCGAGTTGGCCTTCGACGAATTCTTGTCGTTTTTCGTTATTAGGTCTTTTTAAAGATAACAATGAACTCTTATCGATTCATAGTCGTGCAATGTTTAAATCAGCGATTATTGCGAGTCAACGATTGAATATATCAATTGGAAATAATTGTATTGGTTATGATTCATCTGTGACAAATGGTGATATGATTGTTGCATTGGACAAAACATGTCAATCATTGAGACGATCGAATCTTGTTGGAATTGTTGGTCCAAGTGTTTCACGAGAAGCACATCTTATTAGTAATTTTGGTGAAAAATTAGGTTTACCTGTGATTTCTTATGCAGCCACTGATCCTGATTTATCTGATCGAAATAGTTATTCAACATTTTATCGAACAATTCCATCGGATCGAACAGCTGCAATTGCCATAGCTAAATTATTCGTTCGTTTTAATTGGACATCATGTGCAATTATCTATCAAAATGATCAATTTGGAACGGGAGCTTTGAAAGTTATCAATGAACAATTCGCTCAACGGAATTTTCTTATTCGACAAACGATTCTATTCGATATCAATACGAAACAAATCCAAGGTGATCTACGAAGTCTTTTTGTCAATAGTGGAACTCGTATTGTTATTCTTTGGGCAGAATCTATTTATACATCGATCATTCTACAAAATGCTCTCGAACAAAATGTTCTCGGTCCATTTTATACTTGGATTTTAAGTTCATCGATTTCATTCGATGATTTGAATTCGTCATCCTATGAGAAATTCATTGGAATGTTAACAGTTGAACCTGTGACAGCATCGATTGTCAATGCAAACATTAATTCGACTTTATTAAATTTAGCTTTTGATATTTGGAAAGAATTTGAATTGGAAACATTTCCTTTACGAAACGATGATGTTGATGATTATGCTTTATTTGCATTTGATGCAACATGGACGTTGATTCAAGCGTTAACAAATCTTTCTTCAATTGAATTAACATTAACAACCGACGATTGTTTTCATCGACAATTTAATCAATCGAAAAATTTATTAGATCGAATCAACGAAATCGATTTTGTTGGTGTTTCTGGTCGTGTTCAATTTTCAACAAATGAAACTGATCGTGTCAATGGTTCATATTATTATGCAAGAAATATTCAATATTTAACATCAACAAATCAATTACAATTTATTCCTGTTCTTCAATATTCAGATTTAACCGATTGGAAAGTTTCATCATCAACATCGAATTTCATTGTTTGGCCTGGAAATACATTAACAATTGCCAATGATCGTGCCATTCTCAAAGATGTCATTCTCAATATTGGAATTATTCGATCGTTACCTTATGTTATTGTTGAATCAGATGAAAATAATCAAACAAAATTATCTGGTTATATTATTGAATTAATTGAAGAATTACAAAATAAAATTGGTTTTATTCCAAAACTTCATTTACAACCGACGAATCAAACTTATTCAAATTTAATTGAATTAGTTGCTAATGGTGTTTATGATATTGTCATTGGTGATGTTACAATTACAGCGAAACGAAGAGAATTAGTTGCTTTTTCAAATTCAATCTATGACAATTCATTGAGAATTTTAACAAGAAAATCATTCGATCGAAGTCTCGATCTTTTCTCTTATTTAAAACCATTTTCAATTCAATTATGGTTAATTATTTGTTTAACTTGGATTTGTTCGTCAATTCTCTTTTGTTTAATCGAACGACAAGAAAATGATTCATTAGAAAATCATCGATTTCTTCTTTGGTCATTTGCACTTAGTTTATGGTTTAGTTTTGGAAATATTGTTGGTTATGGTGTTGATTTTCATCCACGAACATTTCCTGGACGATTATTAACAATTGCTTTGTATATTCTTAGTTTGATTTTAGTTGCATCGTATACAGCCAATTTAGCTTCGGATTTAACTATTTACAAATCAAAAGATTTTATCGATGGAATTGAAGATATTAGAAAAGGAAAAATTCCTTCGAATCGAATTGGAATTCGTGTGGGAACGGCATCGGAAGATTTCTATTTAAGAGAAATTTCAGGAGGAATTGCAAATTATTATCCATTAACATCGAGACAAGAAACATACGATCGATTATTTGATAAAACCATTGATTTAACATTTGTTGATGTTGGAACTGGAGAATATATTACAAATAATATCTATTGTAATTTAACATTGATTGGAACGGGTTTTGATGAAGGTGCTTTCGGTATTGTTATGCAAAAACAATGGATTTATACACAAGATTTAGATATCAATATTTTAGCATTAAGAGAAAATGGGATTCTCAATCAATTAAATCAAAAATGGTTTCAAATAAAGAATTGTCCCGATTCAACTGACACTTCAACAACAACAACAGCCATGACTTTACAATCAATGGCTGGACTTTTTCTTACATTTGCTGTTCTTTTCATTTTAGCTTTTATCTCTTTTCTTTTCAAATATATTCGAATGAAACATCGTTCTTAATCAGCTAGATAAGACAATGAAGTTTTTCTTATTGTTGTTGTTGTTTGTAGTAAGCTGTGTTCGAAGTCGTCGAATTGATTTCAAATCAATCGGTGGTATTTCTGGCGATAGTTCGTTGTCTATTTGTCGACACAATACGAATCTTCTCAATGAAACGATAAATTCATTGATCAATGAAGATATTTTAGTAATTCCATCGAATGAAACCTTTTGGTTATTAGGTGGAATTTATGCTCGTCATCTCATCAATGTTACCATTCAAATTGATGGAATTCTTAAATTTTCCGACAATTATTTTGAATGGCCTCGAGATGCACAAACACATTTAGTTCTCGATTGTTTCTATTTTGAACAATTAACAAATGTTACATTTACAAGTTCAAATCCGAATAATGAAAAAGGCATTATCGATGGTTCAGGTGCTATTTGGTGGGGTTTAGTTCAATATTTAGTGATTCGTGGTGATCGACCACGTTTATTTGTTATTTACAATTCAACAAATATTCTTATTGAAAACATTCTTTTGAAAAATTCTCCTAAATGGACATTTTATGGTAAAGATATTGCTAATTTAGAAATTCGTTATACAGATGTTGATGCACGTCGACATGCAAATGTTCAATGGCATGATCTCAATGAATTAACTGCATTTAATACCGATGGATTCGATATTTCAGGAACAAATGTTTGGATTCATGATTGTAATATTTGGAATGATGATGATTGTATTGCAGTTAAACAGCAGGATTCACATAGTTTTCATTCGACATGTAGTCAACATATGTTATTTGAACGAATCAATGCATCAGGTGTTGGTCTAACTATTGGTTCCATTGGTGCATCCAATGAACATTCATGTATTCGAAATATTACATTTAGAAATTCGACTATGTTTAATACTTTCAAAGGAATTTATTTAAAATCACGACCAGAAAATGATCTCAATGCAACAGGTGAAATAACTGATATTCTCTATGAAAATATTCTTATTAGTAATGCTTCACAATGGGCCATTTGGATTGGGCCACAACAAGCAGCATTTCCAGGAGCTTGTTCACTTTTATGGCCATTTCTACCTGAAACATCATGTCCAATTCCATCGAATATTCAATGGAATAATATTATTTTAAGAAATATTACAATTAATCATCCGCAATTAAGTCCTGGAGTTATTATTGGTAATCTATCGAATCCAATGTTAAATATTGTCTTTGACAATGTTATTGTTAATCAACCTGGAGTTCGGCCTTGGGGAACGAAATATTATGCATGTCAAGGTGTTCAAGGATTTACGCAAGGAAATACTCAACCATCACCACCATGTTTTCATCAAAAAAATAAATAAAGAAATCGAACATTGTGATGTCACCATATGATGTGTGAATAATTTTGACGACTTTTGTACATATATGGAAAAAGAACCAATCAGCGTACTTGGCGTTTTATTATTACACATGCGAAATAAAAGTTTGAGTAATAACGATGATTAATATATGCGTATATATAAATTTTGGGTAGCAAAAGAAATAAAAAAAAACTCAACACTCTCAAATTGTTCTATTTTCACATTTTTTTTCTTTTTCGATTCATGGCTTCTTTGCCTACATATTTATATTTATTTTTCTCTCTCCCTCGAGCCAAAAAGCCCTTTTTATGATGACATGTTTCGTTTTGCTCGTGCGTTTACTACCGAATATGAAAATTCTAGAATTTTCATGATAATAACCTTTCAAAGTTGAAATAAGGTTCTCGTTTGCTATCTTACTGTTTTCTTAACAAAAGGATTCTACCAAGTGAAGATAAGGATCCTATCTATTTAGATAACGATTCAAAACTTATTCAAAGTATCAAAAGTCATTTTATAGCGCCTGTTTTATTCTTTGATAAATGTCAAATCCAACACAAAAAATAGTGCTTTTAATTGGTCCTCCAGGCAGTGGTAAAGGTACATTGGGACACGCCGCTGCCACTAAGTTGGCCAACGTTCATCATATTTCCTTGGGTGATTTCGTTCGTGATGAAATGGAAGATCCAAACAGTCGATTTGGCAAGAGTGTTTCTCCTTTCGTGCATAGAGGCTCGCTCGTTCCAGATAATATCATTCTCGAGATGTTACGTTATTGTCTTCAACAACCCGATGCATTGTCTTCGTCAATTATTCTTCTTGATGGTTTTCCTCGCACTCCTTATCAAGCCAAAGCGTTGAACAAAATGGTTCCAGTCGATCGTGTTGTTCTTTTGCAGACGCAAGACGAACTATGCATTGATCGTATTAATCATCGTCGAATTGATCCAGTGAGTCATCTAACTTATCATACACTATTGAACCCTGCACCAACTGCCGAAATAGCAGCACGTCTCGTTCGACGTGAAACTGATCTTGACGAAAACAAAATCCGTGGTCGTCTTCAATTTTTTCAGCAGAATTTGGCTTCGATTCTGGGTGTGTTTCCTGGCAAACTTTTTGCTCTCAATTCGTCGGTCAGTATCGACGAAGAATTGTCCGCATTGCAACAAATCTTGTCTGAGCCCATTGTTGTTGAGACTCGCAAAGATCCAGAACCTTCATCATCATCAACACCTACCAATTCCAATTCGAATAACAAAGTTGCTAAATCATTGTGTATTGTTTGCATGGATGAAGAAGCGGATGGAGTGGTGTTACCATGTGGTCATCTTTGTGGTTGTGAGCTCTGCCTCAATACGTTGCTCAATAGTGGAGCCACGTGTCCCATCTGTCGTGGACACATAAACTCGATCGTCAAAGTATTCCAGAGTGGAATTGTTGAACAACAAGACATACAAGTGGAGCAAAAACAACCAGAGATTGTGTCTGCACAGGTTGGTTGTTTAGTTGCATTAGATCTTTTTTGTTTTGCATATTCATTCAGGATGAGGATGATGGAAATTGGTCGTTGGCACAGCAATCTCTGTCTGTTGCATGTGAGCATGCATGTTCGTCATCTGCTCGTCCAACTATCTCCATAGGTCCAGCTGTTCAATGGGTCAATGATCAAGTTTCTGTTCCCATTGCTGTTTCGATTGGTATTCCGGAGATTGGTCAACGTTCACAAGTGGATATTTGTTGTGTCATTGATGTGAGTGGATCAATGGGAGAAGATGCCAAATTTCAGGATCCAAACGATGCCTCGAAATTTATTACCGAAGGTATGAACCAATTGGACATTGTCAAGCATTCGGTCAAGGCAGTTATTCATACATTGACTGATCAAGATCGTCTCAGTTTAGTGACTTTTCATGATGAAGCGTGTTCGGTATTTACACTTTCTGAAATGAATGAAGGTGGAAAAAGACAAGCCATTGATGTTTTGGAAGCGTTAGAGCCACAAAACTCCACTAATATTTGGTATGATCGATTCTTTTTCGTTTGTTTGTGTAAGATTGATATTGATGTTTTTTTTTGTTTGTTTCAGGGCGGGTCTCGAAGCTGGTCTTGAATCTCTTCGCACTGCTCGTGCTTCTCCACGACGTCGTTTCATTTTACTTCTGACGGATGGTCAACCCACAGTTTCTCCTCCAAATGGAGAACATATGGCTTTACGTTCCTATTTTGAAGCTCATGCTGGATTTACTTGTAGTGTATCGACATTCGGATTTGGATATCAACTCAAGAGTAAGATGTTATTGGATGTGGCCAGAGAAGGCAAAGGCACATTTGCATTTATTCCTGATGCTAAAATAGTGGGTACTTGTTTCGTTAATTTTGTGGCCAATGCAT
>Ga0209922_103716_pt1 | contig 11827 bp, 10 predicted proteins | sample ThiBiot_500_biof_FD_183946 | JGI IMG/M metagenome (GOLD analysis project Ga0209922, IMG submission 183946) | Wastewater bioreactor microbial communities from Cape Town, South Africa - Thiocy_expt_500_biof (SPAdes) | ecosystem: Engineered > Bioreactor > Thiocyanate-remediating > Anaerobic-Aerobic ...
CACGATGGCGATGCGCAGCTTCCCTTCGATTCCCGCGTTCATCCTGTCCCCTGTCGTTTCCACTTGAGTCATGCCTGCTTGCGTGCAAGCGCCGATGATACTTCGCGCGAGACCTCGTCCACGCGGTTGTCCCAGGTTTGTCCGGCCACCGCGGCCACCCGCGCGTCGGCCGCCGCCGGCGAGTCGTTCTGCAGCGCGTGGTCCAGCGCGTGCAGGAAACCCTCGCGGTCGGGCGCGATCTCCACCCACCGCGCGAACTTGTCGATTTCCGGCTGGCTCACGCTGACCACCGGCTTGCCGGTGGCCAGGTACTCGCGCACCTTCAGCGGATTGGCGTTCGCGACCTGGCGGTTGTGCCGGTACGGGATGATCGCCACGTCGAACGCCTTGGCCCAGCGCGGCAGCTCGCGGTACGGCTGCGCGCCGACCAGGCGCACGTTGTCCAGCGCGCGCAGGCGCGACACGTCCACGGCGGCGTGGCCGACCAGCAGGAAGCTCCACTGCGGGCGCTGGCGCGCCAGCCATTCGATCAGCTCCAGGTCGATCCATTCGTGGATCGAGCCGAAGTAGCCCACCACCGGACGGGCAAGGTCCTGCGCCGCGGCCGGCACCGGCGTGGCGGGATCGCGAGCCTGGCCGAACAGGACCGTGTCGACGCCGTGGGGCGAGAAGCGGGTGACCGGGTTGATCGCGCGCTTGGCCTCCAGCAGCGCCGGCGGGGCGACGAAGACGAGGTCGGCGCGGCGGGTCAGCTCCAGGTCGCGCGTGGCGATCAGCTCGCTGTCCACGCCCGGATGCGCCGCGTAGTCGTCGATGCAGTAGTACACGCACAGGCGCTCGCCCAGCTGCTGGGCCAGGAAACCCGGGTGCGGCACCGCGAACCAGGAGATCGGCGTGACGCCGCCCAGCACGCGCATGGCGCGGCGCACCGCCCAGCGGCCGAACACGCGGTTCAGCCAGTCGACCCCCGGCACCCGCCGAAACGGCAGTTGCGGCACGGTGCAGTGCCACAGGTTGGGGCGCACCGCCACCGGCGCGCGCAGGGCCGCGCGCAGCTTGCGCCAGGCGCGGCGCAGGTCGCGGCCGCTGGCCTGCGGCGCGCGCATGCCGGGCGAGTCGACATACAGCAGCGGCGCGGCATGGGCCAGGCGTTCGGCCACGTGGTGGCTGCTGGTGCGGTTTTCCGCGTACCAGTCGTTGCCGAAATAGATCAGGCCGTATCCCTGCAGCACGCGTCTCTCCGCGGATCGCAAACGTGGGTGTGTCGGCCGGCGCCGTGCTCCTCGCGCGGCCGCCCGAAATACGGCGGACATGCGAAAATCGCTCGGCTCGGCGCCGAATGAAGATATCCTGTGCGTCGGATTCGGATGGCGGCAGCAGCCCCTGCGCACGCCATCGACGACAAGGGTGGATTATGCCTGCAAGCAAGGGTTTCTGCCGGCGCCGGCACAGCGTGCGCGGCAGCGACGGACGGTCGCCATGATCGGCTGGTTCAAGCGCACGCGCCTGTTGCGCTGCCTGCCCGACGCCGTGGTGCTCACCGCCATGCCGGCCGGTGCCGGCCGCGAGCTGTACCTGACCTTCGACGATGGCCCCGACCCGCAGCACACCCCGCCATTGCTGGACCTGCTGCGGCAGCACCAGGTACGCGCCACGTTCTTCCTGATCGGCAGCAAGGCCGAGCGCCATCCGCAGCTGGTGCGGCGCATGCTGGACGAGGGACACCGACTGGGCAACCATTCCTGGAGCCATCCGGATTTCAACCGGCTGTCGCTGGCCGCCAAGATGGACGAGATCGACCGCACCGACCGCGTGCTGCAGGCGTTCGACGGCGTGCGCCACCACGGCGTGCGCCCGCCCAGCGGCGCGTTTTCGCTGGCGCTCACGTTGCGCCTCGCGCGCCAGCGGCGGCGCCTGCTGTACTGGTCCTACGACAGTCTCGATTACCAGCGCCGGCCGCCGGCGGAACTGGTGGCGGCGATGCGCGCGCGGCCGCCGCGACCGGGCGACGTGATGCTGATGCATGACGATGGCGACTGCTGCATCGGCATGCTGGAAACGCTGCTGCCGCAGTGGCGCTCCGAGGGTTTCGAATTCCGCGCGCTGCCCACCGGAGCCGACGTGGACGCAGCGGTCGAAGGAGCGCGCGCATGATCGTCGTCTGGCTGATCCCGGGCTTGCTGGTGCTGGGCGCGATCGCCGTCACGGTGGCGATCCGCGCGCGCAACATGCAGTACTGGTTGGGCGGTTATCTGCGCCGACGGCGGCCACCACCGGTCGACGGGCCGATCCACGTGATGTTCTGCTTCGTCGACCATTTCGAGCCGGCCTGGGGCAAGGTCGACCTGGCCACCCAGCGCGCGCGCGTCGATCGCTGGTGCCGCGACTACCGCGCCCTGGCCGCGGCGCATCGCGATGCCGACGGGCGCATGCCGCAGCACACGTTCTTCTATCCCGAAGAGGAATACCTGGAAGAACACCTGGACAAGATCGCCGCGCTCTGCGCCGAGGGCTACGGCGAGATCGAGATCCATCTGCACCACGACAACGACAACGAGGCGAACTTCCGCCAGACCATCGAGCGCTTCAACGCGCTGCTGCACGAGCGCCACGGCGCGCTGCCGCGCGACCCGGTCACCGGCCAGCTGCGCTTCGGCTTCATCCACGGCAACTGGAGCCTGGACAACTCGCGCGCCGACGGCCGCTGGTGCGGCATCAACAACGAGCTGATCCTGCTGCGCGAGCTCGGCTGCTACGCCGACTTCACCCTGCCGTCGGCGCCCAGCGATACGCAGACGAAAGCCAGCAACGCGATCTACTACGCCACCGACGACCCGCTGCGGCCCAAGTCGCACGACAGCGGCGTGCCGGTGCGCGTGGGCGGCACCGCCAGCGGCGACCTGATGATCGTGCAGGGGCCGCTGGGGCTGAATTGGCGCGAGCGCAAGTTCGGCGTGCTGCCGCGCATCGAGAACGCCGACGTGCGCCGCGGCTGCCCGCCCACGCCCGAGCGCGTCGACGCCTGGGTGAACACCGGCATCCACGTCGAGGGGCGGCCGGAATGGGTGTTCGTCAAGGTGCATACGCACGGCACCCAGGAGCGCGACATGGACACTCTGCTCGGTGACGCCGCGCAGCGCATGCACGAACACCTGGAGCGCGCCTACAACGACGGCGAGCGCTACGTGCTGCACTATGTGACGGCGCGCGAGACCTACAACATCATCAAGGCGGCCGAAGCCGGGCACGGCGGCGACCCGCATGCGTTCCGCGATTTCCTGCTGCCGCCGCCGCCGCACCAGCGCAGCAGGGCGTAGCGGCGCCGCGCGCGGATCGCCACTGCGCGTTTCGGGATCATCTTCGTCCTCGAAGGAGGAAACACATGGATTGGCGCACGAAGGGATTGCTGCAGAAGGTTCTCGGGGTGATGCCGGGCGGCGACGCGATCCACTACCAGCTGCAACGGCGGTTCGGCGGCCTGCGCGATTTCGATCGCGAGTTCGACATCAAGATCGACGACTGGCGGCTGATGGCCAACCAGTTGCGCGAGGTGGGCGTGCCGATGGCGGGTGCGCGGCTGTTCGAGATCGGCAGCGGCTGGTATCCGACCTTTCCGCTGTGCTGCTTCCTGGCCGGCGCGCAGCGCGTGGTCACCGTCGACCTCAACCGGCACCTGCGCCGGGATCTGCTGCGCGCTTGCGCGCGCGGGCTGGAGCGTCATGTCGCCCTGATCGCCGAGGTCGCCGGCGTGGCCGAGGCCGAGGTGCGCCAGCGCCAGCAGCAGCTGGCCGCCGCGCTGGAGCGCTCCGCCGACCTGGCCGCGGCGACCGCCGGCGTGGTCGATTACCGCGCCCCGGCCGATGCCGCCCGTACCGACCTGCCGCCGGACCATATCGATGGCGTGTTCTCCAACAGCGTGCTGGAGCACGTGGCGCCGGAGGCCATCGGCGGCATCTTCGGCGAGGCGATGCGCATCCTGCGCCCGCATCACCCAGCTGAACTACCTGCAGTATCCGGACGCGCAATGGCGGCGGTGGAACAACGCCTTCCTGTACCAGAACCGGCTGCGCGCCGACGCCTTCGTCGAGTTCGCCGAGGCGGCCGGTTTCGCCATCGTGACCCGGGTGACCTCGCCGCCGGCCCGGCGCCTGCGCGAGCTGGCGGAGCTGAAGATCGCCCCGCAATTCGCCTCGATCCCGGCCGAGCGCCTGTGCATCACCTCGATCGACTTCATTGCGCGCAAACCGGCGGCCTGAACCGGGTTCGGGGGCCGGCCGGCCGCCCGGGTGGCGCGTGAAAAGCGATGCCCGGCGATCCGGAAAACGCATACAATGACGCCGTTTCCGGCGCTGCCCGCGCGCTCGCGGAGGTTCCATGCCTCATGGCGGCCGGGAGGGATCGACCGACGGTGCGCGTGACAGGGGGCGACCGGCGCGGCAGGGGTGGCGGCAGGCGAGTCGGGGCTTCGTGTTGTCACTGGATGCAGGAGTGGTCGGGTACCCATGGCACTGGTCAGCGTAGTCATCCCCACCTTCAATCGTGCCTATTGCCTGGCGCGCACGCTGGACAGCGTGCTGGCGCAGACGCATGCCGAGCTGGAGATCCTGCTCGTCGATGACGGCTCCACCGACGAGACGGCCGAACTCGTCCGGCAGCGCTACGGCGAGGAGCCCCGCCTGCACTACATCACCCAGCCCAACGCCGGCGTCGCGGCGGCGCGCAACCATGGCCTGCGGCTGGCCCGCGGCGAGTTCGTGGCATTGCTCGATTCGGACGATGTCTGGCAACCCTGGAAGATCGAACTTCAGCTGCGCTGCATGCAGCAGTTCCCCGAGCTGGGCATGGTGTGGACCGACATGGAGGCGATCGACCCGAACGGGCGCGTGTTCAATCGCGCGTACATCCGCACCATGTACAGCACCTACGCGCTGTTTTCCGATGATCGGCTGTTCCAGCGCAGCGTGCCGCTGCGCTCGTTCGCGCCGTCGATGGAGGCGGTGGTCGGCGCCGCGCCGCTGCGCATCGGCATGATCTTTTCGCAGATGATCATGGGCAATCTGGTGCACACATCCACCGTGCTGATCCGTCGCGAGCGGCTGGAAAAGGTGGTGGCCTTCGACGAGACCCTGCGTTATTCCGGCGAGGATTTCGACTTCCATCTGCGTACCTGTCGCCACGGTCCGGTGGGCTTCGTCGATCTGCCCACCATCCAGTACCAGCGCGGCATGCCCGACCGGCTGACCCGCGCGGAATACCGCATCCATACCGCCACCAACTTCCTGCGCACGATCGCCCCGCTGATCGAGAGCGCGCGCGACGAGATCCACCTGTCGCAGCGGATGATCGACGGTGCGCTGGCCGATGCCCATGAGTGGATCGGCGAGCTGCAGTTCGAGGCGAACGACATGGTGGCGGCACGCGCCCACCTGTTTGCCAGCATCCGCCACCGCTGGCTGCAGAAGCGCGCGTGGGAACTGTTCGTGAGCTGCTACCTGCCGGCCATGTTGCGGCATTGGCTGAGGGTCCACCGTCGGCACCTGCGCCAGCGCACGGTGGCTTCGCCATGACGGTGAGCCAGGCGTCGCCGGACATGGGGGCGCCCTCGCGGACAAACGGTTTGGCGGAGTCGGCACCGACCTTGCGCGTGATCGCGGACGTCGCTGCGTGGGATGCGATCCGGGCCGACTGGGAGGCGCTGTACCAGGCCAGCCCCACCGCGTCGACGCCGCTGGATTTCACCTGGCTGCGCCACTGGTGGGATGTCTACGGCCCGGTGTATGGCCGCGGCGGCCTGCGCATCATCACCTTGTGGCGCGGCGCGCGCCTGGTCGGCGTGCTGCCCTTGTATCTGGATGTCGGCCGCGGCGGCTGGCTCGGCGCGCGCTGCCTGCGCTTCCTCTCCACCGGCGAGGCGGAGTTCGAGGAGGTCTGCGCCGACTACCTGGACCTGCTGCACCTTCCCGACGAAGGGATGGTCTGTGCGCAGGCCGCGTGGCGGGCGATCGGCGCGATGGCGTGGGACACGCTGGAATTGCTCGACCTCTCCGAGCACTCGGCGCTGCTGCGCTGGCGCAGTGCCTTCCCGCGCCACACCCGCCTGCAACTGGTGTCGCGCGGCGCCTGTCCCATCGCCTTCATCGGGGACGGCTTCGAAGCGTATCTGGCGAGCCTGTCGTCCAAGAACCGCATGCGCGCCCGGCAGGAGATGCGCAAGGTCGAACGCTCCGGTGCGCTGTTCGAACTGGCTGACGCAGCCCAGGCCGAGCGCTACTTCGACGAGTTGATCCGCATTCATCAGGAGCGATGGGTGGCGGACGGGCAGCCAGGCTGTTTCGCCGCGCCACGATTCACCGAGTTTCATCGCCGCCTCGTGCGCGAATGGGTTGCCGGCGGCCGGGTCGTCCTGGCCCGCCTGTCGCACCAGGCCAACGCCTTTGTGGTGCTCTACGGTTTCGTGACGGGTCGGAAGTTCGATCTCTATCAGCTGGGGGTCATGCCCGACGAACGCGCGATCATCCACAGCCCCGGCATGGCGGCGAACCTTCTGTTGATGGCGCGGCTGGCCGAGCGGGAGGTGAGTCGATACGACTTTTTGCGCGGAACCAGCGCCTTCAAGAAATCGCTCACGACGGAGCAGCGCGAGCTGGCCTGCCTGGCATGCCGAAGGCCGACGATGCGCGCCGCGTTCGGTGAGGTTCGGCATCTGCTGCGGCGGGCGGGCAGGAAGTTTGTGCAGCTGGTTTCGCATGGTCGACTGCCATGATGTTCCCCATGAAAAAGGCTGTTGCGACGCGCCTGCTCTGCCGCAGCGGCCTGCGCCGGGTGCTGCACCGGACCATGCGCTGGTCGGGCGTGCTGGCACTCAACTACCACCGCATCGGCGATGCGCTGGGTACGCCGTTCGACCGCGGCCTGTGGAGCGCCAGCGCGGAGGCGTTTGCCGAACAGGTCCGCTTCTGCAAGGCGCAGCTGGAGATCATCGGCCCGGCCGACCTGCCGCGGGTGCTCGCCGCCGGTCGCGGCCGCTACGCGATGATCACCTTCGACGACGGCTACCGCGACAACTACGAGACGGCGCTGCCGATCCTGCGCGGCGAAGGCGTGAGCGCCACCTTTTTCGTCGCCACCGGTTTCATCGATGCGCCCAGCCTGCCTTGGTGGGACGAAATCGCCTGGATGGTGCGCACCAGCCGGCACGAGGCGCTGCAGCTGCCGGCGTGGTTCGATGCGCCCGTCCGCTTCGACGAGCCGGAGCGGGAGGCGGCGGTGCGCCGGCTGCTGCGCAAGTACAAGGAGATGCCGGCGCAGGCCACGGCCGCGTACCTCGATGCCGTGGCGGATGCCGCCGGTACCGGGCGCGCTGATCCGCATGCCGGCGAGGCGCTGTGGATGGACTGGGACATGCTGCGCGAGATGCAGGCGGCGGGCATGACCATCGGCGGGCATACGGTGCATCACCCGGTGTTGTCGCACATGTCGGCGCAGGGCCAGCGCGACGAAATCCAGGGCTGCGCGCGCCGGCTCGCCGAGGAGCTGGGTGCGCCGATGCGCTGCTTCAGCTATCCGGTCGGCAACCGCGGCGCGTTCGACCAGATCACTCGCGACTGCCTGCGCGAGGCGGGCGTGGAGCGTGCCTTCAGCTACTACGGCGGGCACGCCCGCTACGACCGCTGGGACGCCTACGACATTCCCCGCGTGGCGGTGGAGACGGAGCTGGATACCGACTGGTTCCGCTGCCTCGTGACCTTGCCGCAGTTGTTCGCGTGACCGGCGCGGCGACGACGACCACCGCTCCGGCGCCCGTGGTGGGTGGCGACCTGGTCAGCGTGGTGATGCCGGTATACAACGCCGCATCGTGGCTGCCGCGGGCGGTGGAGTCGGTGCTGGCGCAGAGCCACCGCAACCTGGAGCTGGTCGCGGTGGACGATGGTTCGCACGACGATTCGCTGGCGATCCTGCAGGCCTTTGCGCAGGCCGACGCGCGCGTGCGCGTGCAGCGCCAGCCGGTGAACGGCGGTGTGGCTGCCGCGCGCAATGCCGCATTGGCCGCCGCGCGCGGCGACTACATCGCCTTTCTCGACGCGGACGACTGGTGGCACCCGGCCAAGCTGGAACGGCAGCTGGCCAGCCTGCGCGCCAGCGGCGAGCGGATCAGCTACGCGGCCTACTGGCGGGTGGCGGAGGACGGCCGGGTGCTCAGCCGGGTCGACCCGCCCGCACGGCTGGGCCATCGCGACATGCTGGCCAGCAACTTCATCGGCAACCTCACCGGCCTGTACGACCGCGAGCTGGGCGACGTGCCGTTCCGCCGGATCGGCCACGAGGACTACGCGTTCTGGCTGGAGCAGGTTCGCCGCGCGGGTTCGGCGCTGCGGGCGGACAGCGACGAGCCGCTGGCCTGGTATCTGGTGCGCGAGTCGTCGCTGTCGGCCAACAAGCTGCGCGCGGCGCGCTGGCAATGGACGATCTATCGCCAGGTCGAGAATCTCGGCTTGATCCGCGCTTCGCTGTGCATGTTGCGCTACGTGCGGCACGCCTTCGCCAAGCGCCGGCGCCCGCGTCGGGCGCCCTGATCGATGCGCCTCAGGGCCGTGCCGGTGCGGCGCCGCTGCCCGCGCGCTGGCGCATCAGCCACTGCACCACGCCGGTGCCGCGGTTGTTCCAGTTGAAACGTCGCGCGGTGCTGGCGTTGCGGGCGCAGGCAAGGTTGTATGACGAGACCAGCGCCTGCATGCGCCGGTCCAGCGCCTGCTGCAGCTGCGGGTCGGTGCTGAAATAGCGGGCCGCGGCCACCGGCAAGGTGAGCTCCACGTTGTGCGAATCGCTGTACCAGCCGTCGGAGTTTTCGATGGCGACCAGCTTGGCCCGGTCGACGTGAGCCGATGACCAGTACCAGCTGATCTGGCCGCCCGGCCCGCTGCACGGGTCGCGCCAGTCCTTGCCGACCGTGGCCACGGTCTTGGCATCGATCCAGCCGTAGCGCTCGAGGTAGCGCCCGAACGCGGTGATCATCGGCGGGATGCGCGCATCGCCGGTGGCCAGCCATGCATGCCACAGGCCGTCGATGATGTTCTGCGTCATCCACGGCGAGCTGCCCGGCACGTCCGTGGCCACGTCGTACGGGTTGCCTTCGTGCATGTCCCAGCTGCTGCGCCAGGAGCCGTCGTTGCCCAGGCCATCGGGATTGTGCTGCTGGTGCTGGTACAGCCAGCCCACGCGGTCGCCGATGTCTTGCAGGTATTCGCGCTTGCCGGTGAGTTCCCACGCACTGACGATCTGCAGCAGGCCCAGACCGGCCTGCCGTTCGGTGAAGAACTTCTGGGTGAGTCCGGTGTAGGGACCGGCCGGAATGGTCCAGCCGCCGGTGTCCCACGCGCCCACCATGCGCTCGATCAGCGCCGCGTCGTCCTGGCTGTCGTCGCCGGTAAGGCCGAGCGCGAGCAGGGTGGGCTGGATGTAGACGTACTTCGGATCGCAGGGATTCACCTCGCCCAGCTTGAAACCGCCGCCGCACAGCGGCCAGCCCGGTGCGCCGAAGCGGCGGACGTGCGCCATGTAGAAGTGGTAGCTCTGGACTGCGGCGGCGAGGTAGTCGGCGCGGCCGGTGCGCACGTACTGCTGGAACAGCGTGGTGGGGCGATCGAACAGCCACGCCGAGCCGTCGCTGCGCGGCAGCTTGCGCGCCCACGCGAACTGGGTTTCGAAGTAGCGGTCGTAGGCACCGGGTGGCACCGCCGGCACCTGCGGGCCGGCGATCAGGGAGGCGGCCATCCATTGCGGGCTGAGCGCGGCCAGCACGCCCGGCACGCGCACGCCGTCGGGGCCGTCCACCAGGCCTTCGGCATAGGGCCAGCCTGGCGCGGTTGCGTCGGCGGCACCGGCGGGTGCGAGAACAAAATGCAGCTGCGCGCTGTCGCCGGCCAGCGTGGCGTGGAACTGCGCGCGCACGGCGCGGATGCCGCCGCCATCGAAATGCCAGCGCAAGGTGGCCTCGACATGCGCCGGCACGAGCTGGCCGCGCGCGTCCTCGATGTGTACCCGCCGCGCGTCGTGCAGCATGCCGGGCGGGAAGGGGATGCCGACGGTCACCATCACCCGGTCGCCGACGGCGCCGTGGCGGTGCAGGGTGATCGTCTGCCACTGCGCGTCGATGCCGGCGGGCGCCAGCCGGGCAATCGGCGGCGGCGCGGCGGGGCCCTGCGCGTGTGCGGTCGCGAGCAGCAGGCCGAGGCCGGCGAACAGGGCGCCTGGCCACCGGACGATGCCGCGCGCTGCGCGTGTCACCGGACCGCGTCCCGGGCCGCCAGCTGGCGCTCCCACGCCAGCGCGGTGCGCACGATGAACTCCAGGTCGTCGTGGCGTGGCGTCCAGTCCAGGCGCTGGCGCAAGCGGTCGGCGCGGGCGATCAGCATCGGCGGATCGCCCGCGCGGCGCGGCTGTTCGGTCACCTGCAGCGTCGCGCCGCTGACCCGGCGCACGGTCTCGATCACTTCGCGCACGCTGTAGCCGTGGCCGTAGCCGCAATTGAGCGTCAGCGATTCGCCATCGGTGTGCAGGTGGTCGAGCGCACGCAGGTGCGCCGCGGCCAGGTCTTCGACATGGATGTAGTCGCGGATGCCGGTGCCGTCGGGGGTGTCGTAGTCGGTGCCGAAGATGGCCAGGCCCGGGCGCTTGCCCACCGCATGTTCGCAGGCGACCTTGAGCAGCAGCGTGGCGTTGGGCGTGGATTGCCCGATGCGGCCGAGCGGATCGCAGCCGGCGACGTTGAAATAGCGCAGGATCACGTAGCGCATCGCGCCGGCGCTGCCGAGGTCGCGCAGCATCATCTCGGACATCAGCTTGGAGCTGCCGTACGGGTTGATCGGCTGCAGCGGCGTGTCCTCGTCGGCCACGCCGCTGGCCGGCATGCCGTACACCGCCGCGGTCGAGGAAAAGATGAAACGGTCCACGCCGGCCTCGACGCAGCAAGCGAGCAGGTTGCGCGTGTTGCAGGTGTTGTTGCCGTAGTACTTCAGCGGGTCGCGCACCGACTCGGGGACCACGGTGTGCGCGGCAAAGTGCATCACCGCATCCACCTTGTGTTCGGCCAGCACGCGCGCCACCAGCGGCTGGTCGCCGACGTTGCCCACCACCAGCTCGGCCCCGCGCACGGCGTCGGCGAAGCCGCTGACCAGGTTGTCCAGCACCACCACCCGCTCGCCGCGCTCGCTCAGTTGCTGCACCACGTGGCTGCCGATGTAGCCGGCGCCGCCGGTGACCAGGATGGTGCTCATGGGTTGCTCCCGCCGGAAATCGGAAAATTGTCCCGCAACCATGCCGCAATGTCGTCCAGCAGGCGCTGGCGATCCACCTTGAGGGCGTAGGTGTGGTCGCTGCCGGCGAACAGGCGCGCGCTGATCTGCGGGCGGTCGGCCAGTCGCCCGAAGCATTCGCGGAACTGGCGCGGATGGTTGAAGTAGCGGGTCACCCCGCCGCTGTAGATGAAATGCAGCTTGAGGCCGCGGTCGAGCATGGCGGTCAGTTCGCGCTGCACCTGTTCGCGCGGCGGAAAGCGCACCGCGAACACGTCATCACCCTGGTTGGCGCGCGCCTGCAGGCGGCGGCTGATGAAGCGTTGCCAGCGCGAGCCGCTCCACAATCGCGGCAGGTAGTGGCGCAGGCGGAAACCCAGCGTGCGGTAGGCGTAGCCGTCGAGAAAGATGGCGCCGGCCACGCGCGGCTCGTCGAGCGCCACGCCGTGCGCGTTCTGCGCGCCGGAACACAGGCCGAGCAGCACGAAGCGGCTGCAGCCGGCGTGACTGGCGAGCAGGCTCATCGCGTCGGCGAC
>Ga0209922_103718_pt1 | contig 11822 bp, 10 predicted proteins | sample ThiBiot_500_biof_FD_183946 | JGI IMG/M metagenome (GOLD analysis project Ga0209922, IMG submission 183946) | Wastewater bioreactor microbial communities from Cape Town, South Africa - Thiocy_expt_500_biof (SPAdes) | ecosystem: Engineered > Bioreactor > Thiocyanate-remediating > Anaerobic-Aerobic ...
CATGGCATTGACAACACAAGGGACTAGGAGGTTTCAAATAGAACAAGAAGAAGGAGGAGGAGGAGAAGGAGAGGGAGGAGAAAAAAAAGAGGAGGTGTTGTTTTCCTTGTCGTCGTCATCGTCTTCGTCCTCCTTCTCCTCTTCTTTCACATTAGATACAACTGTACAATACACTTGTCACACTGTTTAATCAATTCTTCTTCTGTGCTCACTCCTATTTCGAATCGTAGATCGTTCTCGAGGCTAACAAACGGACATATACTAATTGCATTCGACGATCAAGACATATACACATTTGCCTTGAGAACTTGTCTACTTGTACTTGTTAATTAATCGAATTAGTTCGAAAACAATATGATCAATTTTTATCGGAAAAACTATACTAATCGAGCGTAAAGAATTGATGTTCGAGTGTTGACAAGAAATAAGAATCGTTTTCTATTTTTTGCTTTTGCCAATAAAAATAATTACAATCAAACAAATCAAACAAATAAATATTATTTGACATAAACATTTCAATCGTTCGGATTTCATTAGATTTCGATAGAATTTTATTACATTCATTCGTATATCTTGTGCATGAGATTTCACCAAATGACTATCGTAAATAATTTCGTCGATTTTCTCATCAGTTTCTTTCAATATTAACCCAGCTTGAATCGCTTCCGATCGAATATTTTCATATTTAGTATCTAACGGTACGGTCGATAATTTCTTGTCCACAGTTTTCTTTTGAATAAAAAATGATGAAGAAAAGAGGAGAAAAAAATAACAACAAGAAAATCGAATAACCTTGACAACCTATTGATTAAATAAATCTGTTTTGATCGTATACTGGTCTAATCTCGAGATATATTCAAATGTAAATGAGATTATTTTATTTTCATCGATCCTTGAATCTCTGCAACAAAGAAAAAATAAACCTATATATGCAAAAATCAAACTAATTTGCATAAGATTATTTTTATTTATTAGTAAGACGAAAAAAAAAATTGTTGTGATTTGGATCGATTACAGGCATATCAATAATATGATTTTTTTTCTTTTCAACTTACTCTTACAATCAAATGAGAAATTCGAGATATTTCTCGAGAATGAAATAGATTTTTATTATATGATTAATCATAAGTTTTCAACGGTACTTTCGTGTAGTATTTTTTTATGACATCAACATTTTTATATTTAGCTGAAATTATCAAATAGGAAAGAAAATTTATTTTCATTATACTGAAAAGATACTGTTATTGCTCTTTTCATAGAAAGAAAAAGCAACTACATACATAGCACACGTACAGAAGAAGAAAATAGCGAAGTCACAAGAGGCACTTGATATAAACTAATTTTATGATTGAGAAAAAAAGAAGAAAAAAAAATTTAAGTTCAATAATGATTTATTGCGTGAAAGAGGTTGAGTCCTTTTTCATTTATTTTCTAAGATCGACCGAATTTAAAAACGAAAGCATTGTAAAGAACTAACGAGAGAAATGCAAAGAATAACGCAATGATTTCCAAGCCAGTTGACCAATCGACACGTACTTTATATAAGTCACGAGTCATTTGTCGCATTTTTCCTAGATCACCGTTTACTGAAAAACAAATATCTTAACTTTCGCAATTTTTTTTTAAAATTTAACTTACACTGATATAGTTCATTAACCATTTCCATAATATCTCGTGATAAATAACTTCCAATAAGAATCAATGCAATAAGAATAAAAATGCATGTTAATAAAAGTAAAATCAATGGAAGTAAGCCGAGACATAAGCCAACTGTACGAGTTTCGGATGTATTTATCGAATGAATAAAGAGAATAATGATTGCCAAACCAAGAAAAATCGATGCGATTATAGTGCATGCTGCTATACCTTTTGTTGATGGAAGATAATCACATGAGCAATTACGATTTTGTCTACATTGATTGATATTGCAGTCTGAATCTCTCGGAAACAGGTTAGGATAGCAAGTTTCTCCCCTCGTGTCAGAGTTAGTTGTACAATTAGTAAATAAGCCAATAGTGATATGAATTTTACTCTGTGCTACTGCTTCATTTCTGTAATCAGCCTTTTTCCAATGATGATGTCCCATAGCTGTAATATGAAAAACGAATGCAAAAACCGCGAGAATAAAGACGCTAAAATAGAATATCTTCGCTTTTTCCGCCATAGTTCACGTTCGAATAATAAAAAGAAAGATCGATGAATTGATCTAGAAGCAAAAACGAAAAAAGAGAAAAGAGAGAGATTCGATGGCAATTACTAGCTCTTTTATCGAATATTTATAAAAAAAAGAAGAGGAAAAAGACGAAAACGAAGAAGAGAAAAAACGAGAAAGAGAGAGAGAGAGAAAGAACTTGACTTTGCTTACAACTCGATCTGTTTGACACCTATGTCAATGAGAAAAAAATTCGAGTTCAGCTATTACACAGAAGTTGTATATTTGATTTCAACCGTTTTTTTCTCTCTCTCTCTCATTCTCTTCCTTGTTCGAAGCGAAAAGAAAAAAAAAGCAAAGCAAAAATTTCATTGTAAAACAAGGACAAGTCATATTCGTCTAGGCAGCAGATTATAAAACAAAATTCAATTTACAAGTTATGTAGGAACAATTTAGCACAGTGTATCAAATGTGAGGGCTTTTTTCGTTCTCTTCTCGGCCTATGCACGTTCTTTTTTTCTACCTGTATGATAATCTCATAGCAATAGGAGTCTTATTCAATTGAAAGAATACTGAAGGGCTATATAGTTATGCACGTTCGAAGTATGCGAATCAAGAGCTCGATTAATGCTTTAATTATATTTTATATTATATAGATTTCAATGATGAAAATATATGTTTTGTTCGTTGTGCTTAATTTCTTTGGACAATTATCTCGTTCTGGCATACATGAATCGATTGGTACGAATACATAGACATATATGCACCCCTTTTTTTGTGCTCTCTTTCCATCGTATTCAATAATATTATAAATTGATCCCAAACATTTTTTTTTGCTTTATCTTTCTATTTGATCATTGTGTTAAATTTGAAACTCGATACGATTTAGTTCGAACAAGATTTCATAACATCTCGAGATGTGGATTTTTTTTGTATTTCTTTCAACTGGATTTGCAAACATCGAATTGCGTGATGAAATAATAAAGAATATTTACGTATATATTTCTTTCATGTTGTTTATAAGAACACAAAAAAAGCGAACAAATAATCGTCGAACAATGCTCATCAAATATCCGTTTGTTGATTATTAATTAATCTCGCTTAGTTTTATTAAAATAACTATCAAAGAAAAAAAAATTTATTTAAAAAAAAAGCATTAAATAAAATTCAGTCTTGCATAAGTAAATCCTTCTCTCATTCATTTGATATTTCCTGTTTCTCGATAATTATAGTCTTTTTTCTCCTTTCGAAGATATTTAATATGACACGCGTGTTAAGATGCATGATCCATTTGAAATCCAATGTGATACAGAAACTTGAACAAGAAAGTTTTGTTTTGTTCAACATGCGATTACTAAGGGTAAAAAAAGAAGATTTCAGACTGCTGCTGCTTCTTTCTTTATCTTTCATTATCTCAAGAAAAACGTTGAGTTTCATTTAATAGTTTTGCTTCGAGCTTTCTTTTTCTCTTTTGAAAGTTGTTAGCCTAATGAAGCATTTTGTTTATTAAAGATTGGCATGGAGATATTCAGCTAGGATATTCATTTCTATTTCTAGTTTAATGAAAAATAGATCTTGAAACGGAGCAAACGAATAGAGATTATATTCTAGACATGTTTGTAAGTAAATGAAAGGATCCATTGAGAAATATTTATTTTTGTTTATTCAAGTTTGATACGATGGTCTTATGAAGAAGATCTTAATGGAATTTGAAGAGAACAACGAGAGATTCTTTTATTTGGACTTTAATATAATTTTGAAAAAAATAGTAAGATTAGCCTATAACATGTCATATGATTAATTTTCTAACAAACTTTGTTTTGTATGCGAAAAAGAAATAAAGAAAATGATTTTTACAACTTTCCGTCACATTCATTTTCTTTAGGTACTCACGATCATATTCAACTAGTATAAAAACAAGAAGATATATATCTTATTCAATGACATCTAACTAACTATTATCATAAAGAAAAAAAATTATGTTGTTCATTTTTTCTTTCTGTAAGTTAAAACAAAAATAGCACGATGATATAAAAAAAAAAGAAAAGAAAATCTTTGCTATTTTCTAGATGAATAGAAAAATTTATCTATTGATACAATCAACAATTGATTATTATTTCGATCGCTATTGTCTATCGAAGTGAACAAGACATTTCTTTGTTGTCGACGTTTCTTTCTCTTATATTTTGTTTTTTCTCTCTCTCTCTCTCTCTCTCTCTTCCTTCTGTGTTTCCGTTTGTATCTAATGGATTTTCATCATCATCATCGTCAACGACAGTTACAAAACGATAGATCAGAATCTTTAAAACAAGATCGAGATGTTGGATTGTCATTTTTATATCATTCGAAACAAACAAGTACACGTATAAGTGAAGTGACATTTCCCGCCTATTATTCATTATCATATCTCCCAATGGCATATCTTCCGAAAAATAACACACGTTCATTCCATTCGAATTTTCAAATTTTATTATATAATTTTCTCGAACGACCAACGGGACTGAAATGTTTTTTATATCATTTTTTCGTGTAAATCATTCGTTCGAATTCGTGTATTCTCAAAACATTGAATCTATCGATCGATTTTAGGTTCTTGGTTGTACTTGTCTGTCTTGTTCTTTCGGTTTTATCAACCATAGAAAAATTTACTGCACGTCTATCGATTCATGTTTATTGGCTTGAAATTTTTCTTGTGACCTTTTTCGGCATTGAATATGTTCTTCGACTTTGGTCAGCTGGTTGTCGAAGTAAATACATGGGCATCATGGGTCGTTTCCGTTTTGCACGAAAACCAATTGCTGTTGTTGGTAGGAAATGTTCTAGACAAAACAAAAAAAAAAAAAACTAAATTCGTATTTTTTTTATAATCGAAGATTTATTGGTGATCGTGGCATCGACATTAATGATTCTGTTTGCTACTGATCGACAAGCATTCGCCGCATCAGCAATACGTGGCGTTCGATTTTTGCAGATTTTACGTGTTTTACATGTTGATCGACATGGCGGAACATGGCGATTATTAGGAAGCGTCGTTTATATTCATCGACAAGTGAGATAAATGATAAAATGAGAGTCATTTTTTTCTTCTAATCTGATCTTGTTTTTCTACTAGGAATTAATCACGACATTATATATAGGTTTTCTTGCATTGATATCATGTAGTTATTTAGTTTACATAGCAGAAAAAGATGAAAAAGGTTCACGAGCTGCAAAAGGAAATGATAGCCATTTTGAATCCTACGCGGATGCATTATGGTAATTAACTAGCTAACGTTGTGTTTTTCTTTTTTTTTGTTAACGAAATATATTTACATGATTCTAGGTGGGGTGTAATCACAATAACAACGATAGGGTTTGCATTTTAATTTCAAATCTATTGATTGAATTCTTTATTCTTCTTTAGATACGGTGATGTTTATCCAATTACATGGTAAATGAAATAATTGCAAGTTCAATATTCAAAGATTTTGCTTTTATTTGTTATCTTGAGGGTTGGAAAAACGATTGCTGCTTGTTTTGCAATATTTGCCATTTCATTTTTTGCACTTCCAGCTGTAGATATTCGAAATTTTGATAGAAATCGTACGATTGTGTTGTTCTAGGGAATTTTGGGCTCAGGCTTTGCGCTCAAAGTTCAACAAAAACAACGTCAAAAACATTTTTCTCGACAAATTCCAGCCGCTGCGACACTCATTCAAGCTGCATGGCGTGTCTATGCAAGTTTACCGGGCTCATCATGCACGGCAACATGGAATATTTATTTACACTTGACTGATCAAAATGCTACATCATCAACAACGAAAGCCTATCCAACAACACCAAAATTTAGTGGTTAGAAAACGACGTTAACAAGAATCTGATTTCGACAGATTTCAATTTAGAACGAACAGCTGAAAAACTTCGATATTTACGTTTATCAGGTTCGACGAAAAAACTTCGATTGAAACGAGCTAGTCAATCACCTTCGAGTAGTCATTTGCAATCGCCTGCAACAACTGAAAGTCGAGCTTCGAATTCTTCAACCGGAGGAAATACAACAGGTAAATTGGCAACAAAACAAAGTTCATTTTAATCAAGAACGAAGAAAAAAAAACAGATTGTTTCTCTCGAGCAGGTTGTTATTTAACAGTCAATACTGATCATGATGATGAAGATTTCGAAGAAGAACCAATTAAACTATCAACGTAAATATCGAAATTACGAATAAAATCTCGAGCAAGAGAATATTCGGTGTAATTTAGTTTGACTGAAGATCATCGACAAATGATTCGTTGCATACGAAAAATGCAATTAATCGTTGCACGACGACGTTTTCAAGTAACAGAAAAAAGCAACAAATTCGAACTCGATTTATTTATTTCTTTTTCTCGGTTGTTAGCAAGCCCGAAAACCTTACGATGTACGAGATGTAATTGAACAATATTCACACGGACATATCAATATGATGATGAGAATTAAAGATTTACAACGAAAGTACTTTTAAAAAGATAAATTTTGAAATGAACGAACGAACGAATGAATGATTTATTTATTTTTTGTCATAGACTTGAGCATACGATTGGTAAACAACCACCATTAAACAGTGACGATCGATCGAAATTAACTGTTCTTGCTCGAATGCAACGTGTCGAAAATGCTATTAATGACATGGGACAAACAGTAGAAAATATCTATCAATTATTAAAAACTATTGATGAAAGATTCGATCAATTGACAGTTAACAATAATAATAATAATAATAATAATAATATCCAGCAGCGATCGTCAAGATCAAATATGACTAATATCGCGGTTAAATTTTCTTCAGTTCACGAAGAAATCCCATGAGTGTGTATTTTTGGTTTTCTATTATACAATAAAAATATTACAGAAAAAAAAGGACCAAGTTGATATTCGTTGTCAAATACAAATTGAATGATAGATAAATAAGTTCTTAGTCTTGAACTAGGAGCTTATTCGTTTGATTGAATCTCGTAATAGATACATAAATACGATACTTGTTCTGTAGATTTCGAAATGTCTAGGGATCGGAAACAAGTAAATTAGCAATTCTCATTCGGTCGGATTTATAGAGTTCATAGATAGTTGTAGGCTTTCGTCGGAATGATATTTGTGATGTTCGTTGTCGATAAGTTCGATTGGGAAGTTTTAAACTATGTCGCATAGGTAACGAAGCTGTCACTTGTAATGAACGTTTTGTTGTGCCATCGTTTTGCATCGTTAGATCTTCACATGAATGTGTACGACGTTTTAGTTTTGGTTTTCGTTTACGTTCGTAATATTTCGATATTGATCGAGATAATGCATTGGCTAATTGTACGTCATTCGGTTCGACAATAATTGTTGTTGAATTATTTTCATCGGCATTCGTACCCATCTGAGAAGATAAACGTGGTGTAAGTAAATAGTTTGATGCTTGAGAACATAATTTATATGAACTACTTCGTTTTGCGTGCGTAGGAAAATGTGAATGAATGGATGATGATCGTAACGATGTGCCACAATCCGAAAATGAACTAGTACGACCAACGATAATTTCACCGTTATTATTTATTAAATCTTCACTATCATCGAATATAATTTTATTGTTAAGATTTGTTTCAAGTAGATTATTGTCTAATGATGTTGGTTGTGATGAAAAACGTTTAAATGTAAAGAAACTGTAGAATAAATATGAAATAAGAATAAAAAGTAAAGATAATAGAAAAAGAGCAATGAATAGACCAGTACGATCCGATGACGATGTAATTGTTGTGTTTAAAATATTTTCTGTTTTATTAACCAATGTTAAATTTGAGTCCATTAGGATAAAAACAAAACACTTTTTTTTGTTTCGTTTTGCTGAATAAATCTATTAATGAATAGAAACATATACCCACTATTTATTTATTTCCTTCCGGCAAATGTCGTCTATTGACTTCTAATTTTCTATTCTTTTTGTTTTTGAAAATGTGTAATAACAATATTCTCTTTTGCTAATATATCGAGGGAAGAAAAAAAAAGAGGAGGAAAGCTTTGTTTCTTTTTTATTCAAAACAAAAACGTCGATCTATTAAATGCCAGTTTTCCTATTTTTGTGCGTAATTTACTCATTTTCAAAACTATTTCTTCGATATTCTTTTCCTTCCATCTGTCATACGTCCGTCCGTCAACAAGTTTAATGAAATATTAGATTAGAAAAATCTCTTATATAAACAAATGCATTCGAGATTAATGATTTACTTACGAAAGGAAGAGATTCGTTGAATTAACCGAGATATACTCGTGGGTTAGGAAACAAGGATTTATGCACTAATAGATCGATATTGTTGCCTTGAAAACATTGAATATTATTTTGATACTCGTCTAACTTTCTTTTGCCATCGAATAATGACAAGCAAAACAAACTCTTCAGTTCTCTTCTCGTCGGTCTCTTTTCTTTATCTAGATTCATTGCCAACGGCTGTTCGTGCTCCCTCTTCTTTTTTTCTTTCCGCTCGGCCCATTTCATCACATCTCTTCCCTTCTTCTCCTCTCTCGTCATCATTCGCCACACCACAGTGTGCGATTCGTCATGAGCAAAGCTTCTTCACAGTAGTTTCTCGTCTTTCTTTCATATACTAAATAAATGTATTTGATTATTCCACGTTCAGCATACACGCATACACTGTGTTTGAAAGAGAAAAAAGACCAATGTTTGCAGTTGATAATAAAGAGAGACATAATCTTAACAATTCAGATGAAGATTTATAGCCGAGAGGAAAAAAAGAAAGACAAGGACGAGAAAAAAATAACAACAACAAAAATAGCCAAGCTGAGAAAATTAATTACATATAAATTACTGAATCATCAAATATATATGTAGTATATATAGATGTCTGTGTGCGTGTGTGTGTGTTTGTATTTCCTTATAGATTTGAATGATTGATATAGTGGACAATTGATTGTCATTAAAATAGACAAAGTAAAAGAAATCATATTCATTTGCGATGTCGAACAAAACTAATCTTGGCCAGAAAATATAGAAACCTAGATTATATGTATATTTACATTTGTTAACAAGCAAAAATCCAGGAAATAAAATTACCATTTTTATTTACTCGATTTAAATTATCCGAACAAGTAAATGTCGATGTTTGTTTGTTCGAGAACTCAATAACATAGAGTACTGTTCGTTGTAATTATTGAATACCACGATCAACAACAATAAATTGCACTCTTTATGTCAAACTTCAACTTCGTTCTCAAGAAAAAAAAGAAGAAACAAGTATAATTAAGTTCTCTCTTAATAATCTCTCGACCTTGAATATGTGGAGTTTGTATGTGCGTGCGTATCTATTTCTGTCTCTCTTGAAAAACCATATGCCTTTGCGGATGTTCTAATTAGTTATTGCTCGAAAATATTTCATGAGTATTTAACCTGCGAGTTTCTCGTTCATTTAAATAAATAAGATATTAAAATATCCTACGAATAATGTTATCTTCATTATTTATTCTCATTTTACGTTGTTCTGGTTTAAGAAACTCGTGCTCAAAAGGTTCTAGCGTTCTTATGTTTTTAAGGACATGATTATAAGTTTGAAGAAAGAGAAAAATCTCGAACACATACTTTCTAATTGATCCCTCGATTTTTCATGAAAAGTATATGACGTCAACATGATTACCTCTATTATGGAAGAATTAGTTCGGATGCGGAAGCATTTGTTGTGTCTCGGTTGAAATAATAGATAGGCGCTTACTTATTTGCTACTTACATATATTGATAGAAAGACAAACAGATAGATAAAAAGAGTAGGATAAATATAGAATAGTTTGTGTGTGTGTGCATTTTTTTAGAACAAAACTAATTATCCTAAGAGAAAGAGTAGTTTTGACAGTTGTGTTTTTTTCTGTTTTTCTCCATAAAATCGCTAATAACTAATTATGTTCAATAATTAATGAAAAAACAATTCGTATGCGTATTCAAACTGTCAATTAGAATTTATTACAGAATTGATTAGAGAATAAAAAGATGAAACTCGAGTATAAAGTGTATTGTTACCACATTTCGGCGATGCACTAACGATTCCAGCACATGTCCAAGAATTATTATAGCTAACCATGAGTGGACTACCACTATCACCAAAACAAGCATTTGTACTGTCATAACCAGCACAAAATCGACTATTAGTAGTGCCTGCACCTGGACATGATGAAAGTGCTTGAATCTGAATCGTAGCCTGCTGTAAATTATTCGATAAACTACTGGAATCTTTTGTTTCTCCCCAACCAATAATAACACCAGTTTCGCCAACACTCGGTATTGATGTACTCGATTGTATACAACATAAACCGACTGTACTTACTTGATTGAATTCACTTGCAAGTGTTAGTATGGCGAAATCATTTAAAACCGATGAGCTATCATAACCATCGGCAATCGTGATATTCGTAACAGCACGAGATTGTCCACTAGTTAACAAAGATAATTGTTGTATACCAGCATAGGCAATGATTGTACTCGTTGTGACAAGATATACACAATGTGCAGCCGTAATAACATGACGATATGTAACTAGAAAGCCGCCACAGAAAGATTGTCGATTATTGATAGAAATTGCTATCATCCATGGCCAAGAATTCGATACTGTTGTATAACCTTGATAGATTCGTGGTGATGCAAATGTCGGTTTAGTTGCAGAACAACCACATGTCAAGGAACCACCATATGTACAATCAACGTTTGGTGCTGCTAAAATTGAATATGTATCTGAGTTACTACTGCCTGATGAATCATCATTGTTTTTATTTCTAGTTAAACCAACGCCAAGACCAACACCTAATCCAACACCGATGCCAATCAAAATGATGACAAGAACAATAATTATACAAATGACTAATCCGATTATCTTGCCAATGGATTTAGCTGGTTGAGCTGCGGACACAGCATAGTTTGGCGTAGAATAATTCATTTTTATTATTCAAATACTTTGATTGAGTTATTTTATATACGAAACAAACCTTTCATGCATCATAGCACATAATCCATTATATACGTATGTACAATTACATTGAAAAAATGCACTTTTTTCGGCTCATGATATTTCTACTGACGTATTAATCTATATTAAAATTAGTGAATCACATAAGTGACTCATTTATTTATTATTATCGAAATCGATATTTCCAAAAAAAACTCATAGATGTGCATGACACCATGCTCGAAGTGCTTTTGTACATAACCAAGCTGAATATGTTGATAATTGTGGTTTATGCATAAGCCAATGAACGAAACCGTGTTCGTTTTTAATTAATAAATAAAAACCAAGTAAACGTCGGACAGTTAGAAAGCCACAATCAGCTAATTGTTGAGCATATTTTATTCCAATACCAGGTAGAACATTCGTACTTTTACTTCCAATAGGCTCATTAAGAAATATTTGATGTTTAACAGTAATATTTCCACATTCTGTCAATAGTTGCTGTTCATTATTATTTTCAATAGAATCTGAAATTGTATTCAATAATGAATGAATCGGAGTCATTGATTGATTATTATTTGTGTCTAATATGGGTGTTGTGGTGATTTCTTCAGGAAGAGTTTCATTGATAAAAGCTTGAAATTTATCATTTGCCTACAGTGTCGAATGATTAAAAAATAGTTTATTTTACCAAAAAAAAACTAACCTCGTTTTGTTCGCGAAGAACTTGT
>Ga0209922_103719_pt1 | contig 11820 bp, 8 predicted proteins | sample ThiBiot_500_biof_FD_183946 | JGI IMG/M metagenome (GOLD analysis project Ga0209922, IMG submission 183946) | Wastewater bioreactor microbial communities from Cape Town, South Africa - Thiocy_expt_500_biof (SPAdes) | ecosystem: Engineered > Bioreactor > Thiocyanate-remediating > Anaerobic-Aerobic ...
CTATATATTGGATGTACACCTTTGAATTCATTACTCAAATCAAATCTACAATGTTTTTATGATTCTCAATGTTTAACCTATTTATTTAATCGAACCGATATTGAACCGTTAAATAATCAAATAGAGTTAAGTAATTATTCTCTTAATACACCTATTGAAACATTGGTCGAACAATTATTTATTGAAAATATGAAAATAAATTATTATTTTAATGAATTATATGATGAATGTAAACCAATTCTATGTAGCTATTCTTATAATTCAAAAGGAACAATAACATTTATTTTTCTAACTGTTCTTTCGTTGATTGGTGGTCTTTCGGTTGTATTAAAAGTTCTTTCAACTTATCTTGTTAAACTTATTGAAATTATAAAAAGAAAATTTCTAAAACAAACAAATACAATCAATCAAAGTAATTAAACAAAAAATAAAACTATGTAATAAATCTTGTATTTCTATTTCAATTTGAGATTCTTCATTTTTCTTTCGAAAATTGTTCGATGATACTCATCAAACTATACGTGAATTAAATTTATTTGAAAATCCATCTAGGGATGAAAGTCAATATCGTAATGAAATTCTTTCGACACGTATTTATCTATTATTAATGTTCGCGTCATTTATTATTATTAGTTTTTATGCTTCGATTATTGAACATACTCTTACTTATCAGGTCTCATTTTGTTTTCATTTTTATATTTCAATTTAATAAATTTCATTTATCTAGGTTCCAACTCCATCAATCGATCAATATTCGAAATTATATTCGAAATATCCGGATTTAATTTGCGAATGCACAAAAATAACTGTATCCTATGTTGAATTTGTTACATTTCAACCTGAATATCATCCAATTTGTTATGGAGTTTATACTTCCGAATTGTTTCGGCCAAGTTACGCTCGAGATTTAAATATAATTAATTTAAGTGAATTTAGTTTTACCGTAGCGGCATCTGTAATTCCATTAGCAGCAGACATGGGCAAGTCTTCAATTTTTTCAAGTCAAGTCAAGTCAAGTCATTTATTGAAAAGATAAGTCAAGTCGAGTCAAGTCATCAGTAAAAACTGATGCTTTCAAGTCAAGTCAAGTCAAATATTTAATTTTCCAAGTCAAGTCAAGTCAAGTCATAATCAATATTTTTTGTTGAAATAACTGAAATCGGGGGCGCAAATATCTGCAAGCGAGATAAGCGGCCAATGTCAAATGCTCTATTATTGATATGGAGATCAAATCAAAGTACTAAATCTTTCATTTTATGAACAAAAAATGAGCAACTAACAATATTGCACCATAATAACAAAAAATCAGAAAAACAAAAAGTTTCACAAACACAAATATATCACCAAAGTCCGTGACAAAAAGAATACCAAGTCAAGAATATTCTATACAATCTTATTATTGCATTTAAGCAACGTAAGTTGTTCGAGAGTTTGTCGCGACATACGACTACGATGAGGACGAATTAAATATCCACTATTGGAAAAAGTTCTTTCAACTTCAGCAGATGTTGCTGGTATACATAAATATTTGAGAGCTAATTTTGCTAAAATTTTATATTGGCCAGATGTTTTCGAATTTAAGAGCAGCATACATTCGTTGCTTTCATCATCGATATATCTTGAAATCTCCTCTTTAATATGATTAATGATTGGTTTTGTTCTTTTGATGTTTTTTGAGTCCATTTCAATATTACTAAAAAGAAATTTTCGTTTGGGTGTCGTGGAACTTGATGATTCCGATGGTGTTGATTCAGTAGATGTTTCTGTTAAATTTGTATCGACTGAAGAGAAAGATTCACTGTGTTCAAAAAGAAGACAATGATCAAATATTAACTGTTTGACCTTTTCACATAATCGGTCTTTTGTTGAATCCTGAAGAGAAGACTCTGTAATCCAACGAACTTTAAACATACCATCGAGAAAAGGACAAAAAAGAAAAATTGGATCTTTATAAAGATCGTAAAACTTCTTGTTTTTTTGATAACTAATATTGGATTCAATAATATCAATCTCCATTTGCTCAAGTAAGCCTCCAAATCTCGAAAATAATGCCGATAATAAAGCATCGCATAATGAACTTGCATGTTGTAATTTTTTTTTTCATTTAATAGATCAAAATAAATTTCTAAAATACTCGGTGCGATAAATGAAATTGATGGCGATTTTTGTTGTTGTGTAACGGTTGTTGCTTGAGCAAATAATGATAACAATGCTACAAACTCTTGTAAAATAATCAAGTCTCGTTTATTCAAACACCACTGTTTATATTTCAATTCACTTAATATTTCATTTAGAGAAAATGATGGTATACTAAGAATACGCTCAACAACTAAAAATTGAGAATTCCATCGTGTAATAACTGCACGAGGAATTGAAACCTTCATGGACTCGATTTCTTCAGCAAATTTCGAATTTGTATGTGCAAGTTTAGCAATTGCGGATACTTTTTCAAGAGTAGATTTAATTGATTTAGCTTCTTTGAGTCCATCATTCACTACCAGCTGTAAAGTATGTGCAAAACATGGAATACGAAAGCCATCATTCTGTTCCGATAATCTATTCAATGATTCTTGAATATGTTCTTCGAACGTAAAATCAATTGTTGAAGGATTTGCTGTTGATCGATCTTCTAACGGATATTCATATTCATCACTTAATGCATCGTCACTATTATCAGTATCGCTGCCATTGCTAGGTCCAAGATCTTCATTTTCATCATTAATAAAATATTCTTCGAAACCTGGAATAACCAGGTTTTTAAAAGCACTAATGTTGTTTGCAGCACTATCAGTAACTAAACGAACAACTTTATTTTCTATGCCAAATTTAGCTACTATTTCTTCATATTTTTCAAGTAATAATGAGCCAGAATGGCTATCCCAGAGGGAAGAAAAACATAAAACATATGCTTTAAAATCACCATCGATGATTGAATGTACTGAAGATTTAAAAAATATATAATAGTGTTATTTTCATTCAAAAAATAAATCAAACCTGTGATCGCAAAGAAAGATCTTTTCCTACGGTCACTCCAAATGTCCAATGCTAACGATAGAAAAACCGATTTTGAGCAAAACAATTTTAACTGGTCGATCATTTTATCATATAAATCAGGAATTGTCTTTCGACTTAATGTTCGTCGACTTGTAATAGAAAATTTTGGGTCCATTTTTCGCATGAAATCAACAAATGCTGGTCTTTCGACAATCGATATAGGTAATCCTAAATTGATTATTAGATTATCAACAATAGCCGAAGATAATTCAATTTGCCGAGGATGATTTTCACCGTATAATTGACCGGCAGACGGAGCACTTTTTCGTTGAAAACTATTAGTGATCCTATTTTTTTGTGTAGATAACTTGTTTTGTTTATATTCGTTCGTCTTTGCCCATTCTTCATAATCTTTTTTATGATATTGTTTGACATGTCGAGTAAAATTTGAAGTTACTCCTAACTTGTCGACTACTCGTTTCGTTCCTTCACAAAGCTTACATTTAGCAGACCATCTATCTTTATCTTTTTCATGCTGAAGATCCTTGAAGAACTGATCACGAGCAGTTTTGTATACAATTGAATTTGGCAATAAATTTTGAGTTTTAGAACTATCTGTTGTGCTGCTGGCTGATTGAATTTCGTCAACATCATTATCATTTGGTAAAGAAGAAATTTTAGTTGTTGTAGATTGTTCATTCATCGTAAAATTTTACAATATTTTCCGAGGAAAACTTACTATCCGACTCGGTATAATATAAATCAACAAAGGCTCTTTCAAAAACAAAGATCATTGGGAAACGAGATGACCAATACAATTTTAAAGAATTAATTTATTTTTTAGAAAATGTTAGAGTTTTTATTCATTTTAAATTTACTTCGTTTCATTTTTCTTACGTTTTGTTCTTTACTTTATATATCAAATGTGCGAAAAACTATAGTGTATGGCAATCTTCTATGTATATATTTTTAATTTGCCTCGAATTCAATTTTTAATAGAGTGTATTTTCAAGTCAAGTCAAGTCAAGTCAAGTCGTCCGCCGGTTTCGAGTCAAGTCAAGTCATAATATATGTAAAATAAGCTAAGTCAAGTCAAGTCAAGTCTGACTTGACTTGACTTGGTTTAAGTCAAAAAATGACTTGACTTGCCCATGTCTGAGTCCAATGTATCGAAAAAATTTGAAAAATTCAATTCCAATTGAAAGATCACAAAAACGATCGAGACAAGAATATTTTCAAGCAAGTCGATTGAAAAGAACCAAAGATCTCAAAAAACAAACTCGAAGATTCAAAAACAAAAACAATTCGTCGATGGATTCTTCTAAACAAATCATCAAATAGATATTCAACATCTGGTCAACATATTTGTCGACAATCGAAATTAACTTTCGATTCTTTTCGTGTAAACAATCGGTCGACTTCAACGAAATTCAAAGGTTATCAGTTTTCAATGAGTCTATTCGAAAAAATTGAACCATTCGATACCAAAAAATATTTAGTGAAAACTATTTCGACTTTTGATTAGAAAAAAAACAGTTTTTTATGTAGAGTAAAAATAAATATTGATCAAAGAGAGAAAAAAAGCGTTTTCGTTCGATTCTCTTCCGCTGTATTTGCGTCAAATATAAATCCAAATGTACTTTTCTTGTTCCTCTGTTGATCAAGGACATTCGTAAAAAAAATATGTTTAAATTAAAGAAAAAAAGCAACCGATCAAATCTCGATGAAAATCAATTACAACTTCTTGTAAAATGGTTAGATGAATTAAATCATAATGATTTAATTCGTTTAACCGATGACAATGATTTAGTTGTTATGGTCGGAGGAAAAAACGATTTAAATCAACAAATTTTCATTTATTCGAAACATATCGATTTTTATATGAGAAATGAAATGAACGATGAATATCCAATTGTTATTCAAATGTCAGATATTGCCAAGATTCTCATCGAATTTAATTATATTAAACAAATATCAGGTCAATGGGTATTTCCTTGACATTCAATTTCTTTGGGTTACAAAGCGAATATTTGGTTAAAATCAATTATTAAAAATGTTCAATTCAACGATTATTATGCACAAATTGATGTTGAAATATTCAACGGAAAATACAAAGAAATTCTTCCGATTCCATATGAATGTCTTTCACCAACGAATGATCGCAATTTAATTGCTGATTTTCTTCTCAAAAATGGTCAAATTCAATATAATGTTGAAAATGAATGTTATATTTATCATTTTATTAAACCTGATCTTTTCTTAGATAAACAAATCAAGAGTAAAGAAAAACAAACTGATCATCAATTATTATCTTATCATATTCGAAATTATTCGATTGATAAAACGAATCAAATTATTAAATGTCAATTTTGTTATGAAAATAATCCATTTCTCATTTTATCAAACGAATTTTATAAACAAATTGAAAAAAAGAATTTTAATCGTCATTATTTAATCGATGTTTTAATTTCAAATGGAAAATTCTCTGCTGATCGACGAATTTTTCATTTTAATGGCGAATCTTTTGATCTATTAACAAATCAATATGAAAATGTTTATTTGTCTTTAAATGAAAAGTCGAAATTAATTAAAAATTTCGTCGAATTAATTGTTCAAATGGATTCAGTTCGATTCGATGAAACTGACCAAATATTTGTTCTTGAAAATGTTATCGATTCAAAAAGACTTCATTTTACTCGACAACATTCAACTTTCATTAAAACAAATAATTTCAAAAAGAAAGATGTTCAACAAATTTTAATTGAATATTCGACAATAAAAAAAGACAATTTCAATCGATTTTATTTATTTTATAATCAACAATTTATTCAACTTGCAAATGTTCTTTGTCATTCATTTCAAAATCAAAATCGAAACCAATCTCAACAATTAATTGATTATATGTATCATCATCGATTAATTTCATTTGACAAACAAAATTCTTTAATTAAACTTCATTTTACTGATCAAACTTTACTTTTACCATTGTCTCATCTCGATTCAATTATTGATCAAAATTTATTACGAACAAATTCGAATGTTCTCCCATTTACAAGTGAACAATTAACTAATTGGTTAATTCAAAATTCATATTTAACCAAAAAAATCGATGATTGATAAAAAGAAAAACAGCTCAACCGAGTGAATTTTGTCTGTCCAAAGGCAATTCTTTTTCTGAACTTCATCGTGTTTTCATTCCCTCTGATAGTAATCTATTTTACTCGATAGGATCGTGTGCACCATAAATAAATATACGTAATTCACCCTAGATGATTCTCTTGCGCTACAAATACAGATTTCATTCACAAGGAGATGATCTAGATTGTATTATGGAGAGAAGTGAACAGAAATAGAAGAAATTCGATTGACTGTAAAAAGCACGTGATATTATTTATCAAAATAGACATAAAGTAGAAATTATCTACGTTATTTTTCTATATACATTAAATCATTTTATCTATAAACCGAGTTCGATTCATTCACACATAGTCATAGACAATTCGTATTATCGTTTATTTGTTCAGCTTCACCGTCATCAATTGCTCTCGAGTATGGCTGCATGTTCTTCTCTGTTTCGTGATCTATATTCATCCATTGACGATTTTTCTGGAAAAGGTGGTCATATTCGTCGAAAAATTGTAAGCAATCATTCATTTTTCTTTTCCGCTTTGTTATTTCATTGACGATGACCGAAAGATAATATTATGTTCGTCCGTCATTAAAAAATGACGGACGAACATGAAAAAAAGAAAAAGACGATTTGACAAGATATATAAAGAGAGAAAGAAGGGCAGAATTCAAGATAAACATGGCAATCTGTCCGATGATTGAAAATGTTAGTAACGAACATCTGAGAAACGACAATTCTTACTCATCCGTTAACTTTTTTCTTTATTGCTCTAGTTACTCGAAGTGAAAGGTAAACAAACGAAACTGGAACAACAATTGGAATATATTCGTCTCGAATTGATTTCTGTATCATATAATCAAAATCCAACGAAATGGTCCGAACTATTTGAAAAGGTCAAAAAATTATCGGCAGATTTATCGGATATAAATCGTGAACTGAAATTACTAGAACGTAAGATAATCCTTTAAAAAATATCAGTTTTATAAATATTGGCTATTTATAGATGAACATGTCGTCGTAAAACATGGGCATTTACCATATTAAACTTGTATCAACAAGAAACATTACTATTTGATTTTGATAAAAAGATGATATTATTGTTCAAATTTTCTGCGTGCTTTAGCATGAACTGTTGTTGTGATTAAAAAAACAAGAGTTCTGGTGATTATAATCAACTTTTATGTAGAAAAATAGATTAGTTTTCTCTTGTCACAATTGAAACATCGTTTCATTAAAAAGTTTATTTTGTGCTAGAGATGTTTGATTTTGATTAGAACTTGTTTGTTGTTAAGAAAAATAAATAATGTTCTTGCAAGTTATTTCGATGATTAAAAAAACTTTTTCATTAAAATATTTTTTGAACACGAGCAAGAAAACAGATGAAATGCTTAGAACAAAAGAGGTCTGTCGCCAGTGTATAGTGCACTTGGAAATAGGCGAGCCTGAAGCGCGCGTGAAACTGCGCCAAAGAAGGATGATAGTGCAGATGCTCGCGTATGTGTGAAATAGTGGGCTATGTCAATGAAAACTTGAAGATTTTTTTTTTGTTGTGTTGTGTTGGTTTTTTCCGTTTCATAGAAAGAGACAAAACAAAGCAAATAGTTGTATTTTATTTATTCGCATCGAAACTATTAAAATGACAAGTGTTCAAAAGAAATTCTTTTTCGGAACAAATTCGCGATGGAGAATTTATTCGTAAACGAAAAAAATCGATTGATAACAAAAAATTTCGTAAAACATTTGCCTCATGGTCACATTCACAAAACAAATAGCATCACTTGACGCATTAGTTAATTTAATTCGAAAATTTCCTGATAAATGGATCTTTCAAATATCTCGTACGAAAAACAATTGGTGACGGATATTCGATGTCGGAAAAATTATGGTTTTACGAAAGATAGTGATCACAATGAACAACGTCAAGGTCTTTTTAGACGTTCAAATAATCACGTATGAAATTCTCAAGATTCTAATTGGGAACTTTTACCTAGACGTCAACGGATTTCTTCTAAACAATTTGTAAATCAACCAAAAGTTTGGTCACATTTTTTCTCATATAAACTCGAAATCTAATTTCGAATTCAAATTCGATCAACATATTGAGTGGCTTTGCTTCGGCATTGATACGTCAATGGAAATCAATCATCGAAAATACTCAAATGAACCAAATTTTGTTCGTTATCTTCATGATAAACAACGTAGAAGACATACCATTATCATATTTACTTGGGCTGGTAGAAAAAAATAATGAAAATAAATCTAAATCTGCTATTGAATTCTATTTGAATGACAAATCATTCCGTTGTTCTTCTGCTTTCCACTGTTGTTCTCTAAATAAATATTCAGAATTTTGATTTGTATATAGGATATCATGACTCATGTCGATGAATAATAGAACGAAGCGACACATTATTGCATCATTTGAAATCAAAAAAGAAAATGACAAAACGAAAACAACAAGATTTGAATTTGCTTGTTCTTGGAAATAGCAATGGAGGCAAATCGACGATAATCGATTATTTTGTTCATTATCATCGTGGCATCGATAGTAGCGTTAGTCAATTTTAGTTTTATTTTTCCTGAAAAAATATTCGTTTGAATTTAGTCGAATGATTTGTTAGAACAGTTGAAATGTGATTATGAACGTGGAGATGATATCAATCGATCGATTTATTCTTTTGAAACAAATAAAACTCGTTTGAATATCATCGATGTTCAAGGTCATTGTCATTTCATCAAAAATCTTCTTATTGGATCGTCAAAGGCTGATTTAGCTTTGTTAGTCATCTCCGTTGATGAAAATCCTCAAGAATATTTTGATTTAATTGAATTGATTTCATGTTTATCGATAAAACAACTCATAACCATAATTAATAAAATGGATTTAACAAATCCAGCATATTCACATCAAATATTTGATCAAATTCAAAATGAAATTGTCAATTTAATGAAAATAATTGAATACAATCCCGAAAGATTGATATTTATTCCTACATCAGCTCTTCACAAAGAGAATCTTGTTGAAAAATCTACAAATTTGTCTTGGTACACAAATGTGTTAATGATTTTCAAAAAAAAGCTCTTCGCTTACCATTGAGTGAGATTTATAAAATCGGTGGTATTGGAACAGTACCTGTTGGTCGAATTGCAACAGGTGTCTTCAAATTGAATATGATGGTTAAATTTATTCCATCAAATCTAATAGCCAAAGTCAAAACAATTGAAATGCCTGGAAATATCCGGTTTATATTGGGGTCAAGAAAACATAGTTTTAGGATGAGTCGTTGATAGTTGAAATTAGTCAAATATTAGATTATCGAGATCGAGACCAGGGAATTCAAATCTGTCATTTGAGTTTAAAAATGAATAAATGCGGAAACTTCGGATTGAAATGCGAACGTTATGTGTACTTCAAAAAGGGGTGAAGGTGAGAGTGCTGGATGTGAGGAAATGGAGGAGGTATCGTCATATACACATCTGGTGATAGCTTTTGCTGAGTTGTGTAATGTGTTGGTCATTGGGAAGTAAAGAATTCCCCATAGTTTGTATTTTGTTTGAGAATGGACCCGTGCTTCAAAACAGTTGAAAATAGTCACGCATAGTGAAAAACCTGATATTTTGGGCTAATGTTGAGTGGATGTGATCAGATTTTCTTTAGTTCCTGATGAAATAAATCACATATTCATACTCAGGATAAAAAGTTGAGGTCGGTAGTACACTTTCAATAGATGTTCGAACAAGATTTCGCATGGATTTCAGTTTTCGACCCCTACCTGAGAGGGACTATGGGCGACTTTTTCGAAAAAATCAAATAAACTGATTATAATCAAATATTCTATTTTATTATAGAATACTTTCCAAACTGATTTTTAACATAAATCAACAAATTCATTCAAGTGATCCTACTAATTTCAACTAAAAGTATATAAACCATGGCTTTCTTTTATTGTAAGCCTCACATCTTTAATAGATTTAGCGTAGAGCCTGAATTCGTTTCGGGTTTCTATGACTACTATGCAATACTATAGCCATCTGATGAATCCTTGAAATTCAGAACGAAACCGGTCGTGGCTTCTCAGTTTATTAATCCCGCCCTCAAGTCTGAAGATGAATGAATATAAATGATCCAGTTATCTATGTAAAAACTAGAAGTTTATGTCAAAAGACACGATCCAAATGAATTTGAATTTTCAAGCAAAAAACAATACAAAAAGTTGAAACGGAAGTATCGTAAATATATCACTATTCTTCCATGTCAATAAGAAAGCCAGTTTTTAATCGTTAATCTAATTTGAAAGATTTACTAAAGCGAAAGCTTATGTTCATTCTATGATTCCCAGCCAATTAAGATTCCATTGATAAGCTGTCGCACTGGTCATCAACTGTGCACTCGTAGTTCCTAAAGGATTTACTGAATGTCTCGGATAAACTGAAAAAGAAGTCTGTGTTGCACTATAAATACAACTAAATCCAGCAAGATTCCAAACTTGATCAATGCCGGCTACCGAAGTAAAATATGTTGGTGTTGTACTAAAACTACAATTACTTGTATTAACCATCATGACTATTCCGATCGGTAAATATTCCTCCCACAATGTATAAGGTGACACACCGGAACAGTAATACCGTTGCTTAGATGCAGTAGCTAAAATATATCACAATGAAAAGAAAACATTTGATCTTTTAATCTAGTATTTACTCGTAGTAGTAGTAGAAGTAGTAGTAGTGGTTGTGGTTGATAATGTTGTCGTTGTACTTATCATGATAGTGGTTGTCGTTGAAATTATTGTCAAAGTTGAAAACGAGAATAAAAGTAAATAAATAGCAAGCAATAAAACCGTTACAGTAACAACAGTTAGCCATATTCTCAAGAAAACCAACCATTTTTCTAAACGATTCGTTCGATAATTGTCAACAACATTCTGTGTCTGTAGATGTCTGAGTTACAGAAATATAATATAACTAGTTTTTGGTTTATTAAAACTCACTGCTTGTGAGAGATCAGTTCTGTGCGAGAAGAATTTCGCGTAGAATTATGTGTAGTGTTTGAAAAGGAGCATCGAGTGAAAGATTTATCGTTCGATAGTGTTTTTAATACATTGCTGATGTGAGTTATCTATCAAACATGGGAAATAAAATTTAGAATATTTGATGTATCCGTTTACTCGATTTGACGTTGAACTTGGAGTCGTTCGTCGCACAAAAGATACACTAACAGATCGATGTCTACGCATTCTAACCATCTTTCTTAATAATTCGAAAAAGGAAAATGAATTTAATACGTTTTATTTTTGCTTTTTCTCAAACAAGACTTGCATATGAATTATTGAAACCTTGTTTATTGAAATTCAGTCTTGTTAGATGAATACAAATACACGAGTCTAAGATTTAATTACATTACATCTCAACGAACAAAATCTTGCTGTCTATCTATTATATTTTGGACGATGGAAGTCTACCGTTTCGTTTCTATTGTGCCAGACTTTTTCATCTTGTAAAGGAAATTATAGAAGTTTACAGTCAGTCATAAATAAAATTTCAATTATTTATGTAACTCAATTCTGTGCTCTCAATAAGTCGAATCAAAGATGTCTATAAAGCACGACAGGAACGTAACAACATGAAACATCAATTTTCTTCTGTTTGTCCATCTACAATCAGATGACGAATTGTCGATGATCCAGACAAAATGTACT
>Ga0209922_103723_pt1 | contig 11816 bp, 8 predicted proteins | sample ThiBiot_500_biof_FD_183946 | JGI IMG/M metagenome (GOLD analysis project Ga0209922, IMG submission 183946) | Wastewater bioreactor microbial communities from Cape Town, South Africa - Thiocy_expt_500_biof (SPAdes) | ecosystem: Engineered > Bioreactor > Thiocyanate-remediating > Anaerobic-Aerobic ...
GCAGCCCGCCAGCAGAAGGGCGCAGGCCAGCAGGCCGAGGCGCCGGCCCAGGGGCCTGGAGGGAAGGGGCAGGAATCGAATCACGGGAACCAAGCAAAAAAATCCGCAGCAGGGCCGCATTGTGAATGCCCGCCGCGCAGGCGCCGGGCAAGCGCCCGGACAGCCTCTTTTTTACTATCAAATAATGAGCTGGAAGCGCTTTACTACAAAGCGCTAGAGCCATATTTTACCAATAACCCTATTCGTGGCGCAGTGCCTCGATGGGATCGAGCCGCGCCGCGCGCCGCGCGGGGAAGAAGCCGAACAGCACGCCGATGCCCGCCGAGAACACGAAGGACAGCAGGTTCACGCCCGGGTGGAACACGTAGGGTATGCCCATGGCCTTGGACAGCACCACGGACGCCCCCGTGGCCAGCACGATGCCGATGAGCCCGCCCAGGGCGGCCAGCACCACGGCCTCGATGAGGAACTGCATGAGCACCTCGCGTTCGAGCGCGCCTATGGCCAGGCGCAGGCCGATCTCGCGCGTGCGCTCGGTCACGCTCACCAGCATGATGTTCATGATGCCTATGCCGCCCACCAGCAGGCTCACGGCGGCCACGGCGCCCAGCAGCGTGGTCATGACGCGCGTGGTGCCCGATAAGGTGTCGGCCAGCTGCTTGGTGTCGAGCACGTTGAAGTTGTCGTCGTCGGACTCCGAGAGCTTGCGCCGCTCGCGCAGCAGCTCGGTCAGGCTGGACTTCACGCGCTCGGGGTCGCTGCCGTCCTGCATGGACACCAGCAGCGTGGGCACGCGCGTGCTGCCGGTCACGCGGCGCTGCAGCGTCTTGAGCGGCAGCAGCACCAGGTCGTCCTGGTCGTTGCCGAACGCGCCCTGCCCCTTGGAGGCGAGCACGCCCACCACCTCGCACGAGAACTGGCGCACGCGCACGCGCTCGCCCAGCACGTCGGCGCCGGCGCCGAACAGCTCGCGGCGCACGGTCTGGCCTATGAGGCACACGGCCGCGCCCACGCGCTGCTCGTCGCCGGTGAATTCGCGCCCGCTCGCGAGCGTCCAGCTGCCCGTCTGCAGCCAGGCGTTGGTGCTGCCCAGCACGCTGGTGGTCCAGTTGCGTCCGCCCGCCACGGCGGTGGCGCTGGTGCGCGCCTCGGGCGCCACGGCCAGGATGCCGCCGATCTGCTGCGCGATGGCGTCGGCATCCACGTCCTTGAACGCGGGCGCGCCGCTGCCGCCGCCCGGCCCCATGCGCTGGCCCGGGCGCACCTGCAGCAGGTTGGTGCCCAGGCTGGCGATCTGGGACTGCACGGCCAGCGTGGCGCCGTTGCCCAGCGTGACCATGGTGATCACCGCGCTCACGCCGATCACGATGCCCAGCACGGTGAGGAAGGAGCGCATCAGGTTGCGCCGTATGGAGCGCAGCGCGAGCAGCAGGGAGTTGAGCAGCATCATGGCGCCACCGCCTCCTGTGCCAGCGCATAGGGATGGGGGTTGCGCGTGTCGCTGTCGATGCGGCCGTCGACGAAGCGCACGATGCGCCGCGCGTACTGCGCCATCTCCGGCTCGTGCGTGACCATGAGCACGGTGATGCCCTGCTCGACGTTGAGGCGCCACAGCAGCTCCATGATCTCGCGGCTGCGCTGCGTGTCCAGGTTGCCCGTGGGCTCGTCGGCCAGCAGCACGGCGGGCTCGCTGACGATGGCGCGCGCGATCGCCACGCGCTGCTGCTGCCCGCCCGACAGCTCGGCGGGCGTGTGGTGCTCCCAGCCCTTGAGGCCCACCGACTCCAGCGCGCGCGCCGCGGCCGCGTGGCGCGCCGCCGCGCTCTCGCCGCGGTAGAGCAGCGGCAGCTCCACGTTCTCCTGCGCCGAGGTGCGCGCCAGCAGGTTGAAGCCCTGGAACACGAAGCCCATGAAGCGCCGGCGCAGCCGCGCGCGGTCGTCGCGCGACAGCGACTGCACGGGCACGCCGCGGAACAGGTAGCTGCCCGCGCTGGGCCGGTCCAGGCAGCCGATCACGTTCATGGCCGTGGACTTGCCCGAGCCGCTCGGGCCCATGATGGCCACGAACTCGCCGCCGGCGATGTCCAGGTCCACGCCCTTGAGCGCCTGGAAGGCCAGCGCGCCCTCGCCATAGACCTTGGTGATGCCGCGCAGGCGGATCAGCGGCTGCGCATCGGCCGGCGCATCCATGGGCGCATTCATGAGCGCGCCCCCGCGGCGAGCTGGTCGGTGATGACCTGCATGCCCGGCTGCAGCGCGTCGCTCTCGACCTCGGTCACGCGCCCGTCGCTGATGCCCACCTTGACATGGACGGCCCTGGGCGCGCCGTCCTCCAGCACCCAGATCTGGCGCAGCGCGGCGCTGCCCTTGGCGCCGCCCTCCCCTCTGCGCTGGCCCGCCGGGCGCGGCATGCGCGGCATGAGCTGGCCCATGATGCCGCCGCCTGCCTTGTCGCCGCTGGCCGCAGGCCCCGGCGCCCGCGCGGCGGCGCCTGCCGCGTCGATGGGCGTGAAGCGCAGGGCCGTGTTGGGCACGGTGAGCACGTCGTTCCTCTCGGTGGAGGTGATGGTGGCCGCGGCCGTCATGCCGGGGCGCAGGCTCAGGTCGGCGTTGTCCACCTCCAGGTAGGTGATGTAGGTCACCACGTTGTCGGTCTTGGTGGAGCCGAAGGCCACGCGCGTGGTGCGCGCCGGATAGGGCCGCGAGGGGTAGGCGCTGACGGTGAAGCTGGCCTGCTGGCCCGGCTGCACGGCGCCCACGTCGGCCTCGTCCACGCTCACCTCCAGGCGCAGCCGGGACAGGTCCTCGGCCAGCGTGAGCAGCGTCACCGCCTGCAGCGACGCGGCCACGGCGTTGCCCGGCTCCACCGCGCGCGACAGCACCACGCCGTCGATGGGCGATCGGATCGAGGCCTTGGTGACGTTGGTCTCGTCGGTGGCCAGGGCGGCCCTGGCGTCCTGCACGCTGGCGTGCGCGGCGGCCTCGTCGGCCAGGGCGCGGTCGTAGGCGGCGCGGCCGGCGTCAAGCTCCGCGGCCGAAGGCACCTTGCCGCCCGACAGGCGCGCCACCTCTTCGAGCCGCGCGAGGCTCGCGCGCGCCTCCTTGACGGTGGCCGCGGCCTGCGCCAGCCGCGCCTGCGCCGACGCCACGGAGGCGCGCGAGCGCAGCACCTGCGCTTCGAGCTTGGTGGTGTCCAGCTCCACCAGCACCTGGCCCTTCGTGACGGCGTCGTTCACGTCCACCAGCACGCGGCGCACCGTGCCCGAGAGCTCGCTGCCGATGTTCACCGAGCGCGTGGGCTGCAGCGTGCCGTTGGCGGCCACGGTCAGCTTGACCTGGCCGCGCTGCACCGGCTGCGTGACGTAGCGCGGCGCGGCCTTGGCGCGCTTGCCGGCCTGCCAGTACCACCAGCCGCCGGCCGCGGCCGCCAGCACCAGCACGGCGAGCCAGAGGGTGATGCTCTGCCACCAGCGCCGGCCCAGGCCGTCGCCCAGGAGGGACTGCAGGTCCTGCGCGGCGGGCGCGGCAGGGTTGGTCGTTTGTTTCTCTGTCATGGTTCCTGTCCTTGGGGCCCTGCCTCCCTGGGGGCCTGCCAGCCGCCGCCCAGCGCCTTGTACAGGCGCACGTGGTTGGTGCTCGCGCTGGCCACCGTGCTGGCCACGCCGTCCTGCGCCGTCAGCAGCGTGCGCTGCGTGTCCAGCACCGTCTGGAAATCCACCAGGCCGCTGGCGTACTGGTGCTGCGCCAGCAGCGCCGCGTTGCCCGCCGCCTCGGCGGCGGCCTCCAGGCGCGCGAGCCGCTCGCGGTCGCCCTGCAGCGCCACCAGGGCGTCCTCCACGTCCTTGAGCGCGCCCAGCACCGCGGCCTCGTAGCCCACGCGCGCCTGCTCCAGCGCCGCCTCCTGCGCGCGCACCTGGGCGCGCAGCGCGCCGCCGTCGAACACCGGCAGCGACACGCTGGCCAGCAGCGAGGCCGCCGTGGCGCCGCCGCCCGTGAGCGCGCCCAGCGAAAGCGCCTTCAGGCCCAGCGTGCCGCCCAGGCGCAGGCTGGGCAGGCGCTGGGCCTCGGCCTGCGCCACGCGTTCCCAGGCGGCGCGCACGCCCAGCTCTGCCTGGCGCACGTCGGGGCGCTGGCGCAGCGTGTCGGCGGGAAAGGCCAGCGCCAGCCTGGCGGGTGCCTGCGGCACGGGCGCGCTGGCGGCCAGGGCCTGGTCCAGCGCCGCGGGCGGCTGGCCGGTGAGCACCGCCAGCGCATGGCGCGCCTGGGCCATGCCCGCCTGCAGCGCGGGCAGCTGGGCGGCCGTCTGCTCGACGATGGTGCGCGCCTGCTGCTCGGCCACCGCGCTGGCCAGGCCCGCCTGCACGCGCCACCCGGTGATCTGCGCCGTCTCGCGCTGCGCCGCCAGGTTGCTCTCGGCGATCTGCAGGCGCTGCTGCTGGCTGCGCAGGCTGATGTAGTTCACGGCCACCTCGGCCGCCAGCGCCACCTGGGCGGCTGCCACGCCCGCCTCGGCCGCCAGCAGGTCGGCCTCGCCGGCGCGCACGCCACTCGCGATGCGGCCGAACAGGTCGGGCTCCCAGCTCGCGTCCAGCCCCAGCTGGAAGCTGTTGCCCGTGGCGCCGTTGCTGCGGCTGCGCTGCGCCGAGCCCGAGGCGTCCAGCGACGGCAGCAGCCCCGCCGCCTGCACGTCGCGCTGGGCGCGCGCCTGCTCCACGGCCGCGCGGGCGCTGCGCATGCTGGTGTGGGCCTGCAGCGCCTGGGTGACCAGGCCCGTGAGCTGCGCATCGCCCAGCTGCCGCCACCATTGGGCGAGGTCGTCCGCGGGCCGCGCGGCCGGCGCCTGCACCGCGCCCTGGCCGGCCCAGGCGCCGGGCACCGGCACGCCGCCGTCCGGCGCCGACGGCAGGCGCGTGGCGCAGCCGGCCAGCACCAGGGCCGCGAGCAGCGGCGCGCACAGGCGCGGCGCGGGCCATGGGCGGGAAGAGTCGGAAGAGTCGGAAGGATCGGAAGGCGGGGCAGGCAGCATGCTGCGCATTGTTACAACACCGTTTGTCGCCCCCGCCAGCGCGGGATGAACTTTTGTAAAGGTCAGGCCGCGATCGCGTCCAGCGGCCAGCGCGGCTTTACGTCGAACGCGTAGTCGCGGTTGGCCTGCTGCCGGCCCGACTGCAGCCGCATGGCCGCAGCCATGGCGATCATGGCGCCGTTGTCGGTGCACAGGTGCAGCTCGGGATAGTGCACGCGCACCCGGCGCGCGGCGCAGGCGGCGTCGAGCTGCTCGCGCAGCAGCCGGTTGGCGCCCACGCCGCCGGCCACCACCACGCGCCGCATGCCGGTCCGGTCGATGGCCGCCAGGGTCTTCCTGACCAGCACCTCGACGATGGCGGCCTGCGTGCTCGCGGCCAGGTCGGCCTTGCGCGCCATCAGCTCGTCGCCCAGCTTCTTCGCCTGCGTGAGCACGGCGGTCTTGAGACCGGCGAAGGAGAAATCCAGGTCGCCGCTGTGCAGCAGCGGCCGCGGCAGCTTGAAGGCCTTGGCGTCGCCCTGCTCCGCCAGGCGCGACAGCGCCGGCCCGCCGGGGTAGCCCAGGCCCAGGAGCTTGGCCGACTTGTCGAAGGCCTCGCCGGCCGCGTCGTCTATGGTCTCGCCCAGGATCTCGTAGCGGCCCACGCCGTCCACGCGCATGAGCTGGGTGTGCCCGCCCGAGACCAGCAGCGCGACGAAGGGGAACTCGGGCGGATCGCTGCTCAGGAAGGGCGACAGCAGATGGCCTTCGAGGTGGTGCACGCCCAGCACGGGCCTGTCGAGCGCCGCCCCCAGGGCGCAGGCCACGCCCGCGCCCACCAGCAGCGCGCCCGCCAGGCCCGGCCCGCGCGTGTAGGCCACCACGTCCACGTCGGCCAGGCGCTGGCCGGCCTCGGCCAGGACGGCCTCGGTCAGCGGCAGCACGCGGCGGATGTGGTCGCGGCTGGCCAGCTCGGGCACCACGCCGCCGTAGTCCTGATGCATCGCTATCTGGCTGTGCAGCGCATGCGCGAGCAGCTGCGGCACGGCGGCGGCCGCGCCGCAGCGCACCAGGGCCACGCCGGTTTCGTCGCAGGAGGATTCGATGCCCAGGATCAGCAGACTCATGCCTGCGAGTGTAGTCCGGGGCTCAGAACGTGTTCACGATCTCAGCGCGCGCCCGTGATGTAGCGCTCCATCTCGGTGATGATGAACTGCTGCTCGGAAATCACGCTCTTGACCAGGTCGCCGATGGAGACCAGCCCCGCCACGCGCCCCTCGTCCACCACGGGCAGGTGGCGCAGGCGGTTTTCCGTCATCAGGGCCATGCACTGCTCGGCGCTGTGCGAGGGGTGCACGAAGCGCACCGCGCGCGTCATGACCTCGCGCACGGGCGTGTCGACCGAGGCGCGGCCGAGCAGCACCACCTTGCGGGCGTAGTCGCGCTCGGTGAAGATGCCCGCGATTTGCTCGCCCTCCATGACCAGCAGCGCGCCGATGTGCTTCTCGGCCATGAGCCGCAGGGCGGCGAGCACGGTGTCCGATGGCGCGACGCAGTGCACCTGCGCGTCGGGCTTGGACTTGAGGATTTCTGCAACGGTTGTCATGGCGGCCTCCCAGGCTGTGAAGTGAAGCGAAAGCTTAGCCGAAAGTGCCCGCCGAACCGATGCAGAGATGCAAACGGATACCGCTCAGCGCCGCCCGCCCAGCAGGTTGGCGCCGATCTTGACCAGATCCCCCAGCCCCACCTGGCCGTCGCCGTCCTGGTCCAGCAGGCTGCCCAGCAGGTCGCCGCCCGGCGTGCCCGTGCCCTGGGCGCGGGCGCGCTCCTGGCCGAGCATCTGCCCGAGGCCGCCCGCATCCATGCCGCCGGAGTTCACGCGCTGCGCGAGGAAGGACATGACGATGGGCGCCAGCATCTGCAGCAGCCGGCCGGCATCCACCCCCTGGCCCGTGCTCTGGCCCAGGGCGGACTCGGCCCGCTCGCGGCCGCCGCCGAAGATATGGCCCAGGATGGCCGCGCCGGCATCGCCGCCCGGGGCCGCGCCGCCGCCGCCGAGCAGGGAGCCCAGCAGCCCGCCCAGGTCCATGGCCGGCTGGGGCGCGGCGGGCATGTGGTCGCGCTGCAGCGCGCCGAACAGGGATTCGGCGCCCTGCGCGTCCTGGGCGTTGCGGCCCAGGGCGCCCAGCAGCATCGGCAGCGCCATGGCCACGGCGCTTTGCGCCTCGTCGTGGCCCGTGCCCAGTTGCCGGGCGATGTCCTGCAGGGGCGCACCCTGCAACTGCTGCATCAGCTGTTCGGCCAGCAGCGGCGTGGAGTCGGGGGTGTTCATGGTGGCGGTTTCCTTCCATAGAGAGGCGGCGCGCACGGGCCGCACGCCCGCATGGTATGCCGGTCCGCGCCTGCCGTGCGGAGCATGCCGCCGCCCGCGACCGAAGTTGACAATCGCGGTCGGCTATTCTTCAATTTTGATAGCTATTAGCGCTTACCCCATAAGCGCTACGCGCATTTCCCCTTTAAATTCCCGGCGCGTACCGCGCGCAGCCTCGCATGGCGCGGCGCACCCCTGCGGCCTGAGGCGCATACCCTGGAGAATGTAAAGAAAAATGAAGAGATACCTCCCGGGGAGCAGTCCTGGCACCGATGTGCGACATTCTGTGTTCGGCCGGGGCCTGCCCCCGGCCCGCTCGACGTTCCGTCCCCGTCGGCCCCACCGAGACCCACTGCGTTCCGCCCCCATGACCTCCGCGATCTGCGACAGCCCTGCACTGGTCCCCGCCTCCCCACCGCGCACCGTTCCCTTACCCGGCCTGGCCTGTGTCCTGGCGCTTGTCCTGCTGCTCGCCGCCTGCGGCGACAGGAACGCCAAGCCCGCCGCCGCGGAGCAGCCGCCCGAGGTCGGCGTGGTCACGCTGCAGCCCGAGCGCCGGGTGGTGACCACCGAGCTGCCGGGCCGCACCACGGCCTTCCTCTCGGCCGAGATCCGCCCGCAGGTCGGTGGCATCGTGCAAAAGCGCCTGTTCATCGAAGGCGCGCGCGTGGCGGCCGGCCAGGTGCTCTACCAGCTCGACCCTGCGCCCTACGAGGTGGCGCTGGCCAGCGCCCAGGCACAGCTGTCCAAGGCGCGCGCCACGCTGAACACGGCCCAGACCAACGCCCGGCGCAATGCCGAGCTGGTGAAGATCGACGCCGTCAGCCGGCAGGTGTACGACGACAGCCAGGCCGCGGTGGCGCAGGCGCAGTCCGACGTGGGCGTGGCCGCCGCCGCCGTCGAGGCGGCGCGCATCAACCTGGGCTACACGCGCATCAAGTCGCCCATCGCGGGGCTGACCACCACCTCGGCGGTCACGCCGGGCGCGCTGGTCACGGCCAACCAGGCGGCGGCGCTGACCACGGTGTCGCAGATCGACCCGCTCTACGTGGACGTGACGCAGTCGAGCAGCGAGGTGCTGCGCCTCAAGGGCGACCTGGCCGCCGGCCGCTTCAAGCGCGAGGGCAAGGGCGACGCGCGCGTGGCCATCAAGCTCGACGACGGCAGCACCTACGCGCAGGAGGCCGTGCTGCGCTTCAGCGGCGTGCAGGTGAACCCGGCCACGGGCGCGGTCACGCTGCGCGCCGTGGTGCCCAACCCCGACGGGCTGCTGATGCCCGGCATGTACGTGCGCGCCGTGCTGGAGGCGGGCGTGAACGAGCAGACCCTGCTCGCCCCGCAGCAGGCCGTGACGCGCGACCCCGCGGGCAACCCGAGCGTGCTGGTCGTCACGCCCGAGGACAAGGTCGAGCGCCGCCGCATCGCGACCGGCGCGGCCGTGGGCAACCGCTGGGAGGTGCTTTCGGGCCTGGCCGCCGGCGAGCGCGTCCTGGTGGACGGCGCGCAGCGCGCGCGCCCCGGCGACACGGTGCGCCCCGTGCCCTGGGTGCCGAAGACGAAGGGCGCGGCGGCCCCGGCATCCCAGCTCTGAGCAACCGCCATGGCGCAGTTCTTCATCAACCGCCCCGTCTTCGCATGGGTGCTGTCCATCGTCATCATGCTCGCCGGCGGGCTGTCCATCCTCACGCTGCCGCTGGAGATGTACCCCGAGATCGCGCCGCCGCGCGTGACCCTCAACACCACCTACACCGGCGCCTCGGCCGAGACGGTGGAGAACTCCGTCACCCAGGTGATCGAGCAGCAGCTCAAGGGCCTGGACAGGCTGCTCTACATGAGCTCCACGAGCGACTCGGCGGGCCGCTCGCGCACCACGCTCACCTTCGCGCCCGGCGCCAACATCGACGTGGCCCAGGTGCAGGCGCAGAACAAGCTGCAGGGCGCGATGAACCGCCTGCCCGACGCCGTGAAGAGCCGCGGCGTGTTCGTGAACAAGGGCGGGCAGGACTTCCTCGTGACCTACGTGTTCACCTCGCCCGACCCGAACGTGTCGCAGGTGACCATAGGCGACTACCTGACCAGCAACGTGGTGGACGTGATCGCGCGCGTGGACGGCGTGGGCGACGTGACCGTGTTCGGCACCAACTACGCCATGCGCATCTGGATGGACCCGGCGCTCATGGAGAAGTACGCGCTCATACCGTCCGACCTCGTGAACGCGCTCAACGCGCAGAACGCGCAGGTCTCGGCCGGCCAGCTCGGGCAGCTGCCCGCGGTGCCGGGGCAGATGCTCAACGCCACGGTCACCGCGCGCTCCAAGCTGCAAACGGTGCAGGAGTTCAAGGACATCGTGCTCAAGTCCGCGCCCGACGGCTCGGTGGTCACCATGGCCGACGTGGCGCGCGTGGAGCTCGCGGCCGACTCGCTCACGGTGCGCTCCATCCTCAACGGCCAGCCCGGCGCGGGCCTCGGCATCGTGCTGGCCGACGGCGCCAACGCCATGCAGGTGGCCGACGCGGTGGCCAGGAAGATCGCCGAGCTCGCGCCCTACTTCCCCGACGGCATCACGGGCTTCGTGAGCTCGGACACCACGCCCTTCGTGCGCGCCTCGATCAAGGAGGTCATCAAGACGCTGGGCGAGGCCATGGTGCTCGTGACGCTGGTGATGTTCCTCTTCCTGCAGAACTTCCGCGCCACGCTGATCCCGGCGATCGCCGTGCCCGTGGTGCTGCTGGGCACGCTGGGCGTGCTCTCGGCCATGGGCTACTCGATCAACATGCTGACCATGTTCGCGCTGGTGCTGGCCATCGGCCTGCTGGTGGACGACGCCATCGTGGTGGTCGAGAACGTCGAGCGCGTGATGGGCGAGGAGGGCCTGTCCCCGAAGGAGGCCACGCGCAAGTCCATGAAGGAGATCACGCCCGCGCTCGTGGGCATCGGCCTCACGCTGTCGGCCGTGTTCGTGCCCATGGCGTTCTTCGCGGGCTCGGTGGGCGTGATCTACCGGCAGTTCTCGATCACCATCGTCGCGGCCATGGGGCTGTCGGTGTTCGTGGCGCTCACGCTCACGCCGGCGCTGTGCGCGTCGCTGCTCAAGCCCATGGCGCACGAGCGCACGGTGCGGCGCGGCCCGCTGGGCTGGGTCGACCGCTTCTTCATCTGGTTCAACCATCACTTCGACCGCAGCGCCACGCGCTACCAGGGCACGGTGGCGCGGCTGCTGCGCCGCACGGGCCGCATGATGGTGCTGTTCGGCGCGGTGCTGGCGGCGGTGGCCTTCATGTTCCACCGCCTGCCCACCTCGTTCCTGCCCAACGAGGACCAGGGCTTCATCGGGGCCACCGTCACGCTGCCCTCGGGCGCGACCGACGCGCGCCTGATGGAGGTGATGGACCAGATACGCCTGTACTTCAAGGACAAGCCCGAGGTCTTCAGCACCAACGCCATCCTGGGCAACAACGGCAACCAGAGCTCGGGCAACATGTGGATACGCCTCACGCCCTGGGACAAGCGGCCCCTGCCCGGCCAGTCGGCCGAGGCCATCGCCAACCAGGCGACCAAGGACCTGGCCAGCATCCGCGACGCGCGCGTCTTCGTCACGCTGCCGCCGGCCGTGCGCGGCCTGGGGTCGAGCGCGGGCATCAACTTCGTGCTCAAGGACCTGAACGGCCTGGGCCACGATGCGCTGATGAAGGCCATGAACGACGTGATCGCCGCCTCGCGCAAGGAGCCCGCCATCATCAACATGCGCACCACGGGCTTCGACGACACGTCCGAGCTCAAGGTGGAGATCGACGACCGCAAGGCCGCCGCGCTCGGCGTGTCGGTGGCCGACATCAACGGCGTGCTCTCCAGCGCGCTGGGCGGCACCTACGTGAACGACTTCGTGCACTACGGCCGCGTCAAGCGCGTCTACATCCAGGGCGACGCGCCCTCGCGCATGCTGCCGCAGGACATCGCCCAATGGTCGGTGCGCAACCGCGACGGGCAGATGGTGCGCTTCTCCGCCTTCGCCACCACCAGCTGGGGCAACGGCTCGCCGCAGCTCATGCGCTACAACGGCAGCCCTGCGCTGGAGATGCAGGCCAACACGCCGCCCGGCGCGAGCTCGGGCGACGCCATGGCCGCCGTGGAGCGCATCATGGCCACCATGCCGCCCGGCATCGGCTTCGAGTGGACGGGCGCCTCGCTGCAGGAGCGCCAGTCGGGTTCGCAGGCGCCCATGCTGTACGCCGTCTCCATCCTGTTCGTGTTCCTGTGCCTGGCCGCGCTGTACGAGAGCTGGAGCGTGCCCTTCTCCGTCATGCTGGCCGTGCCGCTGGGCGTGATCGGGGCGCTGGCCGCCACCTACGGGCGCGGCATGGCCAACGACGTGTACTTCCAGGTCGGGCTGCTGACCACCGTGGGCCTGGCCTCGAAGAACGCCATCCTGATCGTTGAATT
>Ga0209922_103734_pt1 | contig 11768 bp, 12 predicted proteins | sample ThiBiot_500_biof_FD_183946 | JGI IMG/M metagenome (GOLD analysis project Ga0209922, IMG submission 183946) | Wastewater bioreactor microbial communities from Cape Town, South Africa - Thiocy_expt_500_biof (SPAdes) | ecosystem: Engineered > Bioreactor > Thiocyanate-remediating > Anaerobic-Aerobic ...
GCTGCTGCTGCTCGATGAGCCGGCTGCCGGACTGCGGCACATGGAGAAACAGCAACTCGCGGCGCTGCTGCGGCAATTGCGCGACGGCGGCATGTCGGTGCTGCTGGTCGAACACGACATGGGCTTCGTCATGGATCTCGCCGACCGCATCGTCGTGCTCGATTTCGGGACCAAAATCGCCGAGGGCACGCCCGACGTCATCAAGAGCAACCCGGACGTGATCCGCGCCTATCTCGGAGCCACCGCATGAGTGCAACGCTGCTTTCGGTTGCCGATACCTCGATCTCCTACGGCAAGGTCGAGGCGGTGCGTTCGGTCTCGCTCGAGGTCAAGGCCAACGAGATCGTTACCATCGTCGGCGCCAATGGTGCTGGCAAGACGACGCTGCTCAACGCCATTATGGGCATCCTGCCGCAACACGGCCGCATCAGCTTCAACGGCCAGGATCTCGCCGGTCTCGATATCGAGGATCGCGTCGCCGCCGGCCTGTCGCTTGTGCCCGAGCATCGCGAATTGTTCGGCACCATGAGCGTCGAGGACAACCTGCAGCTCGGCGCCTTCCGCATCGCCAAGGCGACCGCCGCGCAATCCTTCGAGCGTGTCTACGCGCTGTTTCCGCGCCTCAAGGAGCGGCGGCAGCAACTGGCCGGCACGCTGTCCGGCGGCGAACAGCAGATGCTGGCGATGGGTCGCGCGCTGATGGGTGAACCGCGGTTGTTGATGCTTGACGAGCCGAGCCTCGGCCTCGCGCCGCTGATCGTCGCCGATATCTTCAAGATCATCGGCGCGCTGCGTGCGGCAGGCGTCTCGGTGCTGCTGGTCGAGCAGAACGCCAAGGCGGCACTGCAGATTGCCGACCGCGCTTACGTCATGGAGCTGGGCGCCTTCATCCTGCACGGCCCCGCCGCCGACATCGCGGCCGACCCGCGCGTCGTCGCCAGCTATCTCGGCTTCCAGCACGCCGGCGCGAGCGCTGTTTAAAGGCACAATGAGTCGGGTTGGTGCGATGGCGTCATCCTGAGGTGCGAGCGACGAACGTCGCGAGCCTCGAAGGATCGCCGTCGCCACCCGTCTTGGGTTTGCCCAAGATGGGATACTGGGAGAACGCAGGCTGGCAAGCCAACTTGCTATGGCTCGGCGCGGAAGTGCGCCTCGCACCTCAGGATGACGGCGTCCCCCCGTTCATTACGAGGAAAGAAAAAAGCCGGCCTCACGAGAGGCCGGCTTGATCGTTTCAACGTCGCGAGACGCTGACGTCGGCTCTTACTTCACCTGGACGTACTTGCCGTCCTTCACCGTGAGGATGATGCGCGAACGATCGTCGAGACCGAAGCGATCCTTCTCGGTGAAATTGTAGACGCCCTGGCTCGCCGCGATATCGCGCTCGGTCAGCAAGGCCTGACGGATTGCCTCACGGAATTCCGGCGTGCCCGGCTTGGCCTTCTTCAGCGCCACCGGAACGACACGCTCGAGCACCTTGAAGGCATCGAACGAGTGACCGGCGAACTGGCTGCGGCTGTTGACGCCGTACTTGGCTTCATAGGCCTTGTTCAGTTCGAGGCCCGGCTTCTTGGTCAGCGCGCTGTCGGCCTGCCCTTCCGGATCCATCACCGGACCCGACGCCATCAGCACGCCTTCAGCGGCCTTTCCGGCGATGCGGATGAAGTCCATGCTGGCGGCGCCGTGGGTCTGATAGATCAGGCCCTTGTAGCCGCGCTCGCGCAGCGTGGTCTGCGGCAACGCGGCCGCGGTGCCCGAAGCGCCGACCAGGATGGCGTCAGGATTGGCCGCCACCAGCTTCAACACCTGACCGGTGACCGACGTATCCGGGCGCGCGAAACGTTCCTCGTCGACGATGTTGATGCCCATCGGCACCGCCTGCGTCTTGAGGTCGTTGAACCACAGGTCGCCGTAGGAATCCGAGTAGCCGATATAACCGACGGTCTTCACGTTGTTCTTCTTCATGTGCTCGTAGAGCACCTTGCCCATGATCGGAATCGGCTGCGGCATCGAAACCGACCACTTGGCGCGTTCCGGCGTGATCGGGAACGGCGCAAGGCCGAAATGCGGAACGCCGGCTTCGTTGGCAACCGTCGACATCGCAACGCTCGGCGGCGTGGTCGACGATCCCATGATGATGTCAGCCTTGGATTCCGTCACGAAGCGGCGCGCGTTGGTGGTCGCCGCGGTCGGATCGCCGCCGTCGTCGAGCACGATCACCTTCAGCGGTACGCCGCCGATTTCCTTGGCGACGAATTCCAGCGCGTTGCGCTCCGGAATGCCGAGCGCGGCCGCAGGCCCGGTCGTCGTCACCGAAATGCCGATGACGATTTCGTTGCTTTGCGCCAGCGCCGGCGCCATCAGGCCCGGCAATGCAAGCGCCGCGGCCGCAGCCATCAACAGAGACACCTTCTTCATTCATTCCTCCCAAAGGCAGTTGCTAGAAGACAAGTCAGTTCACACGATATTCATCCGACACCTTCTTTAGGCGGTGCCGTTGACAATGTCAGCCCCGCTCGAAGCGCGCGATGATTTCCGCCGGGACCGGCGCGGATTTCAGTTTGTCGGTATTGTTGGGATCGCGGCCCACCAGCACGCGGGTTTCGAACGCTTCGATCGCGAGCGCCTCGCCCTTGAAGACATTATGCCGCACGTCGAAGCTGGAGCGCCGCCACGCCTCGACCCGGCTCTCGATGGCGATCCAGTCGCCGTGCGTCGAGGGAATATGAAATTTCGCCCGCGTATCCACCATCGGGATGCCGACGAGGCCATAGCGATGGACGATATCCTGCTTGGAGAAGCCGGCAGCTTCGAACATGATCGAGGTGCTGTCGTCGAACATCTCGAAATAGCGCGGATAATAGACGATGTTGGCGGGGTCGCAATCGCCCCACTGGATCTGTACGTCGCGCCGATGAACGAACATGCCGGCTCCCGAGAAGTTGGACTTACTTCGGCGCCATGCGCAGCGAGGCGTCGAGCCGCACCACTTCGCCGTTAAGATACGGATTGTCGATCATGTGCATCGCCAGCGACGCGTATTCGTCCGGCGAACCGAGCCGATGCGGGAACGGGATCGCGGTGGCGAGGCTATCCTGCGCCGCTTGCGGCAACGCGCCGAGCAACGGCGTCAGGAACAGGCCGGGCGCGATGGTCAGCACGCGAATGCCGAACTGCGCCAGTTCGCGCGCGATCGGCAGGGTCATGCCGACGATGCCGCCCTTCGATGCCGAATACGCCGCCTGCCCGATCTGGCCGTCATAGGCCGCGACCGACGCTGTGTTGATGATGACGCCGCGCTCGCCACCGTCGAGCGGTTCGAGCTTCGACATCTCGGTAGCGGCGAGCCGCAGCATGTTGAACGAACCGATCAGGTTAATGCGGATCACCTTGTCGAAATCCGCCAGCGGATGCGGACCCTCGCGGCCGACGACGCGCTTGGCGACGCCGATGCCGGCGCAATTGACCAGCACGCGCGCCGGACCGTGCGCCTTGGCGGCGGCAACGATGGCAGCCTCGCCCGACACCGGGTCGGATACGTCGCACATCACCGCGACGCCACCGATCTCCTTGGCGAGTTCTTCCGCCAGCTTGGTGTTGAGGTCGGCGATGGCGACCTTGGCGCCCTGCGCCGCCAGCCGCCGTGCCGTCGCCGCACCGAGTCCCGAGGCGCCGCCAGTGACGATCGCGGCCTGTCCCTTCAATTGCATGATGGTCTCCTGTGATACGCCGCGAGCATCGCGGCCTAGCTGACTGAAATCACCTGCGGAGCAGGTGGCGATGCATAAAGTCCCTCGATCACATCGGCGCGATGCTCGAGCACCGCGCGCTGGTTGATCGATCCCTTGTCGGTGACTTCGCCGCGATCGATCGACAATGGCGTGTCGATCAGTATCGCGCGCGTGATTCGGTTCGACGAGCCGGTCGCGGCAGCAGCGAAACGCGCCAGCCGTTCGGCGAAGGCCTGCCGGATCTTGGGATCCGACGCCGCCGCTGCGAGATCGTCGGGCGGCAGCGCCGGATTGACGACCCGGCAACCGTCGAGATCGAGCATCACCAGCGCCGACAGTTCGTCGCGGTTGATTCCGGCGATCACCACGTCGCGCACCAGCGGCGCACAGGCCGCGACGAAGCGCGCGCGCAATGGGCCGACGCTGACCCAGGTGCCGCTGCCCAGCTTGAAATCCTCGGAAATGCGGCCATCGAAATCGAAGCCCGCGTCGAAGTTGTTGGCGTCGGCGGGCTTGATGGCGTCGCCGAAAATATAGAAGCCCTCGTCGTCGAACGCCTTGGCGGTCAGTTCGGGTTGCCGCCAGTAGCCCGGCGTAACGTTCGGCCCCTTGGCGCGCACTTCGATCTTGCCGTTGTTCGGCACCAGCTTGGCGTCGTTGCCAAGCACCGGCAGGCCGACGTGGCCGGAGCGGCTGGTTTCCGGCGTCACCGACATGAAGAACGGCGCCGTCTCGGTGGCGCCCAGTCCGGTGAGCATCGGCACTCGCTTGCCGGTCACCGCAACTGCGATCTCATCGAGGCTGTTCCAGACATAGGGCGACAGCGCCGCGCCGCTGAAGAACATCGCGTGCAAGCGGCCGAAGAATTTTTGCCGTAACGCTGCGTCGTCGCGCAAATACGGCAGCAGCGACTCGTAGCCTTTCGGCACGTTGAAATACACCGTCGGGGAAATCTCGCGCAGGTTGCGCACGGTCTGTTCGATGCCGCCGGGCGTCGGCTTGCCGGCGTCGAGATACATCGAGCCGCCGTTGAACAGCGTCAGCCCGATGTTGTGATTGCCGCCGAAGGTGTGATTCCACGGCAGCCAGTCGACGATCACCGGCGGCTCATCCTTGAGGAAGGCCAGCGTGTCGCGCAGCATCACCTGATTGGCGCAGATCATGCGCTGCGTGTTGATGACGGCCTTGGGATTGCCGGTCGAGCCCGAAGTGAGCAGGAACTTGGCAATGGTGTCCGGGCCGATGGCGTCATGCGTCGCATCCAATTGCGCATGCTCCGGCGTCGCCAGCAGATCCGCCAACGGCGTCACGCTGCGGCCCGGCACGCTGCCGCGCGTCGCGGCGATCTCGACATCGTCCGGCACGTTGGCGCGCAAGGCGTCGGCGAACAACGTGGCGTCGTCCGCAAACACCAGCCCCGGCGTCAGCAGCTTGATGACGAAGGCCAGCTTGCCGTAGTCCTTCGAGACCAGCGAATAGGCCGGCGATACCGGGCAGAAAGGCACGCCGGCATAGAGCGCACCGAACGCCAGCAGTGCGTGATCGATCGAATTGCCGGACAGGATCATCAGCGGCCGTTCCGCCGACAGTCCACGCGACAGCAGCGCCGAAGCGATGTGCCGGCTGGCCGACAGCAGTTGCGCGTAGGTCAGCTTGCGCCAGCCGCCGATGGCATCGCGCTCGGCCATGAACACGCGATCCGGCGCGGTCGCAGCCCAGTGATGCAACCGGTCGGTCAGCCGCTGCGGATAATCGCCGAGCGCTGTCCTGGGACGGAGGTAAATGGTGCCGTCGGCGCGGCGCTCGACGGTGACGGCGGGGCGGCCGAACGAAATCGGCCGTAACGGGTACTGGTCCGTCCGAACCGTGGTGTCGCTTCTGCTTGCCGTCGACGTCATGACGCGCCTTGCCTTCAATCAGGTGGGACGGACCTTCGCGGTCTTGTGGTCGAGAAACGCGCGGATGCGCGACTTCGCCTCGTTATCACTCTGCGCGACGGTTGCCATCAACGATTCCATCAACAGTCCTGTCTGCGGATTGGCTTCGGCGATCATCGGCAGCGCTTGCAACACCGCGAAGTTGGTCAGCGGCGCATTGCTGGCGACTTGGCTCGCCAATTCCATCGCCTTGGCGAAGGCCCCGCCCTCTTCCGTGAGGTACTGCGTGAAGCCGTAATTGACGCCCTCGCTGGCGGAATAGACGCGCCCGGTCAGCATCATGTCCGCCATGCGGGCGACGCCGATCAGGCGCGGCAGCCGCACCGAACCGCCACCGCCAACGAAAATGCCGCGCTGGCCTTCGGGCAGCGCGAAATAGGTGCTCGGCTCGGCGACGCGAATATGCGTGGCGCAGGCCAGTTCAAGCCCGCCGCCGATCACCGCGCCCTTCAGCGCCGCGATCACCGGCACCCGGCAATACTGGATCTTGTCGAACACCCGATGCCACATCTGCGAATGCCGCAAGCCCTCGGTGGCGTCACGCTCGCGCAGTTCGGACAGATCGAGGCCCGCGGAAAAGTGCGCGCCGATGCCGTGCAACACCACCGCGCCGATGCCCTCGGGCAGGTGCGTGAAGCAGTGCTGAATCTCTTCCATGATGTCGTCGTTCAGCGCATTGCGCTTGGCGGGACGATTGAGGCCGATGGTGAAGACGGAGCCGACCAGTTCCGTCGCAAGGAGCGCGGACGCAGAGACGGTGGCGGCGGAGGCGGCGTTTCCCATGGGTCATTATGTCCTTGGTAGAATAATTATGTTTTATAACGAAATCGGACAGAGTCAATGGCCGCCGGGAACGGTTCAACGCGCACGGCCCCCGTCATTGCGAGCGGAGCGAAGCAATCCAGCGCCCCAAGGTAGAACTGGATTGCTCGTCGTAGAGCCTGTCCTCGGACAGCGCGGAGCGCCGATCCGAGTGCTCCTCGCAATGACGAGGGGGTGTTACAAAATTTGTCAGAGTTTTGCGCCTGCGCTGAAGCAGCGAACCTCCACCGCTTGCGCCGTCATGGCCGGATTTAATCCGGCCATCCACGTCTTTTGTCTTGCCCAAGCGCAGTAAAGACGCAGAAGCCCGGGCATGACAAATGTCTGAGCGGGGCGCACCCCTGCGTCTCGAACCATGAGGCCAGGGGCATCATCCTTCGAGACGCGACCAAGTGGTCGCTCCTCAGAATGAGTCTTCCGTTGCGGCGAGCCGTCTCGCGAAACTTTTGAAAGACATCGAACCAATTCATCCTCCCCCTCAAGGGGAGGGTTGGCCTACAGCACCTGATGCACGTCGATGACGACACGGTCGGCGTGGCGCGCAGCGGAGGCGACGAACAAATGCTGCATCAGCCAGCGGTATTTCGGGCTGCCGGTCTCGAACTTCGGCGTGGTGCGGAAATAGATCAGCGCCGGATCGACCGGCTCGTTGCGCTTCAACTTTTCGAGCAGGTCTTTCGGCCCGAAACGCAAACCGGTGTTGGCGACGTAGACAACGGCGCCGTCGTCCAGCTCCAGGGCATACTTGGCTTCGAGCTCGATCAGTTCGTCGGGCCGGATGATCTGGAAGTCGGCGCCAAACGGACAGACCTTGCCGTTGACGCCCTCGCCACGCACTTCGCCGCCGAGGATCGGGATGATGCGCCGCGTGCCATGACCGATATCGCCGGCGGAGGTGACGTCGCCAATCCGCACGGTGATGGTGAAAACGTATTTGGTGGCCAGAACCGGTGTCATCGGACTATCCCATCATATGCATCGGCAACCAGGTGGCGATTACCGGGAACGCGATCAGCAGCACCAGGCGAACCAGATCGGTCGCCACGAACGGCAGCACCCCGGCGAAGATCGTCGACATGCTGACGTCCTTGATGACGCTCTTGATGACGAACACGTTCATGCCGACCGGCGGGTGGATCAAGCCCAGTTCGACCGTCATGACGATGATGATGCCGAACCAGATCGGATCGAAGCCGAGTGCCGTCACCACCGGAAACACGATCGGCACGGTGAGAATAATCATCGCCATGGCGTCCATCAGACAGCCAAGCACCAGATACATCAGCAGGATCAGCGCCAGCACGCCGTAGCGGCCGATGCCGAGCCCGGTGAGAAACTCGGTGACGTTCTGCGGCGTCTGGGTGATGGTGAGGAAGTAACCGAAGCACAGCGCGCCGATCAGCACGGTGAAGACGGCTGCCGTGGTGCGCGTGGCCTGCAACAGCGCCTCGAGGATGCCGTCGCGCGACAGCTTGCGACGCATGACGCCGATGATGAAGGCGCCCACCGCGCCCACCGCGCCGGCCTCGGTCGGAATGAAGAAGCCGCCGTACAGCCCGCCGATGACGAACAGGAACAGCGCCAGCGGCGACCACACATTGGCTACGCGGACCGGCGGGCAGGAAGCCCGGCCGCGCCACGCCGATGATGCCGATGGTGATCATGTGCATGGTGATCGCCAGCAGGCCGGGCACCACGCCAGCAATGAACAGCTTGCCGATGTCCTGCTGGGTGATGATGCCGTACACCACCAGCACGGTGGACGGCGGCAGCATGGCGCCGAGGGTGCCGCCGACGGCGATGACGCCGGCGGAAAACGATTGCGGATAGCCGAAGCGGCGCATTTCCGGATACGCCACTGCCGAGAACGTCGCGGCGGTCGCCACCGACGATCCTGAGATCGCCGCGAAGCCGCCGCAGGCGCCGATCGTCGCGATGCCGAGGCCGCCCTTCCAGTGCCCGACGAAGGTGTTGGCGGCGCGGAACAGTTCGCGGCTGATGCCGGACACCGACACGAACGCGCCCATCAGCAGGAACATCGGGATCACGCCGAACGAATAGTCGGTGACGGTGCGCATCACGGTTTGCGCCACCAGTTTCAGCGCGGGCTCCATGCCGGTGAGATAGCCGAAGCCGGTGACGCCGACGAGGCCCATCGCCATGCCGACCGGCACGCGCAACAGCATCATCGCGAACAGGCTGACGAATCCGATGACGGCGACTGCTTCATTGCTCATCGCCGCTTACTCCGCCACCTTGATCTTGGGCTCGTGCAACAGCTCAGGATGAAACACCAGCCGCCAGGTTCGGATCGCGATCAGCAGCACCGCGGAGACGTCGCCGACCCACGCCACCGCATAGAACGGCCAGATCGGCAATTGCAGATCCATGGTCAGCACATGGTCCTCGCGCGTGGTGATGACCTTGTCGAGCAGCGTGTAGGTCTGCACCGTCACCACGAACAGCAGTACCAGCGTGGCGAACACGTCGATCCAGCGCTGATACTTCGGCGAGGCGTTGGCCCAGACCAGATCGACGGTGATGTGAGTGCCGCGATAGCTGGTCGCCGCGATGCCCCAGAAGATCAGGATGCCGAGCAGGAACTGACCGATGTTGTAGTAATCCGGAATCGTCACCGCGAAGAACTTGCGCATGAACACCGCGATGAACGTATTCAACGCGACGATGCCGACGAAGAAGGCCGCGATGAACTTGTCCATGTAGTTCGTCGGCGGCGTCATCGCCGGCCGCAACGCGCCATCGGGAGTGACTTCGGGATCAGCGCTCATGATTTCCTGCCGAATGCCGGTTTGTGGCTTCCGTGATGGCCGGCATCGCCGTTCGAGGAACGGCGTCGCTTCGCTCGCCTATGGTCCCGACCATCCACGTCTTGTTTTCGTCTGTTGAAGGAAGGCGTGGATGCCCGGCACGAGGCCGGGCATGACGTCCTATGGAAGGCGCGCCGCGGTCACAGCCCCGCGTTGTACTTCTTGATCGCGGCCTGCAGATCGGCCTCGATCGCGGCCGGATCGCCGCCGGCTTTCTTGACGTCGGCGGCCCAACTGTCCTGCAGCGGCTTCGCGGCAGCCTTCCACTGCGCGAGCTGTTCCGGCGTCAGGGTGTAGACCTCGTGGTCCAACGCCTTCATCTTGGCGCGACCGTTGAACTCGAACTCGCTCCACGGATCGGTCACCTTCGAGGCCCATTCCGGCGTGCAGTGATCGTCGATGATCTTCTTCTGCGCAGGAGACATCGCGTTGTAGCTCTTGAGATTCATGTTGTAGGTGAACACCGTGGTGTAGAGCGGCACGTCCATCGCGTACTTGATGGCCTTCTCGATGCCGAACAGGAACATCGATCCCCACGGGAACGTGATTTCATCGGCGACGCCGCGCTCGATGGCGTCGCGCGCTTCCGGCGCAGAAGCCTGCACATTGGTGCCGCCGAACATCTTGACCATTTCACCGATGGTCGATTGCGCCGGGCGGACCTTCAGGCCCTTGAGATCTTCCGGCACCAGAACCTTCTTCTTGCCGAACAGCGCGCCGGGATCGTGGATGAAGGCGAAGCACAACTTGGTGTCCTTCATCTCGGTCGGTGCATACTTGTGATACCACTCGTTGAGCGCCAGCGTGCCCTTCTTGCCGTCGCTGAACACAAACGGAAGCTGCCCCGCCGCGGCGATCGGGAAGCGTCCCGGCTGATAACCCGGATTGACGTAAGTGATGTCGGCGATACCGTCGCGCGCCATGTCGTAGTGGTCGAACGCCTTGCCGAGCTGCTGCGAGGGGAACACCGTCAGCTTGATGCTGCCGCCCGAGGCCTGCTCGATATCCTTGGCCCAGGCGATGGTCGCCGGCACCAGCGGATGCGCCGGCGGCACCCACAACGAAACTTTCAGATTGACGGTCTTGTCCTGCGCCGAGGCAGCTGTGACAGCAGCCGTGAGGGCCGTCGTCGCGCTCGCGGCGACCAGCATCGCCATAATGGTTTTGTTCATGAACGTCCTCCCTGTGGATACGCGCAGGTTTGCCTGCCCGATGTTATTGCTTAACTTGTTATATAATGAGTCCGCGATTGCAAGCCGTCTCCGCTGGCGCTGACGCAAGCATCGCATCGCGTTGAGATCGCAATCATTCGGTTTCCCCCCGCCGAAATTTGATTATGTGATATAATCATCTGGCAGAACTCGCGGTGTCAACCGAAAACGGACTGGCGCGCCGATCCGGAGTCGCGATGAACGCTGCCGGTTTGCGGCCCTGGGAACATGGAGACGATGCTGACAACCTTTCAGGATGATCGAGTCCCTGAGGGATTCCTGCCGCACTTTCGCAAGAGCCCGCTCACCGATCCGTGGGAGCCGCTGTACTGGAAGCAGACCGCCGACGCCGTGATCTTCGGCCTGCGCCTGGCGGAACCGCATACCAATGCGCGCGGTCTGATCCACGGCGGCCTAATCGCCGCGCTCGCCGACAAGGCGATGGGCCACAGTTGCGGTCACAAGCTCGGCGGCACGGTTTCGCTGGTCACAGTCAACCTGTCGGTCGATTACATCGGCAGCGCCAAAATCGGACAGTGGCTGCAGATCGACAGCGAAGTGCTGAAGACCGGCAGCACGATTTGCTTCGTGCAATGCGTCGTCACCGCCGATGGCGAAGTGATCGCCCGCGCCAACGCCACGTTTCGCGCCGTGAAGAAGACATAGCAATAACGGTCAAGCGCAAGACTTCAGTTCGAGCCGTCATTCCGGGATGCGCGCACTTGCCGCGCACGCCCGGAATCCATACGCACGGTGATGGTTATGGATTCCGGGCTCGCCCGTGTAGAACTCGCGGCCCGGAATGACCGCGTTGGTAATATGAGCCACACTTGAAATGCCGTAGAAAACCGCTCGTCCTACCGCGCGCTGAAGTGCCAGTCGGTGATCTCAAGCGCGAGGTCGACGAAGGTACGCACCTTGGCCGACAGCAGCCGCGACGTCGGATAGATGATGTGGATCGGCAGCGGCGGCGGCTCGAACGCCGTCAGAACCGGCCTGAGGCGTCCTGCGGCAATGGCGTCGGCAGCCTGATAGGCCAGCACGCGCGTCAACCCGCCGCCGTGCTCGGCATGCCAGATCGCGGCTTCCGAACTGTTGCTGACGAAGCGCGGCGTGCAGGTCACGCGTACCTCGCGTCCGTCTTCGATGAAACGCCAGTCCGGAACCGCGCTCACCGCCCCGAAGTGCACGGTCTGATGCGCGGCGATATCGCCGGGACGTTGCGGCTCGCCATGTTGT
>Ga0209922_103735_pt1 | contig 11768 bp, 14 predicted proteins | sample ThiBiot_500_biof_FD_183946 | JGI IMG/M metagenome (GOLD analysis project Ga0209922, IMG submission 183946) | Wastewater bioreactor microbial communities from Cape Town, South Africa - Thiocy_expt_500_biof (SPAdes) | ecosystem: Engineered > Bioreactor > Thiocyanate-remediating > Anaerobic-Aerobic ...
CCAACAACTATTGTTCGTCCGTCTTTCAATGTAGTTGCTGTGGGCAAAAATCTTGATCGATTCATGCTCACAACAGTTGTCCAATTGCGTGTTAATGGATCAAATACTTCAGCATTGTTTACCAATGCGGTACCAATGAATCCACCAGCTACCAAGACTTTTCCATTTTTCAATGTGACTGATCCATGTTCCGTGGGTGAATAGTGCATACTACCCGCAGGTGACCACGTTCCTGTCGATGGATCGTATAGTTCAGCAACTGCTGAACCTCCTCCAGTAATTAAGACTCTTCCATCTCGTAATGTTGATGCTGTGTGTTCCGATCGACGATAGTGCATATGGCCAGTTCTTGACCAAGTTCGTTTTTTAGGATCAAATAATTCCGAATTATTGTGGTAATCCCAAACAGGACCATAATTTCCACCAGTAACTAAAACTTTTCCATTAGGTAATAGAGATGCAGTATGGTCACTTCGGGAATAGATCATACAGGTCTGATTCATTCGTGGATACAATATACGGCAACGTATTTCCACCAGTTAGTAGAACTTTCCCGTCTTTTAATGATACTAAGACAGGTGATGTTCGCCCAACAAACACATCACCAGTTTTATTCCATGTATTTGTTAATGGATTATACAATTCAGTCCTATTTTCAAAAGTAAAGCTTCAAAGGCAAACATACGTATATATTGACTTACCCAGCATCACCAACTCCACCTGTTACTAGTAGTTTGCCAGTAAAAATCCATTCTTGCTTTTGCGTATCTGACAATATAGGAATCACAAACAATGTCGAACTTCATAATTTAAAGTACGCGCTTTATCTCAGTATGACATATATTCATGAGAATTTTATTCGAGATGTAGAACGAAAAAAAAAGCAAACTTTCTTGTTCTTCTTTTTTTAGTTTATCAGTTACATTGACCAGTATTAAAAAGAATCCCCCAAGTATAATTAAACGACGAAATTATGTCTGGATAACCATCACCATTTAAATCACCAGAATCAATAGCACTATCATCATTGAATATTTTTGTTGAAGACATGATATGTCGTTCGAATGAACCATTTCCATCACCATAAAAAATAATGATAATACATGGATCTCCTTGACAAACAACGACATCAAGATGGCCATCTTTGTTTAAATCGGCGAGTGTAATAAGACATCTAAGGAACCCATCAACATCAGATAGTAATATTAACTTTGTCGTGTTACCAAATGATCCATCGGCATAACCAAACATTAGATTAAGTGCTGAAACTGCTGGTCGCATCACAATCACATCTAATATTCCGTCTTCATTAAAATCACCAACAGTCATAGATTCTGGAGCCAAAACACCTCCAGTTCGAGACGTTTTTTTCGCCTGAAATGATCCATTGCCATATCCAAGAAAAACATCAATCGTATTGTTAAAAATATTAACAAATGCAATATCGACGAAATTATCATTGTTGAAATCATGACTATGAATTGAAGATGAAATATAAATTGATTGATTATTAGAAGGTGTTCGTTCAATAAAAGTTCCATCTGCATTTCCATAACATACAACGAAACCATCAAGATTTGTCGATGTAACAACAATGTCTTTATAACCGTCACCATTGACATCAGCTGCCACCATCTGTCTCGTGTCAAAACTAACTACTAACCAAAACTCTATCTGCACAACAAACGTTCCATCACCATTTCCAGAAAGAATACGAATATATTGATAGTCTATGTTGATGATAGCTATATCAGATATTTGGTCATTATTAAAATCAGCAGTAATACATCGTATATCGATATAATAGTCATCGATTAAAGATAAAATTGGCTCACTAAATGACCCGTTTCCATATCCAAGTAAAACAGCTATTTTCGTAGCACTATAATTTTACAGCGGACAAGTGATGAACTAATTAAACTTATCAGAGAAAATTTGTTACCTGTTTTCTGTAACTTTAAAACCAAGATCAAGTTTTTCATCAGTATTAAAATCTGCAATCAAAATCGATGAAACATCAATATTAAAGTCATTTCGATTCATTGATATTTGTTTCAATGTAAACTGACAGATTGCCACTGAATAGACAATTTTTGTAATTGTTGAGTTGGATGTTGTGCTCATCAATGTACTAGTCGTTGTTGTTGTTGAAGGAACTGCCAAAAAAGATAGAATTGAGTGATTTTTTTGATGAATTATAAAAATAGAGAAAATGATAAGAATCATTATTAAGAAGAGAATTAATAAACATGACAAAATGATTTTAAGTAGTCGTGGTCGAGGATTTGTATTATTTTCAACAGCCATTGATATTGTTCTGATACTTTTCTTTCGCCAGTTTTTAATTTTCACCAAACATCGAATTATTTTCGGACAAATCCATTTCAAAACAATGATCAAACCACCTTGAAGACCAAGTATGAATGAGATTATATAAACAATACTAAATTTTTCTATATAACTATACGAACATAAGGATGGTAAACATCGCTGATAATAGGATGAATAATTTTTTGTAATTGACCATTGATCAATAAATAGTTCGCTCACTAACTCACCGATTTGCGTATTAATATGAAATCGATCGGTTAGTAAAAGAGGTTGAAGTTTAGTATATTCTTTGAGTGTATCCAAACATGATTCATCATAGAAACATTCAAGAGTCGACGAAAGAAGTGATTCCGTTGGTGTACAGCCAATTTTCAAACCTTTCAACAGAACTTTATTCGAAGAAGTCAGATTGGTAAAATATGCTTGACTTGAACAATTGATTTGCAATTCACATGAACAATTGTTATCATAGATTTCAGCTTCAGTATTCAAATAACCAATGATATTACCCGTCAACGGCAAAGTATATCGAAAGTTGGTTCCATATGTTGACATAATTGCATTTCCAAAATTAATATTTCGAATCAAGAAAAAGATTGAATTTAATGAACGAGGTGCATTTTGTTTTGTTTGTTCAATCAGAGATTCGATGTGTTCATTAAAATCTTGTTTGGATAATAATTCTTTCGATATTAATAAAGTGAAAAGAAACTGTTGAATTGAATTGTTCACCGATTGAATTGAAATTTGACATAATTGTTTTAAATATTGAAAATGAGACGAAATGAAATGACGATAGTCTCTTCTTTCATACATCGATATATTTGTGATTGTATCAACAAAAGTGAATTGACTTGAACATATTGGATGAAATGTTGGTTCAATATGAACAAAGTGATTGTATGTTGAAGCAATTGATGAACATGAACATTTCAATTCGTCTCCATATTTCTCGATAAGTTGATTATAAGTATCAAACGATGGTCTTTCGAAATCCTTTGTTATAATTTGCTGTTGAGTGAGAGTGTAGATCACAAGGAATACAAATGTGAGAATAAGTGAAACGAAGAAGAGACGAGTTGTTTGTTTTCCAAGATGTTTTGCTGTTAATCGATGAATATGACTTCCAAATGTATGAGGAGGAAATATATTTAAATTAATCATAGCATCATACAATGTTCGAATCACTTTTTGTATGAACAATATCAATCGTCTTGTCCAATTTAGATTTGTTTGTTGGTCTCGGTGTTGTCTAGTCAACATGGAATATAGTTTAATAATAATGGTAACTAAATGAGATGTGATTAAACGTAGTGAAATTGTCAGACCACCAATCATTGATAATAGGAGAACTATTAAAGTAAGAATATTGTTTGAATGCATTTTTCGAGAATAAAAACAATAACTTGGTGAACATAAATGATAAAAAGTTTCATAGTAATAAGATGGATTCCATTGTTCGATCATGATTTCTTTGACAATCGTTGAAATTGAACTATTTCGATTAAAACGAGTGAAAATCGTATTATTTCCTTTAAGAGGTTGAATATTAAATTCATCAAGACTTTGTACATTCCAAAAGTACACTTCTTTGATATAATTCAATAGAATTGAAAAGCAAGGTGAATCAGAATAGAAGCACTCTAATGTTGACAACAGCAGTGAATCACTTTCGGAACATCCGACCAAAGTGCCTGGTACTATGTAAGATACACTATAGTTTGGAGATCCTGAATTGAAAGTCGTAAGATCAGTATCGAAAATAGCCGATGATGTTTGGCATTTGAGTATTGACGAGCATATACAAGTGACAGCTTTTGAATAAATATCTTGAAGAGAAGTTGAAGGGACTGTAATCTATAGAAAGTACGTAAAATATTGGTTTCTAATAAAAAAAAAACAAGAAATGTTAGAATCATACTTTTGCTATTTGCTCATTGTTACTTGTATTCTTTGTCACAAATTCTATTGAAGAGAATGACACTTGTATCCCATTCCCTACTTGTTTAATCATATAGGGTTGATCGATTTGTATGTGAAGATCAATCGCATTAATCAGATGACTAAAATAAATCGTTGTCGATTGATATAAATGATCAAGATTTTGACCGAGTTGTAAATCGAAATCAGTTTCTGTGAGCATATTTGACACAACAAATGATTGCAATAAAAACTTATTGATCGCATTGAGAACTGTTTCATTTGCTAATTGACATAGTTTCGATAATAAATTAAACTGTTGATAGGCTCGATTACGCCAATCAAGTTCAGCATACAAAGTGGCACTTTGTTGGAGTATTTTTAACCATTTTTGTGTTGTAAAGTCACTCGAACAAACTTGATGTAAAACAGGAGAAAATTTCATGAATTTATGATAAGGTATTGCCATAGTTGAACACGGACATCTCAATGTATGTGAATAGGATTGTTGTAAATCGATATAAGTCTCTAATGATGGATTCGAAATACTTATTGTAACTGTTTGAGTATCAAATGAATTGAAGAGAAGAAGCACAGTAATTGTAATAAGAAGTAAGATTAAATAAACTCGTGTGATGATTTTTTGATGTTTGATATCATCATCTGTTCGTTTGTCTGATTTCTTAAATAAATTCAATCTTTGTAGATACATTTTACATGATACTATCGATATTCTATTTGTTTGACGATGTGAAAATTTCGAAATAGTTTTGATGATGAATGGTGAAATCAAACGAAGTATCATAATTAAACCACCATATAAACTGATGAACAATGTAATTGCATATGAATAATTGATTTGATCAGTTATTGTGTAGGTACATATTGATGGATTACAATTTTGAAAATAGATTGAATAATTGAATGTTGGTATCCAATCATCGACGAACATATTTGTTAAATGATCATAAACAGTCAGGTTACTTTTATTTGTAAGTAAAACATAATCAGTAAAATTAACATTTGTCTAAAAGAAAACGAAATTTCATAAATTTATGGAGCATTATTGTATAAAACGAACTTGATTGATTGATGGATAATACTCATGAAATAGTTGAAGACATTCGATATCATAGAGACAATCTAGGGTGCTTCGAAGAAGAGCTTCAAAAGGACTACAGCCAGTATAAAATCCCTTGATTATTAACGTGGAATTTAGTGTAGGATCTGTCCATGCTATACGGTCGTTGAGATCTTGCGAAGGTAGTAGTGGACCAAAACTAGTTGGACTAGTCGAGTGAACAGTGCCACATAAAATTGAATACACAGATGTAGTATTGTTCATGATTGGATAATATCCTGTCTGGAAAATAAGAAGTATGATCTGTTGAAAAAGACGGTAATAGGTAGTTAACGTGTTTGTATTGAGAGCAGTAATAAAATTATTTGCTTGAGTTACAATTCGAAAATAGTTAATAAATGACATGATTTGAGTTGATAAACTATTTCGGAAGGAATCCACTGTAGCATTGACTTCAACTTGAATTTTTGATTTAGGTAACGCATAGACAGTTACGAGTTCATGTTGATTGAGATCGTTTTCATTTTCTTCAGTAATACTCTTCGATAGTTCACAAAGACTGGATAATAATTGGAACTAAAAAGACGAACAAGTTCCCATTGAAATAAACACATAGTGCTAGTTTATACTTGAGAAAGAGCTGTTGTTCGAAAATCTAACACACCATAGGAACTTCGAGCTGGTACATATAAATCTTGAATCCATTGTTGAGTAACGAAATAACTGGTGCAGACAGGATGAAATTGAATTTTATTGGAGACAAATGTTTCATATGATGTTGTGATTGTTGAACATGGACATGAGAGAAGTTCACCATGTTCTAGGTACAATTTTTCGAATTTCTCTAAATCAATATCCGAAATGACAATTGTGCGAGCTTGTGGTTTTATCATTGCGTTATAGAAAAGAAAGTACATGCAAACTAAAATAAATTTTAGTAGGATATTCTATAGAAGGAAGAAAGTTTACCAATGAGAAGTAGAATATATAAATGAGTTGAATATCTCTGATGTTTAAGTTCCGTGGTTGGATCTTGTGATTCATCATCATAATCTTCATCGGGAATGAAAAGATTATATTCATATATTCTACGATATAGTGACGAAAATATTGCTTTAATTTTCATCGTTTTATTAAAGATTTTTGAAGTTGAAGAAAAGAAATTTATTTATATACTTATTTACGAAATAATTGAAATTTAATGGTGCTGAAAAATCATCGTTTTGAGTTTGTAATTAGAAAAAAAATCATGTGCATGTATTTCTACTGTTTTACACCAACACTTTTATCAATATGTTGCATATTATAAAAACAAATACTTCAACTATTTTTGTTAGTACAGAAGCATTGAAAGGCAGAAATGTTGTACCAAGTAGACTTGGTGTATGTCTCAAGATAGTTATGTTAGTTACTGAATTGAATCAAATTTGCTCTTATTTACACACAAGTATATTCGTATTATCTAATGATTATGGATCATGTGGTTTAATAAATAGTTGGATATATAAAGCAGATATTTACAAGTAGTACTCATCCGATGGATTCGCTGACCCTTTTCTGAAAGAAATCTAATATATAAGCAGTCAAAGATGCGTATAATTCAATAAAGATTTTCATCCGCAGTTGCCGTCCATAGAACTTTTTATTTCAATATGTCTCACATTAGAACTAATACACCATTTGATGTTTTTTTTTGGTAAAAAAAAACTTACCAAGTTTAGATAAGGACTCCCTTTTCGATTCTAGTGTTTTTTAAATATGCGCATCTATGCACGTAAAGTTGTCAGTATATAACTTTCAACTCGAACACTACTGGTGGACTTTTTTTTATTTAAGAGAGAATAAAAGGAGAAGGAAAAATCGAAAAGTTTTTATGCGAAACCACGGTTTCTAACTTCATTTCGCATTTGAAGTGCTGCACAGCATGGACACCAGCAAATAGTACAAGCATCCCCACACGAATCACCCTTGCAAATACGAAACGGAGAAGTTAACAATGGACTTTTGTCTAAACTATAAACTTACTCGAATTTTAAGAGCTGTTCGAATCTTCATACGATAAACCGAAAGAGGATTTCCGAGACACCAAGCCGAAACACATGATTCATGAATATCAGAAGCTAGTGAACAAACGAAACAGCAAGGACACCAATAAGCATAACAACCTGTAAATAAAAATTTTTCTACTAGAAAGAAAAAGACCAATCTATATCAATTGTGACTTCTTACATTGACCAACATCATTACAGCATTCACATAAACCAACAGTCCATTCTTGATTCATATCACGGAATGGATCCGATGATATTACATATTGTGGTTGTAATGTAACCGTATGAGTACCGGGGGGAAGAGCTGCCATTAAAATATGTGTGTGTATCTCGATTGCAAAGCAGAAGTCGAATAAAGTTACTCTTTTATAATCGATAAAAAAAAGAATTATATCAGAGTACGTGGTATAAAACTTCGAGATTTGCTGACTTGTTCTTGATTCAAGTGTAATAAAAACTGCTTTTTTTTTTTACTTTTTGATTTTCATCGTTTATTTCAGGCTATCAATAAAATCATCTAGTAAATAACATGAGAAAACGATTTTTCAGCCAAATCAAATAGTGTAATGTCCAAAGAATAAAATTTCGTATCAGAGCAGGAGTGCCTATCAAATGTGCTGTTCGAGTACTTTGAATCGAATCTTGAACAGCTTGAAATCCACGTTTAAATAATTGTTCTTCATAATTAGCAAGATCAATCGTTGTGAAGTCGGTTGAGATAATTTTGGCTAGATCGAATGCATCTGCAAATGCAGTGTTCGCTCCCATGCCACGATGTGGCGTCATCAAATGAGCTGCATCGCCAAGTAATGTCACTCGAGGATTATTTCGATATGGATTTTGTTTGAAAACTGGCGACGAATAAATACGTAATGGTTGATACCATATTGACGAAGATAATTCGATCATACGAACAAATTCTTGATTATTGAAATGAGCACGCATCTTGCTGAGGGTAGGATTAAAAAATACCGAAAGAAAAAATATCGAAGGAAAAAATGTCGAAAATTTGAATATCGAAACAGAAAATATTAAGAGATTAATTGAGGGTGAAGGCGTTTTTGTGTAGACGGTTATCAGACCAGCAAGATGAGGGTGAGGGCGTCATTTTGTTCCCCTCTAATAGCTAGATCTCTCACTTTCGACATTCTATTTTTCGGCATTTTTTTCTTCGACTTTTTTTCTTTCGGTGTTTTCATAGTAAATCTTGCTGAGTTATTGGTCATGCGTTGTTTTTGTTAGTGTCACATCTGAATTTGACCAAGCAAGTGACCAAAACCAGGAATGTTCAGTTGAAATCATGTATATTGAATGACCTTGATCGCCTAAGACTTGAACAAGACTATTCGATGCTAAATTTTTGATTTGTGTGAATTCAGCAGTTTGTTCGAGTCTACCTGCAACTTGAATTGTCCCTGTATCTTCGATTCGAAAATCCGGCATCAATTGAGCTCGGACAGATGATCGAGCGCCATCACAACCAACAAGTAATGAGCCTTGTACAATTGAATCATCGTCGAAATGAACTTGAATACCATCTTCAATGATTTCATAGGAAACAAATCGTTTGTTCCATCGTATATCAATATTTTTAAGAAGATTTCTTCTTAGCAATGCTCGTTCAACAAATTTCATTTCTCCAATTGACATTGATCGTGTGATATAGTCGATGAATCGGAAAGAACACTTTCAACTGCTGGAATTTGTTTTAAAACATCGATTCCCATTGAATTAAGAGTAATAAAATTTCCTTGATCTCGCGAATCTTCACCAGAATCACGTTCGAAGACAATAACTTTGACATCCGATGAAACATTCGTTTGTAATAATTGAGTAAGAGCTAGACCACCTAAGCCACCTCCAATAATAAGAATCGTTTTCATTTTTGTTTTTTTCTCTATTCTCGTATTCAGAAAGCAACAACTGACGTATTTATTTTATCTATTTACGCAGGTGCACTCGAGATTTTATTATTTAGTTAAATGAAAAGAAGAAGAACATCGAGTTGTTAAGCTAAACCACGGTTTCTAACTTCATTTCGCATTTGAAGTGCTGCACAACATGGGCACCAACAAACAACACAAGCATCCTCGCACGAATCACCCTTGTGAATACGAAAAAAAAAATTAATAATGAATTTTTGTCTAAAATATAAACATACTCGAATTTTGAGAACAGTTCGAACCTTCATACGATAAATTGGAAGAGGATTTCCCAGACAACAGCATGACATGTATGATTCATTGATATCAGCAGCTAGTGAACAAACGAAACAGCAAGGACACCAATAAGCATAACAACCTGCAAATAAACTTTCGATATTAGAACAAAAAAAGAACGATGAATATTAATTATGTCTTTTTTACATTGAGTAACATCATCACAACAATCGCACAGACCAATAGTCCAGCTTTGATTCATATCATGGAATGGATTTATTGGCGGTATCCTCTGGCATCTTTTCTCTCTCGAGTCTAAAACTCACCGAACATAATTCGTAAAATAAGCAGAAAATATTTTACATTCAATAGAAAAAGGATTTGACTTTTGATTGGTTGTTATCATTCTTTTTCAATGACGATGACTCAAGAAGAAAAAAAATAATTTTTTCTACTCGTTCTGTTTCGTCTCCTCTGCCATAGATGCAGTTTACCTTGTTTTCATCAAAACAACGACGCACAAAAACCAAACGTAGTCGTACGATCTCAAATACGGAATGACTTCTGATACATCAAAACAACGACGAATTATGATTCTCACAGCTGACGATGATGTCATCGATCAAATTCAGAGAACTAATAATCCATTATTATTGAAAAAACTTATTCTCCAATCTGAAATCGACAATAGTCCTAATGGCACACGATCTCAACCGATCAAACCTGGAACACTGACTTGTGTCGTATGTAAATCATCGGCAAATGGATACAATTTTGGTGCGATCGCATGTGAAAGTTGTAAGACTTTTTTTCGTCGTAATGCTTTGAAAACATCTGTAAGCTATTGAAAGAATCGATACATCTCATATTATATGTATTTATGTATAGACTACATTACGATGTCGGTACAAAGCCAATTGTAAAATCAATGCGGAAACGCGTCGTTCATGTCCTGCTTGTCGTCTAGTCAAATGCTACGAGCAAGGAATGAAAAGTGATCGTATTCTTACAGTACTGTATCTGAAAAAGAAAAAAATCTATTTCTTTTTTTCATAATGATGATTTATATTCTTTTCTCAGAATGAACAAAAACTTGCAAAACGTCGTAAATTAGAAGAGAATCGCAATCTTACATTGACTACGATTCCAACAGCAATAACAAATGAACGTCAATGTCAAACATCACCCGTTCACAGCTTTGACAATGCAATACACATTCCTGAGCAACCAAATTCAGTTACGCTTACCTTGGATGAATTGCAACGTATTGCAGATATATCACTTTATTATCAAAAACGCATAGAACTAGGTAGAGATTGTTTGTGAATCAGTCTTTTGTCTTATTGTTCATGTATTTGAATTTTAGCTAATCGTCAAGGTTTACCATTCGATCCATCATTAGAAAGAACGAACTTTTTAGACGTGTTAAATGGTTTTTCAGTTTCAATTCTACGTGTTCTCTCGTTTTTCAAACAAATACCTGAATTTAATCAATTGAATATTGATGATAAAGTTATTCTAACAAAATATAATCTTCTAATTGTCTCTGGTATTAGTTGTGCGCTTTCATTCGATGCCAAAAGTGGACAAATTATTGAAACAAGTTCAGATTTACCTTGGAATGCAGACATTTATCGAGTTGTATTTGGTTATAAGACTTGCAAAGAATCACAAAAGATCTTTGGCATATTTCTAAATATTGCCAATCGTGATCAGAAAATTATTCTACTTTTACTTGTTGTACTTATTCTAACGAAAGGTTATTCAATAGCGAACAGTCGTGAACCGATACTCACCAATGAAATAGCCGTTTATCATGTACAAAATAGTTACACTGAACTTCTTTGGAAATATCTCGAAGCAAATTATAAATTCGACGAATCGGTTCGTTTATATAGTCAACTTATTTGTGGAGCACTATCATGGCAAACCGTTCAAGACGATATGCGTAATAGTATTTTACGGATTCTATCACCAGAAGATATCGAAAAATTAGTACCATTTTTAAGATCAGTATGGTACTTGTCGTGAATATGTCATTCGCATTTTAATTGGTTGTTTGCGAACGAACAAAAAGAATAGAAAAAATTACTGTTCCCTTTTTTTTTAGTCGTTCTCTTGTGTTTTTGGACGTTTTTTTTCTTTTTATTTTTTGTTGTCAACAGCATTGTAAAGAACGAAAGAAAAAAAAAGTTATTTTTTTCTTGTCCTTCGTTTTTTTAATCG
>Ga0209922_103739_pt1 | contig 11751 bp, 12 predicted proteins | sample ThiBiot_500_biof_FD_183946 | JGI IMG/M metagenome (GOLD analysis project Ga0209922, IMG submission 183946) | Wastewater bioreactor microbial communities from Cape Town, South Africa - Thiocy_expt_500_biof (SPAdes) | ecosystem: Engineered > Bioreactor > Thiocyanate-remediating > Anaerobic-Aerobic ...
CAATTGGTCAACGTATCACAATGAGTTCGATTGATATTCAAGAAATTCGAATGTTTTATAATTGTTCATCAACTGGTTCAACATTTCCTCCAACAACAACACCTCGTTCGTTCATTTCACTTTCATTCATTTTAAAAATCTCATTTTGTTTTGTCTTCTATAGCTAATTTATATACAGTAAATAGAACAATTTCATCATCATTGACATCGAATAGTTCAATCTTTAATCGTAATAGTGATTTAAATCGATATTATTTCGAAGCATTTCAAATTCGAGTTCATTCGAATGGTTCTTATCGATTTCTAAGTGTTAGCTCTGTTGATACATATGGATATTTATACGCTGGATCATTTAATCCAGCAATGCCTTATGAAAATCTAATAATCCGTGATGATGATTCAGGTGGAAATAATCAATTTCAATTTCGATATTTCCTGGAAACAAATCAAACGTACTTTTTGATCTTTACCACATATGATTCATTAGTTACAGGAAGCTTTAATCTAATTGTGTCTGGTTTAACATCAGTGAATATAACAAAAGTGAATTATAATTCGAGTTTTGCTAATGGAACAACTTGTAAGTTGAGCTATGTTGGAGTTCGAATATTTTGGATTGAAATTTTGTTTAGTCTCATCAAGATATTCCAGTGCATTAACAAGAAATAGTGGAACGCTTCGTCTAAATAATTCAACGGCAATATTTTATTATGAAGCAATTTTAATAACAACATCCGTTAGTGGAAATTATACAATTCAAAGCAATTCGACGATTGATTCTTATGGTTACTTATATTTAAATTCTTTTAATGCAAATGATATGATTACAAATATATTGGCTATTGATGATGATTCAGGAGAAAATGGACAATTTTTAATATCCTACACATTGCAAGCGAATGGTCGATATATCGTGATAATGACAACATATTTTCAGAATATAACCGCACCTTTCTCAATCATAGTTACAGGTCCAGCAATTGTTTCGATGAATTACTCAGAAACGACCTCAACAACTTCGTCGACAACCTCAACAACTTCGTCGACAACCTCAATGGCAACGCAATCAACAACTTCGTCAACAACCTCAACAACTTCGTCGACAACCTCAATGGCAACGCAATCAACAACTTCGTCAACAACCTCAATGACAACGACCTCAACAACTTCGTCGACAACCTCAATGACAACGCAATCAACAACTCGATCTACTACTAGTAAGTTTTGACAAAATGATGAATTGAATATAAATTTTAAATGAAATATTTAATTTTAGCATCGTCATCATCTCTAATACAATTCAATATTGACATGATGATTTTACTTTTGATTGGATTATTTATCAATTTAATTTTCATGAAATAACCTTCGACTTTTTTTTTCATAGTAATAAACGATATCTAAAACAATGAAAAAGATTTTATCTATATTCGATGATAAGAAACAGAGAGAAAAAATACTTAATTGAAGCACGTCTTAGAGATAGACATTCTTTTTATTAAATAAAAAACGACAATAGACATGCCCGTAGAAGTTGGTCAAGAAGCTCCCGATTTTAGTTTATATAATACTGAACTCAAAGAAATTTCGTTAAAAGATTTAACATCGAAATCGAATGTTGTTCTTTTATTTTTCCCGTTAGCATTTACAGGTGTTTGTACGAAAGAATTATGTTCAACTCGTGATGATATTGCAAATTATGAACAATTAAATGCAACTGTTGTTGGAATTTCAGTCGATTCGGCATTTACTTTGGCAAAATTTCGTGAAGAACAACAACTTCCATTTGATCTCTTATCGGATTTTAATAAAGAAGTGTCACAAAAATATGATTCACTCTACGAACAATTTCCTAAATTTGGTCTTAAAGGTGTTACAAAACGAAGTGCTTTCGTTATCAATCAACAAGGAATTATTAAATATGCCGAAATTCTTCAAGATGCAAGCAAAGTTCCCGATTTCGACAAAATTATAGAAGCTTTACAAACGGTGAATCAATAAGAAATCTTTTTCTGTTTGATTGAGAGAAAAAAACAAGAAGAATAAAGTTTTTTTTTAGTTACTGAGTCATCGTCACGGTTGATTGACCAACGAAATCATATATACGTATTTATTTCAGAGAAAAAAAAACGACAAAAAAAATGATGTTGCGCATATTGACTTTAATCTTTTGCTTGAGCTTGAGTAAACTTGTTTCATTAGAAGACAAAGAAATTCTGTTTAAAAATAGTTATGTAACATGTTATACAGATCGTTTAGTTATTGCTTATTACTATTTTCCATTTGGTGATAAAACAATTCAATATAAAAATATTCGTTCAATGAAATTACTTGGTAAAAATGATTTCAATTTTTTTCAAATTAAATCTTGGGGAATGGCTTTGTCGCCGATTTGGTGGCATTTAGATATGCACCGTGCTTGGCGTCAACATTTTATCATTTTCGATGCAAATCAATGGCCAAAAATAGGTTTAACTATGAATGATAATGATACTCTCACTGTTTATTATTTAATAAAAAAAACATTGATATAATCATTTATTAATCAGAAAAAGAAAGAAATTTTTAAAAATTAAGATTATGAATTATTGATATGAAAAGAGTTTCCCTCCTTGACATCTATGGTTTCTTGAGAATCAATTGAAATCTAAAGGATAACACTTGGACAGAACTGTATAAATATGCAAATCCACCGAATGATATAAATAGCGACGCATCTGGGTTTTATCAGTTCAAAGAGAATATTTTATGATTGTACAATCATCATTAGCCAATCAATTGATGCCTGTATAGAATCCAGATCCCTGGAAATGAAATATAAGTTGTAATCTAATCTATTCAGATTTATTTCGAATTGGAAAAGTCAATAGTATTCAAGATCAATTGATTCAAGTGATATTATACAAAATACAAAACGAAGAAAAAATTGAAACATTAGCTAAATTCGTTGCTTCAAAATTGTACGACAGTAAATGTTTGGCATGTCTTGAACATCAAATTAGATCTCCAATTGATAATTCATTGAATGCATCGAAAAAAAAATTCATCAAAGAAATTGTCGCTGAAATAGGTAAGAACTCATGTTTATTATTGATTTCATACTTTGATGCTAAATTTAGGCAAACTCATTAAAAAAGAAGGTGATATTAGCAACTCGTCATTTGTATTAACTCAAATTGATCTTTTTGGAATTGTTATTTGGTGGTAATTGTGATTTTTTCATTGTTATAAACATATTCACTTTGTTAAATTAAATGTTCATATAATCAATTACATGAAATAGACTATTCGAAAGTTATATTTGCAGAGATTTTCATTTCTTTAGATCTATTACTATACAAGATTCATTCAAAGGTTTGAACGTTGAAACAAAAGCTTTTTTATTCCTTTTTCTGAATTAATTCATTAAATTACTATTCTAAATGATTTTCGAATGGTGTTTGAAGGAATAAATGTTGCAAATATATTTGAAACTAATTCAAGAAAGAAAAAGGTGTTGTACAATAATAATATTTCTTTTGATGTTAAGTTCTTAATTAAAGTTGTCAACGGTTCAATAAAATCACACATTATTGTTCATGTCGATTTTCATTTTTATCATGTAGTAGACAAACATTTATGCGTTATTTATTAATCAGAAAAAGAAACAAACTTTTTCAAATTCAAATGATGAATTATGGAGGTGAAAAGAATTCGAAAGAAAAAGTTCGGTTTTAATAATGTAAAAGGAGTTTTTGTTTGAAAGACAACATGTATAAAAGCAGTTGTCAATTGACCGGAATGTTTAGCACATTGAATTAACCAATAAGTATACCATTGCAGAAATAACATAAACAGTGGAATTTTCGGTTGAACACAATTTAATGTTGGATCTTGAGTTCGTTGAAATGTTTTCATTTGACCAAATCGATCGGTTTGAATTAATTTTAATGTTGGTACAGCCCAATCATTTGTTGTTGATCCAAGCCAACATTCGTGACTAATTGCAGAAGCTTGTTGATTATAAATAAATGAAATATCTTCGAGAGAATAGTTGTTTGCAAAGATTTGATTTAATTGTTTGGCTTGTCGACAAGCATGAGTCATTCCTTGACCATTCTTAGGATTGAAGACACACATTGAATCACCAAGAAGAATGAAATTCTTTGGCCATTGTCTTCCTACGTGTTCGACATACTTTCGATAATCAAAAGCTTTTCGATACGGTAGAAGAGGACTTAATAATTTCGTTGATTTTAACATTGTATAATAATCTTGAGGAAGATGTTCTTTGACAAAATCTAAGAGATTTTCAAATGAATCACACGGTGGATATTCACCATTGACACAATAAACAGCAAAATTTGATAAAATTCCGAGAGAATTTTCTTCGGGATTTTCAATTTGTCGAATTGGAATCGTAAGAAAACCTTTATTAAAATGTGGAGCATGTGCAGCATTGCCTCCAATTAAAAATGAATCTAATGATGAATTTCCTGTTCGAAATCGTTCTCCAACAAATGAAACATAACCAGTTCCTGTATCCAATTGTTCGGTTGGAACGATTAAATTCAATTTCTCTTTTAACCATTTCAACGATGACGAATATCTTCCCGTACAATCGATAATAAAATCTCCATAGAATTCATCTTTTGATTTGGTTTGAACACCTTGAACAGTATTTGTCACTGGATCAGTTAGTAATTGTGTTACTTTTGTATTGGTTATCCATTGAATTTGTTGTTGAGTGGATAAATGTCGTCGTAGAACAATTTCTAAAGTAAAACGATCAATGCAAAACCACGAAAGATCTTCAGTGAGATGTTTATTTAATAAAACATCACCGATAACAAATCGAAATTCGTTGTTCAATGATGATATTCTTGCACCGTAATTACGAATTAAATCATCTTTTAGTTTTGGAAATAAATCGAAAAGAATTCGAGCGCCTTCACCTTGTAGAACATGAATTTGAAATGATTGAGTCGTACCTGATCGACCTAATTCACTCGAATTTTTCAAATGACAACGATAATTAATTAATTGTTCGTTTGTTGATTTCATGAGAACGTCATTGAGAACATCGTCATGTTCGATAATTGTTATTTTTTGAAAATATTTCGTTAGATAAGCAGCTGTCGTCATTCCAGCGATGCTTCCACCCATTATAATTGCATGATCATATTTTTGAGTTTGATTCTTCACTTTTCTCTGTTTGAATTTGAACAAACAAAATAAAGTGATGAAGGAAAGTAGTATGAGATAGAATAACATTTTCGAATGGAAAGACAATGGGATGGACGCGTGGTTTTATAAAAAAAAGAGAAATCTGACGATATGTTTGTCTCGTTTATTCATTGGATAGATATTTTGTCTTCGAAAGATCAGACCATCATCGTCAGTTCTATTTATTCGAAAAATAAACACGAAAAGAACAGAACACAAAAGAAACAAACGCGAATATTTCTCAGTTTTTTTCTTTTAAAAATCTTCCTAAAGCCCAAATTGGAAAAATATTTCTATAATTCGTATAACTAATCATACAATTTCCATTGAAAACACCTGAAATCGCTTGTTGTTTCCAATCTCCATTGTTCAATTGTTGTTTGAGAAGAAATCGAATGCCTTTTTCAATGTGCGAACGATCAGCTTTCGCTGCGATCAACGAAAGAAGTGCCCAAGATGTGTTTATCACTTGTGAATGTTCATGTTGAATGTACGTTTTTTTGACACAACTTAAATAAGATTCTCCCCAACCGCCATCGCCATTTTGTTTTGAAATTAAAAATTGAACGGCTTTTGTAATTGTTGTCGAGTGAATCGATTCGCCTGAAGCGATGAGAGCATCAATGGCAAACCAAGTTCCATAAGTAAAACAAACGGCCCAACTTCCGTACCAACTTCCATCGGATCGTTGTTTACTTTTAATGAATTGAATTCCACGTTGAATAGCCAATTGAATGTCTCGAGTTCGATAGTTTAAACTTTGTTTCTTCGATTGAAATTTGATTAAAGCTTGAACAGAAGCAGATGTACATTCGGTATATGAATAATCAATCATAATATCTTTGAAGACTTCAGCGGGATTTAACCATTCGATCCAAGGATTTGATCGTTGAAGTTCGTACGATGCCCAGCCACCATCTCCGTTTTGAGTACTGAGAAGAAAATCAATTGCATATTCTAAACGTTCGTTTGTAATCAATCGAGGACAATCAATTAAATGTTCTTCGAGTAATAATGTTGATTTAATACCTTCAGCTGTACAATCTGTTATTGGCCAACCGTGATCACGTGTTGAAAATGGCCAACCACCTTTCGATTGATGTCGATAATATTTATCTAAATCACGAACATCTTCTAAGACTTGACTCATTTCTAAATAATAATACGCTGATTTCAATGTTTGACAATAGATTTGTGTGAGTCCTGTTTCAAGAATCGCTTGAATAGAAAAGGCAGTGTCCCACAATTGAGATCCATTGTAACCTTGAACTTTCATTCCATCTTCACTCAACCAAAGATAATCGTTGACTCGATTTAAATGATTTCGAAATTGTTGACTTTCACGTCCTTTTGCAAACCAAATTGATAACATATTGATGAATTTATTCACTGGACCAATATCAATGAAATTCGTATGTTCATCTTCAGCTTCGATATAACTCAATAGAAATTCATTTGCTTTTCTTCGTAAATAATCACTATGAATCAATTCATATGTATTCGTTAAACAATGAACAAATTTTAAAACAAATGTTTGCGGTGAATATAAATCCAACGAACTAATTGAATTTCGATATTGATTAAATTGAATGTTTTCATATTTGTCAACATATAATTCTCTTCGCAATTGTTCAATCAATGGAGTTATTTGTCCAGTAATTTTATTTGAATAAACATAACTCATCGGAAGATAAACCATTCGACAATGACACCAATATCGAGATGGATGAATAGACAACCATTCGGGTAATAACCATAATTCGGGAAACAGTGAATTGACACCTTCCCACGGCATAACACCTAACACACATAACCAAAATTTGGCCCAACTTGGCGCAAACATTGCACCACCTTCCATTTGAATGAATCCATAAGCATTTTGAATAGTTTCATGTTGAAATGAAAGTCCTAATAATCGCAATGAAACATAACAAAGAACAGTGGCAAACATTGTGGATTTATTTTCAATATGTGTTCCCCAACCACCATCGGATAATTGATGATTTAACAGATATTTTATCATTTCTTGTTTTTGTTCATTGGTAAAGTCAAATTGAGTTACATAAGCAGTGATTATAGCACCGGGTAATAAAAACATGGGTCCACCATAATCACCTGGCCAATGACCATCTTCAACTTGTAAACATTTGTAATAATTAATTGCTTTTGATACACTTTTAACGACAGTTGAAGAGAATTCGTCATCGGCAAACGAAGGAATTTGTAAATTGTCATCGTTTGTTGTCAATGATTGTAGAATTGAATTTCGAAAGATTTTATCTTGACTATTTGGATTGAGTTTGTCATATTCAAAATCAATTGAAGAATCTTGTTCGATTTCATCTGTTAAATATTTCCAAATTTGTTGACCACGATCACAAATTAATCGCCAAGCCATTTCGTTGTTTTACACATTCTTTCATCTCTCCTTGTTGACCTTTTTATAAGATAAAATCTGTCATCACGCCATTATCATTTCATTTTATTCAACTATTTCAAACAAATGACAATCTCTATGAAATATGCAGAAGACTTTGTAGTAAAGGTGCAAGTTCATCGGTTAGATTGAAACAAACAAATTCACATTGAAAAAAATCGAAAAGTTTTTCAACAACAAATTGAATTCGAAATATTGATGATAAAATTCGAACAAATTTTCTTGTTGCTTGACTTTCTCCTTGTTGATCAACTAAATATTTCCAAAGAATATTTGTATAATTCGATTGAATTCGATAGATATTCAACGGATCTTGAAGTGATCGAGAATTTTTATGCATTAACAAATCAGGTGAAAATAATAAAATTAAGATTAATAAAGATAAAATAGTAAAATCTTGATCAGTGCTCTCAGTTATAAAACGAACTGTAGTCAAAAATAAGATATGAAGGCCATCGGACTCAAAACATAATCGATAGAATTCGAATCGTTTCGATGATACTTCAAAAGCTTCATTTAAAAGACGATTATTGAATCGATCATAATAAAAACAAACAAATATTGGAAATAAATACAATAGATTCGATTTAAATAATACAAAACGATCGTCACCATTTAAATTTTGAAATTCATTGATTTGTCGAAATAAATTGACAAAACAGAGAATTCGTTCGTCTGCAATATACGACCAATGAATGATTGCTGATCGATGATCATAAATATTCAATGGATGATATTCAATGACTTCTCGTTTTAAACAATTCATAGTTATCGATTGAATATATTCAATTAACATACGATCTTCGATTGATAAATATTTATTTTCCATTAATAACTAGTCGATTGAAAGTTTTTTAAATTCTTTTGAAAAATAATAAAAATGAATTTGTTACTTGATCAAGATCATTTTCTAAATTGATTGTTGTTGAATTATTGACAAGAAAATTAGCTTTTATCCAATCTTTTCTCATTCCCATTTCGAAACATTTTTTCAGTCGACATTTTTGACATTTCTTTCGAACATCAGGCGCAAGTGAACATTGATCATCGCCATTTAAACAACGAAGTTTATTCTAAAATCAAAAACGAAAATGATTTTCACAAATCTTGAAAATTCATCACGAACTAAATCTTGATTTGAATTTCGACGAAAGAATATTTTACACGAGCCACATGAAAAGACATTATAATTATTTCCAATTCCATTTCCACCACAAATGACACAACAAATATTCGATGTTTTCTTTTTTACTTTCGATTGAATTCGATCTTGTTCGTCGATCTTATTCATCAAATCAACGATTTCAATATGCGATCGTTCACCAAATTGAAATCGTTCAATTAGTGTCACATCATCAGTTAGAATTAGTAATTTCGTATTAGAAGACATTGATTTTCAACTAAATCGATGTTTACATTGTAAATAAACTGAAAGCACACGTAGATATTTATGCATCATCGATTTCTTCGTCATGTCGAAAAGTACGAATCGTACTATGATAATCACCCGTGACACAAAATATGAAAGGATGAAGGTTATTTTTTTTATTAAGAAATAGATTTTTATGGAATATGCAAAATACTTTGCATGAGAGGATCTACTCGATCGACAGTTTCATTTGTCAAATAATGACAACGGAAAAAATCGAGAAATTTTTTTGTTATTAATTGAATTTGAAAAATTCCGTGTAGAATTCGAATAAACTGTTGATAAGTTTTGAATTCTCCTTGTTTTTGTATTAAATATTTATGAAGAATTTCAACGTAATACGATTGAGTTCGATAAACATCGATCGATTGATGAAGTGATGGTTCGTTTTCATTCATTGATATTCCTTGAGAAAATAGAATTATTAATAAAAGAAGAGACAAAATAATCGGATCTTCTTCGGTTATTTCGAGTAAACAACAAACTAAATTCAAAAATGAATTTCGAAGTCCATCGCTTTCGAAACATAGAACATAAAATTGAATTCGTTTCATGATAATATCGGTCGTTTTTTCCATCGCATAAATAAAATCTCGATATTTTAAATTAAATTTTGCACATTTTGTTAGTGAAAATAAAGATAAAAGATTGTATTTAATTAGAATAAATCGATCGTCATTATTCAATTGATTGAATTGTTCAATTTGCTGAACAAAACGAATAACTTTTAAAATAGTTGCATTGCCAATTTGTGACCAAAGAATGAGAGCTGATTTTTGATCTGCAACATTCAATTTCGAATAATCAATCAAATCGTCTTCTTCTCGAAATATTTGTAAATACGATTTTCGAATATTCTCAATTAATAACCATTCATGTTCATTTAATGTTGCCGAATTTTTCTTTTCGAAATATTTTTTAAATCGAATTTGTTTTTGTTGTTGACTCAAAACGAAATCTTTTCTCATTCCCACTGTTAAACATCGTTCGAATCGACATTTTGCACATTTTCGATGAACTTCATGTGAAACCGAACAATCACCTCGACCAGTTATACAAATTGAACTTCGATTGATATTACGATAGAAAAATGATTTACACGATGCACAAGACAGAACATCATAATTATATCCAATAGCTCGATCACCACAAATACGACAAACCATTTCCTTAGATTTTTTACAAAGTTTGACTCGTTTAGATAAATGAGAAAGAAATGGAATATTCGATGTATTGGAATTCGAATCCGATGTTATGATGATCATTGTCGTTGCTGTTTCAGTCGCCATTTGTCCTTTTTTTTTCTCACTTTGTAAATATTCGCGTCTACAGATAAAATCAAAAAAAGAAAAATGAGTCAGAAAAAAGCACGTTGTTTTTTTTTCTTTATTCAACAAAAATGAAGACGCGGGGTTTTTTATGTCGAAGAATTTAAACAATATGCAGAACAGTTTGCATAAGTGGAGCTAATTGATCGATTTGATTTGTTTGTATGATTTGAGAGTGAAAAGTTTGTTGAAAGAGTTGATTTAAATTTTGAATTTGAAATATTCCTCGAATTAATCGACTAAATGTATTGATCGATCGAATTTCTCCGTGTTTATTTATTAAATATTTGCAAAGAGTATTCGTAAAATGACATTGAATTTGAAAGATTGATAATTGATCTTGGAATAATGGAACATTGACTTCGGCGGACAGATTTTGAGAAAATAGAAGAATAAGAAGAAGAAACGAAACAATAATCGGATCGTTTTCAGTGATTTGCCAAAGGAAATGAATGATGCTTCGAAATTGAATTGATAAATGTTGAGAATTAAAACAAAATTGATAAAAACGAGTTCGTCTTTCGGCATGATCAATATCTTCATATTGAAATCGACCATTCGTTGAATTGTAATAGAAACTTTTGAGAATTGGATACATTATCGAAAGATTATATTTTATTATTAGAAATCGATCTTCATTATTTAACTTTTCGAATTGTTCAATTTGACGAAAATATTGAATTAAATTTAAAATTCCTTTTTCAACTAAATGCGACCAAAATACGATTGCAGACAAACGATCAGTCAAACTCTCTCGATACTCATCGGTTAAATCATTTTGAAAATTCAATAAAAATGATGAACAAACACGTTCAATTGTTAATTTATCTTCGATTGATAATAGGAATTCATTCGTTGGACAATTTCGATTTAATTGGAGAAGTTTTCGTTGTTCGATTAGACTTTTTCGTCGTTGTTTTTCTTCGTCATTTAGAAGGAGATCTTTTTTCATTCCCAATGAAAAACATTTTGCAAGTCGACATTTTTTACATTTACGACGGATTTTATGAGAAATTGAACATTGATTATTGCCTGATGAACATCGAAGTGAAGTCTAATCAAATCAAAAATGATGAATTGACAACAAATTACTTTTCAACAAAACAAACTAAATGTTGATTTGCATTTCGATGAAAGAAAACTTTACAACAAGCACAAGAAAGAACATCATAATTGTATCCAATAGCTCGATCGCCACAGATTAAACATTTCTTTTCGTCAATTGACTTTTTAATTGATTTCGATTTCGTTATTTCATCATTTGTTGAATTCTAAAACAACGATTTTCTTTTTTGGAATTCGTTTCGTGGACAAAAACAAACTTGTTGAACGAATTGAGTAAGAAATGATAA
>Ga0209922_103750_pt1 | contig 11709 bp, 11 predicted proteins | sample ThiBiot_500_biof_FD_183946 | JGI IMG/M metagenome (GOLD analysis project Ga0209922, IMG submission 183946) | Wastewater bioreactor microbial communities from Cape Town, South Africa - Thiocy_expt_500_biof (SPAdes) | ecosystem: Engineered > Bioreactor > Thiocyanate-remediating > Anaerobic-Aerobic ...
CCCAGGCGGAACTCCACGTTCCCGTACTGCCCCTTCAGAGCGTTGGCACGCGCCTTGGAGACCATCTCCGGGGTCATGTCAACGCCGATCACCTGGCCGCTGCGCCCCACCTCGCCAACGGCCAGGAAGCAGTCGAAGCCGCCACCCGATCCCAGATCGACGACTGTTTCGCCCGGCTTCAGTGCGGCAATGGCCTTGGGATTGCCGCAGCCCAGACCCATATCGGCGCCAGCAGGCGCCAGATCCAAGTCGGCCTGGCTGTAGCCCAGACGGGTGGAGATGAGCGTGTTGATGGCGCTATCGTCGCTGGCGCCGCAGCAACTCGAAGCATTGCCGCTGCTTTGGCCCTTGTCGCTGGCCTGAGCAACCTGGGCATAGGCATCTCGCACGGTACGGCGATGCGCATCGTCACTCATTGGTGTCAACGATACGTTGGGCTGCGCCGCAGGGGTGCAGCAGGTATTCGGCTTATTCATAGATGAGCTCCTTGGGTTGGAATTCCAGATACTCGTTTACCGACATTCGTCACGACGCTGCAAAATGCACGCGCGTGCGGTTGGCAAAAGCCACCAGGGACAGCATCACCGGCACCTCGACCAGCACGCCAACCACGGTGGCCAGCGCCGCGCCCGAGTTCAGGCCAAACAGGCCAATGGCCACAGCCACCGCCAGCTCGAAGAAGTTGGATGTTCCGATCAGCGCGCAGGGTGCGGCAATCGGGTGCGGCAGGCGCCAGGCCCAGGCCCAGGCGTAGCCCAGGGCGAAGATGGCGTAGGACTGGATGAGGATGGGCAAGGAAATCAGTGCAATCAGCATGGGCTGCACCAGGATCACCGGACCCTGAAAGCCGAACAGCAGCACCACGGTGAGCAGCAGGCCGAGCATGGAGACAGGCTTGATGCGCGCGGTGAAGTCCGAGACGGCCGCCTCGCCGCCCTGGGCGGTCAGGCGCTTGCGCGTCCACCAGCCGGCGATCAGTGGCAGCACGATGTAGAGCACCACCGACAGCACCAAAGTCTCCCAGGGGATGGCGATCTCGGTCACGCCCAGCAGCAGAGCGACGATGGGGGCGAACGCCACCACCATCACCAGGTTGTTCACCGAAACCTGCACCAGGGTGTAGTTCGGGTCGCCACGGGTCATCTGTGACCAAACGAAGACCATGGCAGTGCAAGGCGCGGCGCCCAGCAGGATCAGACCGGCGATGTATTGCTGAGCATCACCCGGGTTGATCAGATCAGCCAACAGATACTCAAAGAACAGCACCGCCAGCGCCGCCATGGTGAAGGGCTTGATCAGCCAGTTGATCGTCAGCGTGATCACCAGCCCCTTTGGTCGCCGGCCCACGGCCTTGAGCGAACCCAGATCAATGGCGATCATCATCGGGTACACCATGGCCCAGATCAGCACGGCGACGATGAGGTTGACCGAGGCGTATTCGATGGCTGCCAGTGCACTGAACAGCTCTGGCATCAGGTTGCCCAGAGCCAGCCCGGCCAGGATGCACAGCGCGACCCAGAGCGTCAGGTAGCGCTCGAACAGGCCCATGGGCGAGGCAGCGCGGATCATGAAACCCTCCAATTCGCCAAAGCCCGCAGGCGTTCCACACCCACCGGTTCCTCCGTCAGCAGCGGCACGATGGCGTAACGCTGCGCGTGCTTCGTGGCCACAGCGTCGATCTCGCGCAGCTCGTTGCGCGCGCGCTGGCGCAACAGCGGGGAATGCGGGTGCGCGGCCGCCACGCTGTTGTTGACGACCCACGCCCACGGCTCGATACCTGCACGACGCAGGTCGTCTTGCAGGTTGGCCGCTTCCAGCACCGGTGTGGTCTCGGCGAGCGAGACGATGAGCACCTTCGTCTGCTTGGGGTCTTGCAACTGCATCATCGGCGTCGTGAAGTGAACGCCCGTCTCCCCCATCTGCCGGGCAATGTCGCGGTGGTAGGCGCCGGTGGCGTCGAGCAGCAACAAGGTGTGGCCGGTGGGCGCGGTGTCCATCACCACGAACTTCCGTTTCCCTTCGCGGATGGCGCGGGAGAACGCCTGGAACACCGCGATTTCCTCGGTACAGGGCGAACGCAAGTCTTCTTCCAGCAGGGCGCGGCCTTCGGCATCGAGCTGCGCGCCCTTGGTTTCCATCACATGCTGGCGGTAGCGCGCCGTAGCTTCCTGAGGGTCGATACGGCTGAGCGCCAAGTTGGGAAGCGAGCCTTCCAACGTATCGGCCAGGTGCGCGGCCGGGTCGGAGGTGGTGAGGTGCACGGGCAAGCCCCGGCTCGCCAGCTCCACGGCGATGGCAGCGGCCAGCGTGGTCTTGCCCACGCCGCCCTTGCCCATCACCATGACCAGTCCATGTCCATCGGCGGCAATCTCGTTGACCAGGGCGGACAAGTCTGGCGCATTGATCTGGTCGGGCAGCTGGATGGCATCGGCGCCATGCGTGGCGTCGGTATCGACCAGCAGGTGACGCAGGGCATCGAGGCCGACGAGGTTGAACGGCTTGAGCGCGATTTGATCCCGAGGCAAGGCCTGCAGTGCCTGCGGAATGGTGGCCAGTGTGGCTTGCTCTCTTTGGTAGATGGCGGCGGCGAGTGGGTCGTTTTCGGCCTCGCCGGCGGGGAAGACACCGTTGATGACCAAGTGTTGCTGCGACAGGCCGATGGCGGCCAGTTCTTCATGGGTGCGTGCCGCCTCGCGCAGTGTGGGGCGCTGCGCACGGGCCACCAACACCATGCGGCTGCGCAAGGGGTCGGCCAGTGCCTCCACCGCAGCCTTGTACTGACTGCGCTGTTTTTCCAGGCCCGCCAGCGGCCCCAGGCACGACGCATCGCCCTTGCCCGCTTCCAGAAAACCGCTCCACGCGCCCGGAAGTTGCAGCAGGCGGATGGTGTGGCCGGTAGGGGCCGTGTCGAAGATGATGTGCGCGTAATCCTGCGTCAGCGCCGAGTCGGTCAGCAAGGCCGTGAACTCGTCGAAGGCGGCGATTTCCGTGGTGCAGGCACCCGACAGGGATTCTTCGATGCCGCGCACCACGTCGTCGGGCAGCACGCCTCGCACCGGGCCGACAATGCGGTCACGGTAGGCTTGCGCTGCCGCCTGTGGGTCGATCTCCAGCGCCCATAGGTTCGGTACGGCGGGAATCGCCGTGATGTGGTTGCCGATGCGTTCGCCGAAAACCTGCCCCACGTTGGAAGCCGGATCGGTGCTGACGAGCAGCACGCGCTGGCCCTGGGCCGCAAGTTGTACGGCCGTTGCGCAGGCGATGGAGGTCTTGCCGACGCCCCCTTTTCCGGTGAAAAAAAGGAAGCGAGGCGCCTGGGTCAGGAAGTGCATGGGATCTCCTTATTTAGCAGCAGCGGTCGCCAGAGCAGCAGGTGTTTTGGGCTGGAGAGGCTTCGGGCGCCTCGATGCCAGCCCAGCGGGTCAATTCGCTTCGGCTGGGGTAGCGGCCGGCCAAGGCCACCTCACAATCGACCAGAACCAGGGGCAGCGCCTCTTGGCCCGAGCGTTGCAAAAAGCCTTTCACGGTTGGGTTTTCGGCGAAAGCGAGGGGTTGCTGTGCCAGGTTGAAGCGTTCGACCTGAGCACCGTTTTGCTTGGCCCAATCCACATCGGCGGCGAAGTTCACTAAGTTTTGATCCACTTCAACGCCACATACGCCGGTGCTGCAACACAGCGCCGGGTCGAAAATCTGGATGTTTGGCATGGGGTGTCCTTTCAAGTCTGGTTGTTGATGAAGTGACGCTCTTCACTCTTGGCCGATGTTTCGCAACTCGCGGTTCAGGCCATCGACATGCAGGTGGACGTGGAAGCGCTTCATGGAGAGTTCCTTTCAGCAGGAGGCACAGGTGAAGGGCGATTCAGTGACTTCGCATACGCCGCCCTGGCAGCAGTGCTCGGTCATGTAGCCAAGCAGACTATTCATCTGCGCGAAGTCGGCGCGGTAGATCAGGTTGCGGCCTTGCTGTTCGATGGTGACGAGGCCGGCATGGGCCAGTTCCTTCAAGTGGAAGGACAAAGAGTTGCGGGCCACGTCGAGCTGGTCGGCGAGGACGCTGGGCGTCAGCCCCTCGGAGCCTGCGACGACCAAGGCGCGAAATACGCGCAGGCGTTGGGTGTGAGCTAGGGCGCCGAGGGCGGAAACAGCTTGATCTTCGTTCATGGTTCCATAGTACAACGTTTATTGAATCATAGCGCAAGTAACCCTCATGGCGTCCCGGCGTGCCACCGTCGGGCTCGCGGGCTGCGCCCCGCGCTTCGTGCCGAATCGCGGCCATTCGGCTTTGACCCCTGACGCCTCCGGCCCTCTCGGGCCTGCGCGCTCCGCTTGCCGAAAACTCAGCGCGTGGAGGTGCGAGGGAGGCGGTCTTGCTATTCCCTTCATCGTGCCACGGCGTGCTCGCCGTCAAGGGCTGCGCGCCGATAGCGCTTGCGTCCTGGCGGCCGTCGTTGACCCCTGACTGCTTGCGCTGCGCCGTGCCGTGCCCTGGAAGGGTCGGGCAATTCCGCCCGGCAACCTTTCAGGAGTTCACCATGAACAACGCACTCATCACTGCCGAGCAGCGCATCGTGCTGCTGGCCAACGGCCGCGAATCCTTGGAGAACCCGGACTTCGATCCGGCCCCTGTGGTCAAGCTGTTCACGCCGGACGCCGGCGCGACCTGGCTGCTGACCGAGATCGATCCCGACGACCACGACCACGCCTTTGGTCTTTGCGACCTGGGGCTGGGTGAGCCGGAAATCGGCTGGGTCAGCCTGGGCGAGCTGGCGACCGTGCGCGGCAGGCTGGGCTTGCCGATCGAGCGCGACCTGTCTTTCCGCGCCGAGAAGCGGTTGAGCGCCTATGCGCGCGATGCGCGCCTGGCCGGGCGGATCGCTGTCTGACCTGGCCCTGGGAGCGCCGCAAGGCGCTCCTTGTGCTTTCTCGACCATCGAAGGAGATCAATGTCATGAGCAGCCATCACGACTACATCATCGAAATCACCGCGCAGCACGATGCGCTCAAGCCGTTCGCGCCGGAGAATGGCAGCCCTTGCGCTTCACGATTGGTGACGCGGTGATCTACACCAACGAGTACGGCGCACAGTTCCGGCGCCGCGTCACCGGGTTCTACCAGCCCACCGGGCTGTCGGGTCTGTACGCGCGCGGTGCGCGCTATCTGCTGGACACGTCATCGCCGTGGATGCCGGTTGCGGAATCCAGCCTGTGTCCTGACGACTCGGCGCGATGCCTACGCGCCCCTTGCGGGGCGCTGCGCGCTTCGCTTGCCTCCAAGGGAAAGCCCTGCGGGCTATCCCCGCCGCGCGATGCTTGGCACCCCTCAAAGACCGCCGAACTGGCTGCGCCGGATCGGCCAGACCACGGCAGTCGCTGCCGAACCTGTTTCCCGATGACTAGCGCATGAGCTTGTGCATCGAGCCTTGAAGTCCGGGCGTCCCCGGCCACCTGGGAGATGGCCGGTCGCGCTGTCGTGCGCGTTGCGCATCGAGCCGCCTGCGGCGTCTCGCCCCTGACGGGCTTCCATCGTTCCCTCGCTCCGCTCGGCTGACGCCTCCGACCCGGCTTCCAGCTTCGGGCCTGCGCGCTCCGCTTGCCGTGCGGTCTGCGCATAGAGGCGGCCGTTGCCATGTCCAGCCGTCTCCCCTGACTTCATCACCTTGTCCGCGACTGTAGCCCGCGCCCGTGCGCCGTCAAGGCGCGCAGGGCCGTGTCCTCGGCTGCGCCTGCGGGCCGCACCTACCTGACGCTTTCCTCCTTGACGGCCCCCGTCCGTGGGCTCCTGACCGTCGCGGGCGATGAACTCAGGAAAGACGGTGGCAACAGGGCCAACCGGGTTCCTCGTGCCGACCGCACCGAACAGCCGAAAGGCTGGGCTCCGAATCTAGGAATCCGGTGTGCGGTGTGAACAGCAAACCTCTTTTCGTCAGGAGAATGACCATGCAACTCGCAAACCGTTTCGCTCCCCATTCCCCGGCACTGCGCAGCGCATACCCGCTGTCCGATGACCAGATTCGCAGGGTGGCCCCGTCCATCTTCGCGGATGCCCCGCACCAAAGCCGTTCCGAGCGGTACGCCTATATCCCCACGGCTGCCGTGCTGACCGAGCTTCGCAAGGAGGGGTTTCAACCGTTCATGGTGACGCAGACCCGCGTGCGCGATGAAGGCAAGCGCGAGCACACGAAACACATGCTGCGCCTGCGCCATGCCAGCCAGATCAACGGCGCGGAAGCTAACGAAATCGTGCTGCTGAACTCCCATGACGGCACGAGCAGCTATCAGATGCTGGCCGGCATGTTCCGCTTCGTTTGCAGCAATGGCCTTGTGTGTGGTGACACCGTGGCCGATGTGCGCGTACCCCACAAAGGCGACGTGGCCGGTTCCGTCATCGAAGGCGCTTTCGAGGTGTTGAGCGGCTTCGAGCGCGTGAAGGAATCCCGCGATGCCATGCGCGCGATCACGCTGGACGAAGGCGAAGCCGAAGTGTTCGCCCGTTCCGCGCTGGCCCTCAAGTACGACCCCACGGACAACAAGCCCGCGCCCATCACCGAATCGCAAATCCTGATGCCGCGCCGGTTCGACGACCGCCGCCCCGACCTGTGGAGTGTGTTCAACCGCACGCAGGAGAACTTGACCAAGGGCGGATTGCATGGCCACAGCGCCAACGGACGCCGCCAGCAAACCCGACCGGTGCAGGGCATTGATTCCGATGTGCGCCTGAATCGCGCCCTCTGGATGCTGGCCGATGGCCTGCGCCAGTTGAAAGCCTGAACCGTTCCCCCGCTGGAGGGGCGGTTCCCCTCCATTCCCTTGCTTCACACGATTGGAGATTCACCATGAACGCCGTTACTCAAACCGAAACCCGCGCCGTCAATACCGCCGCCGCTATCCCGCTGGAAGCTGCCGACCCGACCAAGAACCTGATTCTGGTTCCGCTGTCGCGGCTGGTGCTGCGCCCCACGGGCCGCAACGTGCGCAAGACCCCGCGCATGTCCATCCACGAGCTGGCCGCGAGCATCCAGCGCGTGGGCCTGCTGCAAAACCTGATCGTGATTGCATCCGCCGATGGCGAGCATTACGAAGTCGTGGCCGGTGGCCGACGCCTCGCCGCGTTGAAGCTGCTGGCGAAGAAGCACCGCATCAGCAAGGAATGGGAGGTGCCTTGCCTGCTGGTGGCCGATGGCACCGCCCGCACGGCCAGCCTCACCGAAAACGTGCAGCGTGAAGCCATGCACCCTGCCGACCAGTTCGAGGCTTTCGCCGCGCTGGTGGCCGAAGGCCGACCCATCGAGGACATTGCGGCGGATTTCAGCGTCACGCCGCTGGTGGTGCAGCGCCGTTTGAAGCTGGCGAATGTCTCGCCGCGTCTGATGGCGGACTATCGGGCCGACGCCGTGAGCCTTGACCAGTTGATGGCCCTTTCTATCACCGACGACCACGCCGCGCAGGAAAGCACGTTCTACGATGCGCCGCAGTGGCAGCGCCACCCGTCGCACTTGCGCGAACGCCTCACCGAGCGCGAAATCAACGCTTACCGGCATCCGCTGGTGCGCTTCGTCGGGCTGGACAGCTACGAAGCCGCAGGCGGCGGCATCCGCCGTGACCTGTTCGCGGAAGGCGATGCGGGCGTGTATCTGACCGATGCCGCGCTGCTGGAACGACTGGCGCAAGACAAGCTGGCAGGCATCGCCGCCACTGTCCGCGCCGAGGGTTGGGCGTGGGTGGATGCCACGCCGGGCGTGACCCATGCCGACCTGCACGCCTTCCAGCGTGCGCCGAGGGAACGGCGCGAGCCGAACAAGCGCGAAGCCGCACGCATCGAGAAGCTGCAAGCCAAGATGCAGGAAGTCGCCGAAGCGGTGGATGCCGCGATGGACGCCGACGACGAGGACAAGGTCGACGCCTTGCAGGAGGAAGGCGAAACCCTGGGCGAGCAGTTGCAGGCGCTGGAAGATGGCTTGCAGGGCTACGGCGCGACCGCGCGCGCCGCAGCCGGTGCGATCGTCACCATCGACCGCAGCGGCGAGGCCGTCATTCATCGCGGCTTGATGCGCGAGGCCGAGGCCAAGGCGCTGCGCACACTGGAGCGGCTGCGCCAAGGGTTCAGCGGCGAGGACGCCGAGAACGACGACGAAGGCGAGGACGACGAGCAATCCAAGAGCGCCGCCATGTCTGACCGGCTGGCGCAGCGCCTGAGCGCGCACCGCACCGCCGCGCTGCAAATCGAAGTCGCCCGGCATCCACAAGCGGCGCTGGCCGCTGTGGTGCATGGCATGGTGCAGACCGTCTTGCAGGAAAGCCGCTACGGCCTCAACCGTGATTCTTTGCCGCTGGGCGTGAGCCTGAAAGTGCAAGACCGGCTGGAAGGCATGGCCCCGGACTGGCCGGAATCGCCCGCCGCCGTGGCGCTGCGCGAACTGCAACAGGCGGCGGGCGAAGCCTTGCCGGAGGACAGCGCCGAACTGTTCGCCGCGCTGCTGGCGAAGCCGCAAGACGACCTGGTCAAGCTGCTGGCCGTGTGCGTGGCTTCCACGGTGGACGTGGTGACGCCCCGCGCCACACCGCACCAGCCCGGCGCGGAACTGGCGCAGGCCGTGGGCCTCGACATGGCCGCATGGTGGCAGCCGACCGCCGAAGGCTACTTCAAGCACGTTTCCAAGGCCGTGATTCTGGATGCCGTGGGCGCGTTTGCACCGGAATCCGTCACCCGGCTGGCGAAGCTCAAGAAGGCTGACATTGCCAGCGAGGCCGAGCGGCTGGCCGATGGCACGGGCTGGATGCCCGCCATCTTCAAGGCCGCAGGCCCGCAGGATGCCGCGCAGGAGGCAGGCACGGAGCAGGACGCCCCGGAGGGTGCCGAGGCAATGGCCGATGAACCCGCCGAGGCGCTAGCCGCTTGACCCACGCCGAAGGCAAGCGCCCCGGCCTCGACCGGGGCGCTTCGCTGCAAGGAGAACCCCCCATGACCCGAACCACCACCAGCCACCCGCGCATGGCGGCGATCTACTCTCCCGGCACGGTACGCGCCCGCCGCTGGCACGGCGAGGGCGATGTGCGCGGCTACCGCCCGCCCTCGGGCTGGACGGCCCGTGCCGACCTCACCGACATTCACCCCATCACTGAGCGCGCCTTGCCGCGTGCCGTGTGGTGGATCATCGAGACGAAGGAATAACCGCGTTCAGCACCGCGCCCAGACCGTTCCGTCCTGGGCGCGGTGAAACGCAGAAATCCGGGCGCGGCAGTGGCCGCGCCCGGTGTTCAAGGAAAATCGCCAAATCAGAATTGCGCACTGCAACCATGCGCTCCTTAAAAAGCGGCACCTAAATCACTGAATATTTTGGCTAGATCATCCGAGCCTATAGGCCAATTCTCTCGGGTCTGGGCAGGCGTTTTCTCTGCGAGGAAGTACGCCAGGAGCACAGCAGGTTGATTGAAGAAATGTCGCTGGCCGTTTTGCTCTTTGATCTTTTCAAAAACGTAGTTCTTGGCCGTCAGGAATTCGTCGATGCGAGCGGTGGCGTCCTGTGGCAGAAACTCCATGAAGGCATCGACCACGAGCTGATTGGATCGCTCCTGACCAGGTTCCAGACCAGTGCCCTTCCTGTAGGCGGTACTCAGGTAGTCCAAGAGTTGCCGCTGGGGCTCGCTGGCAGCGGCGAGGTCCTTCATGGCTTGCTCGAAGAATTCGTCCGTAGCCTCGATCAGAGCCATGCTCTTGGCAACAGTGCGCTTGATCGAGGGCTTGGCGGTGGTCTTGGGCTTGTAGAGGGTGTCGTGGGTTAGTTCACTGTGAGCATGCTGCAAGAGCGTGCGGATTTGCACCTCACACGCAAGGCCCTCGGGGAGATTCACCCCATCGATGGACGCCCCCGCCTTGGACCGCAGCACGTAGTGAACCGACTGGTAGGAGAACTCCAAGGGCTTGGCCAGCCGTTCCTCCTCGTAATCCTTGTCCTTGGACCATGACCAGAAGGTTTCGCACTCGGGGCTTTCGATGATCGAGCAGAACGTGTTGATGTGCGTGGTCAACAGTACCACGTACCGCATGCCCACCTTGTCGGTGATGTCCTCATACGGGTTCTTGTAGGGCTTGCTACGGTACAAGGCCTTGTCGATCAGGCTGGTGTCGCCTTTGAGGCGAGGCACCATGGGGACCTTCAAGAAATAGTCCAAGGGCGTGGGAGCAACGATGGGCACAAGTCGCCCTTCGATTTCCTGACTGATGAGTTTGGCCCAAGCCCTATACAAGGGCTTGTCGGCCTCCCACCGCGCAAGGATTTCTTGTTCGTTCACTCTTGGTCTCGGATGTGGTCGCGCACCGTGATCTTGGTCCACTTGGGCACGTTGCCGTGCTCATCGGCATCGCCGTCGATGGACTCGATTCGCACGTAGTTCTCAAACTGATCCGCAGGGGCCGTGAGCTTGATGTCATGCCCGAAGGTGAGTTTTCGCAGCCGCAATTGGCTTTGAACTTCGGAGAGATCCTTGTGGATGGCTGTATTGGGGAAATTCTTTTGCCCCATGTAGGCCGTGTATGCGTCTTGCAGAGCCGCGTCCCCCAGATAATTTTGGGAGAACACATCCACCTGAATCGTGGTAGCCTGATCCGCCTTCAAATAGGTGGTTAGAGCATTTAAGAGGTCGATTTTCTTTTCCGAATCGACATTGGCATTGCGGATGAAATCTTTGGTCAGTGCATGGAATTGTTTGGTCTGAAATGCACTATTGGATGGGAATGCCAGCCCCAAAAAGGACTCGTAAAAATACTGTGCTGCAGAAAGCTTGTTGCCCTGAGTAATCAGATCGTCAAACAAAAAGGCCCTCCAGCCATTGGTGGGCTCTTGGGCCGTAGCTGCCGCAGGGTCTTGTCGCAGGAAGGCTCCGATCTTGTAGAGCTTAGCCTGAGGCGTGAGAATGAGTTCCTTGATGTACTCCAAGGTCAAATGCCCGCCCGCTTGTCGCTTGGTGAAGCCCCCATGAGGCTCGGCTTTGATGACGCACATGAAGGACTTGGCGGGGTTGCCGCAAGTGCCTTCGATGACCACCACGATACCGCCAGGAATGGTGCGATTGGTCTGGGCAACCGCCAGCTTGCTGGCAATGTTTTGGGAGAGATTTACGAATTGGACATCGTTGCCCTGCGCCTGGATGATTTCCTTGGCTTTGTGCCAAGTGCTGTCAGCCCCGGTCTCTCGGATCGTCATTTCGACGCCGTGAGATGATTTCCCGAGAGCATTCGTGATGCGGGCTTGCAAGGCATCCCTCGCGTCTTGAGGGAGCACCAAGAGCTGGTTCCCGTAAGTCGGCTGAACCAAGGCCCTGTCCGCGCCTCGTGCAAAGACTTCGTGGATGATCAGACGGCCAATCGAGAGATTTTCAAAGGACATGAGATTTGGCTGAAAGTATCTTGATGCAACAAAATTTGCATCAAGGATACAACGATGCACCTATGCAGCGAACTTCTGGGCACTCGGTTCGCTGCACGTTTTCACTGATGTGAGCGTGTCGGCGCACTGCGCCGCCGGGCTTTCGGGCTGCGCCCCGTGCCGCCTTTGCTGTCACGGCCATTCGGCTTCAATCCCTCACGCCTTTGCGCCTGCGGCGCTGCGCGCTTCGCTTGCCTCCAGGGGAAAGCCCTGCGGGCTATCCCCGCCGCGCGATGCTTGGCGCCCCTCGATGCCGCCGACCCGGCTGCGCCGGATCGGCCCGGCCT
>Ga0209922_103753_pt1 | contig 11705 bp, 11 predicted proteins | sample ThiBiot_500_biof_FD_183946 | JGI IMG/M metagenome (GOLD analysis project Ga0209922, IMG submission 183946) | Wastewater bioreactor microbial communities from Cape Town, South Africa - Thiocy_expt_500_biof (SPAdes) | ecosystem: Engineered > Bioreactor > Thiocyanate-remediating > Anaerobic-Aerobic ...
ATAACCCTGGATGATAATGATTTTGTTGATTTAGCTGCCGGCAAAGCAAACGCACCTGCTGTATGTATTAATATTTACTTATGTATACATAAATTTGTTTCTTCTTCTTTGTTTTGCAGCTTTTTGCAAAAGGTAAAATGAAAGTTAAAGGTAACGTGATGATAGCTCAAAAATTATCAACATTATTCAAAGATCAAGCAAAATTATAAGACATTATTTTTATCATAAAAGAGAAGAGAAAAAAAAACGCTGACGAGAAAAATTAAAGATTTTAGTTTGTTTTCAATGATTGCATTGTTATTATCATAAGATTTTTTTTTCTTGTCCTAAATAAACTTCTGTCAGTTCATGATTATATGTCTCTTTCAATCTTGATTTCCTATCAATCATTATTAAATTTAATTAAAATAAAAACAAAAAATCTAGATTGCACATATTTATGATCCTTTTGATCATAAAAAAGTTTTACATCATAAATAAGAATCATCGAGTAAACACTAAATATATGCGTAAATATTCTTATAAAACGTTAAATCTAAATAGTTAACAGTAATTTGATATTTCTTTGAAGTTTTGCTTGTTATTTTTTTTCCTACGTTTGGTTCGCATGCGAAGCGAACAAGATCAAAGGTATATAAGTATAATAAACCGCATATGTATGTATCATCATTAAATAGCAGATTCATTTCTATGATCGAATGAGATAATTAATAGTATGGAAATAAGTGAATAAAATAAAGATAGGAGAAATTGTCATTTTTTCGCTCTCTCTCTCTTTCCTGAATTGATTATTTCAAATATTAAAAAAAGGATGTCTCAAGATCAATATTTCTATTGATTATGATGGTTTGAAGATCGGAACTATATTATATACACATGAAATATATTCTAACAATAAACGAACAATAGAATGAAAAATCATATGTTCTTCTTTTCTGTTTAATGTTCATTCAATAGTGCTGCCGGTCATAAACGAAGAGAAAGTGAGCAAAAGCTAAAATACCTAGACAGAAAACAAAAGGAAAAGAAACAAACAAATCAACTGTCTATACTCACAACAAAGGATTGATTAATATACCTAGCTTAGTTTCGTTTTTTCTTCACTCTCATTCTCCTCTTGACATTTCAAATTGAAAATACAATGTATATACGTATATCCAAAGTGCGAATAAAAGGATAGATGATTGGGGTAACGCCTTGCATTTCTGTCTATTACTATAATCGTTCTCGTTCGCAACATAGATCGGATCGTGTTGTCATCGTCTCGTTGTTGTGCGTCAATATTCTCTTCTTTCTTTCGTTTATTTTTTTTTTGGTCTCTATTCATTTTCTCCTTCTCCCTCTATTCTCTTTTTTTGTTTCTCGTGTTCTCTCTAAAAATGAGGACAAACTGTCGTTTGTAATAGCAGCAGAAAACGAGTTGCATTTCTTAGCTGACAGAACGGAACGGTGATTATTTCCAAATCAATATATAGAGCTATATATAGTCAAGAAAGAGAAATAGTGATTTTTTTCTTTCTTTCTTCATAAAAAACGGAATCCGATGAGCGAATTGAATACCAGTCGATACTGTTGGTCATGGCGAAATTGTTTCACCATTGCTGGATTCAACAAAAAAAAGACCAAGAAAAAATCAAAACATCAATCAAAGTGAGTGATATAGTGTACCTCGATTGTTCAATGTTAATTTATTCAAAATTTTTTATTTGTTTTTTCTTCTCGTTTTAGTTCGAAAAGTCTTCCAAATAGTGAATACATATTCAATAAACAACGTGAAACTGTAGATGAAAATTCTAATCTCGTTAAAGATTTTGATTCAACATGTAATCAATATAATAATCAGTTAATCCCAAATGATTATATGATGAAAACTGAACTTATCTCAGATACAATCGATGCAAATCATTTTGAAGAAACAGTAGAAAACATCAATAGACAACTGAATAATCCCATGTTAACGGTTCGTTCAACACAATTAGATTCAATTGCCGAAGATTTAAATGAAGAAAATTGTGATGAAACAATACAACCATCAATGTAAATTTCATTTTTTTTCTTTATTTCTTTGTTTTATTGTTCTATTCATTTTTCTTTTTTGCTCGTAGTTTCTACTCTGATCGTGAAGTAATCGATGAATCGAATCATGTTTATACTTGTTTAGTTAATCTAACTCAAATGAATCATATAATCAATCAATTGAATTCAAATGGTCATTTACTCGGTGAATTAACACGTCATATTGAAAAATTCAAATTGAGAATCAATCATGTTGAACGAACAAGTACGGAAATGCCGAGAGATGCTGAACTACTCGAAGCAAGGTAGTTATATAAAAATAGATTAACGTATAAATATTTGTTTTTTATTTTAATTTTTATCACAGATATTCGACATTATTAGCTACGATGGAAAGTCTATTGTTATTATTAAAATTCATTCAAGTATCATCGTATGATTCGTTAATTCATCGTCTGATTTATTCAATAGAAAATCGAATTGAACAATTGAATAAAATCGTCAATGTTTCGTCTTCAATCAATTTGCGTCAACAACGACAAGATCTCAACGATGATGATTTTCTCTCATTTCGCAGTGCACTTTCATCATATGAACAGCTCTTAATTATATCATAATGATAATCAATTTATTTATTTCTTTTTCTTTTTGAGTTTTTCTTTTCTTTTGTATAGTTATTGTTGAAGTATATCAAATCAATATAAAAAAAACAACGAACGAACCGTTGTGCTACTTTTTTTTCTATTGCTTAAAACGAAGCATAGAAAAAAAAAGCAATGTGCCTAGAGGAATATTTTTACTGGTCAATACTAACAGACATTTCCCTGATTAATAATTTACGATGAATCATACAATACATAGTTGATACAGTATACCAGTTGTATGTGTCTTTCTAGTTGCTGTTTTTCTTTCTTTCAATGAGATAATCAACGAAGGAAATTGTTAGATATCAGAAGACTTGATATAGACGATAGAATAAATAAATACTCCAGAAAAAGAAACAACAACAACAAGTCGACAAGAAAAATATGTTTCGTCGGAATACTTTTTTTTGTATTATTGTTATTCTCGTTGTGAATAGTTTAATTACTATTAATACACAACAATTATCTTTATGTGAATCGTTGGATGATATTGAAAAATCTGAAGTCAAAAAACGACATATACGTGCCCTTTGTGATGCAATTGGTTCAACACAAGATGTTTCTGAAAGTAATGAATTCGATGATATACCAGATTTTGACTTAACTGAAATCCAATCGGGTAATATTGATTATAGAGTATTTGTTGACTATGAAATAGAAGTGTATTTGTTTAGATAACGATGCAAATCAAATATTGAAACGATTTCGTCGTAGCAGATTCTTTTCATCTTCACGTAGTGGATCTTCAAGTAGTAGCCGATCTAGCAGCAGTTCTAGTAGTGGCAGCAGCAGCAGCAGAAGTAGCAGTAGTGGTTCACGAATTTTCGGTAATAAAATATGCTAGTTTCTCAATTAAAATAAATTCAAATGATATTTAGGCAGTCGATCATCTTCATCGTCATCATCGGGAAGCAGTCGAATTTTCAGTCGCAGTAAGTCGAATTTTGATTTATTTCATTGTTTCTATTTGTATATCATTAGGTGGAAGCAGTTCATCATCGTCTTCCAGCAGTAGTCATCGATTCTTTTCTCGTCTGTAGAAAAAAAAGAGTAGATTAACTTTCGAAATAAATAATCGTTTAACTCTAGGTACTCCATCATCATCAGGTACTGGTAGTTCATCAAGTACTGGTAGACAACATCGAGTTCGTGAAGCAGTACGATCATTATTTCGACGTTCATCTCGAACTCCAACTTCCGGTATGTTTCTTAAATGGAATTAATACAAAACTTTTTATTAGTTTATTTTAGGCTATTCACCTTCACCTGCAACTGGCGGGTTAGCAGGTGGTAACAAACCCAGTATAAGTGATCGAATTCGTAGGCGAATATTTTCTTCTAATAGCTATAAAAAAAAGAAGAAAGTCATGTTTATATCTAGGACAAATAACACATAATAGTGGTAGTAAAATTAATTCCGGTACTAGTAGTAGTAGATTTAGTTCCGGTATTAGTGGAAGTGGATTTAGTAGTGGCAGTAGTAGCGGTAGCGGTGGTAATGCTTGGGTTCGTGCAGGAAAAAAATTTCTGCCTGTTGCTATACGTTTCGGTAAACGTTATTATCAACGACGAAAATATAGTAAAGGCATGTATGCTGGTATCGGTGCTGGAGCAGGTTATTATGCCGGTAGCCGTTACGGCAGTCGTTATCCTTCTGATGGTTACTATGGTCAACAATATCCTGAGAGTAAATGAAATTCGATTTTCTTTTCTTTTTTTTTTGTATTTTAGTAATTTATTTTCTTTTTATATAAGATTATTATGGTTATCCACCGGATGTTGATACACCACCGGAAACAATCGATGGTAAACCACCAAGTGTTTTCTATTGTATTCAAGAAGATCTTAATATAACGTTGATAAATGCAACATTGAATAGTGAAGGTATGGGTAAATGTAACATATCAGGAGAAATATTTGATTGTCCTGTTGAAATCGAATGTCAAATGAGTGAAGCTGATAATTGTTGTGAAGGTATATATCAATAGCTGTAATTTGAAAAAGAAAAATCAGATGCATATCTAGATGAGAATGGTATACCGTACTGTTGTGGTGGTCCAATACCCGGAGAACAATTTTCACAATACGGTGGTTATGGAGATGATATGGATGATGCAGCGCATAGTTTTAATAATATGTATGTTCATTGTAATAATTATATTTGAATTTCTAAATCTTGTGTTTATTAGGTTGAATTTTGTTACAGTGATGTCTCTGGTTTTGGCTACAATATTTTTTACAATGTGGCATCGTCAAGGACATTGAACACTAAAAACTTTAATTCAACACGTACAATATATCCCCATTAATCACTCTTATTTCTCTTTTTTTTTATTTCAAATAAATCTCATATCAATATTCCTGTCATCTAGCTTGATTCTTTAAAATGAAGAAGAAGGAGGAGAACAATGGACAATAACAACAACAACGACGACGACAACAAAAACTTGTTTATGCACAAAGAGACAAATAAAAAGAATTTTAATCAGCATGGAAATATTTATTATTGAGATTTTTCTATTTATTCAACACTTCGTTTGTTAACTAGTGTATATGGTAAACCGTATAACGAAAGAAGAAAATCACTTTTGCGTTTAACATGATCATAAACTTCATCGTCGAAATCTTCATTAATTTCCCGAAGTGCTCGACGATCATCAAGATAGAGATGGTGAAGTTGAGAAGCTGGTATACCTTCGAAATTCTAAAAACATTGCGAAAAACAAACAGTTCAAAAAGATTCCTTCAATAAGTCTCTTGAATTTACATTATAAATACTACGACTTTCGACTTGATTTGAACAGAAAACCGAAACGACGATAAGTAAAGTCATCAATGAGCAGATAAGTTTTAACATCGTGAGAGAAAGAATTGTTATGTAAAAAAACAATAGGAGTAATCTGAAAAAAAAACAATAAAATAGAAATAGAAGGCCATTGCCTATACGTCTACTTTATCCGTTACGTCAATTTCAACTGAAATGAAAACTGAGCAAAACTGTGGGCTTTATATAAGACAGCAATCTATTGTAATTTAGTCTAATAAGTACTTTGCATTCTGCAATCATATGACAAACTGTCTAACTCATCTTTTCAATTCAAAATAGAAAAATTAATAATAATGTATCGTGTTTAAACATCTGTCTAGATTTAAAAAGAAAAGAACTTTTAGCACGACATTGTCGATGGTCGTTGAGATTTATACACCAAGGTGAATCAATGAATTTGCGTAGGAGAGAAAAGGTGGGAGAGATCGAGAGAAAATGACGATAGAAGAAAATCGGTATTTTTTTTGCATACATCAGTAAAACAATTAAGAATTTTGGTCTGATGATCTAGACTTTGCTTCATTTAGATGATCAAATAGCAAACTGAAAGAGAGAGGGAGGGAGATAGAGAGAGTTTTTCTTTTTAATCACTCCTGTGCTTCCGTTTAGGAGAAGATTACTTTCTAAATAAAGCAAACTCCGATTGCTGATAAAATAAAACTCTCTGATTGAATTCAAAAGAGCATCACGATACGACATATTGTCTATCGAAAAATAATCATTTTATCTAGTTTCCTTTCATAATTTTTGCTGACGTTATCATTAATACAATTTTGAACACGAAAGAGGATTTCAGCAAGATTATAGTGAAAATCTAAATGACGCATTCAATCGAGTATTGTTTTCGCGTCATACGTGAGATCTATTTATGTTGATAAAAAAAACAACTATCGAACGTTTTTTGACTACAAATCAAATCAATAGTTTGCGAGTACTACAATGCACTCAAACATTTCAAATTGCAGGACAAAGTCTGCATGCTATCTATCATCAGCGATTTAGAACGAGATAGCCTTTTCAAATTATTCTGTATCCAAAGAATATCATTTTAAAACTTTGCTCGGCCTCAATTACAGAGTCATAATAGTAAAACTACTGTCTCTGTTTGTAAGACGCCCTCGTTAATATCAAGTGGCAAGTGACGCCTCTGCTAGAAAATAGTATTTGTACTTTAATGCATTTACAACCGATTTTTATAGCCATGCCATCCTTGATTTCATATTAGTCTTGTCTTTTGGAATATTTCTGACGTCAACAATAAAACACGATATAATGTCGTCATTTATTTTTTTTAAAGTCGACTTGAACTTGAAGTGAAATTTCCGGTGTGAAAAATGAAAAAATTTGTACTTTTTTTATCAATTCTAAATATAACATTTCGATTGGTTTCTTTTTTCGTCCCAACGTATTACTCAACAATGATAAAATGTTATCAAATATTTCAACAATAAAAAATGAAAAAGATAAGATCTTCTATTTGTTTAATTTAAACTAAAAATCCAGTATTAAAAAATCTCGACTCGAAAATTATCACTGAATAATTTATTTATTTATTTAGACCAGGTCTTTTTTGACTAATCTATCATTTCACTTCTTTTCTTTTCTTTTTTTTTTGTTCTTCTTCCTTTTTCCTTTCCAACAATTTCTTATTTCTTCTTCTGACCGACTCGATGTTGTCTGCTTTCGTCGAGTCAAACATTTTTCTTTTATATGTCGCTCTCGCTGCCGATGTTAGACACCAAAGAAGTGCACTCACATGAATGTCGACGACAAAGCTGTCGGACATGTTTAGAGAATCGAACAGAACGCAAGAGAAAAAAGAAGAAAAAAACGGCAAACTAAGCAAATTTCATCGACCAATTGCACACTCGCACATATATATTTCATTGTTAACGTTAACGTATTCTTTTTTTTCCTCTCTCTCCTTCTCCGTGTTAACGGCTGGTGGAAACTTAACCAAGCTGTGCGCCAATAGTGAAAATCTCGCTCTAGTTGGACCATTTGCGACCAATGTAAGTAGCAACGAAGCTCGGGTTGGCTGTCCGATTCCCACCAGTTGAGTTTGAGACAGAGAGAAAAAAGAAGAAGAAAAAAAAAGAACAAAACATATATATAGTTATTCATTCATATTGAAAAATAAAAACACAAATAACTAACAACAGGATAATTTTGTTAAATAAAATTTACAAGAATTAAAGATCAGTTCAAACCATTGATAATGAGGTATAGTTGGAAAATCGAAAAGCGACAAAAAAAAAAGAACGAAATCATGAAAGAATTTTGCTTTTCTATTTGAAAAAACCAAATCGACTGTTCGTTTGTAAATTTTAGTCTGAATAAAAATGGATACATCTGGTTCTCAACAGAACTCAGCTGGAGGAAATGTTATTGTATTAAATAATAATGATTTAATGCAACAACGAGCTACTCTCGGCAATGGACAACAGGTATTTCAATGAAAAACAAAACGAACTTTGCTCTACTTTTTATTTTTTCGAAACAGATTATTCTTAAAACGAGTTCATCACCAGCAACAAATGCAACTTCATCTGCCTTACCACAAGGCCAAATCTTGCAAACAGCTGATGGACAATTGATTATTTTACAAAGTGCTGAACAAGCTCAACCGCAACAAACACAATACGTTCAAGTTGGCGGACAAAGTAAAAACAATAAAAAGAAAATTTTCTCTTTTTTCGACTAAATCTCGATTTGTTCGTTGAAGTTCTACAATTAAGTAACGTCCAAACAACATCACAACCACAAACAATAACTATTCCAGCTGGTACACTTCAGTTAGCTGGCAATGGTCAACAAATCGTGCAATTAGCAACGACACCGACTAAAACACAAACAGCTAACTCACAAAATGGAACGGTTATTATGGTTCGTAGATCGAAATCAATCGATTCGAGTATTTTATTCTTTGATTTAGATGGTACCTGGAAATTCCGGACAGTTACAAGCTATTCAAATGCAAACAGCCGGCTTAGCTGCAACAACAGCAGCATCGGCATCTGCATCAGCTCCAGCACAAACGACTGTGTCATCGGAGCCAACTGAAGAAGAACCGTTATATGTTAATGCTAAACAGTACAATCGAATATTGAAACGACGCGCTGCTCGAGCTAAACTCGAAGCCGAAGGACGAATTCCACGCGAACGAAAAGTAAGTTCAATGTAAACAAATATGTCTCCGACGATCGACGTTTGTTTTTAGCGTAAATTTTTGCATGAATCCCGTCATCGACATGCAATGAATCGTGTACGTGGTGCCGGTGGTCGTTTTGCTCCTGGATCGAAGCAAAAAGCCTAAAAAACATAAAGACCTAACTAAATACTAAACTATTCTTTAGTTTTCATGTCATTTTCTTTTCGTGTGTGTGTGTGTTTGAATTTGTTTTCTTTCTTTCTTTCTTGCTGATGTCTGTTTGCGCCTGTGCTGTGTATATTGTAAAGTCAGACCAAACTCATCGATGATTATATTAACTTGTCCCCGTTTTTTTTAAATCTTGTAGACATGTTTTGAATGACTACATATTAGGGGAGAAGTAAGACCACAGGGCAAACAGATTGGTTGTTTGTTGAACTTTTCTTTTGATTTTCTATTCTTTCTCTCTCTTTTTATTGTTGTTTTGTGGATATTTTCGATGAAAACGAAAGAAAAGAATAAAACAAAAAACTGGCCGCAAAAACGAATCTAGATCTTTTTTTTTTTTGAAATCAAGATTTTATTATTATTATTTTCATCAAGAAAAGAAAACAGATTCGATATACATTAATTGAATATGAAAAAAGAAAACAACAAGATAAGAACAAACAAACAAAAAAAAACTGACTTTTGTTTTTGAGAAAGATGACGACGGCTTAGTTTTTTGAAGAATCAAAAGAAAACTTCTTAAACAAAAATTGTTGCACATAGGATTCAATCAATGATTAATTACACAAATATCTGACATAGAATATAAAAACAAGGACATAGCTGAGAATTTTTACAAGATGAGATCGAACAAATCTATCGACGTGATTGTGTCTGAAGACGACGTAATTCCGATGTTTTCGTTTGTTGAACGGGTCGATGAACAGTCGTGCGTTTAGTTTGAATCTATTTTTCAAACGAGAAAAGAAAATTTTTTTGAAAATAAAAGAAAATTTGTCAAATCATACTTTGTCCTGTTGAATTATTCCCGTCATAGTTGTTTTATTCGATCGTATGGAAATATTTTTATCTGTTTTTTTATTTATTTCAATATCAATCGAACGAACAGACGAAGCTGCACTACTACTATACGCTTGACTAGTTGGCGATGGTCGACGTGGATTACTCAGGATTTCATCTTCGTCATTCTCGTCCTCGACACCATTCAAATATCGTGGATTGACTAAAAACAAACATATCTCGCATTTTATTTGATTCATCAATTCAACGTTTTTATCTTTACATGATGGAAGTACTTGAGCAATAAGATTTCTTAGCAGTGCTTCGCCCGCTTTTTTATCATAATGTTCATCATCATCGTCAGTTATGTCCGTATTTCCATTCATTGGATCATCGTTTTCTTCGTCACAACGATGTTTCTTTTTGATGGTTATCGAACGTGTTGTCGAAAGTGATGCATTCGATAGCGAACGTTTCGGTGCTGAACCAACTGGCAGCATACTATCGTAGCCACTTTCTTGCATTGTCGATGATGGAAGTGTGAGATCATGTTCACGCATTGTCTGAACAAATGAGAATAAAAATCAATTCGTAAGAAAAAAGATTATTCATCATACTTGATCAATAATCGATGGCGATGATAATGTTTTCGAAATATCATTAAGATCTTGTTCATCATGAATTTTAGATGATGATGTTGTCGATGAATTTGTTAATGAAATATGATGATGTGGTAAACGTTGCCGAATAAGATCGAATAGCAAACGTTTACCTTTTTGATCATTATCATCATCGTCATCATCATCGTCTGTTGTTGTATGACTTAAATTCATGATTGATTTTCGTCGTTCATTTTGTTCATGCAAACTCTCTTCATTGATCACACTTAGATTATGTCTTAATCGTTTCAATTCATTTAAATTTGTCAATAAAGTTCGTGTTGTTGATGTTGATATCGGTGGTGGCAATGTCAATGAACTCAATGATGAATGTATCGAATTATTATCATCGTCATCATCATCATCATCACCGTCATAAGAAATTTTTATTGGCATTGTCACAGCATAATTTCTTATACTATCATGATCATCACCATCATTTGATCGTTCAATAACTGTAATACCTGTCGAACGAGTATTATTCAATGGTTGAATTAATGTTTGCTGCTGTTGTAATTGCTCATAGGATGGCAGGTCTTCTTCAGTGGTATTTATACTATCATCACGTCCACGTGGTGGTGAATCAGGTATATCACTTGGTGATAGAATACCCGATGGATTTGTACTATGTTCGGACGTGTATGTTGAATTATGTGAATGAAAATTAATATTAAAACTGGATAATGTATCCATCGAAGAATCTCGTGAAAACATGAGTGGTGTTGTTGCTGTTTGTGAAGTTTGTTTCGAATTTAAATCACGTAGAATTGTTTGTTTGTCGATGGACATTACTGAGCAAACATAATTTCACTATTGAACATGTTCAACACATGATGTTCGATGAATTTAGTCTAAAAAAAAGAAACTTAGAAAAAAATAATAGTGAATAGGAGGTTTTATTTTCAAAAATCTAGCACTTGAGGAAGTCATACTGTTTTTTTTCTCTTCAACTAAGGACAATAGAATACTTTTATAAAAAAAAAAGAGAACGTGTATCTCAATCAAGATCATTCTCGGGTAATCTTTTTTTTTCTTCTTTGTTTGATCTTACAAATAAATTTTGAAAAAAATAAACGCACATTTAGTAATGCCAAAAAAAAAGAGAATGAAACCGAAAATGAGAAAGAGAAAAACACAATTGTACTAGATAATAAAAGTAGTTAAAGGAATCTACGGCTTTTTCTATCGCACAGATGCGAGAAAAAAAATATAGAGAATTTTTTTGCTGTTGTTATTGTGTTTTGGTTTTGGTTTTGTTTTAAATAAGGACGTGAGCGGAATTAAAAAGGATAGAATTCGAACATGTTTAACCACTGCTACTAGTATCGACTTTAATACCAGTATAAACTTGTACAAGTTTATCGAAACCTGCCAAGACACCGGCACCAGCGATACCTCTG
>Ga0209922_103757_pt1 | contig 11690 bp, 9 predicted proteins | sample ThiBiot_500_biof_FD_183946 | JGI IMG/M metagenome (GOLD analysis project Ga0209922, IMG submission 183946) | Wastewater bioreactor microbial communities from Cape Town, South Africa - Thiocy_expt_500_biof (SPAdes) | ecosystem: Engineered > Bioreactor > Thiocyanate-remediating > Anaerobic-Aerobic ...
TACTTGACGATTGTTTCGAAACACAATGAATTGTGAATAATTGAAGAGATAATAGAAATTCGATTTCTTCTTTCGACGACATTTTTCGAAATGAAATTCTTGCATTTTCATTCTCAGTTTAGTTTTGCGTCATTCTTACGAAAGAACAAATAATGATTCATTCCCTCGACTGTAAGGAGGGTCATATGCAAAAAAATTAAATGAGTTTGTTGGTTTGTTGGTTTGTTTGTGCCGGGTCAAAAAAACATTTAGCCTTACTTTTATGAAGTTTGACCAAAGGTAATCGACTATGGGGAATCCGAATCTGCTGTCAGAATTGAAAAATGTAGAAATATGATTTCTATGTCTGAACACAGGTTTCTGCTATCGCGTATCCATTAACCTGTAGTATTGAGCTATTGTTTCTCTTATTGACTACATCTTTGTGATGGAAATATGGAAATCGTCGCAGATATATTGATTGTATCCGCTTGCATTTAGGAACTAACTAAGGACAGGGAGAGACGAAACGGGAGTGGCGGCCCGAAGGGACGCCGACGACCGATGAGGAACGACTTGATATAGGGACAACAGAAATGACTACTATAGAAACAAGGGCTTTCTTTGCGGAAAATTTGAGTTAATTAATGAGATTATCAACAGTTGTCAATTTTGTGGTACTGAGAGCTAAACGATGTTAAGGATTTCATGAAGTTTGTCAACAACCCAGGTCAACCACAAAAAACATCGGTTTTAGAAACTCGTAATAGATCACAAATGATAGTTCGAACTAACTCGTACTCTAGATAATTGAGATAGGAGAGTCTCAATTAATAAGTAGATATTCAAAATTTTCAATTGAGCATTTTCGACTAAAAACTGGGTATTTTTGAAAATTGACGATTTTTGAAAATTTTGAACTGCGTATTGATCATTAGAAGGTTCATATTTTGAAAAAATGTAAATTTTTCATATGGTGTGATTATGTTACATCAGATATGACGTTTCCGACTCTATTGCTGTATTTAGAAAACTATAAAGTGATCCTTCTCAGATAGATATAATCATTTAGACCTAGCTATTCGATAACTACCTATGCTTGAGTCGAGAAAATGTGGCAGCTCGAGTCGGAAGTGGCGGACCGTAGGGACGCCGACTACCGACGAGGTGCTGCCCATATATGATGTATGATGAAACTTTATCACTCTTATACGTATAGTCCATGATTTTTAATTGAAAGTTTATATGCGCTCACACTAACACATTCAGTCGAGGGCCAAGTGAATCGACTCTCGATGAACGTTACTTGTTAAATAATTGTATTGTAATTTACATTCATAAGTCTAGACATAAAACTGGAGAAATAAAAACGTTTCTTTTTCATTTATCTGCTTCTTTCATTGTAATTTAACGGATATATCGAGTCTCGTGAATCATAATTGGTTTTGTATAAGAAATAAGTATCGTCCATACACATAACACAATTTCCATGAGAATAAAATGATATGTCTAACAAAAAATCTACTTATGAAATAAACTTAGACTATAATATTTATTACTCCTGTGAGTATGTGAAATAATTTGTATAAAAACTACATCTTAACACATTTTCTTAGATGATTTTCGAATAAAACTATTTCTTATTTGAAAAAGGACGTCCTTATTCAAAATTAACATCTATCATCTTACTATTAACTATTTCTTATTTTATATATACTAAATCAATTTCGTAAAAGCCAATTGAAATTGCATACCTATCTCATAAAATTTTAATATTTCCAATATTAATAGAATCAAAAATATTGACCAAGCTTATTGTGTTAATCGAATAACACTAAAAGAAAAACATATAATTTATTTCAAGAATAATCAATCGCTTTTCATTCTTCTACACTGATTAAATCGATAATTGACTTCATCGTTACTATTCAAAAGACCTTGATTCGTTTGAGCGATTAACCCTTTCAATCCGACAGGGACATGTCATTTTTTGTCTACTACGAAATACTCTGTGTTTCTGCTTATTTTATATATAGTTTAATGTATGAAGAATCAGCTATATTTTATGATTTGGTGTAGGAATCTTTTACTACATATCTTGGAAAATTTCACTATGCAATATCCTACCTTTGAATTTCGAAGCCAAAGAAAAATATTATATGTTGGAAAAAACCGAACGTATATAAATAATGAGTCATCATACACACTGAAGCAAGCAGGAATCTTCCAAACATATCACATATAATAAATTCGTATATCAATAGATGTCGCAATAATGTTATCGATTATTGTATAGTGAAATAACTGAACCATCTTCTTCATGTAATTTGTATAGTCACAACTGTTATTTTTTAATCAAATATCTTCAGTTATAGTGAAATATCTAAAGCAAAATCAATATCTTAGCAACTCCGTTGCTTGTCTTGTTTTGAATGCAATTGCTTTTCTTCGTGCTCGTTAAAAAACACGTTATTTGTTTTCTTGAGGGTTCAAAACTATTTTTTATTATTGACACGAAAATAAAATACGATATATAAAGCTTGTTTAGTACTGAAAAAAAAGAAAGCAGCTAAGAAAGTTTAAACATTAACTGCATGATTATCTGATGATAACTTTCGACGTTCTTGAAAATCTTCATGGTTCGATTCTCGATCATTTTTAGCTGTATTTATATCAACAAAATTGAATCGAAATTGTGTCGATGTACTTATATAAAATAATGGTATCCAAATAACAGATGATTTAGCAAAACATGCACAATAGAATGTAATCAATGGTGAAACAGCATCATCTTTGCCACGAAATGCAGAAACAAAGAATATGATCGCATAAGGTGTCCAGGTAAATATAAAACCGGCTGTCGTGATAATAATACCTTATAATTAAAAAATGACATAAAATATTCATGATCGTCTACGTATCAAAAAATAATTACTTTTTATAATACGTTGTTCCATTTCAATTCGTTTACGATTGAACATAGTTTTTTGACCATGTTTTATTTTCTTTTGTATCTGTTTTAAACTAATAAACGCTATTGTATTTGATAGGATAATAATTAATAAAGGAATGAGATAGACAGCGAAGAAAAGAAACAATGTAAATGATACATAGGAAAATCGACGATCATACCAATTAATACAACATGATGTTCGAGCTCCCTAAAACAAACAGGAACGATTTGTTTTCTTAGTTAGAACATATCGATACCAACTTCCATAACATATTCATTCCAACCGAGTATTGGCAATATCGACCAAATAAAAGCCAAAAGAACAACAAAACATGAAACAATCACCGATTTCCGTACCTAAAATAAGTTAATTTTCAAAGAAAAATGTGTAGATAAATGCTTCATTTTACCGTTACTCGATTTGCAGCAAATGGCCGTACTAGAATATAACATCGACTTAAACTAACAACACATAATAAATAAGAACTCGAACATCCATAGAGAAATGCGATTGCTGCACTTAGTTGACATCCTCGACGTTGGTACAACCATCGACAATAAACTGATGATGTACCTGTCAATGGTAAAATCGTACACGATGCAAATAAGCCCATAATTGATATAAATAAAATGTAAATATTCGGTGATGAACGAAGAACTTTGTGTCGAATAAAACTACTAACTAATGTTCCGTTCAAAGAAATACCAACAAAAGCTGAAATACATAGACATATTCCAACAATTCGAACATGATCACAATTGACTGGTGTTGGTCGATTCCAATATTGTGAATCCGACGACGAAAGATTTTCATCAATGATTAAAGAATAGTTATAATGCATCAACATTCTCGAGGTAAAAACTATGACTGGCAAATTTTTCTCTCATACAGAACTGAGAGCAACTGTGAATTTATAATTTTACGAGAGACGTAATAAAATCTTTAAGTATGGCCTACGAAGGATTCCATTTATCTATGACTATAAATATCTTTATGGATAAAAAGACAAAAGAAAAAAAAAGAATTACACACTTCAAACACGATTAAATATTGATATAAAAAAAAACTGACTATATTTGTCGATTAAATATTGATATAAAAAAAACTGACTACATTTGTCGATTAAACAATAGAGATATTGCACACACGTACAATGTCGAAATACATCAAATGTCGGAAGACTAGATTTTTCGATTAATTCGATGAAATAAGATCTCCACCAGCTAGAGGTCCTTCAAGAAATAATTGTCGAACATTTAATAGACCCGATAATTCAAGAATCATTTTATGAACTTGAACATTTTCGAGAAGATCATTGGATAATTGCGGTTGAGATGAAGGATAAAAACCTGAGCCCTAAAATATTCATCAATAAAAATAGATGTTTATTTGTTTGTTTTTTAGATCATACTTTGAATGCTCGATGTAAACGAAGTACAGCATAACAAAAAACAAATCGAACGAGAAATAAACGAAGAAATTCATCAGCAAAAAAATGATAAATTGTATTATCTAGAAAATGGACTTATTATTATTATTATTTTGTCTCCCAATTTCCTAAATTACATACCAACAAGTTTTGATTTCACGAAAATTTTCGTTATTTCACAAAGAATTCTATTAATATGTTCTTGACATAGATTCCATTGTTCATTGGTTAAATCATTTAATTGACAGACAAAACAGAATGCAAATATTGGCGAAGTTAAAAACAATGTAAATAAACTTCCTTTATTCTGATACTCTATTTTAATTGAATAAGAAAAGAAAGAGAACGATTATTCACAAATGTCGATGTTTGAGTTTATTTACCGTGGAAAATTGTTGGTAATTTAATTGGTGAAAGTAGAGAAATCAATGGTTGTCCGAATAGATTCGGTAGATTTTGAAAAGCAATACTATGATTACTATCGATAATTAAAAATAATGGTTTACGTAGAAATGGATAGATATCTCCTGGAAAGATGCAATGACTATCTTTTGTTATTCCTGATGTTGGATTAGTTGACATTGATGGTGAGGATTTCTTTGCTAGTGTATTATTTGCTGATATCGATGGTGAATTCGGTGTATCGTTGGTTTCATCACGACGATTATTCGTTTTCAATCCACCGAAATCGTACGATTGTTCGATTTTACTTTTCAAATGTGTATCATAACCATCGGCTGATATGTAAATCATCAATGTCCCGTGTGCAGAAAGTTCTTTGAAAGCTGATGCTGTAAATGCGTAGATTTGACTGAAACTTGGCTTGTAAAGAAGATATTTATGTGGATTCGGTCGATTTTGAAAATCTCCATCGTAATGAATGTCTTTCTGTTGATAATGTGTTGGTGCTGGTGATTGAACATTCGTTCGTTCATCGACTGATAATGTCGAGTCAGTAGTCTGTTTTTCCACTGCTTGCAATATTCGATACATATCTAATGTCAATTCACTGAATTTAATTTGATCTTGATAATTTCCAATAATTAAAATTTCTTCAAGTGTATACAATTGAATATTTTCGAAGATTTTTTCATAACCATTCGGTAATGTTGGTATGAGTGTATTTGTTAAACGATAGGAATATGTCAATGGTACACGATCGATGTTCAGTTGATTGTCAACTTCAATAAATGTCGAAATTTCATTGAGAACAAGTTGCCATTCGAGACTATCATCGGGATCGTAAGCTTTGACATATTCATCGATTTGTCGTGATAATTCACGAACTAATTCACGCATGATTTTCGTTTTCTTCAAAAGAAGACAAACTACAATAAAACGAGCGTAGTAACGTAATTTTTTAACCATTAAATCAGGTTTTTCTTCTCGATTCACTTTCGAATAATAGGCACGTGTTCGAATAGCTGAATAAAATGCAAACGCTTCATTTAAATAGCTTGTTTCCGATGTTCGAATATAGAAATGATAATAGAGTTGTCCAATTTTTGATGCAATCTCACCGATTTGCCATCGTTTGAGACCGTATTTTTTATCCAAAAGAACACGATGTTGTTGTTGAAATTTCCATAATTTCGTATAAACATCAAACGTTCGTCCGAAATAAGGTTGCCATTGTTTATGTCCATATTGTGGTAGATCTCTAAGACCGTTGAATAATTGTTTGGATTTTTCTAAAAGATGACTAAATTCTTGAACGATTTTATCTTCATAATCATTATCATCAATTGGTAGAAATGTTTGTTCTGTTGGCGGTGTCATTGTTGTCATAATTTCATTATCTGAACGAAATTTATTGATTGATTATCTAGAAGTAAGCAAAAAATATGAATACTAGATGGACGGAGCAGTTTAAGACAACAATGAATACAACAACAACAACAACAACAGATTGCAATATTTAGGAAAATAAGCGGTCGTCATCTCAAATAAACATTTGCATGCTAGCAAAATTATAGAATTTGTCGAGTTGTTCAACAGCTTCCGCTGCAGATTGACTAATAAAATCTAAAGACCACCAAACAAAATAACTTATTTCAAATCGTTATCAAAAGAAATTGATCTCTACATGGTATAGTTGAATATTTTGCTGTCATTAAACCTTGTGCTTTTTGTACGCAATTCTCTCCAGCAAATTCAAGGCCAAGTACCGGACCTTTAGTCGCTAATGTTTGATAAGGTTTATTATTCGGAAATAAACGTTCGACACTTGTTTCATCGACAACATAGGATTTGGTTTGAACGAGTATAAGCTAAAAATTCAACATTCTTTATGGAAATAAATTTCGAATTTTCGAACCTCGAGTTGTTTAGCAAATGTAATCAATTCTCGTGCAGCTGTGTCCACATTTAGATCATGAAAGAAAATAATTAAACATCGCTAAAAACAACAATAACATTGAAATAACAAAAAATCATCTCATTATTGTTTGTCTACTTCATAATTTAGATGGCGATAGAGTTCTCCATATGTATATGGTGTGACACTTGTTTCAATATTATCACTGATATTCAAATGACTACACGATGGATCAGTTGGCATTGGTAAATATTTGAAAAGATTTTCACTCTATTTCGAACAAACATCGAATAACAAAAACAAACAAACAAACAAACTGAAGTGTATACTTGATCAAGTAATGAATAATTCTTCGAATCAGGAATACTTGTAAAATCATGAATATTGCCCCAAGTATTATTCCATGGATTGATTCCTGATGCATTATATTGATCTAAATAGTTTTTGATGAAAACACAACTCAATGAGTCAATGCTTGTTCGTACCAATTAATTGATTGTAGTTCAATGTTAAACAAGCAAATTTAATATTATGCGAAGATTCAATTATTGGTTGACTAGAACATGATAAATAAACACACAAATCTCGACAATCACGCGTTCGAAATTGTTGGCAAACAGTTGCTAACACACAATCTGTCGAATCACGAACGAAGACACTATTTAGAAAAAAAAGAAATTCAACGAGCAATCTCATCAAATGTCTTGTGTTTTTATTTTTACCTTCCACGAACTGGTCCGATAAATATTCGACAATTGGTACAATCATCGATCTGTATCTGACCTGTGTGATCAAAAACATAGACCGTACAATTCTACAGAATAAAAACATGAAAATTTTGTTTATAAACATGAAGATGTATACATCACAATTTTGAACTAGAAATAAAAATAAACAAACAATGATCGAATATAATTGATATGTCAAATTGTTATCTTACCGATAAATTGTTGTCCTTTGACAGATCCTGGCAAACGATAAATAGTTTGATCTTTAAGTTTATCAAGAATAAAGTCTTCTTTATTTATTGCTTGACGGTCTTCGCGTTCCCTGGACAGAAAAAAAGTCGTCATCATCGATTAACGGTTAATCGCTGTGTTTTACCATGAGAATACTTGTTTGGGTGGTTCGATAATATCAACATCGATTGACGGTCGAAAGAAATAGGAAAATAGACATCCCATATCTAACACTCAATAGGATTTCTTCTCTTCCTTTTGTTTACAAGTGTCAGCAATGATCAAAATTGTCTTCATTCCATAATTTACCCACGTCATGTTTCCATTTGCTTAGCTAACTTGTTCAAATGCAGAAGAACAAGGAAGAGAAAAGGAAGAAGAGGGCGAACGACGTTCTATTTCTCTTTTCTTTGATCACCATAGTATTCTAACTCTAACAAGACAGTTGTTGCTGTCGATGAGATAAGAGAAAACGAACAGTAGAAACAAAAAATTCATTTGATATGTCTCAACAAGGTGCTGCACTTCAAAATTACAACAACGAATTGGTTAAATGTTGGTCTAATTGACATTTTATTCGTATTTTTCTTCTAAACGATGTACATTTAGGTATCGAAGATCTATGTGCGAAACGAGATGAATTACAACGACAGATTTTAATTGAAGAAGAAGATAAACATAAACATGAAAATGAAATACGTTTAGCAAGTGAAAAATTAGCAAAAATCAATGAAAATCTCGCGAAGAAAATCACAGCTCGAACAGAATTCGATCGAACAATAAGCGAAACTGAAGCAGCTTATATGAAAATCCTCGAAAGTTCTCAAACACTTTTAAACGTAAATCGTTTGTTTGTTTTTTCTTCAAACACTTCTCTATTTTCTAGGTACTCAAACGAGAATCACATACTTTACGTACGAAAGTTGATGACTAGTTAAATCTTTTCTTCACATTTATTATTTGTAAAGTAAAAAGAAATAAAAACTAGACAATAGAAAACCAAAAGACATATATCGTCTGTCAATGATTTCGAATCCATTCGTTACAATTTTCTCACAAGATTTATCACTATGTAAAACAATTTGAAATTGTGTTAAACTTAAACACAAAATATCATCAATATAATCATCTAGCAAAAGTAAATAATTATTCGAGAGTAAAACTGTTCGACTAAAAACTGCTATCACTGCATGTTGGCATGGTTCGGTGACTGTGTTATTATCCGATAGACAACTATAGATTAATGCATAATGATGATAATCCGTTTTCAAGATCCAATATGGCCAATTGAGATTTGTTGTATTGCTCGTTGTATTGAGTTTTTCCAAGGACATTTTAGCCGAATGATTCGTGATAATTAACCAAGGACCAAATGATAAACATTCTTGTTCATAATTCGATCGACCTTTACCATCGACAATCACATGTTCAGTTGAATTCAATTGTAATTCAAATAATTGATAATAATCATTGAATAGATCGGTTTCAAGATATCGATCTGATTTGTACCATTTGATTTTATACCAACTACCAAGAAAATCATGTAGACTAAAATTTGTTTGTACAGTTAAATCATTCAATGATGGAATCGTACATGTTATCGAGAGATTTATGTATAAAATTAAACCGAAAACGATCGAAAAATATGTTTTCATCATTGATTTCATTCGAACAAAAAACTCTTGGATATATAAACCAAGTCCAAGTGTGAAATGTCACATAAGATGTCCTGATTTCTAACTAAAATTTTTCTGCCTATCTTCGTTTTCATTTCAAGATAGGAGACTTATACGTATATATATATATTAAAAAATGAGCATGAGATCTTTTATTTAAAAAAGAACAAACAAATAAAACATTTGAATATAACTAGAAACGAAAGAAAGAAGCAACAAAAGAAACAAAATCTAAAAGTAAAACTGAACTCACAAATGAACTTGAAAAGAAAAGAAAGACAATTGCGAACAAACACACAGTGTGAGTTATACACTGTATATATAAACACGAACAATCAAATAATAAAAAAGAAGAAGAAGAAGAATGTATTTTATATATAAAAAAACACAATTCACACATTCATGTCGAACAAGCATATACAGAGAGGGAGAGGGAGAAAAAAATACTTAAGATTTTTGATTAACATTCGTTTTTAATTTTTCATATACACGTGCAAATAAATCTTTGTAATTCGTCGGTTCATAGGACGAGAGTGTTTTGGTTGTGTTCGTTTGAATTTTATGTTCAAATAGAACTTCATCGTAAAGCGAGAGATCATGTTCAGGCGGTGAATACATTGTCGAGAACATATCTCGATTTGATTCTGTTTGATATTTGTCAAGTAATTTTTGATAAGAATTTAATTCGGTTTGATAGGAATCGTTTTCATCTCGACGTTGACGTTCAAGTTGAATTAAACGATCGTTCAATTGACGTTTTTCATTTTCGGATTGATGATATTTTTCGTTCAATAACGAATAATCATTGGTTAATGAATGAAGACGTGATTTCAGATCGATAAGATGCGTTTTAAAATCCGAATTGAAAGGTGTCGTCGTCATTGGCGATGTTGATGATGAAGAATTTGATAATACTGATTTCGAATCGAATGAATGCGAACGAGATCGTCGAGAGATATTCGAAGATGTTTGGACAGGTGATGAGAATTGTTTTGAAACGAATTGATTCGTATATTGTTTCGAACGGTAAACTTCAAAATCATGTTCAAGATCTTGATTTTGTTTATGTGTTTTGTCGTATAATTCCGTCAATCTAAATGTACGAAAACGAACATGTCGAGACATAAATTGACAAATAAAATCGCAATCAATATTGATTGATAAATAATTATTTTTGAAAAGAAATACAATGAAGACCTACTCTTTGATACGTTGTCGATCTCGTTCATTGTCTCGACGTTGTTGAATAACTTCACGTTCGAGATCGATATTCGTTGCATCGAGTAATTCAGTTTGTTTGCATTTACTGTCGAGTTGTTCTCGAGTTGATTCGAGTTTAACGTGTAATAACTAGAATAATTAAGATTTTGAGTTTGTTTTTTCTAACAAAAAAAGATGAACTGGTCATACTTTAATATCGTTCTGTTGGTCTTCGATTTGTTTTTGTAAGACACCGATATAGGCTTGAAATTCTTGATTACGTTCAAGTAAACAACGACCAAGTTCAGCGGCTAATTGAAGATCTAAATCATTGAAATCGATTAGAGATAATGATCGAGAAGATGAAGAGAAAAAAAAACCTTTTTCGTAATCTTCAGATGTTGAATTCGTTGCTGTTGCATTGGCACTTATTATTGTTTTGGGAGTTGCAGTGGAAGACGAAGGGAGAAGTGTATTATTAAGTTCAAGTTCAGCACCGTCCATGATTGATAGAAGCATTATTGACGCTTGCACATGATGATTAACCTGAAAGAGGTGACGTTTTTGTGGTGGCATTGGTTTCAAAATAGTAATGTCTCGCATCGAATGATTAAATTATAACTATATTCATCAGACTCAATTTTGAATGAAAGAAGACGAAGAAAAAACGAAGATGAAAAAGAGACAAAGAGAGAGAGAGGGAGAGAGACCGAAGAAAAAATTTATAAAGAATATACACTACAGGGGAGAAAGGGGAGAGAGAGAGAGAAAGGCGAGAAAAAATAGCTTATACTCTTTTCGAACCATGTTTTTTTGTCTTATTCTTATTCTCTTTTCTTTTTGATTTGATTTGAATTGATCGAAGGTGAAGACTAATTAGAACAGTGTACTCGAAGTTTACTATGTTGCCTATTGAGACGTGCCCGAAAGAGAGGTTAAAAGTATTTCTTTGCGAACAAACAAACCACTGAATCGTCTTCATTTCGTTACTTACTGTAAATAGACATATACGACGATAATACGAACAATATAATTGCGAATGAATTTACAAACTATCACTTCTCCTTTATATTCTTCCAGTACAAATAGGCATGTGTGCACATTATTTTCCTTCTTTCTCTCGTTTTCTTTTTTCTTCTTCGACTAGTTAGTAAAAGATAAGACATAGGCATTCAT
>Ga0209922_103758_pt1 | contig 11686 bp, 12 predicted proteins | sample ThiBiot_500_biof_FD_183946 | JGI IMG/M metagenome (GOLD analysis project Ga0209922, IMG submission 183946) | Wastewater bioreactor microbial communities from Cape Town, South Africa - Thiocy_expt_500_biof (SPAdes) | ecosystem: Engineered > Bioreactor > Thiocyanate-remediating > Anaerobic-Aerobic ...
CCTCCATCCTCAAGCGCAACAGCTGCGGCAAGGCGCTGGATATCGCCCGCGCCGCCCGCGACATGCTGGGCGGTAACGGCATTTCCGACGAATTCGGCATCGCGCGTCATCTCGTCAACCTCGAAGTGGTCAACACCTATGAGGGCACGCACGATATCCATGCCCTCATCCTCGGCCGCGCCATAACCGGCATCGCCGCTTTTTCGAACTGAGGCCCGCCTTGGCGTTCAAGACCACCAGACCCCTGCGCTTTGGAGATTGCGATCCCTCCGGGATCGCCTATTTCCCTTCCTATCTGAACATCCTCGTCGGGGTGCTAGAAGACTATTTCGCCTCGATCGGCTTTCCCTGGCGAAAGCTCATCGATAACAGCCGCATCGGTGTCCCCACCGTGCGGCTGGATCTGACCTTCGTAAAGCCGGGCCTGCAGGGCGACGACCTCGAATTCGTGCTTTCAGTTCATGGCGTCGGCCGGTCCTCACTCGACCTGCAGCATCAGGTCTCGGCAAACGGCCATGTGCTCTGGACGGCCAAACACCGTGTCGTCGCCACCTCGCTCGATACGCATAAATCCATTGAATGGCCGGATGACATCCGCGCCGCGCTGACCTCTCATCTGGAGACAACCGATGCACACCATCCTGCAACCTGAAGGCTGGGCCAAGCCGATCGGCTATGCCAATGGCGTAGCGGCGACAGGCCGCACGGTGTTCGTCGGCGGTCAGATCGGCTGGAACGCCGCCTGCGAATTCGAAAGCGACGATTTCGTCGACCAGGTGCGCCAGACGTTGAAGAATGTCGTCGCCATCCTGGCCGAAGGTGGCGCCGAACCGAAGCACATCACCTCGATGACCTGGTATTTCACCGACAAGCAGGAATATCTCGGCAACCTGAAGGGGCTCGGCCAGGCCTATCGCGAGATCATCGGCCGTCACTTTCCAGCCATGGCCGCCGTGCAGGTCGTCGCCCTCGTCGAGGACCGCGCCAAGATCGAGATCCAGGCGACCGCCGTCATCCCGGAATAACATCGGACAGGCAGGGAATATCATGTCGGCATTGCGCTTTTCGGACACCATCTCGGCGGCGCTGGCCGAAGGGATTCTTGTCGTCACCATAGACAACGCACCCGTCAACGCGCTCTCCGCCGATGTGAGGGCGGGCCTGATGGCTGCGCTCGATCATGCGGAGAAGGATGGAAACGTCGCCGGCGTCGTCCTGACCGGAGCGGGCAACAGCTTCATCGGCGGCGCCGACATCAAGGAATTCGGCAAGCCGCCGGTAGAGCCGCATCTGCCTGACGTTGTCTCCCGCATCGAAGCCTTTGCCAAACCCGTCGCCGCCGCGATCAATGGTGTCGCGCTCGGCGGTGGCCTGGAAGTAGCGCTTGCCTGCCATCGCCGCGTTGCAGCGCCAACTACGAAGCTCGGCCTTCCCGAAGTCAAACTCGGCATCGTGCCCGGCGCCGGCGGCACGCAGCGCCTGACGCGCCTGACGGGGGTGGCGGCGGCGATCGACATGATCGCCAACGGTCGGATCATATCCGCCGTCGAGGCGCTGAAGCTCGGCATCATTGATGGCGTATCGGGCGATACTTTGCTCCCTGATGCCCTTGCGGATATCAAGGCAACAAACGCCTCCAGCTTGCGCCGTACCGGCCTTTTGTCCGTCCCTTCGGAAACGCTCGAAGTCATCGACAAGGCCGCAGCGGACATCTTGCGCAAGGCGCGCGGCCAGCGTGCGCCCGCCGAAGCCGTCCGTCTCGTGCGCCTCGCCGCGACCGTGTCCTTATCGGAGGGGCTGACGGAAGAGCGCCGTACCTTCATCGCGCTTCGCGACAGCGAAGAGGCTGCCTCCTTGCGCCACGTCTTCTTCGCGGAGCGCGCCACCGGCAAGGTTGAGGGACTGGAGGCAGTTGCCCCGCGCAAGATCGAAACCATCGGCATCGTCGGCACGGGCCTGATGGGCTCGGGCATCGCCGTCTCGGCACTCAACGGTGGCTATCGTGTCATCGGCGTCGAACAGAATGTCGAAGCAGCAGCGAAGGGCCGCGACCGGATCGTAGCTTTGCTCGACAAGGCCGTGCAATCCGGCCGCCTCGACGCCTGCGGCCGTGAGGACCGCGTGAGCCGGTTGACCGTCACGGCAGACATGCGGCAACTGGCGCAGGCCGACATCGTCATCGAAGCTGTCTTCGACGATCTCGCCGTCAAGACCGAACTCTTCCAGCGCCTCGATACGATCGTTCACGCCGATGCGATCCTTGCGACCAACACCAGCTATCTCGACCCTGACCTGATCGCCGCAGCAACGGCACGGCCAGAGCGGGTCGTCGGGCTGCACTTCTTCTCGCCGGCGCACATCATGCGGTTGCTGGAAGTGGTGAACTGCAAGAAGACGGCGCCTGACGTGCTGGCGACGGCCCTCGGTCTCGCAAAGCGGCTGGGCTGCCGATCGTATCGGGTGTCACCGAAGGCTTCATCGGCAACACTATCTTTTCCGCCTATCGCCGCGAGGCGGAATACATGGTCGAGGATGGCGCCGCGCCACAGGAGATCGATGCCGCGCTGGAAGCCTACGGTTTCCCGATGGGACCGTTCGCCGTCTTCGACATGGCCGGTCTGGAAATCGCCTGGGCCCGTCGCAAGCGGCAGGCCGCAACGCGTGATCCGTCCGCACGCTACGTCGTCATCGCCGACCGGCTCTGCGAAGCCGGCCGCTTCGGCCAGAAGACCGGCCTCGGCTGGTACGCCTACCCCGAAGGCAAGCGGACCGTCGATCCAACGGTTACCGAGATGATCGACGTCGCTCGCGCCGAGAAAGGCATTGTGCCGAAGCCCTTCACCGCAGACGAAATCGTCAGCCGCCTGCTGAAGGCCATGGTCGTTGAAGGCGATGCCCTGCTTTCGCGAGGAATCGCCGCACGCGCCAGTGATATCGACCTTGTCATGATCAACGGCTACGGCTTCCCCGCAAGCAAGGGCGGACCGATGTTTGCCGCCGGTCGCCGCTGAAAGCGGCTGCTCGGACTATCAGGCGGCCGAAGAGAGCAGCGTAAACAGTTCCTGCGGCCGCTTGACGCCACGCAATGCGTAACGGCCAACGGAAACAAGATCGTTGCTCTGCTGGCCCGACAGCGCGTCAACGAAATTCGACGACATCAGGATATTGCGGTCGGCCGACCGGCACATCGAGGCGATGCGGCTGACCTCGTTGACCGCCGGACCGATGACCGTGAAATCAAGCCGGTCCATGCTGCCGATATTGCCGTAGAAGACATCGCCGATATGCAGGCCGAGATAGACATCCGTCACGGGCCTGCCTTCGATCTGCCGCTGCGAATTGAGATCGCGCAGCCGCTGCCGCAGCAGCGATTCCGCCATCAATGCGGCGGCACAGGCATCGGCGGAGTTTCTCGCCTTGAAGATCGCCAGCGTACCGTCGCCGATGAGCTTCAGCACGTTGCCGCCCGCCTCGTGGATCGAGGAGATGACGGCATCGGCATAAGCATTCAGCATCGGGATGATTTCATCCGGCTCGGCCGTATCCGAGATGCGGGTGTAGTTGGCGAGATCGGAAAACCAGAGAGCCGCCGAAATCCGCTCCGTCTTGCCGCGCGTGATCTTGCCTTCAAGCACGTGCCGGGCGGCATCCTCGCCGAGATAGACCTCGGCAATGGTGCGGGCGATGCGGCTCATGCCGGTGCATTTGATCGCCAGCGCCAGCGCCGGCGTGAGCTTGCGCAGCACGCGCAGATCTTCCTCCGGAAAGCCCACGTCGGCGGCCGTGGCGAAATTGGAGTAGAAGCAATCCATCTCGCCGATCGTGCCGCCCTCTTCGAACCGGTGGATCATGGCGATGTAGTCGGTGTGGCCGTCGGCCAGCAGCGTGTCGAGCCCGTAGAAATCCGTCGGCTCGCCAAAGCCGATGCGCCGGCGCACTTCGTCGTCGCCGGTCGTCAGCATGCGATAGAAGGCGGAACGCTGCCAGTTTTCGGAGGCGATCCCCTGATGCGACGGGCCATATTCGAACTCGCGTTCGATCACCTGATTGCCATCCCAGCGGAAGGCGCGGCCCTCATAGACCGGATGCAGCGTATCCATCAGCGCCATCGCCCGATCGAGCTTGAGGCCATGCAGACGGCACTGCTCGCAGAAGCCCGAGAGGATATCGACCTCAGTCATACCCTTGAGGCCGGCCTGCATGAGCCAGCTGGCAATTTCGCCAATGTCCTTCGCGTCCATGGATATCTCCCGACCCTCTGAAGGATTCGCTTTAGTACGAAACTCTAAGGCTTGGAATGCCGTACCGCACAAAATAGTCTCGACGAACGTAAGTCATCGCCGCTCCTGTGGCATAGAAGCGGCGATTTGACACGCAGGAAGGGTGATGGGGAAGCTTCAACCCTGGATATGGGGCTTCAGCAGATCCTCCAGACCGATGCGCCGGAAGAGCTCGGCGCGAACCCGGTCGGCAACGCCATTGACGATTTCCGCACCATCCTCGGAAGGATCGATATGGGTACGGAAGGGCCGCGTCCCAAACGGCATGCCGACGACGTCGACGATCGCGGTCGCGACCGAGGCCGCATCGGCGTCGGCCGGCTCCAGTGAAGCGAGCCCCTTCAAAGCCTGATCGGGAACGCCGGCATAGGGGCCGTTGTCATATTCGGCGGCCCGAGCCTTGTCCGCTGGCGAACCGGAATGGGCAAAGTGGTTCGTGCCCTTCGTGAAGGCACCGGGCACGATGATCGCGGTCTCGATGCCCCAGCGGGTCAGCTCGGACGCATAGGAAACGGCAAGCGAGTCCATAGCCGCCTTGGCTGCAAAGTAAGGCGAGAGGTAGGGAGGCGTGCCGCCGCGCGTACTGGACGAGGAGACCCAGACGACAAGGCCACTGCCCTGCTTGCGAAGATGAGGCAGCACGGCGCGATTGACGCGCTGGGTGCTGAGCACGTTGATGTCATAGAGCTCGGCGAACTGCTCCGGCGTGAAAGCCTCGGCCGGGCCGAAGGACATGTGGCCGGCATTGTGGATGATGGTGTCGATGCGGCCCTGCTCGGCGATGACAGCGGCAATGCCGGCTTCCACCGAAACATCGGATGCGACGTCGAGCTCGACGGTCCTGAGATCGACGCCGTTCTCCTTGGCAAATGCCGCCGCTGCCTCGACCTGCGCGGCGTTGCGCCCCTTGGTTTCGCGGATGCCGGAATAGACCGTATGGCCTGCCTTGGCGAGAGCGCGTGCCGTCAGAGCGCCGAAGCCGCTCGATGCGCCAGTGATAACGATGACTTGCTTGCTCATGGTCGTGTTTCTTTGCTGGGTTGGCTGTTGTTGACGATTGCTAGGGAGCGAGAGGTCGGCGACAGGCACTCTCCTGCCGCCTTGTTGGCTCAGATCATGCCGCCATTGGCGCGCAGTGTCTGACCGTTGATCCAGCCGCCGTCCGGGCCGACGAGGAAGGAGACGGCAGCGGCGATATCCTGCGGCGTGCCCAGACGCTCCAGCGGGTTCATCTTGGCCATGCGGTCGATGAGCTCATCGCTCTTTCCGTTCAGGAACAGATCCGTGGCCGTCGGGCCGGGAGCGACCGCATTGACCGTGATCGAACGGCCACGCAGTTCCTTTGCCATGATGCCAGTCAACGCCTCGACACCGGCCTTCGTCGCGGCATAGACGCCATAGGTTTCGAGCTTGAGGCCGACGATGCTCGTCGAGAAGTTGACGATGCGGCCGCCGTCGCGCAGGCGCTTGCCGGCTTCGCGCAGGGTGTTGAACGTACCCTTGAGGTTGATGGCGATGTGGCGATCGAAGTGCGCGTCATCGGCATCGGCGATCCTGGCAAGCTGCATGATGCCGGCATTGTTGACGAGGACGTCGACGCCGCCGAAGGCTGCCTCCGCCGCATCGAACATGCGACGCACGGCCTCGACATCGGAAACATCGGCCTTCGTGGTCAGCGCCTTGCCGCCCTTTTCCTCGATCTTGCGGGCCAGTTCCTCGGCGGCGGCCTCGCTGCCGGAATAGTTGATGACGACGGTGAAGCCATCCTCGGCCAGGCGCTCGGCGATCGCGGCGCCAATGCCGCGGGATGCACCGGTAACAATCGCTACCTTATTGGAATTGCTGCTCATTTTCCTCATCCTTCGTTGGGTTGCGCCGCAGCGCGTTTCGATGAGGAGAAGATGCCCCTTTTCACGAAGCGGATAATCAGCCATAAATCGGCATCACTATCCGAGATTGGCGAACAAATAATATGGACCGGTTCGATGCCATGCGCGTGTTCTGTCGGGTCGTGGAGCGGCGCAGCTTCACCTTGGCGGCCGAAGACACCGGCCTGCCCCGCTCGACGGTAACGGATGCCATCAAGCAGCTCGAGTCTCGGCTCGGTATACGCCTGCTGCAGCGAACGACGCGGCATGTCAGTCCGACGCTCGACGGTGAGGCCTATTACCAGCGCTGCCTGCGCATCCTTTCGGATATCGAGGATGCCGAAGGCGCCTTTGCCGGTGCGAAGCCGAAAGGTGTGCTGCGCGTCGACGTGCACGGAACGCTCGCCCGGCATTTCGTCCTGCCGAATCTGCCGTCCTTCCTAGAAACCTACCCCGATATCGAATTGCAGATCACCGAGGGCGATCGGTTCGTCGATCTCATCCGCGAGGGGATCGACTGCGTGCTGCGCGTCGGCACGCTGCAGGATAGCGACATGATTGGCCGCCGCGTTGCCATGCTGGAGGAGGTAACGCTCGCAGCGCCCGCCTATGTCGAGCGTTTCGGCATGCCGGCCCATCCGGACAGACTCGACGGCCATCGCATGGTCGGCTTCCGCTCTTCCGCAACGGGCGGGCTGCTACCGCTGGAATTCCAGATCGATGGCGCGATCCGCGAAATCACACTGCCGGCCACCATCTCGGTCAATGCGGCCGAAAGCTATTTCGCCGCCGCCAAGCTCGGCCTCGGACTGATCCAGGTTCCGCGCTATCACGCCGAAGACGCGTTACGCTCGGGCGATCTGCTGCACATCCTGCAGAAATATCCGCCAACAAGAACGCCTGTTTCCATGCTCTACCCGCGCAGCCGCCAGCTTTCGCCAAGGGTTCGCGTTTTCATAGACTGGCTGGTCAAGGTTTTTGCCGGACAGAACAGCGCCGAAACAGAGCCCGGATGAATATTCCGCGAAAGTGATCAAATAAATGAAATCGGCTCTTTGAATGCATCGGGTGTGCGCCTACGTCGTAATGCATCATTCCGCTGGCGGCGCCGTCACGACAGGACGGCCTGACGATTTTCGAGAGAGAGCCGATGACTGAACAGAAGCAATTGAAGCTTGGCGCCTTCATGCGCCCCGTCAGCCTGCATACCGGTGCCTGGCGTTATCCCGGCGCCTACCCGGACGCCAACTTCAATTTCCAGCACATCAAGAGCTTCGCGCAGGAGCTGGAAAAGGCGAAATTCGACGCCTTCTTCATGGCCGATCACCTCGCCGTTCTCAACATGCCGATCGAAGCCTTGAAGCGCAGCCACACCGTGACCTCCTTCGAGCCCTTCACCCTGCTTTCGGCGCTCGCCGCCGTCACCGACAGGATCGGCCTCGTCGCCACCGCCTCCACGACCTTCGACCTGCCCTATCACATCGCCCGCCGTTTCGCCTCTCTCGACCATATCAGCGGCGGTCGCGCCGGCTGGAACATCGTCACGACATCCAATCCGGATGCCGCCCTCAATTTCGGTCTCGAAGAGCATATGGAACATGGCGAGCGCTACCACCGCGCCCGCGAATTTTACGATGTCGTCACCGGCCTTTGGGACAGTTTTGCCGATGATGCGTTCCTCCACGACGCAGAAAGCGGCATCTTCTTCGATCCGGACCGCATGCATGTGCTCGGGCACAAGGGCGAGGAACTGAGCGTTCGCGGCCCCCTCAACATTGCTCGCCCGCCGCAGGGCTGGCCCGTCATCGTTCAGGCCGGACAATCCGACGCCGGTCGCCAGCTCGCCGCTGAAACGGCGGAGGCGGTCTTTGCCGCCCCCCGCAATCTCGCCGACGGCAAGTCGATCTTCGCCGATATCAAGGGGCGGATGAAGGCGATCGGTCGCAACCCGGATCATCTGAAGATCTTGCCCGCCGCCTTCATCGTCGTTGGCGACACCACCGAGGAGGCGAAGGCGAAACGAGCAAAGCTCGACAGCCTCGTCCATTACGACAGCGCCATCGCGTCCCTGTCGATCGCGCTTGGTCATAATGCCTCCAAGTTTGATCCGGATGGCCCGCTACCGGAAATCCCGGAAACCAATGCCAGCAAGAGCGGTCGCGAACGCGTCATCGCCCTTGCCGAAGCCGAAAAGCTCACCGTGCGCCAGCTTGCCCAGCGCCTCGGCGGCTATGCCGGCCTCGCCTTCGTCGGCACGCCTGAAAGCATCGCCGACGAGATGGAGCAGTGGCTGCGCGAGGAAGGCTCCGACGGGTTCAACGTCGTCTTCCCCTTCCTGCCGCAGGGTCTGCTTGACGTGACCACCCGTGTCGTTCCAGAGCTCCAGCGCCGCGGCATCTTCCGCCGTGAATACGAAGGCACGACATTGCGCGAAAATCTCGGCCTGCCGCGTCCGGAAAACCGCTTCTTCAAGAAAACGGCTGCCGCAGCGCAGTGAAAGAGCCCAGCATTAAGAGACTGACATGAGCCATATCACACCAATCGACTATGAAACCGCTTCCGAAGCCGTGCGCGCCGAACATGACCGTGAAGTACAGCTGCGCGGCCGCATGACCAACATGAAGCGGACATTGCTGCATTCGCCGGTGGCGCATCGTATCTATGCGGAGTGGTTTCCCTTGCGCGAAGAGCTGCGCCCGGCGCTCGACGATCGCGCCGTCTGGCTACTGTGCCAAGCGATTGCAATCGAATGCCGCTCGATCATCCCGGTCGGCTTCTTCCGGCGGGCACTGATCAATGCGGGGCTGACGCCGGAAACGATCGTACCGACTGAGGACGAAGCTCTGCTAGTCGAATTCGGCAAGGCGATCGTCAGGGATTCCAACGCCATTCCCGAGGAAGTCTGGACGCGGCTGAAGGCGCGCTACGACGAGCCGGCGCTTGCCAATCTCGTGGCTTTCGCCGGCATCATGATCGCGACTGCGATCTACAACAATGCCGTGAAGGTGGATATCGATCCGGAGCTGGGGCCTTATCTCCAAGGGTTCGAGTTTCCCTCGAAGTAGAATGGCCCCTCACCCCAGCCCTCTCCCCGTTTTGACGGGGAGAGGGAGCGATAACACCAAGTCCCTTCGCCCCGCGTGCGGGGAGAAGGTGGACTTGAGCTGTTAAGCGAAGCGCAACTGCGAAAGGACGGATGAGGGGCTATTCCGAACCCAAACTCACCCCGAAATCACCGTCGAAAACTGCGGATTGCCGCGGATCGTGTTGCTGACAGTGCAGATCTCATCCTCGGCGGCATGCGCGATAGCATTGCGGATTTCATCGCTGAAATCGCCCTTGATGGTGAAGGCGATGTTGAATTTCTCGACGCGGGAAAGGCCTTCGGTGGCCTTTTCGCCCGTCACGACGGCGGTCACTTCGGTGAGCTTGTCGAGCACGCCGAGGCTGCTTGCCGCCATGCGGGCGCTTAGGACCAGGCAGGCGGACAGCGACGAATAGAGCAGGTCGAGCGGGTTGAAACCGGGCTGCGACGGCGAGGTGACGATATCGATCTCGCCGCCCGTCACCGAGGTTACGTGCGGAAATCCCGTGCGGCCAACCGTAGCGGTGGCGCCCGTCTGCCTCGTCTTCACTTTCAGTTCGGCCATGTCGAAAATCCTTGAAATAAAAGCGTGAAACCTTTTCCTTCTACATAGGGATTCCTGGCACAGGACACAATTGCAGTTCCCGCCCCTTGCGTCCTCGAGCCAGTTAAGCCACCAAATGGTTACAGGCTCTTAGAGCAATTCCAGGAAAAGTGCGTGGCGGTTTTCCGTCCGGAATTGCGTACAAACGCTCTAGCAGACAGGCAGTTCGACATGACCGTTTCCGATCCCCGCGCCTTTCTCACTTCCTTATTCGATGCCGCCGTTCGCGCCGCCGATCCTTTGATCGGCATCCGCGCGCATCTGCCTGCAAAGCCGAAGGGCCGGACGATTGTCATCGGCGCCGGCAAGGGGTCGGCCCAGATGGCTGCGGCGTTGGAACAATGCTGGGATGGCCAGCTGGAAGGATTGGTGGTGACGCGATACGGCTTCTCCGCCCCTTGCCATAAGATCGAGATCATCGAAGCAGCCCATCCTGTGCCGGACGAAGCCGGACTCGCCGCCTCGAAGCGCCTGCTGAAGCTTGTGGAAGGTCTCACTGAGGACGATCTGGTGATCGCCCTGATATCAGGCGGTGGCTCGGCGCTGCTGCCCTCGCCAGCCGGTACGTTGAGCCTCGCGGACGAGATCGCGGTCAACAAGGCGCTGCTCGCCTCCGGCGCGCCAATCTCCGCGATGAATGTCATTCGCAAACATCTGTCGACCATCAAGGGAGGCCGGTTGGCCGCCGCGGCCCATCCCGCCAAGGTCGTCTCTCTCGTCGTTTCGGATATCCCCGGCGACGATCCGGCTCTGGTCGCATCCGGCCCGACCGTGCCCGGTGCCGGCACCCGCACCGAGGCGCTCGATCTTATCCGCCTCTATCGCATCGAGTTGCCGACAGCCGTTCTCGCCCATATCGAGACGGCCGAAGCGGATGCGCCGCGTCCGGATGATCCGCGCTTTGCCGGCAATGAGGTCCATCTCATCGCATCGGCCGGCGTCTCTCTGGAGGCCGCCGCCGAGGTGGTCCGCGCCGCCGGCATCGAAGCAGCCATCCTCTCCGATGCCATCGAAGGCGAAGCCCGCGAGGCCGCGCATGTCCATGCCGCCATCGCCCGCGAGGTGCTGCATCGCAGCCGCCCCTTCGCCAAGCCTATTGTGCTACTGTCAGGCGGAGAAACGACGGTGACGTTGAAAGGCAAGGGCAAGGGCGGACGAAACTCGGAATTCCTGCTGTCGCTGGCGATCGACATCGATGGCAACACGGGGATTTATGCCATGGCCGCCGACACGGACGGTATAGACGGCAGCGAGGACAATGCCGGTGCCTTTGCCGATGCGGGCACGGTGACGCGGCTGCGTGAGGCCGGATTGGTGCCGGCCGAGATGCTGGCAAACAATGATGCGTGGACAGCATTCGACGCGATCGGCGATCTATTCGTGCCCGGCCCGACGGGAACGAACGTCAACGACTTCCGCGCCATCCTGATCGCGTAATCACTGGAAGCGGCCGTGGCTTAGACGATGGCGGTGCAATCGTCACAACGCCAATAGGCGGCTGCGGTTGATGTCCATCGGAAGAAGTGTCGAGCGCAATGATCGCACTCGATCTCGACGACATGTGTCTTCTCGCGAACGATGGATGGCCCAGTCTTGATCCTGCGCTCGCTCTTCCATTGTTCGAGCTTCGTCACGGCCATGATTACCCTCCACGCAATACTCGCCTCGACAAGCAACACCCTAAAATAGACTTGCCTAATAAAATAAATATTGCAAGTGCGAAGCCCGCGTCTTCGCAGCGGGGAAATCGAAATTATCCGCAGTAGTGCACGGAAGACATAGTGCGGAAGGCACAGGCCTACGGCTCGGCCGCACCATTAAAAATTTGTGACGGCGGATATCGCCATTT
>Ga0209922_103759_pt1 | contig 11686 bp, 10 predicted proteins | sample ThiBiot_500_biof_FD_183946 | JGI IMG/M metagenome (GOLD analysis project Ga0209922, IMG submission 183946) | Wastewater bioreactor microbial communities from Cape Town, South Africa - Thiocy_expt_500_biof (SPAdes) | ecosystem: Engineered > Bioreactor > Thiocyanate-remediating > Anaerobic-Aerobic ...
TTATATGTTAGTGATCAAGGAAATAATAGAATTCAGAAGTTTTCAATTCAATATCCTGGCAATTGTACTCCAAGTATTCATTCTTGTAGTAAAATGTCTCGCTATATCTATTATCTTTTATTTTAGGTGGATAACAATTACTTCGAAATTGACATACGTATAAATAGCTTCTTCTTTTTTTCTTTTATTAAGGAAGATCAAAAATTTCTCCATGTTTTACAACAATAAATGAGGATGCTTCGAGATCATTGTTTTCTACAGCTTCAGCGAGTTTTTCTGGTGGTTCCAAAAAGTATTCGTATGCCATTGCCCACGTACCCCAATGAATCCCGATAGACTTATTTGATTGAACTTCCATATGAATACGAACAGCTTCAGTTGGTGAGACATGTTGTTCTTGCATAACCCATCTCGGTTCATAAGCACCAATTGGAATAGCACTTAGATCGAATGGACCATATTTTTGACCGATTTGTCGAAAAATTGGAATATTATTTGTATAACCTGTATCACCAGCAAAATAGAATTTATGTGTTGCATCCCAGATAGCAAAACCACCCCATAGTGATTTGTTTCTATCGAATGGTGTACGACGACTCCTAAAGTTATATAAAACAAAAATAAAAATCTTCCATTGATTTAAGTAAAGTCGAATTACCAATGTTGAGCAGGACAAAATGCAATATTCACATCTTTTTGCTAAAGAACATAATTTACAAATTTCAGTCGAAGTATTCGTATATTTTCTTACTGAAAAATAATATTCTTCCCACCAATCGAGTTCAATGACATTTGATATACCCTCATCCAAAAACCATTCTCGTAAACCTCGACCACAGAACCAAGTTAATCGTTTACCATACCGTTCATTGAGTTGCATGACACTTGAATAATCGAGATGATCATAATGATTATGTGAAATAAATACAGCATCGAGATCATTAGGTAGATCATTTGCTGTGAGAGCAGGTGGACGAAAACGTTTGGGTCCAAGAGATGATCGTGGACCACATCGGTCACTGAACACAGGATCAACAAGAAATCGAAAATTATTCATTTGAATATAACAGGATGCATGGCCAATCCAAATAAATCGTATACCCGATTTGTTGAGATATAATTCTTCAGGTTTTTCATGACGAATAACTGGCAGGAGTGTATCCAGTGCTTTTCTATCTGATGGCAAACGTGTATTATCTTTTGCAGTGATTTTCCACCAGATAATTTTTCCAAAACTCGGTAGTTTATATTGAAGATTAAATGAGTTTATATACCGACCATCGACCATTTGTGATCGACTTAATTCGATCGGAACTATAGTTGCATTCTCTTGAACTTGAGAATAAACGATTTCTCCTAAACATGTCAATGTTAGATAGAAGATAAAATACATGTTTAGTTATTGTATCCCAATTTGTGCACTGCAAATGAGTATAAATTCAATGATCATCGATAGTTTTACTTCCGAGATAAGAGAAAGAGATCTTGTTACAAGTTTATTTGTTTGTACTTTAATTGAATTTTTGTTATCTTTCTTTACTTGATTCTCATATGCACGATAGTTCGTATGTTTATTTCGTAAGAGTGATATTTAACATTATTACAGAACGAGATCCTATTTCGCCTGATGTAAAACTACCAGTAAAAATACCGAGATCTTGATGTGCCCAAAGATCTCGAACAGTCGCTGAATGATCACTAGGAAAGCCAATATCAGTCCATTTCACTGTCAATTGTGCACTATCACCATCACCTCGATTAAATAAGATAACAGCTTGTGAACCACCTGTAAGTGGACCAGCCCATATTTCGAGATTATCTTCAACCGTTAAACATCTACCACTATATTTGCTTCGTAAACTTCCATCAGTACTATTCCATATCCATTGTTGATTATCTTGATGATTGCATGGAATTGATTGAATATTTGGTCCACTCTTTTGATAAACATCCACACTATATAAAAAAGATCATTATTCAAGAGACACAAAAAGACTCATTAGTATAATGCGTACCAATATTGATTCATTTGTGTGACAAGTGTTTCATCAGATGTATTTGCTATCCATTGTTGATTTTTGCCTTGACATTCAGCTTGAGGATTATTAATTTCGCAGGTACTTAGAACAACTGGCGCTTGTCCTTGTTGACAATGCGAAACAGATAAACATCGTCCATCGAAAGCTGAACGAATGCTACCATCTTGTGGATTATAACTCCATTGACGTCGTTTTGGATCAACACCCGAAGGTGTTGTACAATCATCAAGAAGAATTAAACCAGAAACATTGGGTGATTGTGATGATGTTACAATAAGTCTTTTTCCTTGAACTCCTAACGGATCTTGGTTGACAGCAATAACTTCTGGATTAGTTAGAATAGCTATTGTATCAGCAGTCATATTAGTAACATCACAGCCGATGATTAAAGGTGCTTTCGTAAGTGCCCAAAGAGAAAAATGAGTAATATATTCAGCTGTAGTCATTCCACCATTACCAATTTCCAACACTATCGATCAGGAAGAAATAGTTAATTTCATAAAATAGTGAGAAAAGGATGTTTTTACTATCGGGATCATTCCAGCCACCGGGACCAGCAATGTTAGCAAATCCATCATTCTATATAAATAGATAATTGACAACAGTACACTCATATTGAATGCTCTTACTAAAACGATATTCGATGTCATTGATGCCCAAAAATCAGCAATATCTCCAGTTGTTCGCCAGCTATTTCCAACATTCGGTGGCCAAAGATCTCCTCTATCTACACCACCTATTGTTCATCAAAATAAAAGGATAATAAGAAACTATGAAAAAAGTGCTCTTTTTGAACTCACCACACAGTGAGAAAAATATAGGTCTACCAGTTGCATTCAATGCATCTCGCATTTTAGAATATTCCACTACAGCTGGTATACCAGCTGTGTTGTGACACGTATCCATCTTTAAATAATCTACACCCCAACTAGCATAAGTTTGCGCATCTTTTATTTCATAACCCAATGATCCAGGTCGACCTTGACAAGTCTCATTTCCCCTAGCTAAAAAATTCACGATAACAGTCGTTTGTAGATGGGTATACGTATGTATATGCTTTACCAGTGTATAGGCCAAATTTGAGTCCTTTCGAATGAACATAATCAATCAACGCAGGAATACCACTTGGGAAAACAGTAGGATCTGGTTGAATTGTACCATTTGCATCTCGACTCATTTGCCAACAATCATCCATATTCACTTTAAGCGTAACAAGAATAAAATGAAACGATAATGTATTTTATTTCGAAATAATTTACCATATTGATAACCAGCTTTTAATAAACCTGACGCAACCATAGCATCTGCTGTTTTTCGAATAACAGTTTCATTAATATTACAATGGTAATGGTTCCAACTATTCCATCCTTTATTCAAAAAATCAAATGTAAAAATAACCCACGAGAAATTCAGGTTATAGTTATACCCATTTGAGGTGTTCTTCCCAGTCCATTATTCAGTGCATGAGCACTTTGAATGAGAACAAGTGTGTATAAAACAAAAACTAAACCAAACATTAATGTTATTTGAATAACAAAACGAAGCGAAGAACACTTATATTTATATGTGTAGTGATTGTTGTCAGTATGATAAGAAGAGAGTTCACGTTCTTATAATATCAAGAAAAAAAGAATTTTTATCTTACACATACGATAACTGATTACGTTCGTTGGCAAGAAAATGATTTTTATCAATTATTGATTTTCTCTTTTTTCTTTATTAATCGTTCTGATCGCAGTTACAATGTACACAAATAGAAAAGACGTTTTTTCATGCAAGTTTACATGGATGAACGCCGAATTGGATTGTTTTCAAATTGATCTGGATCTAACTTTAGTAGCCGGGTTCTTTTCTCGGATATAACAAATATTATTGTGAATACAAAATGAATACCAGTAAGAATTAAGAAGAAATATAAATAAGACCAATTATAATTACCGTTAGTTAAACACTAAAAATAAATTTGAAATGTATAGACTGATTGATATAGAAAATTTCGTGAGTATGAAAGAATTACATTAAATAGCAATTGATTTGAGAACATGTACGTGTATCCACGACGAATAAGTGATGCTGCTACTATTGAAAATAAATATAAAGTCATAAAAAATGATCGAGCCGAACGAGGAGCAAGAAAAAAAGCAAATTCATAACTAGCCAACGAAGCTAAACTTTGAGCAAAGCCCAATCCCAAATTTTGAGGTAATTGAAAATAAATTGTTAGATTCGATACATTATTTTCTAAAAATAAGACGACTCCACATTTTTATTCAAGTCAAAGAAATTCCGTATCTTACCAGCACCATCACAACCATATTGTCGTGCTACTTCCACACCACTTACTATAAACATGGTAAACAATGCAAAAATCATGCTAATAATAAATTTATTCCCTATCGTGAATAGACGATTTCGAACATCACGATATTTATAAACAATAATATTGAAAATGATCACACCAGCTAAATTATACGGATTCAATGATAAAGTCGTAAATTTTGAGCTCATATACGTACTTATAACTGCTAACGATTGACTTAATGAAATCATTTTATATCCTTGTGTATGTGCCATATACTTAGCTTGTATTTGAAACGACGAGTAAACCTAACAGTAACAGTGTAAATTGAAATACGAAGAATGAAAAAATGAAATTTACTTGAGAATAAATAATTCTATATGGAATAAGAAGGAGAAATATGATAAATGCATTACGAAGTAATTTAACATCATCAACAAATCGATCTTGAAATTTCCCATTATTTGTCACTTTAGCAAAATCAAGAAATGTTACAGTTTGATTCAATGTTTGAAATTCTTCATTTACAACGTTGTTCTTATTTTTCTTATATTCGTACCATATACGAAAAGCATTTCTTAAAACTGGAATACAATTTAATAGAGCACTATCATATGGTTCCACATGATTATAAACACGCCAACCAATGAAGAAGAAGAAAATCGAAACCACAAGCATTGAATTTGCTAGAAGAAAAAGTTTGAAATATGAATGTGCGTTTAACAGAACTGTTTCAGCTAATATTTCGATAATAGCTGAAATATTGACGATTATGACCATTTTATCACCATATCGTGTTGTTAGATCTAATGGTTGTATCTGTTCTATTCCAAAAATAATCACATTCGATCTTACAGCCGCAGAACCAATTGATCTTATATAGAAACATGATCATTTTCTTTTGTTGTATGAAAGTGAAAAGATAGTTTAGTTACATAAGAAGCACACTAATTAAAACTGTTATATGGCATTGTTCTTCATCGATCTGTCTATCATCATAAGTACTACCATTATTGAAACATATCAACGATGAATTCTTTGAAATAATTAACATCAATATGAATCCAATTAAATAAATAGGCAAACCTATTTAGAAACAAACAACTTTGATTTTTTGAATCAAAATGAATTTTAGGAGTAGATTACCGATAGCTATTAATTTTGCTCGCTTTACTTTTGCATCACTGACTATTGCAAAGAGAAGCATTAAAAAAAATTCAGTGCCTAATAAATAGCCTTGTTATACTCTGAAGAAAGTAGTGATGATTCAATTTACCTTTGAAAACATACAGAACAATAAAACTATTGTGATCAGTCCAATTAAGAGTTCTATTATCGTGTAGAATTTCATCAAGTGCACTGTCCAATATCAAATAAGCCGTATTTTGAAATAGAATACTTGCAAGAATAAGATATACGGCTAGTTTCTGTTTGTTATACGATCGTAAAACTACTATTGTTTCATCGTTAACTGATGTATCCATAGATTTCAATTTCAACTGTTGTTTTTATTTTCAAAAAAAAAAGTATGACATGTGTTCTGTCCTTATCACAGTTTATTTTAATACATAGTGAGAATTAGATAAGTATATTTGAAAGTCGTTTTCATGACTGAATTATTCGAATGAATAAAATGTTCTTGAAAATAACAGTAAATAATCGAATATTTTTTTTTCAATTGAAGGACATTTATAAAGAAGTTGTTATCAAATGTGAAGAAAAATACGAATGAGAATCTACTTTCCCTTGCTTTTTCATAATAAAAACATCTTTTCATATAATTGACATATAGATAAACCGCGGAGAAAAGAAAATAGAACAAATTTTTTTCTTGTTCTTATACGTATTTTTTTCATTCGAAGACAGTTGCACAAATGTATGGGTATAAAATATATTGTGAGTACATCTTCAAAAAAATATATCGATATTTATTATATCATTTGCTCTGTAGTCGTAGCAGTAGTATTGTTTCTGGTGTTAAATCTAGTTACTGGTAAAATACTTTTTTCTCAAGTAAACGTATATCGTTATTGATTTCATCTACTTCAGGATGGAATTATACGACTAGTATGACATATGGACGAGCATATCATACTGCATCAATTCTCAGTGATGGAAAAGTATTAGTAGTTGATGGAGATAATAGTAAAACTTTGAACAGTTCTGAATTATATGATCCATCAACAGGCAATTGGACACGCATAAGTGATTTAAAAATACTAAGAGCAGACTTTGCAGCAACTTCATTATTGAATGGAAAAGTGTTAGCAACTGGTGGAATGGGAGATGATGAGGGTGGAATCACGAATACTGCGGAACTGTCTGATCCATCAACCAATAATTGGGCTCATTTACCTCATTTTAAAAGACTGCGCATGGGCCATATAGCCACCTTATTGAGAAATGGGCGAGTCTTAATTATTGGTGGAGAAGGTGATGCTTGTGAAAAAACTGCTGAAATTTATGATCCACCCAAATAGAGCAAAACTCTACATGAACAACACATTGAAAATTTCAACAATCATTCGATTAAAGATGTTTTATTTATGATTTTTTGACTATTATAATGTGCATTGAAACTGATATTCATTCTTTTATAGATAAAAAATGAAATAAGGTTGCTATTTGACAACATTCGACCGTAAAGGGTTATCGTTTTCCTTTTCCTTTTCCTTTTGCTCAAACTTTGTTAATTGATTTTTTTAATATTTTCTTATCTTCTCTCGAGTTTTTTTTGTCGATGAGCAGATGGAGTGTTCATCTGCTGCTGGTAATATATTTGATATATAATATATAAAAAGTTTAGAACACATCAACAAATTGACTTGATCGTTAAATCATATAAGTTTAAAACTGATGATGATATCTTTTCTAATACTAAACTGTTTATTATGGTTTGGAGTTGGAATGAAATTAAATATGTATAATACTGATCGTAGTCTAGATATTGGTAATTTGCAAGTCAATTGTCTACACTACTATGTTCGAAGGCTAGAGCCCAGGATGGAAAAGGTTGAATATTGTTTTGGTCCAATCGAAGACAACAACTATTTATTGAATGATGATTCTCTTCATCTACATGGTGAATACTTTACATTTGATCAATTACATCAGTTGAATGTAACTAGCAATAATCTTCTTCTTTGGTCTTCTACGATTGATCTTGCAGAAAAATATCAAGATTATCTTAATCATCAAACGAATTCATCTTTATCAAAAGAACTTTTCTTCAATTGTACACCAGCATGGTTTGGACCACGATGTCAATATTCAATCGTATTAAACAGCATTTCATCATTTGAAGCAGTTATTGTAAAAGCACATGCAGACCGATATCCATATGAAACTTCTTATAGCACAAGTAATGCAACATGTTATATTCACTTATCATGTAATCGTGGTCAATCAAATATATGTTTGGATTGGCGTGAAGTATGTAATGGAAGGATTGATTGTACTAATGAAGCTGTCGATGAAGCACAATGCTTTGAATTAGAAATGAATGTCTGTCATGAAAATGAATATCGATGTCATAATGGACAATGTATTCCAACAGAATTTGTGAAGGACGCATTTGCTGAATGTCTTGATCTATCAGATGCACGAAACACGTCACCAGATATATACCATTCTCCTTTTATATTTCTTTTTGAAGAGCATTGGTGTGCATTAAATTATAGGCATTTTTTTTGTATGATTGAAGAATGTTTAATAGAAGTTGATCAATGTGAGAATATTCGGTATCGTTTATCGATTGAATCAATTACTATTCAAAATAATTCATCAAACAACTGTTGGATGCTGATGATATGTTTAACGAAAATTCTTAAACAAATTCATGAAGCTACATGTCAACAATTTTCAAATTCATCGTATATTAGGAGTGTGTTAGAAAATTGTGATGATGTTATTGAATTTCCACGCGGTCCTGTCATTTTTGGTCATGTGCGATTTTTATATCATACCAAAGAAATAACTGATGTCAACACTTATTTAGTTCGAATCCCTGATGCTATATGTTACGATAATCAATTATGTGATTTTCTTATTCCAACATATTATTATAGAAATTATTCTTGTCGATATTTTCATCAATTTAATTTTAATTCCAATAAGACACATAACAGATGGGATTCGTTTATTAGATTAATTGAAGGCTATTTTCAAAAATGTTCGCTTAATTATCATCAAAGTATGATTACAGATCCTACTGATTATCCATCCTTATATTGTTGTCAAAATTCTTCAAAATGTATTTCCGAACATCGGATTCTTGATCATATGTCGGATTGTTATCTAAACGATGATGAAGAACAATATGAGCTTAGTTGTTCAATTAATGATATATTACGTTTGAAATGTGCTCTTGACAACAGATGTTATTTCTCCAATGCTTTTTATGAAATATGTATAATATCACACTTGCGTACATTTGATAAGATCGAATTCGGACAGATTTGTGATCGACATATAGAAATGATTCCTCAGATTATTAATGGAATAAATCATACAGATGAAACGGATTGTGAAGATTGGCCATGTAATAATTATTATACGCGATGTGATGGTTTTTGGAGTTGTCCAAATGGAGAAGATGAAGAGAATTGTACGACACAGAAAATCTGTCCTTCACATTTTCTTCCTTGTATTGATCCGTATAATTCAACAATGATATGTTTATCGGCAAATAGAGTTAATGATGGAAATATCGATTGTCTTGGAGCGACTGATGAACGAGAACATTGTCGAAATTTTTTACAGATCGATTTAGATCCAAGTGGTTTTCGTTGTTGGGATGATGACGATTGTCTGCAAGAAATTGCTTTGTGTGACCACTTTCGCCAATGTCCAAATGAAGAAGACGAAAAGTTTTGTCAGAACTATAAATTTTTTGGCGAACTATCCTGTAAAATGGACTCGTTTAATCTTACTGATATCGAAAATGCCATTTGTCAAACTATTTATTTGAAGAAAATCCCTTTTACTCTCGAAACATCATTAGCACATTCTACACTTGATAATCAAACAAATCAACAAGTTGTTGTTCGACAACCTCGACAGGAACATAACATTCCGAAATTGGTCAGTAATGAACTTAATTATCGTCAACAGTTACGACATTGTAATCGTGGTCTTTATGTTCTACATTGGTTGGGAAATAATCAAACTACTCACAAATGCCTTTGTCCACCTAGTTATTATGGTGATCGTTGTCAATATCAAAATCAAAGAGTTAGTTTAACTATACAAACAAGACTAATGAATATTTCTAATTTATATGCAGCTTATATTAGTTTGATAGATGATGATGATTATCGTCAAAAGATTATTTCTTATCAGCAGTACAGTTTCAGCACTCCTGACCCATGTATGCATATTTCTGACTCATGTATATATACTTCTGGCTCATGTATGTATACTTTTGATGGATATCTTACTTATGAAGCAAGACCTAAAAATCGATCAACAAACTATGCTATTCGTATTGATATATATGATAGAACGTCTCTAATATATATTGCTAGTTGGCATTATACAGTTCTTCATTCTTTTCTACCTGTTAATCGAATGGCTGTCGTATTATATATTCCAGCTGAACAAGTACTCAGTGTAAGTAGTTGTTCATTGGAATGTGAAAATGGTGCATGCATGAAATATGTGAATAAAGACAAATATTATTGTCAATGTGATGATGGATGGTCGGGTATGAAATGTACTATTCCTGTTCGTTGTAGTGATTGTTCATCGGATTCAATATGTATTGGTATGATTTATAATCGATCGATTTGTGTTTGTCCATTGAATACGGGTGGTCCACGATGTTTACTCACATTTTCGTATAATCATCTAATTATGAATAATACTAAATGGCTGATAGTTGATGATGATCTACATGATTTTAGTGGAATACGTATTTGTTCCAAAGGATTTTTTGGAACTAACTGCGATATTCCAGCGAGTAAAATTACAATATCATTTGAAAATATAAAAATCTCGCCGATTGTATTAGTGTATGCTTTATATTTTTCGATTGATTCCAACACGAATGGCTTGGTGATAGAAAACGCAGTCATAGCACAAAAATTGACGATATTTCAAAGAATTCTATCAGTGTTTACTCCGAATGTATTTCAACTAGTTTTCGTCAAGACTGATTATAGTTATTATTTAGCGTTTGTCCAACAAAAAGAATCAACTAATATTTCAACATCGATCGATTCTAGTCGACAATGCACATCTATTGATGATCTATTCACTATAGAACAACAAAGATGGCCTCCAATTCGTCGAATGAAATACTATAATAAACTATGTCAAATTCATTTGAATACTCTATGTTTCATCGATGATTCTTACGCATGTCTTTGCACTGTTGAACATCATGCTAATTGTTTCTTATTTCGTAGTACACCTCCGAAATGTCGAGATCAATTTTATTGTCAAAATGGAGGTAATTGTGTACAAGATGTTGCCGAATGTCCAACAACATTCATGTGTAATTGTACGGATTGTTTTTTTGGTGATCGATGTCAATATTATGCAAAAAGTATTGGATTAGTACTTGACGATATTTTACGTTATGAAATTCGACCGAATGTCACATTATCTCAACAATCAACGATAATTCAATGGAGTTGTGGATTGATAATGATTATATTTGTCGGTGGTTTAATCAATGGTATACTCTCAGTAATAACATTTTCTACTAAACAAGCAAGAGAAAATGGTTGTGGATTGTATTTAATGGCATCATCGATAACTTCACTGCTGACAATAAGCATTCTCGCAGTTAAATTCTGGTTTCTTCTATTAACTCAAATTCATCCATCTGTTAGTCGGTCGACATTTCGAATAGGTTGTATATCATTTGAATTTCTATTGAAAACTTTTCTCTATACGGATAATTGGTTGAATGCTTGTGTTGCTCTTGAAAGATCAATGACTGTTCATAAGGGAATCAAGTTTAACAAAAGGTCAAGCAAACGAGTTGCTCAATGGATAATATTTATTTTGCCATTCTTAATTGCTATTTCTATTATTCATGAACCGTTATATCGTGAGTTATTTGATGATACAGATGAACAACGTTTCTGGTGTGTATTTCATTATTCATCATCAGTTCAAATCTATAATATATTTATCATTTGCATTCATTTTCTGGGTCCATTTTGTGCTAATCTTCTTTCTGCTTTCTTTATTATTTTTGCTGGTACTCATCAACGGACAGCTACTCAAAGACGATTCACTTATAATCAACATTTACGCAATCAATTCCGCGAACATAAAAATTTAATTATTAGTCCTATCATCCTAGTTCTTTTGTCAATACCCGGTCAATTTATTGCAA
>Ga0209922_103760_pt1 | contig 11674 bp, 10 predicted proteins | sample ThiBiot_500_biof_FD_183946 | JGI IMG/M metagenome (GOLD analysis project Ga0209922, IMG submission 183946) | Wastewater bioreactor microbial communities from Cape Town, South Africa - Thiocy_expt_500_biof (SPAdes) | ecosystem: Engineered > Bioreactor > Thiocyanate-remediating > Anaerobic-Aerobic ...
TACCGTCGATACACTCGACTGGCTGGTCACCGCCTGCCCCGATACCCGTTTCGTCTGGATCATGGGCGCCGACAATCTCTCCCAGTTCGACCGCTGGGAACGCTGGCAGGATATCGCCGCGCTGCTGCCGATCGCCGTCTACGCCCGCCCCGGCTCGACCTTTCGCGCCACGGTGAGCAAGGCCGCCATCGCGCTGAAGAAGCACCGGCTGCCCGAGGCTGCCGCCGAGGCGCTGGCCACCAGCAAGCCGCCCGCCTGGGTGTATCTCCACGGCATCACCTCGCCGCAGTCTTCGAGCGCCATCCGGGCGCGGAGCCAAGCTTCGGCCAAATGATTGAACCCGGTTCGATCAAATGATTGAACGCCGCCGCCTTGCAGAACGCCAAACGAAGCGTCATATTGAAGGAGTAGTGGTTATTTGCCACTCAGGATGGGACAGGATTGATAGCTACGCTTGCGCTAGCCTTTCGACCCAACAACCAAGGACAGCTGAAACACGCATGAACCGTGCTCGTGTTGCATGGGCTGAGGCCATTTGATGGCATCGCCCAAAAAGAAGACCGAAACCGCGCCGGTGGCCGAGGCCCCGGAACCCCACATGATCGATCTGGTGCTGCAGAGCCTTGACGATGCCAAGGCCGAGCAGACCGTTGCCATCGACATCACCGGCAAGTCGTCGCTCACCGACCATATGGTGGTGACCTCCGGCCGGTCGAACCGTCACGTCAGCGCCGTCGCCGACCAGCTGGTCAAGGTGCTGCGCGAGCATGGCTTCGGCAAGCCGCGGATCGAAGGACTGCCGCACGCCGACTGGGTGCTGGTCGATGCCGGTGACGTCATCGTCCATATCTTCCGGCCCGAAGTGCGCGAGTTCTACAACATCGAGAAGATGTGGGCGGCCGATTTCGCTGCCGACGGTCGCTGACCCCATAGCGGCCGTCCAGCCCTGAGCTTGTCGAACGATGCGCATCGCCATCGCCGCCATCGGCCGGATGAAGCAGGGCCCCGAGCGTGAACTGGTCGCGCGCTATCTCGATCGCGCCAAGGCCGCGGGTCGACCGCTCGCGCTGACCGGGTTCGAGGTGCTCGAATTCGCCGAGTCCCGCGCCGCAACCACCGAGACCCGCAAGACCGACGAAGCCGCGACGCTGCGCTCCGCCCTGCCCGAAGGCATTCGCATCGCCCTCGACGAGCATGGCAGAACCATGCCGTCGGCCCAGTTCGCCACTCAGCTCGCCCGCTGGCGCGACGACGGCCGCCCGGCGGTCAGCTTCGTCATCGGCGGCGCCGATGGGCTCGATCCGGCCTTCGTCCGCGAGGTCGACCTGACGCTCAGCTTCTCCCCCCTCACCTGGCCGCACCAGCTGGTCCGCATCATGCTGGCCGAGCAGCTCTATCGCGCCGCCACCATCCTTTCCGGCCATCCATACCACCGCGAGTAACGCCGATTGCCGCCGCTCGAACGGCGTGCCATCCGACAACGTCGAAGCTGAGGAGCCGGCATGTCCAAACCGATCGTCCACCACATCCCGGTCTGCCCGTTCTCGCAGCGGCTGGAGATCCTGCTGGCCCTCAAGCGCGAGCGCGACGCCGTGACCTTCTCGGTCGTCGACATCACCCGTCCGCGTCCGGCCGAGCTGCTGCGGCTCAGCGGCGGCAGCACGGCATTGCCGATCCTCGAAACCGCTGACGGCGTGCTGAAGGAAAGCCTCGTCATCCTGCGTTACTTCGACGAGACGTTCGCCGGGACGCCGATCGCCCGCGCCACGCCCTACGAGCGCGCTGTCGAGAACATGCTGATCGCCATGGAAGGCGACTTCACCTCGAGCGGCTACCGGCTGGTGATGAACCAGGACAAGGATCGGCGCACGGCGCTGCAGGATGCCGTCCTCGCCCAGTATCGCCGTCTCGATGCGTTCCTTGCGACCCACAATCCCGCCGGCACCTTCCTGTTCGAACGCTTCGGGCTCGCCGAGGCGGTGTTCACTCCGATGTTCGTGCGCTTCGCCTTTCTCGCCTATTTCGAGGGTTTCGAGCTGCCCGCCGAAGGCTGCGAGCGCGTCCGCCGCTGGCGCGACGCCTGCCTTGCGCACCCTGCCGCGCAGCAGGTGAGCAGCGAGGAAGTGGTCAAGGCCTATTACGACTATGCCCACGGCGCCGGCAACGGCGCGCTGCCGGCAGGGCGGGCGCGTTCGAGCTTCGTCTTCGAGCCGCATTGGCGCACCCGCCCCTGGCCCCCGAAGGACAAATACGGTCCCGGAGCGACCGATGCCGAGCTGGGCCTCTTGCCGGCAGGCTGAATTCGCTGTCGCGCGCCGCCATCCAAAAGACAAACCCCCGGACTATCGGGCTGTGCGCTATGGTCGCGAGATCATGATTCGGGTGAGCCAGGAAGTTTGATGCCGGCAACGGGCTGGTCGAGACATGCAATCGCCGCGGGCGCCGTGCTGGCGCTGGCGCTTGCCACCGCCACGTTGGCTCAGCAGGCGCCGCCTGAAACGCCCGCGGCCGCCCCCGAAGCCACGCCACCGGCCGCCGCCCCTGCCGAAACGCCCACGGCCGGCACTGCCCCCACCGGCACTGCCCCCGCCGCTACCGATCTCAACCTGCGTCCCTCGGTCGATGCCACGGCGCCTGCCGCAGCCGCCGGTCCGGCAGTCGATCCGGCCATGGCCGAGCAGCAGAGGGCGCTCGACGAGATCGAAGCTTCGATCTCGGTCTCCCAGGAGCGTACCGACGCCCTGAAAAAAGAAATCGCCGACATGCAGGGCGATCGCACCAAGCAGAACGCCGCGCTGATCGCCGCCGCCGAGCGCGTGAAGCGCGCCGAGACCGACATCGCCGCGCTCGAGGACAAGCTGGGCGAGCTGATCGTCCAGGAGCTCGAGGTGCGCGGCCGGCTCGACGGCGCCGACGAGAACATCTCGAACGTGCTGGCGGCGCTCGAGCGGATCTCGCGCAACCCGCCGCCGGCGCTGATCGTCAATCCGTCCGACGCGCTCGGCTCCGCCCGCTCCGCCATCCTGATCTCCGCCATCCTGCCCGAGCTGCAGAAGAAGGCCGACACCGTGATGTCCGACCTGACCGAGCTCGGCAAGATCAAGGCCGATGCGCTCGAGCAGCAGGGCAAGCTCGAGGCCAACCTGCAGATCCTCGAGGAAGAGCAGTTGCGCATCGCCTCGCTGATCGCGGCGCGCAAGGAAAACGAGAACCGCGCCACGACGGCGCTCGCGGCCGAAGAGGCGGAGGCGCAGGCGCTTGCCGACAAGGCGACCTCGCTCAAGCAGTTGATCGACGATCTGCAGAAGCGCGCCGCGGCCGTCGCCACGGCAGCCCAGGCCACCGCCACCGCCAATGCCGGGGGCAGCACGCCGACGCTCGACAAGGACACCGTCCGCCTGGCCCTCGCCAATACCAACCGTACCGAACCGGCGGTGCCCTTCGCCCAGGCCAAGGGCTTCCTCACCATGCCCTCGAGCGGCGTCACGGTGATCGACTACGGCGCCGGCGACGGCTTCGGCGGCATCTCGCGCGGCCTCTCGGTGGTCACCCGGGCCGATGCCCAGGTGGTCTCACCGGCCGATGGCTGGGTGATGTTCCAGGGCGACTACCTCAATTATGGCCAAATCGTCATCCTCAATGCCGGTCAGGACTACACCATCCTGTTGGCCGGGCTGGCCAAGGTCGATGTGCAGATCGGCCAGTTCGTGATGATGGGAGAACCCGTCGGCACCATGGGATCACAGACAATTGGCCGTACCGTTGCGACCAGTGCTGGTGTCTCCCGACCGACCCTCTATATTGAAATGCGAAAGAACAATGAGCCCGTCGACCCCACGGGATGGTGGTCGGTGGCTTCGGTTCCAACCCAGAGTGGATAGAATTTGATGCGCTTGACGCCCCTCCGCATAGTTGCCTCGATGGCCGCCGTGTTCGCACTCGGCCTCGCCTGTGCTCCGCTGATCGCGCAGGACCAGACGCCGCCGGCGACGGGGACGACCGCCGCCGTACCGGCAAGCGGGCCGCGCACTCCCGACGAGGTCTACTCCGATCTCGATCTGTTCGGCGAAGTGTTCGACCGCATCCGCGCCGAGTATGTCGAGGCGCCCGATGAGCGAAAGCTCATCCACGCGGCGCTGCAGGGCATGCTGACCTCGCTCGATCCGCATTCGGGCTACATGGAACCGGTCGAGTATTCCGATGTGCAGGAAGATACGTCCGGCCAGTTCGGCGGCCTCGGCATCGAAGTGCAGATGGAAGACGGGGTGATCAAGGTCGTCTCGCCCATCGACGACACTCCGGCCGCCAAGGCCGGCATTCTCGCCAATGATTTCATCGTCGAGCTCGACGGCACCCAGGTGCAGGGTCTGACCCTCGACCAGGCGGTCGAGAAGATGCGCGGCCAGGTCGGCACCAAGATCACCGTCACCGTGGTGCGCGAAGGCGTGACCGAGCCGCTCAAGCTCGAGCTGACCCGCGACATCATCGCCACCCGCGCCGCCCGCATGAGCATGGAAGGCGATGTCGGCGTCATCCGCCTCGCACGCTTCTCCGAGCAGGCCTTCGTCGGCATCCAAAAGGCCATCGACGACATCTACAAGGCCGGTGACGGCAAGGCGCCCAAGGGCATCGTGCTCGACCTGCGCAACAACCCCGGCGGCTTGGTCGACCAGGCGGTGCTGGTCTCCGATGCGTTCCTCAAGCAGGGCGCCGTGGTGCTAACCCGCGGCCGCGTCGACAGCGAGAGCTCGCGTTACGACGCCAAGCCCGATGCGCTCGATCAGAAGCTCGCCGACGTGCCGATGGTGGTGCTGATCAATGGCGGCTCGGCCTCGGCTGCCGAAATCGTCGCCGGCGCGCTGCAGGACCACAAGCGCGCGACGCTGGTGGGCACCCGCTCGTTCGGCAAGGGCTCGGTGCAGTCGATCATCCCGCTCGGCGCCGATGGCGCGATGCGCCTCACCACGGCGCGCTACTACACGCCGAACAACCGCTCGATCCAGGCCTCCGGCATCCAGCCCGATATCGTCATCACCCAGGACGTGCCCGAGGAGTTCAAGGGCCGCGACGAGATCATCGGTGAAGCCGCGCTCCCCGGCGAGATCGGTGGCGGCACCGAAGAAAAGGCGACCGTCGGCTCGTCCGTCTATGTCCCGGCCGAAAAGGACAAGGACAACCAGCTGCAATATGCCATCAAGCTGATCGACGGCCTCGAGACCAACGCCGCCTATCCGCCCAAGGCGGCAGGCTGATCGCCGCAGCAACAGGGTTAACGCTTCCTTACCCTTTGCCGGCGACACAATGGACCTGATGCGGGGTGGCGATTCGCCGCCCCGTTCGATTCCGACGAAGGCGATGTCGGCTTGTCGACACGCCGACGCCAACGCCTTGGGATGAAGGCAGACCCGATGACGGAGCTCAGCGCCCCCCTCGTTCGCCGCAAGGCCAGGCAGGCCAAGGCCGCGCAGGCCGCCGCGGGCGCCGCTCCGCATCGCCGTCACATCCCTGTCGCCCGCATTGCCCTCGGCCTCGTCGCGCTGATCGCCATCGGCGTCACTGCGCGCGTCATGCTGGTCAGCGATCCCGAAGGCGGGCGTCCGAGCTCCACCGTCGACATCGCCGGCACCACCCCCTCGAACAGCGTCGCCGGCGCCGTCTCCGTGCCTCCGGGCGGTGTCACCATCACCGCCGACCCCGAGATGTTTCCGGCCGTGCCAGCCGATGTCGCCGACACCGCCGCCACCGGGCCGATCATCGACCCGACGGCGCTCGACCCCGAACTGCTCGAGCAGACCGAGTTTGGCGCCATCCCGCGCATCTCGGGCACCGGTATCCGCCCCTTCGATGTCTATTCGCGCCCGTCGGATACCCCCGCCAGTTCGGGCGGCAAGCCGCTGATCGCCATCATCGTCTCCGGCCTCGGCCTCAATACCGAAAGCACGCTCGACGCCATCGGCAAGCTGCCCGAGGAAGTGACGCTCGCCTTCGCTCCTTATGGCAAGACGCTGGAGCGCACGGTCGGCGCGGCCCGCGCCGAGGGCCACGAGCTGTTTCTCGAAGTGCCGCTCGAGCCGTTCGACTATCCCGAGAACGATCCAGGCCCCGACACGCTGCTCGCCGGGCAGGCGCCGCGCGACAACCTGTCGAAGCTGTTCAAGGTGATGAGCAGTTTCTCGGGCTATGTCGGGCTGATCAACAATATGGGCGCCCGCTTCACCGCCTCGGGCGCCGATTTCGGCCCGATGATGGAAGAACTCGGCGCCCGCGGCCTCGGCTATCTCGATGATGGCTCATCCAACCGCTCGCTCGCCCCGCAGCTGGCGCGCGCCAACCGCGTGCCCTTCGGCCGGGTCGATGCGATGATCGATGCCAACCCGGCGCGCGGTCCCATTCTCGCGGCGCTGGCCGATCTCGAGGCGCAAGCCCGCGACAAGGGCTACGCCATCGGGATCGTCTCGGCCTTGCCGGTATCGGTCGAAGCGGTTACCGAGTGGGCCAAGGGCCTGGGTGAACGCGGCATCGAAATCGTGCCGGCCAGTGCCCTGATGGGAAGCGACAGCTGATGCCGAAACGCGAGGACCTGCCCTATCGCGATTGCGTCGGCACCGCGGTGTTCAACGCTCAGGGCCTGGTCTTCATCGGGCGCCGCATGCCCGAAGGCTCCGCCGACCGCACCGAGGTCGCCGCTCCCTGGCAGATGCCGCAGGGCGGCATCGACAAGGGCGAGACCCCGATCGAGGCGGCGTGGCGCGAACTGTTCGAGGAAACCTCGATCCGCACCGCCGAGCTCATCGCCGAAGCGCGCGAGTGGATTTATTACGACCTGCCCGATGAGGCGCTCGGCATCGCGCTCAAGGGCAAGTATCGCGGCCAGCGCCAGCGCTGGTTCGCTTTCCGCTTCACCGGCAAGGACAGCGACATCGACGTCACCACGCCCGGCGGCGGCGCCCACCCGGCCGAGTTCGACAAATGGCGCTGGGAGCGGCTCGAGACCCTCCCCGACCTCATCGTGCCGTTCAAGCGCGCTGCCTATCTGCAGGTGGTCGAGGCCTTCAAGGACGTACCGGCCGGAATCCGCGGCTAGCTCGCAGGCCAAAGCAGCCTCGCCGTTCCTCTCAGCAAGCGCCTTGCCACCACCTTCGTTCCGCGCCATCTCTTGGTCATGAAAACCATCGGCCTCATCGGCGGCATGAGCTGGGAATCCACCGCTCACTACTACGCCATCCTCAACCGCGAGACGGCAGCCCGGCTGGGCGGCCTCCACTCTGCCCCGGTCATCGTGCACTCGGTCGATTTCGCGCCGATCGAAGCCATGCAGCGCGCCGGCAACTGGGACGGCGCCGGTCGGACCCTCGCCGGCATCGCTGCCGCGCTCGAGGCCCAGGGCGCCGGCGTCATCGGCCTCGCCACCAACACCATGCATATCTGCGCCCCGCAGATCGTCGCGGCGCTCAGCGTGCCCTTCATCCACATCGCGGCGCCCACTGCCGATGCGCTCATCGCCGACGGCATCGAGAAGGTCGGCTTGCTCGGCACCCGCTTCACCATGGAGAAGCGCTTCTACATCGAGGGCCTCGAGCAGCGTGGGCTCGAGGTCCTGGTGCCCGATATCGGGATCACCAACCTCAACGGCATCATCTACGAGGAACTCTGCCTCGGTATCGTCCGCGACGAGTCCCGGCGCATCTATGTCGACGCCATCACCCGATTGCAGGCGCGCGGCGCCGAAGCGGTGATCCTGGGCTGTACCGAGATCGGCATGCTGATCGACGACAGCGTCAGCCCGCTGCCGACTTACGATACGACCGATCTGCACGCCCGGGCGCTGGTGGCGGCGGCATTGGCTTAAGACGGCCGATAGAGACGGCCCCCTCCCGGCCCCCCCATAATGGGGGAGGTGAAGAGGTGAGGCTGTGGCTCGATCGTGCCCCGCACACCGGTAGGGCACCTCCCCCGAGGGGGCCGTCTGCTTCAGTCAGCCCTAGGCCGCCCGCCGCAGCCCCCCGGGCGCGTGCTCGGTCACCTGGAACACCTCGACGATGCGGTCGAGTTCGGTGGCCTGCGCCTCGGTCTGCTCGATCGCCGCGTTGGTCTCTTCCACCAGCGCCGCATTGTGCTGGGTCATCTCGTCCATCTGCCGCACGGCGGTGTTGACCTCTTCGATCGCCGATGCCTGTTCGTGGCTGTCGCGCGCGATCTTCTGCATCAGCTGGTTCGACGAGCGCGCCGCGACGAGGATCGCTTCGAGCTTTTCGGCAGCCTCGGCCACCAGCCGCGAGCCGGACTTCACTTCGCTGCCCGATTGCTCGATCAGCGCCTTCACCTCGCTCGAGGCGCTGGCCGCCGACTGCGCCAGCCGCCGCACTTCCACCGCCACCACGGCAAAGCCCTTGCCGGCATCGCCGGCCCGCGCCGCTTCCACCGAGGCGTTGAGCGCCAGGAGGTTGGTCTGGAAGGCGATGTCGTCGATCAGCCCGATAATGTTGGAGATCTTGCCTGACGAGGTGGTGATCCGCTCCATGGCGGCATTGGCCTGGTGCATCACGCCGCCGCCCTGCTCGGCCGCCAGCGTCACCCGGTCCGATGCCTCGCTCGCCTGCTGCGCGTTCGCCGCGTTCGCCGTCACGGTCGAGGCCAGTTGCTCCATCGCCGCCGAGGTTTCCTCGATCGTCGCCGCCTGCTTGGTGGTCCGCTCGCTGAGGTCGTTGGCGCCCGAGAGGATTTCGCCTGTCGCGGTCTTCAGCGAACGCGACGTGCCCTTGAGCTGGCCGACGATCTCGGTCAGCCGCGCCGCCACTGCGTTGGTATCGTCCTTGAGCTGCGCGAAGGCGCCGCCATACTGGCCGTGCACGCGCTGCGTGAGGTCGGTCTGCGCCAGCGCCGACAGCACTTCGCCCGTCTCGCTGAGCCCGCGATCCACCGTCTCGACCAGCGAGTTGACGCTGCCGGCCAGGGCGTTGAGTTCGACATCGGGGAACTCTGCCGCGACGCGCTTGGAGAAGTCGCCGTCGATGGCCGCATCGACCACGCCGCCGAAGGCGCGCTGCAGCTCGGCCATCATCTTCACCCGCTCTTCCTGGTCGCGGATGATGCGCACAGCTTCGGCTTCGGTCATTTCGGCGACCTTCCTGCCGTTCTCGCCGAACACTTCCACCGCGCGGGCGAGCGTGCCCACCTCGTCGACGCGTCCGGTGCCCGGCACGGTGACCGAGTAATCGCCTTCGGCCATCACTTTCACGGTGCGGCTCATCGCCCCGAGCGGCCCGCCGACCAGTTGGCGGATCAGCCCGAACAGGATCGCGCAGGCCGCCAGGACGATGATGGTGGTGCGTCCCTCGTTCACTGCCGCCTGCAGCGTTGCCAGCGGCACGCTCGTCACCACCACCCAGCGGTCCTCGGTGCCCCCGACGCTGAACGGCGCCGCTGTCTGCCGCATCTCGGCAGTGTCGGCTTCCTTGGCCGCATTGTCGGCCAGCGCTGCGGTGACGATGCCGCTCATCGGGTCGGCAGCGTCGAGCGTCTTGCCGATCATGGCCGGGTCGGGGTGCGCCACCACGAAGCCCTTGGCCGAGACCACGGCGACATTGCCGGTGCCGAACGGCTTCAGCTCGGCCATTCGCGTATTGATGTCGCTCAGCGACAGGTCGACGCCGCCGGTGCCCAGATAGCTCGTGCCGGCCATGATCGGCGCGCCGAACGACATGATCAGCATGTCCTTGCCCGCCACCGTATAGCTGTAGGGCTCGATGGCGACGGCGCGCTTCAGCGCCTTGGGCTGCAGGTAGTAGTCGCCGGTGCCGGGCTGGTCGTAGCCGCTCAGCGGCTCCAGCACCACCGCGCCCGAACCCCGGTTCCAGTACGGGATATAGCGGCCGGTCGCATCGTGCCCGGGCGTGTTCGCCGCGGCGGCGTCGTTGCCGTCGAGTGCGTTGGGCTCCCAGCCCGACCAGGCGCCGAGCAGCCCCGGATTGCGTTCGAGGAACTGCCGGATGGTCGCGTCATAGACGGCCCTGTCCTTCACCCCGGCACCGTGCAGCCCTTGCAGCGCCGTCACGATCCCCTCGGCCGCTCGCTCGCCGCGCAGCAGCTCGGTCGAGACCTGCGCTGCGATCCCTCGGGTGGTTTCCGCCTGCAGTTGGCGCGTCTGCGCCTCCATGGTGCCGCCAACCTGCTGCACCAGCAGCGTCATGCCGAGCGCAAACACGGCTGTGAGGGCCGCGCCGCCGAGCAGCGCGACCTTGAGGGAGAGGGAACGAATACGCATGCGGGGGACGGCTCCTGCCGAATAGTGCTTCCGCACGTATCAGCGCAGTCCGCCGTTAAAGAACGGTCAACCACGATGCCCGGGTGCCAAAATATTGGGCAGCGTCGCCTCACCCGGAAAAACAGGACCCCGGCGGCCGGCCGGGGTCCGTGATCGGCGTAAGCCGGTGGGCCTCAGAACTCGGCCCAGTCCTTGGCCACCGCGGCATTGCCGTTGCTGAGGTAGTTGCGTGCCGCCGCCTTCACCTTTTGCTGCAGCGCCTTGACGCTGCCGGCGCGCGGCTCGTTCTGCAGCGCCATCCCGGCGCCTCCATCGTCGATCGAGAACACGTCGACGATCTTGTCGAGTTCGGTCGCCTGGCCCTCGGTCTGCTCGATCGCCGCATTGGTCTGCTCGACCAGTGCCGCGTTCTGCTGCGTCATCTCGTCGAGCACCCGCACGGCCGAACTGACCTCTTCGATGGCGCCCGCCTGCTCGCGGCTCGCCGTGGCGATGCCCTCGATCAGGGTCGAGCTCTCGCGCGCCGTTTCCAGCATCGCGACCAGCTTGTGCGCCGCCTCCGCCACGAGCTTCGAGCCACCCGCGACCTCCGCCCCGGACTGTTCGATCAGCGCCTTCACTTCCGATGAAGCGCTGGCCGCGGACTGCGCCAGTCGCCTGACTTCCACCGCCACTACGGCAAAGCCCTTGCCGGCATCGCCGGCTCGCGCCGCTTCCACCGAGGCGTTGAGCGCCAGGAGGTTGGTCTGGAAGGCGATGTCGTCGATCATCCCGATGATGTTGGAAATCTTGCCCGACGAGGTAGTGATCCGCTCCATCGCCGCGGTCGCCTTCTCCATCACCGCACCGCCTTCGGTTGCCGTGTTGCTGACATCCTGAGCCTTGATCGAGGCATCGGCCGCCCGCTTGGCATTCTCGGTGACGGTCGAGGCCAGTTGCTCCATCGAGGCGGAGGTCTGTTCGATCGTCGCGGCCTGCTTGGTGGTCCGCTCGCTGAGGTCGTTCGCGCCGGACAGGATCTCGCCGGTTGCCGTCTTCAGCGCCCGCGAGGTAGTCTGCAGCGAGGTGACGATCTCGGTGATCCGTTCCAGCGAGGCATTGAAGGCCTGCCGCAGGCCCTCGTACTGCCCGGTGAACTCGGTATCCACCCGCCCGCCCAGGTCGCCATCGGCCATGCGCGCCAGCGAGGTCTTGAGCAGCTCGATGATCGCCTCGGAACGCTTGCGCTCGGTGATGTCCGAGGCGAACTTCACCACCTTCATCGGTTTGCCCGAAGCATCGAACACCGGGTTGTAGGAGGCCATGATCCAGACCTCCTTGCCGCCCTTACCGAAGCGCTTGAACTCGGACGAAATGAACTCCCCGCCGCGCAACCGGGCCCAGAACTGCTCGTATTCCGCGCTGGCGCCG
>Ga0209922_103772_pt1 | contig 11641 bp, 8 predicted proteins | sample ThiBiot_500_biof_FD_183946 | JGI IMG/M metagenome (GOLD analysis project Ga0209922, IMG submission 183946) | Wastewater bioreactor microbial communities from Cape Town, South Africa - Thiocy_expt_500_biof (SPAdes) | ecosystem: Engineered > Bioreactor > Thiocyanate-remediating > Anaerobic-Aerobic ...
ATCCGCGATCACTTCAGCCTCAAGGAAACGGTGCTCAATGCGGTGCGGGCCGGCGTCGACGTGCTGCTGTTCTCCAATACCGCCTATCAGCGCGCCACGCTGGGCGACGAGGTGCGGGCCATCCTCGTCGCGGAGGCCGAGGCCGATCCGGCGTTCAAGGCGCGGATCGAAGAGAGTTTCAAACGCATCGTGGCACTGAAGTCGCGCATCGGAGCGGAAAATGCCCAGTCTCAGTAAGGCCGAGATCATTGCCTCGCTGGGGCTCGGCGGCCATTTCGAGGGCGGCTATTTTCGCGAGACGTTCCGTCCGACGCATCGGGACAAGCTGGAAACGGCACGCGGCCCGCGCGGCACCATGACCAGCATCTACTACATGCTGACCGACGATTCGCCGGTGGACCATTTCCACACCAAGCACTCGGACGGCATCCAGTTTCACCATTTCGGTGCGCCGCTGACCTACCACATGATCCACCCCGACGGCCGCTATGAGGCCGTGGTGCTGGGGCCGGACCTCAAGGCAGGGCAGGTGCCGAGCCTCGCCGTCGCCGGCGGGGTGTGGAAGGCTGCCGAGCTGCCGGCCGGCGAGTACGGCCTCGTCAGCGAAGTGGTGGCGCCCGGCTGGGAAATGGAGGACATGATCCTCGTCACCCGGGCCGAGTTGCTGGCCCGTTTCCCGCAGCACGAGGCGGTGATCACCCGCCTGACGCCGGTACCCTAGCGCGGTCGCGGGGTTGTTGCAGTGGTGCTGGTTCCCTTATGAGGGCCGGAGTTTTCCCCACCTCGCGGGGCACGGTGCGCCGAAAGCGCTCCCGCCTCATAGGTCAAATGGGCTAAACTTCCGATCCCGAAGGAGAGAGGCAAAAGCATGAACGATGAGGGCAGGGAGGTGCGGCGGGTACGTGCGCTGTTCATCTCCGATGTGCATCTCGGCATGCGCCCCACCCGCATCGCCCAGTTGATCGACTTCCTGCGCTGGCATGAGGCCGACACGATCTACCTGGTCGGCGACATCGTCGACGGCTGGCGGCTGGCCAAGGCCTGGTACTGGCCGCCCGAATATCATCAGCTGGTCGAGCTGTTCCTCGACAAGGCGCTCTCGGGTACCCGTATCGTGGTGCTGCCGGGCAACCATGACGAGTTCCTGCGCGAGTATCTCGGCACCTATTTCGGCGAGGTCGAGTTCGTCGATCGCACCGTCCACACCACCGCGCAGGGCAAGACCTACGTGGTGATCCATGGCGACCAGTTCGACGTGGTGGTGGCGCATGCCAAGTGGCTGGCGCATGTGGGCGACTGGGCCTACCGCGCCGCGCTCCGCCTCAATATCGCGGTCAACTGGGTGCGCCGGCGCATGGGCCTCACCTACTGGTCGCTCTCAGCCTGGGCCAAGCACAAGGTGAAGAACGCCGTCAGCGTCATCGGCCGTTTCGAGGAAGCGCTGACGCTGGAGGCGCGCGAGAGCGGCGCCGATGGCGTCATCTGCGGCCATATCCACTATGCCGACATGCACGAGCGACTGGGCATCCATTACGTCAATACCGGCGACTGGGTGGAAAGCTGCACCGCTGTCGCCGAGACGCATGAAGGCGTGCTGGAACTGGTGCGCTGGACCGAAACCCCGCTGCCGCGCAAACCGCGGCGCCTGCGGTTGCGGCGGGCCCCGGCGGTGCCGGAACAATGATCAGCCGGTAGTGACGGACCATCTGTGACGGTCGGCTTCCGCCCGTCACCACACCGTCACGTCCCGTTCGCAGGCGTGTCACCCGACTCCCGTAAACCCCACGCATCGCTTGCCGATGGGTGGGTCCGATGCGCAAGGTTCTGATCGTCACCGACGCCTGGTTGCCGCAGACCAATGGGGTGGTGCGCTGTCTCGAAGCGGTGGGCCGCGAACTGATGGGGCGCGGCCATGCGGTGAGTTACCTCACCCCGGAAGGCTTCTGGACCTTCCCGATGCCGACCTACCCGGAAATCCGGCTGTCGCTGGTCACCCCGATGACCATCGGGCAGGTGATCGCCCGCGAAGCCCCTGACCATATCCACATCGCCACCGAAGGGCCGCTCGGGCTGCTGGCGCGCTTTGTCTGCCTCGAGCAGGGCCTGGCGTTCACCACCAGCTATCACACCCGCTTTCCCGAGTACGTGGCGGCTCGCATGCCGATCCCGACCGAGTGGACCTACGGGTTCCTGCGCTGGTTCCACGGTCCGGCCGCGGCGACGCTGGTGCCGACCGCCTCGATGCGGGATGAACTGGCGTCGCGCCAGTTCGGGCATGTGCGGCTGTGGACCCGCGGCGTCGATCACGCCCGCTTTTCGCCGGGGCCGAAGAGCGAGTTCCTCGATCTGCCCGGCCCGCATCTGCTCTATGTCGGCCGGGTGGCAGTGGAAAAGAACGTCGAGGCGTTCCTCAAGCTCGATGTGCCCGGCACCAAGATCATCGTCGGAGACGGTCCGGCGCGCGCCGAACTCGCGGCACGCTATCCCGAGGCGGTGTTCCTCGGCCTCAGGACCGGCGAGGAGCTGTCGCGGCTTTACCGCTCCGCCGATGTCTTCGTCTTCCCCAGCCGCACCGATACGTTTGGCAACGTGATGATCGAGGCCCTGGCGTCGGGCGTGCCAGTCGCCGCGTACCCGGTTACCGGTCCGCGCGATATTCTCACCGACCCGGCCTGCGGCGCCCTCGACGAGGATCTCGGTTTTGCGGTGATCCGGGCGCTGACGCTCAGCCGCGATGCGGCGCGCGCCCACGCCCTCGGCTTCACCTGGTCCCGCTGCGCCGACATCTTCCTCGAGGCGCTGGTGCCGGTTCGCGAGGCAGCGGCAAAGGCGGCATAGAGCGTGGGGCCGCGCTTCGGCTGCATCACGTAACGCGCAATAACGCCGAGCCCGTTGATCTTTCCGCGGCCGCTCTGCACTGTCCGCCGGTGCGGCGGATTCTCCCGCCCGGAGCACACTCCGATGTCGTCGACCAGAATCGCCCCGCGCATCTCGCCCGAGCTGCGCGCGGCGATCTTTCATTTCACCGTCTTCGGCAGCACCGGCGTTGCGTCGGTCTATCTGGGCATCTGGCTGACCAATCATGGCATCAGCGCCGAGGAAATCGGCATCGTCAACGCGGCGCCGCTGGTCGCCATGCTGCTGGTCAACCAGCTGGTCGGGCGCATCGCCGACCGCATGCCGGATTGGCGCGGCGTGATCGTGGTGCTGTCGCTGATCGCCGGCCTGGTGCCGATCGGGCTGTTCTTCGTCTCGGGTTTCTGGGGCATTCTCGGCATCTGGATCCTCTCGGTGATGCCTGCCTTCGCGCTGGTGCCGGTGGTCGATGCGGCGACGCTCAGGATGACGCAGCGGCGCGGCACCGATTTCAGCGCCGTACGGGCCTGGGGCACCGTCGGGTTCATGGTGGCGACGCTGGTCAGCGGGCCGCTCATCGCCTGGCTCGGTGATGGCGCCTTCGTGCCGGTGTTCGTTGCCTTCGCGCTGCTGCGCGCGCTGCTCGCCTTCCAGCTGCCGCAGTTCCGCTCCGGCGAAAACCGTGCCGTCGCGAAGAAGGGAGCGCGCCATCTGCGCGAAGTGCTGAAGCCATGGTTCGTGATGGGCCTGGTGGGCCTCAGCATCCTCTATTCGACCCATAGCGCGATGAGCGCCTTCGCCGCCCTGTTGTGGACCGAGCAGGGCATTTCGCCCGGGTTGATCGGGCCGCTCACCGCCACCATGGCGGCCGCCGAAGCGTTGATGATGTTCGTATGGAGCCGATTGAAGCTGAAGGTTTCGGCGCGCCACATCATCATCTTCGCCTGCCTCGTCGCCGCCGTGCGCTGGACGGCGATGGCGTTCTCACCGCCGGTCTGGGTGCTGTTCGGCCTGCAGCTGCTGCACTCCATCACCTTCGCCATGGGCTATCTCGGCGGCATCTATTTCATCGCCAACTGGACCAGCGACGACATTGCCGCCGAGGCGCAGGGCTTCTCCTATGTGCTGCAGCAGGCCATGTCGGTGGTGGCCATCCTTGCCATGGGCTGGTTCGTGGCCGCCTTTGGTCCAATGGCGTGGTTGTTCGTCGCGGCCTATGCCGTTCTCGGAGCGCTCTGCGTGGTGCTCTCGCTGAAGCTGCAACCCCCATCCTCGCACCCGATCACGTCGGACCAGCTGACCGTAGCCGATCCGGCTCCCTGAGGTTTGAAATGCCTGCCAAATCGGCCATAGAGCCGTTCATCACGCCCGAGCTGCGCGCCACGGCATTCTACTTCAGCATCTACATGGCGGGGGCGGCGTTCAACGTCTATGGCGGCATCTGGTTCGCCGACAAGGGACTGAGCTCGGAGCAGATCGGCATCATCAATGCCGTGCCGGTGCTGGTGACGCTGCTGTTCAATATTCTCGTCGGCAAGATCGCCGACCGCGCCTCGGACTGGCGACAGGTGATCGTCCTCGGCTGCCTGCTGTCGGCGCTGATTCCCATCGGGCTGTTCTATGTCCACGATTTCTGGGGCATCCTGATCGTCTGGACGCTGGCGCTGCTGCCGATCAGCCTGATCGGCCCGGTGGTCGACGCCGCGACGATGCGGATGACGCGGCGGCGCGGTTCGCAATACGGACCGATCCGGGCCTGGGGCACGGTCGGCTACATGGTCACGCTGTTCGGCGTCGGCTGGATCATCAGCCAGTTCGGCGGCGGCATCTTCCTGCCGCTGTTCGTGGGGCTGTCGATCCTGCGAGGCCTGGTCTCCTTCGGCCTGCCGCGGTTCCGCGCCGGCGAGGGCGAGGTGCAGCCGCCGCCGTCCGGCGCCGCCCGGCTGGGCGAGGTGATGAAGCCGTTCTTCCTGTTGCCGCTGGTCGGCTTCTCGATGGTCTATGCCACCCATATCGTGCTCAACGCCTTCCAGGCATTGCTATGGATGGAGCAGGGGCTCTCCGCCGACCTGATCGCGCCGCTGCTGGCGCTGGCGGCATTCGCCGAGGCGGCGATCATGTTCGTGTTCGGTCGGATCGCCCGTCGCTTCTCGGCCCGCAGCCTGATCCTGCTATCGGCCGCAACGGCGGTTTTCCGCTGGATCTGCATGGCGTTCCAGCCGGGTCTTGAGTTTCTGATTCCGCTGCAGCTGCTGCATGCCTTCACCTTCGCGCTGGGCTTCATGGGCTGCGTCAACTTCATCGCCAACTGGACCAGCGACGAGATTGCCGCAGAGGCGCAGGGCTTCTTCCAGATGCTGCAGCAGGTGATGAGCGTCATCGCGCTGATCGCCTTTGGCTGGCTCATCGGCTTCATGGGGGCCAAGGCCTATCTGGTAGCGGCGGCCTTCGCCCTCTTGGGCGCGGTGCTGATCTGGCTGTCGATCGCGATGCAGGGCCCGAAGCGGCCGACGGAGGCGCGGCTGGCCTGAACCGTCCCCCTCATATGAGGGCTAGGAAAGTCTGTTCGTCGGCCTATCTCTCAAACGGGAAAACCGATGGAGAGAGCAATGGCGGATGCGCCGACCAAGTCCTACCAGCCGATCAATTTCGTCCAGAAGTACGGGCTGTTCGACGAGCAGTGGCAGCCCAAGGTGGTGGCCGAGCTGAACGACTACCAGTTCAAGCTGGTACGCATCGAGGGCGATTTCGTCTGGCACCAGCACCCCGATACCGATGAGGCTTTCATCGTGCTGGAGGGCGAATTGCGCATCGACTTCCGCGATGGTTCGGTGACGGTGAAGCCGGGCGAAATGTTCGTGGTCAAGCAAGGGGTGGAGCACAAGCCCTACGCCGCGGCCGAAGTGAAGATGATGCTCATCGAGCCGCGCGGCGTGCCCAACACCGGCTCGGCGCCGGGCGAGCGCACGGCGGCGAACGACGTCTGGATCTGAAAGCGAAAGGCCCGCGGTTTCCCGCGGGCCTTTGCTTTCAGAGGCAGTGTTCGTGCGTCAGCCGAGGCGGCCGCTGGCATGGGCCAGCATGGTGTAGACGCGGCCACGATCGCTCAGCAGATACTCGCGGGTCTCGCCGGCCGGGTTGGCTCCGGTGGCGGCGCGCTTCAGCAACTGCTCGAACTCGGCCATGTAGGTCGCGGCGGTCTTGGCGAAGTCGCTGTCGCGCTGGATGCGCTTGCGCACTTCGTCATAGGTCGCCTGGCCGCCCAGCGTGTAGATGCGCCGCGAGAAGACGTTCTGCTCGCCGGCCTGGTAGCGCTGCCACGCATCGGCCAGGGCCGACGGCTCCATCGACTTGGCGATTTCCTCGGTCAGGGTCGAGAGGTTCTGCGCCGGGGCCGCCGCGGGGGCGGGTGCCGCCGGAGCAGGGGCGGGAGCAGCAGTGCTCGGACCCGAAGCGTTGCGCAACACGTCACGCAGCCAACCACCACCTTCCTCGGCCTTGGGCACCGCGGCAGCGGGCTTGGCCTCGGCAACGGGCTGCGGGCGCGGCGCGGTGACCACCGGGGCCGGAACTTCAGGCATCGCCACGAGGCGCGACTGCGGGCGGGCCGGCTCGGTCTTCGGCGGCTCGGCGGCGCGCACCGGCTCCGGACGCGGCTCGGGCCGCGACGGGGCCTCTTCGCGGGCAATGCTCTGACGGGTCGGGGCCGAAGGACGACGCTCGTTGAGATCGTGCGTCGCCGGCTGGGCGCGAACGATGGCGTTGAGCTCGGCAAGCGCTTCGATCTGCTCGGCCACGACGCGACGCATCGCTGCGGCGCTGGACTTGGTCTCTTCGGGCAGCTCCATCACACCGCGCGCCAGTTCCGAGCGGGTGTTCTCGAGTTCCGAGCCCACTTCCTTTGCCGTGGCGCGCATGGCGGTCGCCGTTTCGTTGAAACGCTGCGTCGCCGCTTCGAGAGCCTGCTGCATTTCGAGGATCATCGTCGCCTGGGTCTGGCGCAGGGCATCGGCAGCCCGCTGGCTCTCGTTCGCGGCGGTGTCGGTGAACGAGCCGAGCTGGGTCGCGACGCGGTGCGAGGTGCCATCCAGGGCCTCCTCGAGCAGGTTGGTGCTCTTGCCGAGCACCGACTGCATCTCGGCAGTGGCGCTGGCGAGGGCGCTCTGCACCTTGTCGGTGGTGCCGGTGAGGGCTTCCTCGAGCTGACCAGTGGTCGCGCCGAGGGCAGTCTGCACGCGTTCGGCAGTGCTGCTCATCACCGACTCGAGCTGGCTGGTGGTGGCGCCCAGGGCGTTGTGCACCTTCTCGGCCGTGCTGTTCATCACCGATTCGAGCTGGCTGGTGGTCTCGCCGAGCGCGTTCTGCACCTTCTCGGCGGTGCTGGTGAGCACTGATTCGAGCTGGCCGGTGGTCTCGCCGAGCGCGGCCTGCACGGTCTCGGCCGTGTTGGTCAGCACGCTGTGCAGCTGGCCCGTGGTGTCGGCCAGGGCAGCGTTGATGGTGCCCGAGGTCGCTTCCAGGGTCTCGGCAACGCCGGACGTGGTGGAGGCGAGCAACTGCTCCATCGACTCGCGTGCGGCGACCAGGCGCTGCTCGGTCTCTTCGACAGTGTCGGAGATCGAGTGGGCAAAGCCACGCATGCGGTTGTCGATCTCGTCGGCACGAGCGGTAAAGGCCTGTGCCAGCTCGTCCATCGCCGAGCGGCGCTCGTCGAGGTTGGCGAGCGTCAGGGTGCCCGAGGAGGAGAGGTTCTGCGCGGCGCTGTCGAGGCTCTTGGCCTCGGCGTCGAGGTTGCCCAGCATCGAGCCGAACTCGTTGACCATCGAGGCGATCGAGGCCTGCAGCGCGCCGACATGCTCGGTGACGAGACGCCCGGCTTCCTCGGTTGAGCCGATCGCTTCGCGAACGGTGGTCGAGTAGGTGGCGGTCTGCTGGGCCACCGAGTTCTCGAGGTTGGCGAGGTTGGCGGTCGAGGCGTCGAGCACCTTCTGCAGCAGCATGTTGGAGTCGTTGAGCTTGCCCAGTGCGGTCGTCACATCGGTGAGGATGCGCGAGGTCGACTGGTTCATCAGGTCTTCGGCCTGCGAGGCGTTGGTGATCAGCGCCTGGGCCAGCACGTTGCCGTGGTTCTGCAGGCTCATCTCGAGCTGGGCCGAGCTGTCGGACACCAGCGCCGAGAAGGCGTCGGTCCGCTCGGACACCACGCGGTTGATCTCGGCGACCTTGCCGCCGATGGCGTCGGCAGCGGCCACGGCCTTGATCGAGATCAGCTCATCGATATTGCTCGAGGCCTGCTGGATCTGGGCGAGGGCGCGGCCGACGGCCACGTCCATGCGGTCAGCCGTCGAAGTGACGTCGTCGGCAATGCCCTGGGTCGCCGAAACGATGCGGCGGGAGATGGTCTCCTCGATGCGGTCGGCACCGGCCTCGAGGTCGGTCATCGACTGCACCAGCGCGGTGTTGATCGCGGTGTTGAGCGAGGCCAGCCGTTCGGCGGTGATGTCGGCGCGGGCGGTGATCGCCTCGGGCAGGGTGCCCAGGCGCTGGTCGACCATGTCGGTGATCGCCTTGCGGGCCGAGTTGACGCCGGTCTCGATGATGTCGGCGGCCTTGCGGGCGCTGTCACCCACGGTGCCCGCCGCATTCTCGATGCGGGCGTTCACGCCGGCTTCGGCATCGGCAATGCGCAGGATCGCGCTGTCGATGCCGCGGCCGAGGCCTTCACTGACTTCCGACACCTTGGTTTCGATCAGCGTCGAGACGGCGCCGGCGCGTTCCGACATGACCTCGGTGACGTTGCGGAGGCTGGCGTCGATGCGGTCACGCGCCGTGCTGCCCTGTGCGTCGATGGTGCGGGCCAGCTCGCTGGTGCGCTCGCCGATCGCCGCGGCGATGCCGACGGTGTGGCTGCCGAGGGTTTCGGCCAGCTGCTGGGTGCGGGTGTTGAGCGCGTCGGCCAGTTCGGCCGAGCGGGTCGAGACCGTCGAGGCCAGCGCCTGGGTGCGCTGGTCGAGGCTGTCGCCGATCTGCTGGGCATGCTGCTGCAAGGTCGCGTCGATGGCGCTGCTGCGGCGATCCAGGCTGTCGCCGATGCGCTGTGCATGTTGCAGCAGCGAGCTGTCGAGCGACTGGGTACGCTTCGCCACCGACTGATCGAGCGCCTGAGTGCGGCTGGCTACGGCCTGGTCGAGTTCCTTGGCGCGACCGGTCAGCACGTTGTCGAACTGCTCGACGCGCGAACCGAGGGCCAAGTCGATGGCCTGGGCATGGGTGATGATGTTGGTGTCCATGGCGCGGGCATGGCCGGCAATGGTCACGTCGAAGGCCTTGACGTGCTCGTCGAGCGCCGCGCTCAGCTCGCCGTGGCGGCTGCCCAGCGTATCGTTCAGCAGCTGGGTCCGGGTGTCGAGGGCGTCGGCGATGATCTGGGTGTGGCCTTCCAGCGAATCCGAGATTTCCTGCGAGCGGTTGGCGATCGCTTCGGTGATCTGCTTGGTGCGCTGGCCCAGGGTCTCGGTCATCTCGCGGGTGCGCTGCGAGACGATCTCGTTGAAGTGCTCGGACTTCTCGTCGAGCGCCATTTCCAGCACGTTGGCGCGGGCGGCGAAACTGGCATTGTTCTTGTCGAGCGCGACGATCAGCTTGTCGCCCTTGTCGCCGATGACGCCGTCGAGGCTGGCGAGACGGTTGTCGATCACCACGGCGATCTCGTCGAGCCGGGCATCGAACTGCGCCAGATTCTGCGAGCCGGCGCCGGTCAGCGTGACCCGCGCGCGTTCGGTGGTGTCGTCGAGGGCCCCGGAAAGCTCGATCATCGCCGACTGCAGGCGCGATTCCATCGAGTTGACCTGGATCTGCACCTGCTCGTCGAGCTGGTGGCTGAGGCCGCCCGAGGCAATCACCGCCACCTTCTTGTCGCTGTCCCAGCTCTGGATCGCCTGGCCCACGGCCTTGCCGAGCGCGTAGCAGCGCTTGGCTGACGGCAGCGGGAACTGCACGGTGTTGATGCACACCGGCACCACCGTCACGGGGCAATCGCCCTCGGGCCAGAAGAGCTTGAGTGGCAGCGTGCAGGCGTGGTCCACCAGCATCTCCTGGCAGGTGGTCACGTCAAATTCCTGGTCGACCAGCGTGTTGATGAGGTGCCACGACAGGTCCACCTCGCCCGGGAAGGGCGGCAGCGTGGGGATGCCCCAACCTTCGTCGGCGTTGTTGTATTGCGCCGCCGCGCCCACGGCAAAGGTGGGCATCTTGTCGAGGAAGAAGTTCAGGCCGTGGTCGTTGTAGAACATCACCACCACGTCCGGCTTCTTCTCGCCCAGCCATTGGCGGATGGGCGGAAAGCCGTCGAAGAAGGGCTTCCAGTAAGGCTCGTTCTGCAGGCCCTTGTGGATGGCATTGCCAATGGCCGGAATGTGCGAGGTGCCGAGGCCGCCGATGAGTTGTGCCATTTCGTTTTCCTGATGAAAGTTGTTGTGGCGTGTGTTGTTCAGGCGGCGCCGGGCCGCCCCAAGCCGCCTGAGGCCCCCCTGGGGGGCAGCGAACCACACGCAGTGGGGAGCGTGGGGGCTCAGTCTTTGCCTGCGGCCACGAGCATGGCCTTGAATTCGTCTTTGGTCATGCCCGTCTGCTGCGCGCCGATGTCCTGCATGTCCAGTTGGAAGATGCCTGCAAACTTGGCCAGGTAATAGGCGTTGCCGCCTGCAGCAATCAGTTGCAGCACGTTCTTGGCGCGGATGGCGGCGGCCTGCTGTTCGTTCAGGTTGTACTTGCGCATGTACGCCTCTTCGTCGGCCACAAAGGCCTTGCGGTTGGCCTCGTCGTTGAACGAAAAGCACATCTTGTTCAGCGCATAGCCCTTGCGGGCCTGGTCGCCATCGAACGGCGTGGTGCCGGGGATCGGGGGCAGTGGGGAAGGCATGGAAGTCTCCGGGGCTTGATGTAAGTCAGCCCGCAGTGTCGCGATGCCATTGCCAAAGATGAAGCCTGAAAACATCATCGAATGCATGAGCAAATTCGATGGAACGGGCCTGGACGGGCACCTGCTGAAACTGCTGCTGGCGGTGCTGGAGACGGGCAGCATCACGGCAGCGGCAGAGCGCCTGGGCGTGACCCAGTCGGCCGTGAGTCATCTGCTCGACAAGCTGCGCGCCATCACCGGCGACCCCCTGTTTGTGAAGCGCGGGCGCGGGATTGTGCCCACCGCCCGCGCCGAGGCCCTGGCCCAGCCTGCGCGCGACATGCTGCACCAGATGCAGCTGTTTGCCCAAGGGGTCGCGTTTGACCCGCTGCATTGGCAGACCGAGCTGACCATTGCGGCCAACGATTTTCAGCGCGATCTGCTGCTGCCCGCGCTGGCGGCACGCCTGCGCAGCGCCGCACCAGGCGTCACGCTGCGTATCGTGCCCAGCGGTGCCCCCAGTGCCGAACTGCTGCGCTCTGACGCATGCCAGCTCGTCATCAGCCCCCGCCCGCCGGAGGGCACAGACATCGTGCAGAAGCGCTTGTTGGAGGATCAATACCGCGTGTTCTACGACCCCGCCGTGCGCAGTGCTCCGCTGTCAGAGACCGAGTACCTGGCCGCGGACCACGCCACCGTGGCCTACGAGGCGCGCCGGGGGCTGGAGCTGGACCAACTGCTGGAGGCGCGCGGCGTGCGCCGTCGCATGGTGGTGCGTGTGCCGGGCTTTGCGGCCCTGCCCGCGTTTGTGCGGGGGACTGCGCTGCTCACTACCGCGCCGTCGCTGATGGGGCGCACCGCATTGGCGGCGCTGGCGCATGTGCC
>Ga0209922_103775_pt1 | contig 11631 bp, 8 predicted proteins | sample ThiBiot_500_biof_FD_183946 | JGI IMG/M metagenome (GOLD analysis project Ga0209922, IMG submission 183946) | Wastewater bioreactor microbial communities from Cape Town, South Africa - Thiocy_expt_500_biof (SPAdes) | ecosystem: Engineered > Bioreactor > Thiocyanate-remediating > Anaerobic-Aerobic ...
CGCGACGATCGCGGCGAACGACATCACCTGGGGGAGACCCACGTACGCGCTCAGGGTGAAGTTGTCGTCGAACGCCTTCAGCAGGTCATCGAGCTTCGTGAGCATGTTCGTCGTCTGGAGCACCATGTACACCAGGAACGTCGCGACGATCGTGACGATCGCGAGCGCCACGGATGCCAGGAACGACAGCTTCACCGCCGACCAGAAGTCCACGTACACCAGACGCAGGCGTACCTGCTTCGCGCTGGTCTTGCTCGACGACTTCTTCGCCAGCTTGTCGGCTACCGTGCTCATGCGTCCGTGTCACTCTCTTCGGGGGAGGCCGCGGGGTTCTCGTCTGCGGCAGCCGAGCCCAGGGTGCGCTCACCGTTTCGCGCGATCGCGAGGATGCGATCGTCGTCATCGGGGCGGGCGAACACGACACCCATCGTGTCGCGACCCTTGGCGGGGACCTCGGCCACGGCAGAGCGTACCACCTTGCCGCTGGCAAGAACCACCAAGACCTCGTCGTCCTCACCGACGATCAGACCACCGGCGAGATCCCCCCGATCCTCGCTCAGTTTGGCCACCTTGATACCGAGACCGCCGCGCCCCTGCAGACGATACTCGCTCACACTCGTGCGCTTCGCGTACCCGCCCTCGGTCACCACGAAGACGAACCCGCCGTCATCCGCGACGGATGCCGAGAGGAGCGAATCGCCCTCACGGAAGCTCATCCCCTTGACGCCCTCCGTCGCCCGACCCATCGGTCGCAGCGAGTCGTCGGTCGCCGTGAAGCGCAGCGACATGCCGCGGCGCGAGATCAGCAGGACGTCGTCGGTGTCATCGACCAGGAGCGCCGAGACGAGCTCGTCGCCGTCCTCCTCGTCCTGACCGCGCAGGCGGATCGCGATGATCCCGCCCTGACGGTTCGTGTCGTACTCGCTGAGGAAGGTCTTCTTGACCTTGCCGTCGCGGGTCGCGAGCACGAGGTGCGTCGCGACCTTGTAGTCGCGGATGTCGAGGATCTGCGCGATCTCCTCGCCCGGCTGGAGGGCGAGGAGGTTCGCGACGTGCTGACCCTTGGCATCCCGTCCGGCCTCGGGCACCTCGTACGCCTTGCAGCGGTAGACGCGACCCTTCGTCGTGAAGAACAGCAGCCAGTGGTGCGTCGTCGTGACGAAGAAGTGCTCCACGACGTCGTCGGCGCGCAGCTGTGCACCCTTGACGCCCTTGCCGCCGCGGTGCTGCGAGCGGTAGTTGTCGCTGCGTGTGCGCTTGATGTAGCCCTCGCGGGTGACGGTGATGACCATCTCCTCTTCGGGGATGAGGTCTTCCATCGACATGTCGCCGTCGAAGCCGTGCAGGATGTGCGTGCGGCGGTCGTCGCCGAACTTGTCGACGATGCCGGTGAGCTCCTCGGCGATGATCGAACGCTGGCGCGCATCGTCGGCGAGGATCGCCTGGTATTCGGCGATCAGACGCTCGAGCTCGGCGAGACGATCGAGGATCTTCTGCCGTTCGAGGGCGGCGAGGCGGCGAAGCTGGAGGGCGAGGATCGCATCGGCCTGGATCTCGTCGACGCCGAGCAGCTCGATGAGGCCCTGACGGGCCGCGTCGACGTCGGGGGACCGACGGATCAAGGCGATGACCTCGTCGAGCGCATCGAGGGCGAGGGCGTAGCCGCGCTGGATGTGCGCGTCCTCCTCCGCCTTGCGGAGGCGATACGACGTGCGCCGGACGATGACCTCGACCTGGTGCTCGATCCAGTACGACACGAACCCGTCGAGGGCGAGCGTACGCGGCACACCGTCGACGATCGCGAGCATGTTCGCGCCGAAGTTCTCCTGCAGCTGCGTGTGCTTGTACAGGTTGTTCAGCACGACCTTCGCGACCGCGTCGCGCTTCAGCACGATCACGAGGCGCTGGCCGGTGCGGTCGCTCGTCTCGTCGCGGATGTCGGCGATGCCCGAGAGCTTCCCGTCGCGGGCGAGGTCGCGGATCTTCGCGGCCACGTTGTCGGGGTTCACCTGGTACGGCAGCTCGGTGACGACAAGGCACGTGCGACCGTGGATCTCCTCCACGTTCACGACGGCGCGCATCGTGATCGAGCCGCGGCCCGTGCGCTGCGCCTCGCGGATGCCCTTCGTGCCGAGGATCTGCGCACCGGTCGGGAAGTCCGGCCCGTGGATCTTCGACATGAGCGCCTCGAGGAGCTCGTCGCGCGTGGCATCCGGGTTCTCGAGCGCCCACAGCGCACCCTCGGCGACCTCGCGCAGGTTGTGCGGCGGGATGTTCGTCGCCATGCCGACGGCGATGCCGACCGATCCGTTGACCAGCAGGTTCGGGAACCGAGCCGGCAGGACCGTCGGCTCCTGCGTCTTGCCGTCGTAGTTCGGCTCGAAATCGACGGTGTCCTCGTCGATGTCGCGGACCATCTCCATGGCCAGTTGCGCCATCTTGGTCTCGGTGTACCGCGAGGCGGCCGCGCCCATGTTGCCCGGCGTGCCGAAGTTGCCCTGGCCCTCGGCGAGCGGGTAGCGCAGCGACCACGGCTGCACGAGACGCACGAGCGCGTCGTAGATGGCGCTGTCACCGTGCGGGTGGAACTGGCCCATGACGTCGCCGACGATGCGGGCGCACTTGTTGAAGCCCTTGTCGGGACGGTAGCCGCCGTCGTACATGCCATAGATGACACGGCGGTGCACGGGCTTGAGCCCATCACGGACGTCCGGGAGCGCACGACCCACGATGACGCTCATCGCGTAGTCGAGGTAGCTGCGCTGCATCTCGACCTGGAGGTCGACCTGGTCGATGTTGCCGTGGTTATAGTGCGCGTTCGGGTCGGGGCGCTCTTCGTCAGTCATGTGTCATCTCGTATCGGTCCGGACGTTTCGACTCGTCGCTGCGCTCCTCGCTCGACGACCGGGGTCGTTGAGCGAGCGCAGCGAGTCGAAACGCATCAAATGTCCAGGAAGCGGACGTCCTTGGCGTTGCGCTGGATGAACCCGCGCCGCGACTCGACGTCTTCGCCCATGAGGATGGAGAAGATCTCGTCCGCCGCGGCGGCATCGTCGATCGTCACCTGGCGCAGCGTCCGGGTGTCGGGGTCCATCGTGGTCTCCCACAGCTCCTTGGCGTTCATCTCGCCGAGACCCTTGTACCGCTGCACGCCCTCCTTCGGGAGGCGCTTGCCGGCCTCGGTCCCCGCGGCGAGGAGCGCATCGCGCTCCCGGTCGCTGTAGACGTACTCGTGCGGCGAGTTCGACCACTTGAGCCGGTACAGCGGCGGCATCGCGAGGTACACGTACCCCGCCTCGATGAGCCCGCGCATGTAGCGGAACAGCAGCGTCAGCAACAGCGTCGTGATGTGCTGGCCGTCGACATCGGCATCCGCCATCAGGACGATCTTGTGATAGCGGGCCTTCTCGACGGTGAAGTCTTCGCCGATGCCCGTGCCGAACGCGGCGATCATCGCCTGGATCTCCGCGTTGCCGAGCGCACGGTCGAGCCGTGCCTTCTCGACGTTGAGGATCTTGCCGCGCAGCGACAGGATCGCCTGACGCTCAGGGTCGCGGCCCGAGACGGCCGATCCGCCGGCGGAGTCACCCTCGACGAGGAAGATCTCCGAGATCGACGGGTCCTTGCTCGTGCAGTCCTTGAGCTTCTCGGGCATCGAGGCCGACTCGAACACGCTCTTGCGGCGGGCGGTCTCGCGCGCCTTGCGGGCCGCCATCCGCGCCGTCGCCGCGTCGATCGCCTTCATGATGACGCGCTTGGCCTGCGCGGGGTTCCGGTCGAGCCAGTCGGTGAGCTGATCGCCGACCACCTTCTGCACGAACGCCTTCGCCTCGGTGTTGCCGAGCTTCGTCTTCGTCTGCCCCTCGAACTGCGGCTCCGACAGCTTCACGGAGATGACCGCCGTCAGGCCCTCGCGGATGTCGTCGCCCGTGAGGTTGTCGTCCTTCTCCTTGAGGAGGTTGTTCGTGCGCGCGTACTTGTTGATGAGCGTCGTCAGCGCGGCGCGGAAACCCTCTTCGTGCGTCCCGCCCTCGTGGGTGTTGATCGTGTTCGCGAAGGTGAAGACGTTCTCGGTGTAGCTCGTCGTCCACTGCATCGCGAGTTCGAGCGAGATGTGCCGTTCGGTGTCTTCGGATTCGACCTCGATGATCTCCTCGTTGACGACCTCGGCCTTCCGGATCTTGTTGAGGTACTCGACGTAGTCGACGAGTCCCCGCTCGTAGTGGAAATCGTCGCGCGGCTGCATCTCGATCGATTGGCCGTCCTCGCCGTCGATGACATAGGTGGATGCCGGGCGCAGGTCGCTCAGGATGATCCGCAGGCCCTTGTTGAGGAAGGCCGTCTGCTGGAAGCGGGTGCGCAGCGTGTCGTAGTCGAAGTCGACGGTCTCGAAGATCGTGGCATCCGGCCAGAACGTGATGATCGTGCCGGTCTCGTCGGTCGGCTCGCCCTTCGCGAGCGGGCTCTGCGGCTTGCCGCCGTGGGCGAACGACTGACGCCAGACGAAGCCTTGCCGGCGGATCTCGACGTCGAACCGCGTAGACAGCGCGTTCACGACCGACGAGCCGACGCCGTGCAGACCGCCCGAGACGGCGTACCCGCCGCCGCCGAACTTGCCGCCGGCGTGCAGCACCGTGAGGACGACCTCGACCGTCGACTTCGACGGGTCGGAGGCGTGCGGGTCGACGGGGATGCCGCGGCCGTTGTCGATCACGCGGACGGCGCCATCGGGGAGGATCGTCACGTCGACGAGGTCGTTGTGCCCCGCGAGCGCCTCATCGACCGAGTTGTCGACGATCTCGTAGACGAGGTGATGGAGGCCCCGCTCACCGGTCGAGCCGATGTACATGCCGGGGCGCTTGCGCACGGCCTCGAGGCCCTCGAGCACCTGGATGGCATCGGCCCCGTACTCGTTCTCGACCTTCTTGGCGGGCTGGACGCTCGCGTGAGGGACTTCCTCGGGAACGCTGTCGGGAGTATCTGACGTCATAAGTTTCGAGCGCTCCTGGGTCACATCCGAGTCCGGTTTTCAGGACCTCCCCATCTTACCGGGTGAATGAGCCTTTACGAGCGCTGAATGGCCCTGTGGCGCGATGAAAGGTGTGGGATCACCGCTGGACGTGGTTCATCCGTAGGTATCGCGAGGACCGCGCCCTGGAACGGCTCTGGGGCCCCATTTCCAGGAGGGAACGTCCGGTCCCACGAATCGCACGTTCTGCACCCCGGCATCCGGGAAGCGTCGCATGAGCTGCGTGACGATCTCGGCGCGCATGAGCTGCAGGTTCTTCGCCCACGCCGTCGAGTCGCACTGCACGGTGAGGATGCCGTCGGCCAGAGCGACCGGCGAGGCGTGCCGCGCGGTCTCGACGCCGGTGACCTCTTCCCACTGCAGCACGAGGTCCTCGCGCGCGAGTTGGGGGTCCCATCCGGACTGCCGCGTGAGGTCGGCGAGCACGTCTCCGAACCCCTTCGGGTCACGGCCCGGCATGAACGGCTGCTTGTCATCGTCGTCCGTGGCGCGGCGCCGGCGCCGGCGCGCGGCACGGGGGGAGGGTTCGAGTCCGCGCAGACGCAGGTACGTCCCCACCGTCTCGGGGACGGTCGTGCGATCGGCGTCACCCGGCGGGGTGGGCGGCGTGGAGGGGGTCGCGTCAGGCATCCCGACCCTCCGTCACGATCGCGCCGGCCACGACCCGGACGGTCCGCGCGCGCAGCGCGCTCGGCACGTCGTCTTCGACCGCGGCGGTGACGACGACCTGTTCGTACCCCTCGACGAGCGCCGCGAGGCGGGCGCGCCGGTCGGCGTCGAGCTCGGCGAACACGTCGTCGAGGATGAGCACCGGGTCGCCGAGCTGGGACTGCGCGCGGAGGAGTTCCGCGGAGGCGAGGCGCAGCGCGAGGGCGACCGACCACGACTCACCGTGCGAGGCGTACCCCTTCACGGGAAGCCCGCGCACCCGCAGCACGAGGTCGTCGCGATGCGGCCCGACGAGGGTGATCCCGCGGTCGAGTTCCGATGCGCGCTTCGCGCCGAGCGCGGCCCGGAACTGCGCCTGCACCTCTTCGCGACCGGCACGCGCCGGTCGGATGCCGGCGTCCTGCGCACCGCCGGCGGGATTCTCACCCCGGGGCGCCGCGTCGGCATCGTCCTCCGGGTCGGAGCCGCCGATGGAGAGCATCCACTCGAGCTCCGGGCGGTGATCGGCGCCGGCGATCGCGGCATAGGCATCCGTCAGCGGTGCGGTGAGATCGTCCGCGAGAGCGAGGCGCGCGCGGATCACTTCGGTGCCGAGTTGCACGAGCTTGTCGTCCCACACCTCGAGCGTCGAGAGCGCATCGCCCCGGATGCCTCGCGCGCGCGCCGACTTCAGCAAGGCGTTCCGCTGTTTGAGCACGCGGTCGTAGTCCGCGAGGACGCCCGCCATGCGGGGTGCGCGCTGGATGAGCAACTGGTCTGCGAAGCGGCGGCGGGCGGACGGATCGGAGCGGACGATCTGGAGATCCTCTGGTGCGAACAGGACGACCTGCGCGTAACGCGGGAGCTCCGCCGTCTTCACGGGCGACCCGTTGACGCGCGCCTTGTTGCTGCCGGTGCGGTTGAGCTGCGCCTCGAGCTGGACGCGGCGTTCGCCGTAGGCGAGGCGCATTCGCACGATCGCGGCATCCGCCCCATCGCGCACCATGGGGGCATCCTGCGACACCCGGTGCGAGCCGAGCATCGCGAAGAAGCCGATCGCCTCGGCGAGATTGGTCTTCCCCTGGCCGTTCCGGCCGACGAAGACGTTGGCGCCGGGGGCGAGTGCGACATCGGCGACCGCGTAGTTGCGGAAGTCGACGAGACTCAGCTGCTCCACGATCACGACGTCACCTCCCGCACCAGATCAGCCTAGGCGGCATGCACGACGTCGCCTCGGCCGGCAGGTCGAGGCCGCCGTGCGCTCAGCGCAGCAGCAGGTTCGGCTGCAGCAGGTACTTGAAGCTCTCGGGCGTGCCCGACGTCTGCGGCGTGATGAGCACGGGGCTCAGCTTGTTCGCGTTGTCGCTCGAGGTGAACGTGATGCGCGCGAACTCGCTCTTGACGGCGCCGAGCGCCTCGAGCAGGTACTGCGGGTTGAGCCCGAGCGTCACGTCCTCGCCGGTGAGGGTCGCATCGACCGACTCGGTCGCGCGGGCCTGCTCGGTGCCGGAGGCATCCATCGACACGCCGTCCTCCGTGAAGGTGAACCGCAGCGGCGCCGAGCGGTCGAGCACGAGCGAGACGCGACGTACGGCTTCGGCGAGCTCGGCCGTGTTCACGACCGCATAGTGGTCGGTCTGCTCGGGGAACAGGCGCCGCACCGGCGGGAAGTTGCCCTTGATGAGGAGCGACGTCACGGTCTTGTTGCTCGCCGTGAACGCGATGATCTCGCGGTCGCCGGAGCCCGAGAAAGACACCTGGATGTCACCGGAGTGGACGAAGGTCTTGCCGACCTCGGTCAGCGTGCGCGCCGGGACGAGCGCGGTGGTCGACTCGTCGGTCGCGACACCGCCGCCGTCCCACTTCACGTCGCGCAGCGCGACGCGGTAGCGGTCGGTCGCGACAAGGCTCAGCGAGGTGCCGGCGACCTCGAGTTGGACACCCGTGAGCACGGGGGTGACGTCATCGCGCGAGGCGGCGAAAGCCACCTGCGCGATCGCGGTCGCGAAGTCCTCGGCGGGAACGAGGCCCGACTCTCCCGACACCTCGGGGATCGCGGGATATTCCTGCACCGGCATCGACGCGAGCGTGAAGCGCGCCGAACCGCAGCTGAGGACGATCCCGTCGTCCTCGCCGACCTCGATCTGGATCGGGGCGTTCGGCAGACGACTCGCGATCTCGGAGAGGAGTCGGCCGTGGACGAGGATCGTGCCGGGCTCGTCGACGGTCGCCTCGATCGTCGTGCGGGCGGATGCCTCGTAGTCGAACGCCGCGAGCGACAGTCCCTCTTCGGATGCCTCGATCAGCACACCGGCCAGGATCGGCTGCGGGTTGCGCTGCGGCAGGAGCTTGACGACGAACGACACGGCCTCGCTGAACACGTCGCGATTCACGTGGAACTTCACTGGGGCTCCCTTGACGTCGAGGTGGTCCCTCGGAGAAGACGAAACACACTCATGCTAGGGCCTCCCGCTCAAAACGTGGTGCCGGAGGGCTTCCGGCCTGAAGCTGTCGGTCGCATCGCTCTGGTGATCGAATGGGATTCCTAGAGATGGTTCTTTGTCATGGTATTAACTCCTGTGGAAACTGTGGACAACTGGCGGGATGCCGCTCCTCGAGCGGAAACCACACGCGTGTAAGTTGTGGGCGGGCTGCGGAAACCTTTCATACAGCGGGATCGGGGCCGGTACCCACCATCTCGCGTCATCCACAGGTTCGCCGGATTCGTTCACATCCATCCGGCATCCGCGCACAGTTATCCACAGGCTCTCCACACTGTGAAGAACGCGAATGATGAGGCAGAGCGCCCCGGGATGTCAAGTCGAGGTCAGCGGCCGACGCGGCCGAGCTGCGTCGTGATCTCCGAGACCTGGTTGTAGATCGAGCGGCGCTCCTTCATCAGCTCCGCGATCTTCTTGCACGCGTACATGACCGTCGTGTGGTCGCGGTTGCCGAAGAGCTGGCCGATCTTGGGGAGCGAGAGGTTCGTGCGCTCGCGGCACAGGTACATCGCGATCTGACGGGCGGTGGCGACCGACTGCGATCGGCTCGAGCCGTAGAGGTCGTCGACAGACAGGCGGAAGTACTGCGCGGTCGCGGCGATGATGTCGGTCGGGAGGATCACGTTGGCGTCGTCGGTGTCGACGATGTCGCGCAGCACGGTCTGCGCGAGGGAGATGTCGAGCGTCGAGCGGTTGAGGCTCGCGAACGCGGATACGCGGATGAGTGCGCCTTCGAGCTCGCGGATGTTGCTCGAGACCTTCGTCGCGATGTACTCGAGGACGTCGTCCGGCACGAGAAGGCGCTCGGACTGCGCCTTCTTGCGGAGGATCGCGATGCGCGTTTCGAGGTCGGGTGCCTGCACGTCGGTGATGAGGCCCCATTCGAAGCGGCTCCGCATGCGGTCTTCGAAGCCCGTGAGGTGGCGGGGCGGCACGTCACTCGTGATCACGACCTGCTTGTCGTGGTCGTGCAGCGTGTTGAACGTGTGGAAGAAGGCCTCCTGCGTCTCGGCCTTCCCCTGCAGGAACTGGATGTCGTCGATCAGCAGGATGTCGACGTCGCGGTACCGCGCTTGGAACGCCGAGCCCTTGTTGTTCGCGATCGAGTTGATGAAGTCGTTCGTGAACTCCTCGCTCGACACATACCGCACGCGGATGCCCGGGAAGAGGTTCATCGCGTACCAGCCGATGGCGTGGAGCAGGTGCGTCTTGCCGAGGCCCGAGTCGCCGTAGATGAACAGCGGGTTGTAGGCCTTCGCCGGCGCTTCGGCGACCGCCACCGCCGCGGCGTGGGCGAAGCGGTTGGACTGGCCGATGACGAAGTTGTCGAACGAGTACTTCTGGTTGAGGCGGGTGTCGTTGCGCGAGGGTGCGCCCGGGGCATCCAGGTACTCGTCCGACGACGACCGTGCGATCGGGGCGACGGTGGCCTGTGCGGCGACGGACGGAACGACGATCGGCGCCGTGATGTGGACGTCGGCGAGTTCGGGATTGACGACGATGCGGAACGACGTGGCCGACGGTTCGGCGTCGACCTGGGCCAGCGCCTCCATGATCGGGGCGCGGAGGCGCTTGTTCAGCTGCGCTGCGGTGAGGTCGTTCGGGACGTCGAGGTAGAGCGTTCCGCCCATGACGCCCTGCGCGACGGCGAGACTCAGGAAGCCTTGCATCTGCGGAGTGACCCGATCGTCACCATCCAGATGCTCCAGCACGGCGGTCCAGACCGGGACATCCGGAACATCGTGCTGAGACATGGGACCCCCTGTGGATAACTGACGCGTGCCACGGTAGTCAGCGAGCCCGTGCCGAGCAAAATCCACTGTAGATCCGGGCCGCGTGTCCCTGCCACCCTTCATCCACAGGCAGTGGATAATGCCCGAACGGGTGTGCCCGGTTTGAGGTCTGAGGGTTCTCGACGTATCCTTAGTCGGTTGACGTGTGCCCGCCGGCGCACGTCCCCCTGTACCTGTGTCCCCGGTCTTAGAGCGTTCGGGTGACCCCGCCGATCCGGAGTGATCCACATGAGCAAGCGCACGTTCCAGCCCAACAACCGCCGCCGCGCCAAGAAGCACGGGTTCCGCGCCCGCATGCGCACGCGTGCCGGTCGCTCGATCCTGTCGGCGCGCCGCGCCAAGGGTCGCACCGAGCTGTCGGCCTGACCTTTCCGCAGTGCTGGCGCGGGGGAATCGCATCACCCGCGGGGCGGAATACAAAGCCGTCGTCCGCGGGGGTTCCCGGTGTGCCGGTCCGCACACGGTGACGTACGTGGTCACCACCTCCGAAGACCGCGCTCCGCGGTTCGGATTCATCGTGAGCAAGCAAGTGGGGACCGCTGTGACCCGCAACACGGTGCGACGTCGCTTGAAGGCGGTGTGCGCCGAAGCGCTCGGCGGTGTGCGCCCCGGGGCAGACGTCGTCATCCGGGCGCTGCCCACCGCGGCATCCGCCGATTTCCAGGACCTCCGCGCGGAAGTCATCCGCTGCCTCACTCGGCGAGCCGCAGCGTGAGCGTCACGACTCTGCCGTCCTACTCTCTCGGGACCGGAACGCTGTCGGGATCCGCCCTGCTCGGCAGTGTGCCGCTTCTCCCCCGAAACGCCGGCCTCGCATTGCTGCACGGATACCGGGCGACGATCTCGCACCTGTACGGCGACGTCTGCAAGTACTACCCGTCGTGTTCCGCCTATGCCGTCGGCGCCGTCCAGCAACACGGTCTGCTGAAGGGCAGCGCGCTGACGGCCGCCCGCCTCGCCCGCTGCCACCCGTGGGCGCAGGGCGGGGTCGACGACGTCCCGCTGCATCGGGACTTCCGCCATGAGCTCACCCGGCACGGGTTCGTCGTGCCATCCACAGACGACGCGCCCGCACGCGTGTCGCCGAGAAAGGACTGATCCGTGCTGGATCTTCTCTACCGTGCCGCCGCCGCGACACCGACCCCGGTGGTGCCGACTCCGACGACACCGGCGCCGAGCACGCAGCTCGACTTCTTCAGCGCCATCATGTGGCCGTTCAAGTGGATCGTCGAGGCGATCCTCGTGTTCTGGCACTGGATCTTCACATCGCTCGGCCTTTCGGCGGATGCCGGCATCACCTGGGTGCTGTCGATCATCGGCCTCGTCGTCGTCGTGCGCTCGGCCCTCATTCCTCTGTTCGTACGGCAGATCAAGAGCCAGCGAAAGATGATGGAAATCGCTCCTGAACTGCGAAAAGTCCAGGAGAAGTACCGCGGCAAGAAGGATCAGCTCTCTCGCGAGGCGATGAGCCGCGAGACCATGGCGCTGTACAAGAAGCACGGCACGACACCCGTGTCGAGCTGTCTGCCCCTGCTCGTGCAGATGCCGATCCTCCTCGGCATGTTCTACACGCTGAGTGATGTGAAGAAGCACGCGGAGTGGGGCTTCGGCGGCGTGGGCCTTCTCAGCAAGGAGCTCACGTGGCAGTTCTACGAGGCGA